>Ga0181524_10000816_pt1 | contig 37216 bp, 24 predicted proteins | sample PEATcosm2014_Bin_34_FD_119761 | JGI IMG/M metagenome (GOLD analysis project Ga0181524, IMG submission 119761) | Peatland microbial communities from MTU Mesocosm Facility, Houghton, MI, USA - PEATcosm2014_Bin05_60_metaG | ecosystem: Environmental > Terrestrial > Soil > Wetlands > Peat | place... | reverse complement strand
GCTCAAGGCCAGCCTCGGACGCGGGACGGGCGCCCCGCTGACGTTCGATGAGTGGGGCGAGATGGTTGGGCGCCCCGGAAACACGCTGGCGAGCTGGTGCGCCGACGGGGAGGCCCACCAGATTCAGGCCCTGCTCGCATCGCTGGAGCGCCTGCCCAAGCCGGATCGGCACCGCATGGTCGAGGATGCCTGCCGGCTATACGCGACCCTCCGGCATAAGCGCCTGGCGCATGACTTCGTCGCGGTGATCTACATGAAGCAGATGCTACGCGACCCCAAGGTATTCAACTACGTCATCCTCACCCTGTATGCCCTCAACGCCGTCCGGTGGGGCATAGATCGCAAGATCGCCGACGTGTGCTACTGGCTGTCGGCCTTCGCGATCACCACGACCGTCACGTTCCTCTAAAAGCACTGACACTATGCAGAATGGAAAAGGCAGAGGTCCGAAGCGCGGTCGCATAAAGATGATCCACGAAATCGCGATGGCCGCGGCGCTGGATGCCGGGAATCGCAGCAAGAAGGAGGCCGGACGCAAGGCATGGAGCGTCGATGACTGGAACGTAGCCTGCGATGCCTATAACCGCCTCATGGGCCCTCCACCCGAGGGCTAAGAAGTCCCCTTTTCCGGCGGGAGCTTTCGAAGCCTCGGGAGCTGCTGGCCCAGGCGAAGCAACCGGAGGATCCTTGCTCGGCTTGGCTCCCTCGACTGCAGTTACTTCTTTGGACATCCTCAGCACCTCGGCAAACTCCTTCACGCTCAATCCCTCGGTCTGGGTTACGACGGAGCTGTCGGTGCGCGTGACCACGACCTTGCGGCCCGATTTTGCCCGGATCCAGTGATCTCGGCCTGGAAACCCGCGCCAAACGAAAGTTGAGCGGATGCTGAGCGTACAGACATACGGGTTGTAACAGCACAACTCGCTGTCATACAACCGCTTGCAATAGACCAGACCCGGAGGCCGGGCGAAGGAGTCTCAGGCAAAAGTCTCAGGTGATATCACCGCATCCCGCGCTCGGCCCTGCAGCGCGTCAGGCTAATGGGGTCTGCAGGGGGGAAGGCGTTGCCCTTGTCCGGGGACAATCTGACCGGAGGAATGACGATAAGCAGTACTTAACAAACTGCACCGAGCATGGCCAGCCCACGGATTCGAAACGGGAGAGCCGAACCGCTGGCTTCCCGACTTGGGCCACGAAATCACCTGCGTGGTGTGCCCTTGGCAGGTCATCCACCATCATGCACCACCTCTCACCTCGTCGGGGTATCGCCGCCCGGACACTCATCACCACCATGCCGTGAGGCTCTACGAACGCGGGACCGGAGTTCTTAGGAAACCCCGACGCCTCCGCTTGTGGCGCGCCTGGACGGGTGCGTGTGCGGGACGTTATCTTCATACCACCAGTATAAGGCTCTCGTGGTGCCTCATCCTAAAGTTTATTGGACATGATTCGCCTTCAACCATACTTACGCCACCTTTGGCATTCGGTCGACGTTGACGATCTTGCTGGCGACCAGTTCATCCCACTTGTCGAGGGAGGGCATGGTGTCGGCGGCGTTCTTGGGGTAGGCGTGGTGGACGCCGGCCGACTGGCGCCCAAGGGCCTCCTGGGCGCACCGCTCGAGGTAGTGAACCTTCCGGTCAAGCTCAGCCCTACTCGATCACCTGCGCTTGGCCATCTGTGCATCGATCGCCGGGTAGGAACCGGCCATGATTTGGAGGAGCACATCGCGCGACTCCGCGTTTCCCGAAAGGCCGGCTGTTTGAAGGGCTTTAGGGCGGCGCCCGCAGGTTGCCGATACCCTCTTTGGCCGAAAGTAGCCGCGGAGACTTCAGCTACTGGCCAAATCGATGAGTATGGGGCGGACGCCGCCCTCTGCGAAGAACAGCATCGCATTGAAGAGCGTCAGGTCATCGTGGGCGTAACCGGCGGCATGGAGTCGGTCCAGAAGGCAGCAGACGCCCAGGAGCCCATCGGCGTATTGGCCCAATGCCTCCAGACCCTGCGGTCTCTCAGCCATTCTCAAGGGAACGGGAGTTTTCCCACACTACGGTCAGCCTCAGCCAACTGGTTCCTCAATGGACCCCTGTCTGGCAGGACCCGCCCGGGCACATGGGAGCGCAAAATGGGACAGCCGCCGCGCAAAATGGTAGTTCGTTCAGATTGCCGGGTCATGGTACGCTCCCGACATGCGATGAAGCGTTTTGCGCACACACAGCAAATCGGTTTGGTCTTGGTGCTGATACTTGCGACCACGGTTTGGCTCCCGTGCGCCCAACGGGCTGGAAGCCCGCCCATCACGCCTTTGCTCGCGGCGGCGACGCTGAGTATCGCTAGCGTGGCCTCGGCGGAGCCAGGCGCTCCCGAACAGGCTCCATCCCGGCCCCGCGTCCTGCTGATCGAGGATTCGATCTGCGGCGCGGGCATCTGGAGTATGTCGATCACTGCTGGCGTAGCGGGTGAGGGGGATACGGTCCTGAGCGTTCCGCAAGTGCGCGCGTTGGCCGGTACCAAGCACCGGGCGGTTTACCCGCACAACCCGGTGCTGCGCCCCGGCACGCCGGGCGCGTGGGATTCGGGTGCCCTCGGTTCGATGACCGTGCTGAAGGTGGGCGATCTGTTTCAGAAGGGCTGCGATATCCGGCTGGCGGTGTTTCGGGGTAAGCTGCAGAACCTGGTAACCAACAAATAAAGAAAGGAAGACCGATGAGAGTGAGAACAAAAAGTATGCTTTGCTGCTGGGTTCTGTTCGTCGCGGCGTTGGGAGGAAGCCGGGTCTGGGCCGGGGAGTTTTGCGCTTACTACACGCGCGTCGAGTCTGGCGACTCGTTCGAGAAATTCTCCCGGACGGGCGATTACGCGGACATCATCGTGAAAGTGGGCGCGCCGGAGGGGCGACTGGTGTTCTGGCGGGGCACGAGTTATCTACCGTACTGGGAAACGGTTGAGGGCAAGTGGTCGTTGGAGGAAATCGTTCCCCGGCATGGCGATGGCACCGCCGCCATGCCCGACCGTGTAAACCTCTTCTCCCACGTCGAAATCATCGAAAGCACCGCGTCAAAGGTGATTGTTCATTGGCGGTACTTGTCGAGCTTCACGGCGGGAAATCCGCGCGGCGGTTTGGACCCGAACAACTTCGTCGAGGAAGTTTTCACGATCACGCCCGACGGCCGGATCACTCGCGTAGTCAAGCAAGGGACGAAGACCATCGACGAGTGGAACGATCCGCTGAACCAGGTCACGCAGGTCCTGCAGTTGGGCCGGGACGGCATTACGCAAGTCCGCCGGGAAAACGCCAGGCATTCGGCACCGCCTCCATTGGTTAATGGAAATCCGACAAAAGGACCGGCAGTGGTGGTGCCTGGCGCGTGGTTCAAGTTCGATGAGGGCCAGGGTGATACGACCAAGGAAGACGTTTCTCATCTCAACCTCACGGTTCCCGGCGACAAGACGCTGTGGAAGCGAGGCGTCTCCGGTACGGCATTGGAGTTTGATGGTTATCACACGGTCGTCGCATTGCCGGCCGCTCACGCGCCGGAGATTCAGGGTGGCGATCTGACGCTCGAAGGCTGGTTTGCCTTGGGGGCTTATCCGTGGAACTGGGCGCCGATTGTGCAACAGGGGGATGATGACGGTTACTTCCTCGGAGTGGACGCGCATGGATATCCGGGGTTCATGGTCAAAGCCGGCGGAAAATGGCACAAGTTGGCCTTTGCCAATCAACCGCCCTACACCGACGCGAATCATCTGGCGTTGTTCCGGTGGTACCATGTCGCCGGCACCTACAACAAGGCCGATGGCATGATGCGCCTTTATGTCAACGGGCAGGAAGTGGCCGGCAAATCGGCCGGTCCGGGCGGCGTGCAAACCGTGAATGCTGATGTCCGGGTCGGCAAGGCCGGTATCTTACGGATGCCAACCGAAGCCCTCCATGATACGCTTCCCAGTGATTTTGGGTTGGACGGTCTGATTGACGAAGTGAAGATCTACAATGTTGCGTTAAACGCCAGCCAGGTGGCGGAGTCCTATAAGAACTTCAATCCCGGCTCGGCGGTGGTCAATCGTCCGGACATGCAACCGCGGATGCTGCCGAATCCGAGCACCGGCGGCCAATTCAAGGCCATTTACACGCATCTGCCCTACTACGAAACGTGGGAGAACATGTGGCGGTTTGGCCAGTATCCCGACGTGGTGGTGGGATTCGATCAGCTTCCGATCAAATACGTCTTCTGGCGCGGGGTCAGTTACGTGCCCATGATCGTGAACGAGAAGAACCAGTGGTACAACAACGAATTCAACGAAACAGGCTACGGACCCAATTCACCGGGCGACAATGAACCCATGTCTGACAAAGGTTGCTGGAATTCCCATGCCCGCGTCCTTGAGAACACTCCGGCGCGCGTGGTCGTCCACTGGCGCTGCTGGTTGTCGAACCCGGATCACCATTGGGCCAATCAGGACCCGGCCACCGGCTGGGGCGATATTTCGGACTGGTACTACTACATCTACCCGGATGGCGTCGCGGCGAAACGGATGCGGTGTTACACGGTTCAACCCGATCAATGGCATGAGTGGCAGGAAACCATCGCCGTCCTCGGCGAGGGCCAACATCCTGAAAGCGTGATCGAAAAATCGCCAGTCCTGACGCTGGTGGACGAAGCGGGCAAGGCGTTCGACTACGATTGGAATCCAGAGCCGCCCAAACCGGATTTCCCGGGCAAGCTCATTCAGCAAGTTCATTTCACGGGCCGCTACGCTCCGTTCACCATCCAACGGTTCAGTGGCGGCGATGTGTACTCGGGGGAACGCACTTGGTATTCCGTTTTCCCGTCGTGGAACCACTGGCCGACCGCGCAGGCCGACTCGTCGGGACGAAACGCGAGTTTCCCCGACCGGGCCGCGCACAGTTCGCTCACGCACCTGTTCTGGCCCTTGAGCGGACAGCAACGCGGCGACGCGCCCTATCTCGAAAAGACACTCATGGAAGGGATGAGCGACCAGAGCGCCGTCTCCCTAGTCAGCCTGGCCAAATCCTGGCTGGAAGCCGCGCCGCTGGAAGCGATCTCGGACTGCCGCAGTCCGGGTTACGATGCTGGCCAGCGGGCCTACATTATTTCGGCCACCGGCCCGGCACCTTCGTTCCGTATCGTGGCATCCGCAGAGCACCCCATTGTCAACCTCTGTTTCGTGGTGAAGAACTGGAATTGCGAGGACACCGCGCAGTTGCGAATCAACTCGAAGGCCGAGCATGCCGGCCCGGCCTTTCGCCAAGGGATTGTTCGAGACCCGAACGGACGACCTGCCCTCGTGGTCTGGCTGCAACGGCAAGGAACGGAACCAGTCACCTTCGCGCTGCGTGGCGCGAAACCGCATCTCTCGACCCGCACACCGGCGTCGATGACGTGGACGACGCCTCCACAAGTTGCCCCGCACACATTCGATGTCACGATGGCCGCGACCGCTCTTCCCGGCATCGGCAATGAGTATTTGTTCGAGCGGATTGGGAGTGAAGGACAAGGTGCCGGCTGGCAGAGGGCCGCCGTCTTCACCGATTTTGGTCTGCCGCCAAACACCGGGGTCGCATACCGCGTCAAGGCTCGCGACGCGTACTCCGCGGAGACGGACTGGTCGCCGGTCGCCAAGGTCCAGACTGCCGCCGTGCCGCTGCCAGTGGTCTGGAGTCTGGACGAGGGCGAGGGAAAAACCATCAAGGACAGCACCGGCGAGCACGAAGGCAGGATCCAAGGCGACGCGACTTGGGTGCGGGGTGTGGCGGGGAAAGCCTTGCACCTCGATGGCAAGAGCTACGTGCAATTCGGCCGGGCCAACGACTTGCGCTCGGACGGCAGCTTCACCTGGATGGCGTGGATTCGGACAACGCAAGGCGGAACGATTCTGGCGCGGTCGGGCGCGGGCCGGGAATGGCAGCCGGGCGGCAAGGTGATGTTTGTGGAAGATGGCCGGCTGCGGTTCGACGTGGGCTGGGTGGGCGTCACCGGCGCGGAAACGCCGGTCGCCGACGGCCAGTGGCATCACGTCGCCGTCGTCGTCTCGGATCAGATGAACGCCGACAACGTCCGCTGTTTTGTGGACGGTGGCGCGTCAGGGAGCGGCAGTCTGAACGTCGCGCAACACAACGAGGCCGGGCTGCCGCTCCGAATCGGCTTCTGCAACAACAACTTCCCGACGAAGCAACCCGGTTTTGTCGGCGACCTCGACGAGGTCCAATGGTTCGGCTACGCTCTGGGCCCAGACGACATCCACAAGGTCTATCAAAGGAGAGAAACACCATGAGTAACAAATCGCAGATTATGAACTGTATGGTGATCGCAGTGGCTGCCGGCCTGATGCCGGGGATCGCCAGCCAGGCGGCGGCCAAACCGTTGAAGGTATTCATCCTGGCCGGGCAGTCGAACATGCAGGGGCATGTGAACGTATCGACGTTCGATTCCATGGCCGAGGATCCCAAGACGGCGTCGATCCTCAAGGAGATGCGCAATGCCGACGGCACACCGCGCGTCTGCGAGAAGGTCTGGATTTCGTCGATTGGATGCGCCGGTGACGATACGACCGCGCAGAAAGGGAAACTGACAACCGGCTTCGGCGCCTCACCCGAGGAGATTGGTCCGGAATTTACGTTTGGCATCTACATGGAGAAGCTGCTGGGCGAGCCCATCCTGATCATCAAGACCTCTTGGGGCGGCAAGGATCTGCACACGGATTTCCGTCCACCCAGCGCCGGGCCATTCGTGTGGAGCAACTTCGAGTTTAACGCACGCAAGAATCGCGGCGACGACATGGAAAAGGACAAGGCTGAAAAGATCAAAGCCACGGGTTTGTACTACCGCCTGATGATCGAGCATGTGCGCAAGGTGCTGGCGGACATCAAACGGGTGGTGCCGGAATACGATCCGAAGCAGGGCTACGAATTGGCCGGTTTCGTCTGGTTCCAAGGGTTCAACGATCTGGTCAGCACATGGACGTATGACAAATGCAACCAGCCCGGCGGGTACGACATGTACAGCCAACTGCTGGCACAGTTCATCCGCGATATGCGCAAGGATCTCAATGCGCCGAAGCTGCCCTTCGTGATTGGAGTGATGGGGATTGGCGGCGTGAAGGAAGATGAGAAGCCGCGCAGCCAGAAGTACTTCCGCCATGCCCAGGCCGCGCCGGCGTTGCTTCCCGAGTTCAATGGCAACGTGGCGGCGCTGCAGGCGGCACCCTATTGGGATGATGATTTGGAAGTGCTGCGAGCGCGGTTGGAGGCGCTCTGGCCGAAGATGGACGCGAGGGCCGCTGAGGCGGTCAAGAAGAATCCCAAAATGACCGGGGCGGAAATTGAGGCCGTCAAGATGCAGGTCGTGGCTGAGAACTTCACGACGGGGGAGCAGAAACGTCTGAAGGCTGCCTCCAACGGGGGCTATCATTATCTCGGAGCCGCGAAGATAATGGCACCGATCGGCAAGGCCTTCGCCGAGGCGATGGCGAAGTTGGAGACGACCCAGCGACAGGAGAGACAATGAAACGTGCCAATACACCAAAAAACCGAACCACAATCCACAAAGCGTTTCCGAAAGATAGTTCTGGAGATTCCCTGGTGAAACAGAAGATCGTCCTTATCCTGACTGCCCTGCTGCTGGTGCCGCTGGTCTCTCTGCGCGCCACTACGCAGACCATCGAAAACAACAAGCTCTCGGTAAAGTATGACGTTGTTTCAGGAAGATTCACCGTCGCCGAGAAAACAACCGGGCAAGTGTTTTTGACAAGCGGCAGGCTCGAAGGCGATGCGACGAAAGCCGTGGTGGCGAGGCAGAACATCGTCGTGATTCAAACCGACGGGAGCACAGTGTCGTTGGAATTACGAGAAAACCAGCCGTTTGTTTTTGTCACCAAACAGCAGATGAACCACGGCCCAGCTCAACGTGATCACAAAGGGCCAGGCTATCTCGATGTGAGAAAAACGGTACTGACGACGTTCACTCTCGAACTGGGCAAACCCGCCGCAGAACTAAAAACGATGGGCACCGGCGGACTGCGCGCAGCGGACGAGAATCCGGGCAGTTATCTCTTTCTCACCTGCGCCGATCCGGCAACGCGGCGCGGTGTGGTGGCCGGTTGGGTGACGGAGGATCGCGGAAGTGGGGTGCTGTTCTCATCGGTGAAAGATGGCAAGGTTGAGTTCAAGGCGCAGATCGACTATGGACACCTCCGCATTCCCGATGGGCAGTCGGCACAACTGGAAACGCTGGCCATCGGCTGTTTCGCCGATGCCCGCATCGGCGAGGAGATGTACGCCGATGCCATCGCAAAGCACTACAAGATCAAGCTCCGCCCACAAGTTGCCGGCTATTGCACCTGGTACTCCGATAAGCACGGCGCCGCTGGTGACGAGAAGTCCATCGTTGAGTTGGCGGCGTTCGCCGCAAAGGAACTCAGGCCGTTCGGATTCTTGTTTGTCCAGATTGACGACGGGTGGCAGGAGGGCGGGAGCTATAACGGACCGCGTCGCGGTTTTGACCGGGTGAAACCCAATGGGCCCTATCCGCACGGGATGAAGCCCGTAGCCGAGAAAATCCAAAGCCTTGGCTTGACCGCCGGCATTTGGTTCATGCCCTTCGCTCGCAACCATCAAGACCCGGAATATAGAGATCGCCAGCACTGGTTCGCGAAGCGCGACAACGGCAAGCCCTACGAAACGGATTGGGGCGGCACCTCCCTCGATCTCACCGAACCTGAGGTAAAGGCGCATCTCAGACAACTCGTCAAGACCATCCACTCGTGGGGCTTCAACTACTTCAAAATGGACGGGCTCTGGACCGGCACCGCCACGGAGCAAATGTATATCAACGACCACTACAAAGACGACCACATCGGCAACAACGCTCCGCTGCACGACCCGACCAAGACCAACCTCGAGGCCTACCGCGACGGACTGAAATTGCTGCGCGAAGCGGCCGGCCCGGATGTGTTCTTTTCCGGCTGCAACGTGAGCCAGAACATGCGCAGCCTCGGCGGCTCGATTGGTTTGGTGGATTCCATGCGCATCGGCCCCGACAACGGCTGGGAGTGGGGAGGCGTTTTAACCCCTGTGGACCATGGCTCACCCCTCTACTTCCTCAACGGTCGCGTGTGGTGGAACGACCCTGACCCATACTACATTCGCACGAACCTCCCCTTGAACGAAGCCAGGTTTCTTTCCTCCTGGGTGGGAATCACCGGTTTCTTCGCTCTGAACAGTGATTGGCTCCCCGGTCTGCCGGCCGAACGGCTGGAGATTAGCAAACGCATCATGCCGGCGCATGGCGCCACGGCGCGACCGGTGGATTACTTCGACCATCGGTTCACGACGACCTGGCTGGTCACCGACGCGAGACAGACCGCGCGCCGCGATGTGATTGGCCTGTTCAACTTCTACGATGCAGAAATGAAAGTGAACGAGACCTCTGAACGGCTCGGTCTCCGTCCCGGCAAGGCTTATCACGCCTTCGATTTTTGGGCCAACGAACCGATCCCGGATTTTAGAGCCTCACTCAAGACGCAAGTCGCGCCGCGTTCCTGTCGCGTCATTGCCGTGCGTGCCGACGAAGGTCATCCGGTTGTGCTCAGCAGCTCGCGCCACGTCACGCAAGGTATCGTTGATATCACCGGCGAAGTGTGGCGCGAGGGAAAGTTGTCAGCGATCAGCAAAGTTGTCGGCAACGACCCGTATGAGCTTCGCATCGCCGGGCTTACTGATGGGGGCAAGACCTGGAGAGTGGTTTCCGTTGACATTTCTCCGAGCGATAAAGCCGCGGGTGTCACCGTGTCGTCCCACGAGTCATCCGGTTTGGTCCGCGTGACGCTCCGTTGTCCCCAAAGCCGCGCTGTGAAATGGACCGTTCGGTTTGATGGCGCATCTTCATGAAACACTCTCGAACCGAAATCGTTGCACTGCCATGGGAGATATCCAATGAAACCACAGCTTATCGCCGCGACCATCGGTCTGACGATTCTCACGGTTCTTTCGCCTCGCGCGAGCGCGGATGATCCGCAACTCGCGAAAACGGTCGAATCGGCGCAAGAACACGCCGCTCGCGTCGCTTGGTGGCGCGAGGCCAGGTTCGGCATGTTTATCCATTGGGGGCTTTATTCAATCCCCGCAGGAGTCTGGAAGAACCAGATTCATGCAACGGGGTATTCCGAATGGATCATGTTCGGCGAACAGATTCCTGTCAAAGAATATGCACAACTGGCAGGGCGGTTCAATCCCGTGAAATTCGATGCCGAGGCCTGGGTCGCAATCGCGAAACAAGCCGGCATGAAATGCATGGTGCTCACCGCCAAGCACCACGAAGGCTTCAGCATGTTCAAATCCAAATTAACAGCATATAACATCGTTGACGCCACGCCGTTCAAGCGGGACGTGACCAAGGAGTTGTCGGACGCCTGCCGTGAAGCGCGCATTCGATTTGGATGCTATTATTCCATTGACCGCGACTGGTATCGGCCACAAGGCACCAACAATTACAAACAGAATAATTCCTGGGACTACCCAGATACCAAGCGGGAAGATTTCGACCATTACTTTGCCACCTTCGCCCAACCGCAGATCGCCGAACTCCTGACGAATTACCACCCGGATGTGCTTTGGTTTGATGGGATCGAGATGAAGACCGACGCTCAAGTTGACGATCTTTACCAGATGATCCGAAATCTGGGGCCGAACTGTTTGATTAACAGCCGAATCCAAAGCGGCCGGTTTCCAAGACAGATTCCGCCTCCCTATTGCGACTATATTTCCACCGGCGACAACGAGATTGCCGATAAACCTTTGGGATTCGAGTGGGAAAATCCCGGCACTCTAAACACGAGCTATGGATACAATCAGGGCGACACCAACTGGGTGGACGCGCGGGAAGTCGTGTCCCGCCTGGTGGAAATCGTCAGCAAGGGCGGCAATTACCTGCTTAATGTCGGCCCCACCGCCGAGGGAGTCATTCCGCAGCCCAGCGTTGACCGGTTGATGGAAGTCGGAGCGTGGATGAAGGTGAACGGAGAAGCCATCTACGGGAGTTCGGCCTGGAAGGTATTTCACGAGCAAGCGCCGTCAGGCGAGGAGACCGCCAAGTCCCCGGCGTCCAATGCCGCGGCCAAGGTTGATGTTCGATTCAGCACAAAGGGGAACTCGGTTTATGCCATCTGCCTGGCGTGGCCCGAAAAGGATTTGCTGATCAAGGCGCTGGGCAAGCAAGGAGTGCCCGGCAAAGCCGTCGCGGCGGTGCGCATGTTGGGATCGTCTGAAGCCGTGAAATGGCACCAGACTGACAATGGGCTGACTTTGTCAGTGCCGCATGAGAAGCCCTGTCATTATGCCTTCGTGTATCGCGTCGATTTCACGGAGAAATGAAGGCAATGAGAATCACGGGACAGAAAATCAAGTGTACCATTATCTGGGCGCCGCCAAGATCATGGCGCCGATTGGCACGGTCTTTGCCGAGGCGACGGCGAATCTCCAGAAGACCCAGCGACAGGAGAGACAATGAAGCAATCAGACACAGTTGTAAAAAGAATTGTTGACATTCTACGCTGTGCCATGGGGATGGCCGGCTGGCTGTTCGTGGCGGGCGTATCGTCCACGCAGGCGCAAAAACTGTCCACGATGAATCTCGGTGGCTATCTGGGCGTGAGCGCAAGCTCGGCGCCCGAGTCGTACAATGCCGGCTATTCCATGTATGTGGCGCTGTTAGGGCGGCCGCAGTATGCGTACTATTCATCCACTTTCGAAGCCAGCCTGCAAGCCGGCACGTGGATGGGCCCGCAGGGCAAGCCCGGCATCTATTGCGATATCGAAGGCGGTCCCGGTGTCGGCGGGAGCTATGGGAATCCATGGTGCAACCATGGGTTTGGCATCGGTGCGGTCGCGGGAAATGACTTTACTAATTATGCAAACGGCACCTCGAGCGGCAATAATGGCGGTGTCTATGGCGTGGCCCAACTCAGCCCGCGCCTGCTTTATCCTAACTATTTGGAAATGTTTCGCGACGGCACGTGCGGCCGGTTTGTCGGCTACGGCTATCTGGCGCTGCCGCTGCTGCCGGGGAAGGCCACCACGGATGGGGTCAATGTCCCCACCGGCAATCATTGGTGGACGTTGTTTTTTAACACCCGGAACTTCCAAGGCCCTGTCGCGGTCGTCACGCCCCACTTCTACGCGCAAGTTACAGAGGCTGCCACGAGTGCTGCCGGGCAGATGCTGGACTCGTGCTGGGCCGGACCGAACAAGCCGATCTCGAATGAGTCACACACTGTTCCAGGGGAGGAGTACGACGGTCCAGAGGGGTCCTTCGTGCGCGTGGCACCCATGTTTGCCGCCATCAACCATGGAACGAACGGCACCATAGAGTTAAATAGTCCCACCGTTTACGACCAGACCGCGCTCTGGAATGCGGCGCAACAATGGTTCACCAACAACGGCCCGGCGCCGGTGGGCCCGTTCAATGCCCACGGTGCCGTGGTGCAGACTATCACCGGCGGCGATTGGGGATGGGGGGTTTGGCACTCTGCTCTTCATCCGAATGGGCCCATGTCGTTAAACATGGGGTCATACGTCCGGATTTACACGCCCGACTCGGAGACTTGGGGCTACCGATGGGGGACCAATCAAGTGACGTTCACCCAGTTCGCCAACGGGACTCCCGCCGTCAAGATGCCGGAATATTATCAGCTCAAAGGGAGGATGTGGACGCCGGTTTCACCGGAGGCTGTGCCTGCGGATTCGCAACTCGCGAGCGTGAATTTTGACAGCGGCCCGCCCCCAATACCCGATCCCTTCACGGTGCCCAACGACCCCTGCTGGACGAGTCCGGGTCCCGCGGCGGGCCCGTTCCAGGCGCGGATTGATGATGGCAATGTGGTGACGTATTACTGGTATCGTTTTGAAGATCAGCCGGCGATAATGAAAGCCGGTCTGACCCAGGCCGAGCGCGATCAACTCCAGGCCGAAGTGGTGAAGATTCACAGCGCCTGGACGAACGGCGGCACTTACCTTGCCCCGCCGACGATGGGGACATTGGCCGACATTGACCCCGCCCTGCTGGTCACCCCGCCCACGAACATCCCAGCCGTCGGCTACGTGCCGATCGCGACCCGTGAGGCATGGGGCGGGTGGGTGACGAACACGTGGAACAAGGCCACATCGGGGAACTGGAGTGTGGCGACCAATTGGGCATCCGCGTCCGCCCCGGCGGCCGGCGGGCACTCGTATTGCCGGCTCAAGTTCGTCCCGTCGGGGACCTACACGGCGACCAACGACCTGAGCAGCGGGTATGGTTACGGCGGATATGTAGTCAACCAGATGAATTTTGCGGGCGCGGTGACGCTCACCGGCAACCCGATTACCCTCACGTGCGACGTCGGGTCATTGCCGGAGATCAACCAGAACAGCGGCAACGGGGTGGTGATCAACACCCCGTTGAGTTTGGAGATGACGACGGTGCTGGGGGGCACGGGCAGCGGGTTGGTGGTCATCTCGAACGTGATCTCCGGGCCGTGGCACAAGCTGGCGATCAACAGCCCCGGCACCTGGCGCATCTGTGGCCTGAGTCCCAACACGTACAGCGGCGGGACGATCATCAGCCGCGGCACGGTGATTTGGGGCGCCATAACCAACGGGGTCAGTCCCGACTGCAACTATGCCCTGGGAAGCGGGCCGGTCACGCTCAACGGCGGGGCAACGTTGCAATTCGAGAAGGCCAGTCCGACCAATGCGTTGATCCTGGACGGTGGGACGCTCTACGCGGCCAACAGCGCGGGAGTGACGTGGATGGGGCCGGTCACCGTCAACTCGAACACCACGGTGCGGACGGATTACGGGATGAGGATCAGCGGCAACGTGAGCGGTGCCGGCGGCTTGACCAAGACGGGCACCAGCACGCTGACGTTGTCGGGCGTCAACAGCTACGCCGGGGCCACGATAGTGCAGACTGGCACGCTGGCCTCCACGACGGCGGTTTCGCTGGGGGGCGGCGCGATGAGCATCAGCAACGGGGCGATGGTGAACCTGAATTACACCGGCACCCGGAGCGTCTTCTCGCTGACGCTTGGCGGCACTAACAAACTGGCGGGTGTCTATGGTTCCAGCAATTCGCCGGCGACCTATCAGGACGCGCACTTCGCCGGCACGGGCACGGTGACCGTGCGGTGACCACCCCTGTGCCTATTTCACCATGAAGCGAAGAACTTTCATTAAGACTGCGGGCCTGACTACCCTCAGCGCCTGTTTGCCCGGGCCGATTGACCAAGTCCTCCCCGCCCAGGCTGCGGAATCCCTTCTCCCGGCCACCGGACCGCTCTCGGGTCGGCGGATTCTCACTTTCAACTCGGTCATTCGCGTGAACCAGATCGAGGTCACCCGCACCCGCAACGAAGGTTTCGACGAGTATGACCGCCACACACCGGAGAATATCAAGGCGCTACGGGCGGCGTTTGCGGCGGGCTGGCCGGGGGCGCCGATGACCTGGGCGTTGAGTTGGCGGGCCTTGGAAGACTCGCGGCCCAACTACCAGGCCGCCCGTCGGCTGGTGCGCGGGTTCCACGATCAGTATGGCGACGATGTGACATTCATCCCCGGCGCCTATTTCGCCAACATGTATAACTCGCGCGAACAAGTGAACCTCGACATCCACGAGGCGCTGGCCAAGGTGAGCGATCTCATGGGCGGCGGTTTTCGCCCGAAGAGTCTGCTGGCCGGTTTCCTCTCGGCGACCAACCAGAAATACCTCGCCGAACAGGAGAATATTCACGTCTGCCAAGGCAATATCTGGAGCCAGTTCGGCATTGATAACGGCGACGGCGACGGCTCCATCAGTTATCCCTATTACCCGTCCACCGAACACTTCTGCAAACCCGCCCAAGGCCGGAAGGATTTCATCGATTGCGTGAATTTGGACGGCTGGACCGTGGACTTCATCTCCGCTCGCCGGCTCGGCCTCGGCAAATACAAGGTGGGCGAGAAAGAGAAGGGTTACAACAGCCGGTTCGGCGTCGGGCCCATTGAGACCATCGGCTGGTACGGGCCGGATAAGGGTTTGCAGCAGATGCTGGCCTGCACGGCGGCGCACTTCGACGCCGGCCATAAGCTCAACCAGTGGGCGTGGGTGACCAATTGCTGGGAAATCTCGCTCGTGCCGCAGGTCAAGAACCTGCCGGTGCTCACCCGCTGGCTCGCGGGCATCCGCAGCCGCTGGCCCAATGCGGAATGCCTCACCCAGGGCGAATTCGGGGGGCTGTGGCGCCGGCACTATCCCGACAACGCCCATCTGGACTACCGCTTCGTTCAGCGGGGCACCGGCTTCGGATGCAGCGATGCCAACCTCGAAATCCGCTGGTTCATGAATCGCCTGTTCCGCCTGGCCCTGCTGCACGATTGGGAGAAGTCGTCGCCGGAAACCGTGATTGACTTCACCCGCTATGATCTGCCCGCCCACGAACCGCAGGACCTGAGCCGCAATTGGAGCCTGCTGGGGCGCATAAACCAAAAACAAACCCGTCCGCAAGACCAACCCTGCTCCCCGGCGGGCTTGCCGGAAGACGACCGTGGCCTGATCCGGTCGGTGCTTCCCGAGTTGGGCGCTTGAACGAATCGATACCCCTGCCCCTGATATGATCACCAAACGAGAACCATTGATCAAATGCATCTCGGCGCCCGAAACAAAGCGCGGGCTTTGCCGACTATCGGCGGTGGTCGTCGCCGGCTTGATGGCCGGCCTGGCCTTTGACTTGCTGGCGGACGACACCACCAAGCTCATCCTACTCGATGCGACGTCACCGGGCCGGGTGTTTGAGGGTGTGGGCGCCGTGAGCGCCGGCGCCTCCACACGCCTGCTGCCGGATTACCCCGAGCCGCAGCGCGGCCAGATTCTGGACTTCCTGTTCAAGCCGCGCTTTGGGGCCGGCTTCCAGCATCTCAAAGTGGAGATCGGCAGCGGCGAGAATTCCACGTGCGGCAGCGAGCCTTCTCACGTTGTCACCCGCGGGGAATTGGCCAATCCCCAACCGCGCGGCTACGAGTTCTGGCTCATGGCCGAGGCCCGCAAACGCAATCCACAGGTCATCCTTGATTGCCTCCCGTGGGCCTATCCGCACTGGGTCGGCAACCGGTTTTCGCCGGCGTCCGCCGACTGGTTCGCCGCGTTTTTGCAGGTGGCTCGTGAGAATTACGGGCTGGAACTGGACTGGATTTCCGCCGCTCAAAACGAGATGGGCACCGACTTGAACTGGATCCGCAGAGACCTGCGGCCGACCCTTGACGCCCGCGGGTTTGCCCGGGTGAAGCTGCAGGCGCCGGACAACAACGGCGACCATTGGCAGATCTTCAACACGCTGGAGAAAGACCCCGAGCTGGACCGGCTGATCGGCGCGGTGGGCTACCATTATCTGGATGGGCGCGAACCGTGGGAGGTTGACCAAAAGGGCGGCCCCGCCGCCACGGAGAAAGCCAAGCGCTCCGGCAAGCCGCTCTGGGCGAGCGAGGAATGGAGCCAGTCCGGCGGGCAATGGGGCGACAAAGGCGCGCTCTATCTGGCCCGGCTGATGAACAAACTCTACGCCCGTGATCGCGTCACCAAGTTCGAAATCTGGTGTCCCATCGACTCGATCTACGACCAGATCATCTGGGCCGGCACCGGGGCGATGCAGGCCGACACGCCCTGGTGCGGGCATTATACCGTTTGGCCGGCGGTCTGGGCGATTGCCCACACCGCCCAGTTTGCCGAGCCGGGCTGGGTCTATGTGGATGGCGCTTGCGGCCAGATGGACACCAACACCTGGCGCGGCAGCCACGTGGCCTTGCGCAATCCCAAAACCGGAGATTGGTCGGTCGTCATCGTGACCGGCGAGAAACGGACCATCCAGCTCACCGTTTTGGCGGGTCTCAAAATCGGCCCGGTTCACGTCTGGAAATCCACCGCGGCCGCCCAGTTCATCGAACAACCGCCGCTTTCCTTGCGTAACCACACCGTCGAACTCGAACTCGAGCCCGATGCGATCTACACCATCACCAGCACGACCGGGCAGCAGAAGGGCTCTCACGGCACGCCGCCGCCCAGAAGACCGTTTCCCTTTCCGTTCGAGGAAGACTTCGAGAGCTATCGCGCCGGCGACTCACCGCGCTATTTTTCCGACCAGAAGGGCACGTTCGAGGTGTGCCAGTCGCCGAAGGGTGGATTATGCCTGGCGCAGATTGTGCCCGCGGAGGGCATTCTGTGGTTCGCAAAATTGCTGAAACCCCACACGCTGTTTGGCGACTCGAACTGGCGGGACTGCGTGATCGAGGCCGACGTCCTTCTGGCGGGTGGTGATGTCGAAGTCGGCGGGCGCTATGCCGACCGCGACAAGTTGGGCTACCGCTGGATCCTGACGCGCGACGGCCGTTGGCAGTTGAACTGGCAAGACACTTCTCTTGCATCCGGCCAGATCGAACAATTCAAGCCGGCGGACTGGCATCATCTGCGTTTGGAAATGAAGGGCGACCGGATTTCGGGAGCCGCGGACGGCAAACCGTTGGCCGCGGTCACCGATGCCTCTCGCGCCAAAGGCATGGCTTTCCTCGGCAGCACGTATGATCGCAATCTCTTCGACAACGTACGCGTGGGGCCGATTCAAGCCGAAGCCAAATCGAATCCATAGAATCCATGAAGCCCACGGGTCTCACCGAAGACGAGCGCGAGCAGCTCCAGAAACGAGTGGAGAAGATTCATCGCTCCTGGCCGAAGGATCGCGATTACCTCGCCCCGCCCACGGCAGGAACGCTATGCGATCTTGACCCCGCACTCCTGGTCACCCCGCCCAGCGGCAAAGAAGTCGGCTACGTGCCCATCGCGACCCGTCAGGAATGGGACGGCTCGGCGAACCATCCGCCCAGTCATTGAAAGGAAACAGAATACGAACCGACTTTCACCGTGAATACGAACCAAAACCAGTTCCTCTGTAACCGCCCCGCGTCAGTTGCAGGCGCGTCCGCCAAAAGCAGTTTTCTGTCGCTCGTTCTGACCGTGGCCACGCTCTTTGGTTTATGTGGAGAATTAAGCGGAGCCGGGGTCCATTTTGAACCGACTTGACACTCCCTTACCCTGGGGCTGAAAGTTTGCCAGCGTCCGCTCAACCGTTGCCCGCCCATTCATCGCGAAACCAATGAAATTCCCATGAAAACAGAGCATCTACTCGATATGTTGCCCCACAGCGTTTGCGCCATGAGCATCCTCCTCGCGACAAGTCGCCTCGCCAGTTCCGCGCCCTTGCCGGTGCCGGAGCGCGGATTCGTAAGTTCCCAACCTGCGAAAGTTTGGGAGGAAGGACTGATTTGCGGCAATGGCACCATTGGCGCTAACGCCCTGAGCCGACCGTTGAACGAGCGCATTATCTTCACCCATGAGCGCCTCTTCATGCCGATGGGCGCGCCTGTGATGCCGCCCGACCAGTCGGCGCGCTTGTTCGAGATCCGCAAGTTGATCGATCGCGGGCTTTACCGGCAAGCGACTGAACTGCAATTCAACCTGTCGGGGCAGGAAGCTTTCATGTATCCGGACAACTTCGTGCCGGCGTTCGACCTCACTATCGGCAGCGAGAACCAGGGCGAGGTGCGCGACTACAGCCGTTCCGTGGATTTTCAGACTGGCGAAACGTCGGTGCGTTGGTCGGATGACTGCGCGACGTTTGAACGGCGCCTGTTTGTTTCGCGCGCGGACAAAGTGGCGGTGCTGTCCATCACGGCTTCAAAGCCCGGCAGCCTCGATTGCCGGCTCGCGCTCGAGCCGCGTGAACCCAGTGACGAGTTCAACGGCGACAGCGACGTCATGAAGCACTCCTACGAAGCCTTTAAGGAATACGTCACTAATATCCAAAGCACGGCCACCGCGAATTCACTCACTTATCGCAATGCCTATTCCAAGGCCTATCCGGGCAGCATCCATTTGCTGGAAGGCTTTGCGCGGGTCGTGCCCGTGGGCGGAACGACAGAAGCGGGGACCAACGGCACGCTGAAGGTCGAAGGCGCTGACCGCATCCTGATCTTCGTTGACCTGCGACCGATCTATGACCCGGACAAATCGGAAATGAAAAACATGGAAGCGGCGCTCGCAAAGCTGCCTGACGATTACGCGCTGCTGCTTCAACGTCACGCGAAGTTGCACGGGGAATTGTTCGACCGGATGCGTCTTGACCTTGGCGGCGGCGCTGACCATCGGCGGACGACGGAGGAATTGATCGCGGAATCCACTTACGAACATCCCAACCGCGCTTTGATTGAGAAGGAGTTTGACGCCGGTCGCTACAACATCATTTCCAGCACCGGCGAATTGCCGCCGAACTTGCAGGGCGTTTGGGGCGGCACTTACGTGCCCGGCTGGGCCAGCGATTACACGCACAACGGCAACGTGCCTTCCGCCATCGCCGCCGACCTGCCGGGCAACATGCCGGAGCTCATGCTTGCTTACACGACCTACATCGAGTCACTGGTCCCGTATCTTGAGCTCAATGCCAAGCACCTGTTCGGCGCGCGCGGCATCGTGCTGCCTTCCCGCAGTTCGACGCACGGATTCAATAATGCCCTCGCGCCGGATTTCGCCGGCGGTTTCTGGGTGGCCGGCGCGGGTTGGGCGGCGCACTTTTTTTACGACTATTACCTCTACACCGGTGACCGGGAATTTCTGGCCGAGCATGCCCTGCCATTTATGGAGAAGGCTGCGCTGTTCTTTGAGGATTACCTCTACGAAGGACCTGATGGAAAATGGATTTTTTCGCCGACTCAATCGCCGGAGAACACTCCGAAGAACTCAACTTCTCAAGGCAGCTTCAACGCCACCATGGACGCGGCGGTGGCGAAGGAACTCCTGCGCAACACCATCGCCGCCTCCCGCGAACTCGGTCGCAACCAGGACAAGATTGCGCGCTGGCGGCAGATGTTGGCCAAAATGCCGGACTACATGGTGGATGAAAACGGCATGATCAAGGAATGGCTCACGCCGAAGTTGGAGAACAACGACAGCCACCGGCATTCCTCGCAGCTCTATCCGCTTTTCTACGGCACGCCGGATGAAATCGCGCGCAGCCCGGAACTGCGTGCCTCGTTCAGGAATAGCATCGAGTTCAAGCTCGATAACTACTGGCAGAACAACCAGAAGGGGTTCATGTCCTTCGGCCTCGTGCAACTCGGACAGGCCGCCACGAGTCTCGGCGAGGGTGAGTTGGCTTACCGTTGCCTGAGGCAACTGGTGAACCGGTATTGGTTGAACAATCTGGCCTCGATGCACAATCATCGCTCGCTGTTTAACATGGACATCAGCGGCGGGATGCCGGCGGTGATCATTAAGATGCTGGTGGCGTCCGATCCCGGAAAAATCCAGCTTCTGCTCGCGCTCCCCAAGGCTTGGCCGACCGGAACGATTGAAGGCGTCCTGTGTCGCGGCCAGATCGAGGTCCGGCGTCTGCAATGGAACCCGGATGGGCTTGAATGCACGCTGCGTTCGGGCAAAGCCCAAAAGGTCTTGCTGGAACTCCCCGGCGAGATTTCCGGAATCACGGTGGAAGGCAAGGGTGCCAAGGTTGCCAAGGGCACCTCAGCGAACCAACGGAGACTAACTCTCCCGGCCACAGGAGAGCTAACCGTCAGGATTTCCCGCAAACGGTAAACACGCTCCCCTTCTGAAATATGTTGGTAAGCATTTTCAATGATGTGATTGGTCCCGTGATGCGGGGTCCATCAAGTTCGCACTGCGCGGCCGCGCTTCGGATCGGGCGCCTCGCCCGCGACCTGATGAGCGGCAAAGTGGACGAGCTCCTGATCGAGTTCGACCGGCAAGGCTCGCTGCCTACTACGCACGAATCGCAAGGCTCAGACATGGGTTTGTTCGGCGGGTTGATGGGCTGGAGCGCTGACGACGAGCGGTTGCCAGGTTCGCCCCAGGCTTTGCGGAAAACAGGCGCGCGTATCCGCATCGAGATCGTGGACGCGGGCGATGCGCATCCGAACACTTACCGGCTTACGCTCCGCCACGCACACGAGCACCACTCGCTCATTGCCATCTCGACGGGTGGTGGAATGATCGAAGTGCTGGCGGTGGACGGCTTCAAGGTCTCCATGTTCGGCGACTACTTTGAAACCTTGATCTGGGTGCGCGGCGGCGCTCCGCGCCTCGCGGAACAACTGGCAGCGCTGGTGCCAGCCGACGCCGTGCTGCTGCACCAGGCCGGGGGCGGCGAGTTGGTGGAGGTAAAGGCGCAAGCATTCGTCAGCGAGTGCGTAATCGCCAGGTTGAAGGAGGCCTTCGACATCCGTGTCGTCAAGCGCCTGTCGCCGGTGCTGCCGGTGCTTTCGCGCAAAGACACCCGCGTCCCTTTCCAGACCTGCGCGGAACTGCTGCGCCATGATGCCGGCCGCAACACGCCGCTGTGGAAGCTGGCGGTGGAATACGAAAAGGCACGCGGCCTTCTGACCGAGGCGGAGGTGGTTGCCAGAATGGTGGACATCGTGCGCATCCTGCGCCGGTCCATCGCCCAGGGTATCGAGGGCACACGGTATGACGACCGTGTGTTGGGTCACCAGAGCGGCAAGTTCAACGACTTGATGAAAGCGGGGCGCCTACTCAACGGCGGCGTGCTCAACCGCATCGTTCTCTACGTCATGGCCCTGATGGAAGTGAAGAGTTCCATGGGTGTCATCGTTGCGGCGCCAACCGCCGGGGCCTGCGCCGCGCTGCCCGGCGCGGTCATTGCAATGGCGGAGGAAATGGGTCTCTCCGAGGAGATGATGGCGAAAGCGTTGCTGGCCAGCGGGCTGATCGGCGTCTTCATTGCCACGGGCTGGACATTCGCCGCGGAGGTTGGCGGCTGCCAGGCGGAGGGCGGTTCCGCCTCGAGCATGGCCGCCGCGGCGCTGGTGACTTTGGCCAATGGCACGCTGGCGCAATCCGTGGCGGCGGCCTCGCTGGCGTTTCAAAGCATGCTCGGCTTGATCTGCGATCCCATCGCCAACCGCGTCGAGGCTCCGTGCCTGGGCAAGAACGTCATGGCGGCGAGCAATGCGCTGGCCTGCGCAAACATGGCGCTGGCGGATTTCGATCCTCTGATTCCACTGGACGAAGTGATTGAGACGGCTCAGCGCGTCGCCGGCCAGATGCCGCGCGAGCTCCGATGCACGGCGCTGGGCGGGCTTTCTATTACGCCGACTTCGAAGGCGATTGAGCAGAGATTAGCCGCAACAAAATCCGCAGTGTGCGGAAGTTGCGTCTGCCGGTAGCGCGTTTCACCAGACCAGATGAACCCTTCACCTGTGCATGCTGGGCGAGTTGTGCGTCAGCCCCGGGGGACTGAGTTCGATCACCAGGCTTGCCTCCGAGCGAATGGCGGGGCAAATTATGGGCCTGTAGTTCATGGCCGTTGCGCTGGGCAATCTCATGGCCGGTTTGATCGCCGGCGAAAGCGCCAACCCCGGCCAGATGGCGCGCCAGTTTTGGGGGATCACATTGGCCGCCGTCGCCATCGCAGTGCTGCTCATGCTTCTGGCCACACCGATGCGCCGCTGGATGGGGAGCATCCATTGACGGGCTTTTTCAACAACAAAAAACAACACAAAAAGGCAAACACATGAAACTGGAGTACTCCGACGTGAAGAAAACTGCGGCGAAACTGAAGTTCCGCACCCAAGCATTCATCGACGGAGAATTCGTCAACGCCACTTCGGGCAAAACCTACGTTTCGCTGAATCCGGCCACCGGCCAACCCATCGCTGAGATCGCCTCGTGCGACGTGGCTGACGTGGATCTCGCCGTGAAGGCCGCGCACCGCTCCTTCGAGCAAGGCGTCTGGTCCAAGCGTTCGCCCGCCGAACGCAAACAAGTCCTCCTGAAGCTGGCGGACTTGCTGGAAGAAAATCTCGCCGAAATCGCGCTGCTGGATTGCCTGGACGCCGGCAAGCCGATCACCGACTGCATGACGATCGACGCTCCGGACACGGTGCATTGCTTTCGCTGGCACGCGGAGGCGATTGACAAGGAATACGAAAAAGTTGCGCCCACCGGCCCTGGCAATGTGGCGATCGTCGTGCGCGAACCGCTGGGCGTCATCCTTGCGATCTTGCCGTGGAATTTCCCGATCCAGATGGGCGCGTGGAAGCTCGGCCCGATTCTGGCCACCGGCAACGGCGTCGTTGTCAAGCCCGCCCGCCAGACTTCCTTGAGTGTCCTGCGCCTCGCGGAACTGGCCGCCGAAGCGGGCATTCCGGACGGCGTGCTGAACGTCATCCCTGGCAACGGGAGCGTCATTGGCGCCGCCCTGTGCAAACACCAGGATGTGGACGCGGCCGCCTTTACTGGTTCGACGGAAGTGGGCCGGCAGCTTCTGCATTACTCCGCCGACTCGAACCTGAAACGCATCGTGCTCGAACTGGGCGGCAAGAATCCGCAGCTCGTGCTCGAGGACGCGGGCGACCTGGATTACATCGCGCGACAGGCCGTCAAATGCGTCTTCTGGAACATGGGCGAAAACTGCAGCTCCGGCTCGCGTCTCATCGTCCATCGCAAGCTCAAGGAGAAGCTGTTGGCCAGGATGCTCGACGTCGCCAAGGAATGGATTGTGGGCGACCCGCTCGATCCGGCGACCAAGGTTGGCCCGATGATCGAGGAAAGCCACATGAACACCGTCCTGGGCTACATTGAGAGCGGCAAGAGCGAAGGCGCGAAACTGGCGCTGGGCGGGTGGCGCACCTTGCAGAAGACGGGCGGCTTCTTTGTAGAACCTACCATTTTTGACCAGGTCAAACCCTCCATGCGGATCGCCCGCGAGGAGATTTTCGGCCCGGTCCTGTCGGTGTTTACCTTCGACAAGGAGGAAGACGGGATCGCGCTGGCGAACGACACGACCTACGGACTGACCGCATCGGTGTATACCCAGGACGTCAGCCGCGCCCATCGTGTGGCCCGCGCCTTGCGCGCCGGGACGGTGTCGGTGAACTGCTTCTCAGAAGGCGATGCCACCACGCCGTTTGGCGGGTTCAAGCAATCCGGCTTCTTCGGCCGCGACAAATCCATCTTCGCCCACTACCAATACACCGAACTCAAAACGGTGTGGATGCAACTGGCCTGACCCGTATGTCGAAAAGCAATATCAGTTTCATTCTGGGCCGCCATCCTCTGGGCCTAATCGCTCTGCACATGGGTTGCCTTGGTCGTGGCGGTCGAGCCCGTTTCCATTGGTACGGCATTGCGCGGACCCTACGCGAATGGCTTGCGACCGCTTTCAGGACGGTTAGGCGAAATCCAATTGTTCGTGGGACTGGACGCGCGTTGGCGCTGGGAGGAGCGCTGGCTGCCATGGACGTTGTTGGCGCCGCGACCGAGGCGGAAGCCGCCTTCCCGCAGGTGCGTCGCGACATGCTGCTCGTGGCCCGGCAGTTGTGGGCGCACTATTTTCCCCGGCAGCCGCTGCCGCCGGATGACGAAGCCGGCCGGCGCGAGACGATTCAGGGCGTGATTCAGGAGATCGGGCGCGATCACGGAACGTCGGACGAACTCACCCGCGACGCGCGGGCGACGGTCGCGCGCTTGAAACAATTCATCGCTGAGCGGGACATCTTGAAGCTGCCGGACCCGGACCACTGCCAGGTCATCGAGATGCCGGAGTTCCAGCGTGGCAACTCCGTGGCTTTTCTCAACTCCGCTCCACCGCTGGATGCGGCCGCCGCGAGCATCTACGCTGTCAGTCCTCCGCCGAAGGATTGGGATGCCGCGCGCGTGGAGAGTTTCCTGAGCGAATACAATAGTCGGATGTTGCAGATGCTCACCCTCCACGAAGCGTATCCGGGCCACTATGTGCAACTTGATTACGCCAACCATAATCCGTCGCTGCTGCGCCGCGTCCTGGATTCGGGCGTCTTTGAGGAAGGCTGGGCCAACTACTGCGAGCAGATGCTGCTGGACCAAGGCTATGGTGACGGCGACCTTGCGCTACGCCTGATGCAGTTGAAGTTCTGCCTCCGCAGCGTTGCCAACGCCATTCTCGATCACAAGATGCACTGCGACGCCATGACCGATGAGGAAGCGCTGCGTTTCCTCACTCAAGGCGCGTTTCAATCCGAAGGCGAGGCTCGCCTCAAGATCATCCGGGCCAAGCTGGGTTCCTGCCAGCTCTCGACCTACTTCGTGGGACGCAACGCCTTTATGCGGCTGCGCCAGCAGGTGCAGCGGGAGATGGGGGACCAGTTCAACCTCGGCCGTTTCCATGAGGCCGTCCTCGACGGCTGGCTGTTCTTCGATCATCACGAGCGCGATCCGCTCGCCTACCGGGTGTTGGGGCTGAAACCGCCCGGCCATGTGACGCGGCGTTGGTACTACTTCATCCCGGCCCGCAGCGAACCGCGCGGACTGACGCATCAGGTCGAACCGCACGTGCTCGATGCCTTGCCTGGAACGAAGATTCCCTATGCCCGCTGGCAGGAGCAGGAAACCGGCCTGCGCAGGCTGCTGGAAGACGCGAAGACCGTCGCCATGCAATACTCGCCCCGGTGCGCCGTGCCTTACGTGGCCAATGTGGACGCGGGCACGGTCGAATTGATCCGCGGCCTCGGCGTGGAGGTGGCCAGTTCCGCCGAGTTGATCCAGATCTTTGAGGCGAAATGGACACCCGCCCAGTTGGAAATGCACCTCGAGGCGGGCCGGCGGGTGGACCGGATCCGGCACGAGGCGTTCGAGTTCATCAAACAGAGCACGCGCGCCGGCCAGCCGCTGGACGAGTTCGGCGTCCAACAGTTCGTCATCCGTCGCTTTCAGGAACGCGGACTGGTGACCAACTTCCCTCCTATTGTCGGCGCGAATGCCAACGCGGCTGACTCGCACTACGCGCCGCCGGAAAGGGGCAGCGCCCCCATTTGCCGTGGCGACCTGGTGTTGCTGGATCTCTGGGCCAAACTGAGCGACGAACCGGAGGGCGTCTATTACGACATCACCTGGATGGCGTTTTGTGGAGACGAAGTGCCCGCCCGGATGCGCGAGGCGTTCAGCGTCGTCGTGGGCGCGCGGGATGCCGGCATTCGCCTGGTCCGGGAGGCGATTGCCGCCGGCCGCACGCTGCGCGGTTTCGAGGTGGATGACGCGGTGCGCGGTCATATCGAGGCGCGCGGCATGGGCGCGTGCATCCGGCACCGGACCGGCCATTCCATCGGGCGCGAAGTTCACGGCGTAGGCGCCAACATGGACAATTTCGAGACGCACGATGAGCGGATGATCATTCCGCAGACGTGCTTCTCCATCGAACCGGCGCTCTACCTGCCGGACTTCGGCGTGCGGACGGAGATCAACTTGTTCGTCGAAGAACACGGCGCCCGCGTGACCGGCGAAGTGCAAACGGAATTCGTGAAGCTCTGAATGCTTACCGCGCCGATTGGCGGGTGACGATTGGCACGTAGCCAACCTCCAGGCCCTTGGGTGGTGTGACAAGCAAGGCGGGATCAAGCGAAACCAGCTTCCCTCGCGTCGGCGGCGCCATGTAATCGCGGTCCATCGGCCAGTTTGCGTGGATCTTCTCGACAAGGGCTTGCAGCTTCGCTTTCTTCTCCTCGCTCCACTGGTATTGCTGGAAGGAAGGCTGATCCACGAAGCGATACCAGGAGTAAGTCACCAGCGAGCCATCCACGAGCTTGGCAGTGAATGGACCAAGCTTCGGCCCGGGCCGCGTCCAAGCGCCCTTGGCGGGAGAGGTGTAGGGTTTGCCGGCACTGGCCGGCTCGAACTCTTGCGGGAGCAGCTTGGTTTCCGTCGGCACTTTCGCTGCCGCCACGGCGACGCGCTCTTCGCCAACCAGTTTGTAGTATTGCGGGAAGAGTCCATTCGCGGCCAGGTCGTTGGTGAACCATTGCAGGCCCCACACGTTGCCCTCGAAGATCCGCGTGTCGAAGGCGCGCTCCACGCCGACGAGTTTTTTGCCCGCTTGATCGTAGCGGGTTGTGTGCGTGTTGAGCTTGGGTCGAAAAGCTCCTTTCTCCGCGAAACACCCGGAGCAGATCGGGCCGCCTTCGCGCCACGAGTTGAAGGCGTCGAAGAGAGCCGCCTTCGAATAATAGGTGACATTCTGCACCAGATACGCGCGGCCTTCGTCGGCAACCGGGAACTGCAGCTTCGGCAGCTTCGAGTAGGTTGTGCCTTGCGCGTCCTGGGCGTCGAGGCGCGGCACAGTGTTAATCTCCATCGCGCCGCCACCCATCACGCCGGGGCGGGCATCAAGGCCGCGGCCGTAAAGGAATGGATAATCAAAGAGCTTGCCGATTTTGCTCCAGGTCTCCGGGATGTAGTAAGCGATGGGACCTTTGAAGTTGGCGGCGCTGAGGAAGCAGGTCCAGCTTTGGCCGCCCGTCGGCGGGTCGCCCGTGGTCGGGTCTGTGAAGGGCAGCGCCATCCACGTGTAGCCGAGGAACTCGCCGTTGGGATTGCCCTGGAATGGCAGCGCGTCGGGAGGAATGAGCAGACGGTTGCTAAGTTGCGCGATGCCGAGGCGTTTGTCCGGCAGCGCTTCATTGCTGTAGAAGAAGGACCAACCCGGCGAGCCCACCTCGTAATCGTAGCACTGCGGCGTGGCGTTCATGCTGAATTTCGGCGGACCGTAGCGGAAGTGGTTGCCTGCCCAATAGCCGAGTCCACCCTCCACGGTTTGGAAAACGCTGTCCCAGGTCGGCCCACGTTCTTTCCAGGTGCGGGCCAACGTACCTTCTGGTGCGAGAGGCTGGTCCTTGTTTTCGGAGTTGTTCGGGGTAATCCATGCGCTGGGCAGCCCGATTTGGAAATTAGCCAGAGGCTGATCCACCAGCGGCCAGACCGCGGCGTAGAAACCCATGCCCGCGGTAAAAGCGCCGTCAGCCGGCAGCTTCTCGTGGCCAAAGCCGATGTAGCCGTGCAGACCTTGCGAATGCAAGGTGACTTGGCCGGCGGTGGATTGAGACGTCGTTTTGGGCTGTCTCTCTTGCGCAAGGCAGAGCCATGACAGGAATGCTGAACCAAGGATGATAAGAGTTGTTTTCATTGGTCTTTTCGCAGGTGCTCGGTTAAACAGCGCGTGAGCGTTTGGTAAAGATAACACTTGTCGTCATCCTTGGTGTTGGGGATTATGCTGGACGGACACCCGCTTCGTCGTTTCGAGCGGGAAGACCACCGGCCGACTCGCCGCGCCGCGACGAGTTCGGACTAACGGCGGGGGGCGCAGGCGTTGGTTCAGTCTTCGCGATTCGGTCCACGGCCGAGTCGTAGTCCCATTGTTTGTTGATGACCGGCCTCAGGATGTTTTGGACGGCGTTCAGCAGGTCAGGATCAAACGGTTCCTCATGCCATTGCAAGTTGCGCCGAACGGAGTCCGCTCGGGTGCTGCTGAACAGTGTCGTCGGAAAGTCCGGATTCTGGCTGGAGAACTGAAGGGCGAGCTTGCTGATGGGCGCGCCGCGCCGTTTGCAAAGCGCCGCCGCTTCCCGGAAGAGTTCGCGTTCGGTTTCCGTAGCGGGATGCCAGTCGGGAGCCTCGCGTCCGGACAGAAGACCGCTCCCAAAGGGCGAGCCGTTGATGATGCCGATGCCTTTCTTTCGGGCCATGGGAAGGAGTTCGAGTGCGCGCGTGTCGAACAAGGTGTAGTGGTTGTGGACCAAGCCGGCGTCCGCAGGCAACGTGTTGAAGATGCGGTGCCACAAATCCATCGGGTAGATGCCGAAGCTGACGTTGCCGATGCGGCCTTCTTTCTTCAATTCGCCCAACGCCTCAAAGCCCTCGCTCAACGCCCATTCCGTGCAGCGGCGGTGCTGGTATTCAAAGTCGTGGAGATGAATGAGGTCAAAGTACTCGGTGCCGAGCCGATGCGCGCTCTCGTCCAGCGAGGCGCGGATGCGGGCGCGGGAGTAATCGAATGTGTCTTCGCCATAACTGCCGGGTTGCGTGTATTTGCCCACTTTTGTTGAAAGATAATAACGGTCGCGCGGAATGCCCTTCAACGCCCTGCCCAGGACGGTTTCCGCCACGGTGCCGCCGTAAGCGGGGGCGACGTCGAAGTAATTGATGCCGAGGTCGTGCGCCGTGTGAACCGCGTGAATGGCTTCGGCTTCATCCACCGGGCCATAGACACCGCCCAGAGCGGACGCGCCGAAGCTGAGCCGGGAGACGTTAAGCCCGGATCTGCCAAGAGGATTGTATTTCATGTCATGCAGGGTATGTGCCGCCAATTGATTGCGATCATCGTAGAAGAAAGTAGAGAACACCCACGACGGCCAGCAAGGTCAGCGCCACGACGCGGGGATCGCCCGCGCCTATCAGCCGACCTTTGAGAAACGCCAGCGGATGATCCCAGCACACTTTGGCGACTTCCTGCGGATCCATCGCGGGCGTGAGCCAACTGGTGACCGCGTAGATGATGATGCACAGCACGGCGATCAGCGGGCCAACGAGCATGAACGGAATACCCAAGCCTTGGGTCGGGTCGGTCACCAATCCGGAAAAGCCCTCGCGGGCCTTGCCCACCAGCAGCCACTTGCCAATACTCGGCAGGTCCAGGAGGAAGTAGATCACGCCGATGATCGAGCCGAGACAGAGCGTGGCCATGGCGGCCTGCCTGGTGCCGCGCTTCCATAGCACACCCAGCACGAACACGGTCGTGACCGCCGGCGCGAAGATCATGGGGATCTTGTTGATGGCCTCGAAGATGGTACCGAATTGGTCACCCTGTGTGGACCAGAGCATCGCCAGCACCATGATCGCCCCGGTGGCGACGCGCCCGATGGTGACCATGCGCTCGTCGGAAGTTGCGGGGCGCAAGCGTTTCACGAGGTCCATCGAGATGAGCGTGGCGCAACTGTTTAGCGCCGCTGCCATGCAACTCATCAGCGCCGCCGCCATACACGCCGCCAACAGACCCTTGAGCCCGACGGGCACCAGGTGATTGATCAGGGCCGGCAGCATTGTATTGTAATCCGGATCGTTTGTCCCAGCGAGCTTGGCGAGTTGGAAAGCCCCTTTCTGCCAAAGCACGTAGCCAACCACGCCAGGCAACACCATGAGAAAGACGGGAGTGATTTTGAGGAACCCGGCGAACAGCGCGCCGTTCTGTCCGTCCTTGAGCGTTCGCGCCGCGAGCACGCGCTGGACGTGCGTCTGGTCCGTGCACCAATACCAGATGCCCAGGATGGGATAGCCGAGCAACACGCCCAGCCAAGAGAACTCACTCAAGTGCCCCTGCGCGTTCACGACCGGGTGCAGCATGTGCAACTGCCCCGGCGCCACCGCCGCTTTGAACGCCGCCAAGTCCGCCACGCCCGCTGACGGCAGCGCCCGCAGCCCCAGCACCGTCACCAGCGTCGCCCCTCCCAACAGCAGGCACACCTGGACATTCTCAGTCATCACCACCGCCTTCAATCCGCCGAGCGCAGTGTAGGTGACGGTGAACAACGAGAGCACCATGATCGTGGTGACCATTGGCACGCCGAGGAAGCTCTGAAAAATCTTGGCGGCCGCGAACAGGCTGATGCCGATGTGGATCAACAACGCGCCGATCAGCCCGATGAATGCGAGGAACGTGCGCGCCGAGGGGCAATAGCGCCGCTCCATGAACTCCGGCAAGGTGCGAACCTTCGAGTTGATGTAAAACGGGGCGAACAGCAGCGCCAGCAAGACCAGCGTGAAACACGCCATCCACTCGAAGTTGCCAATCACCAGTCCGTCCTTGGCGCCACCGGCAGCCAGTCCAACCAGGTGAATGGTGGAGATGTTGGAGGTGAATACGGCTGCGCCGACGGTGAACCAGCCCAGGGACTTATTGGCCAGAAAATAGGCGTCCGTCGAGGCGTGCCGTCGGAAGCCAATCCAAATGCCAAAGGCCGTAATGCCGGTCAGGTAGATCGCGATGACAATAACGTCGATGGTCGAGATGTTCATGGCTGGGGAATCTCGAGCTGCACCTTCAACGCGTTGGCCTTGTCGGCCGCCTGCGCCATCGCTTGTGGCGCCTGTCGGAGCGGGAACAAGCCGGTGATGAGCGGTTGGAGTTTCAGGCGCCCGGAAGCCGCCAGACGAATCGCTTCGTCGAAGATATCTCCGTAGCGGAAGCTGCCGACGAACTGGATTTCGCGCACCATGAGTTGGTTGGCGGGCAGGGGAACGTCCTGCGTGCCCAGCGTTCCGATTTGCACGATGGTGCCGCCGGGCCGGACCAGGTCGAACGCCTGACGCAACGCGAGGCGGGCGCCGGAAGCCTCCAGGATCACATCGAACCCGTCGCCGGAAAGCGAGTGAACCTCGTCAGCTAAATCCTCGGCCGTCGGGTCCAACGTTACATCCGCGCCCAATTCGAGCGCCGTCTTCCGACGTGCGGCGACCACGTCACTCAAAGCCACCGGCGTCGCCCCGAAGGCCCGCGCCGTCATCGCCACCAGCAACCCGATCGGCCCGCCGCCCATAACCAAGACGCGTTTGCCGGACACCGAACCAGCCCGCTTGATAGCCTGCAACGCCACCGCGAGCGGCTCCATCATTGCGCCCACGCCATCGTCCATCTCTGCCGGCAGCACATGGCATTGGTCGGCGCGAACGGTGACAAGCTCAGCAAACGCGCCGTCGGTCGGCGGCTTCGTACTGGCGCTGCCGAGCATGATGGTCTTGGGGCAGAGATTGCGCCGGCCGCTGCTGCAGTAGGCGCAAAAGCCGCAGGCGCGGGCGGGATTGACCGCGACCGGCGTTCCCGGCTCCGGCGATGTCACTCCTTCGCCAGAGGCGACCACATCGGCTGTGAACTCGTGACCGAGGATGAACGGGCGCGTCGGAACGAAAGGCCCGCAATCGCCGTGCGCAAAGTAGTGCGAGTCCGAACCGCAAATGCCCGCGCGCCGGACGCGCAGCAGGACCATGCCCGGCCGCAGTTGCGGCGCCAGGCATTGCTCCAACCGGATGTCCATTGCGCCGTGCAGGACGGCGGCCAACATGCTGTTGCTCATGATAATTCCGCTCCTTGGGGTGAGTGTCTGATGTCGAGACGGTAAAACTTGGCGCAGTTGCCGCCGAGGATGCCTTCGCGGACGGCGGCGGGGAACTGCTGCACGTAGTCAATGACGGTCCCCATCACCGCCGCGTATTCGCCCGACAAGGTGCAGACCGGCCAATCGGACCCGATCATCAACCGGTCAGGGCCGAACGCGGTGATGACAATGTCGAGATACTGGTGAAAATCCTCCGGCCTCCACTGTTTCCACTTCGCCTCGGTGACCATGCCGGAGAGTTTGCAAGTGACGTTGTCGAACCGTGCCAGCGTTTTCAGGTCCTCTTTCCACGGCGAGACCTGCCCGTCGCGGATAGCGGGCTTGGCAAGGTGATCGAGCACGAACGGTTGCTCGGGAAATTCCCGGACCAACTCCATGGCCACCGGTAGGTGCCGCGGAAACAGCAGCAAGTCGTAGGTCAGGTTGAACTCCGGCAGCAGCGCCATCCCACCGCGGAACTCCGGCCGGAGCATGAACTGGTCGTCCGGCTCGTCATGCACGACGTGCCGCACGCCCACTAGCTTCGGGTGCCGCGCATACCTTTCCAGTTGGCCGCGAAGGTTCGCCGAGCACAGATCCACCCACCCCACGACGCCTTTGATGAAATCATGTTGGTCGGCCAGTTGCAGCAGCCATTCTGTCTCCTCAACCATCTGCCGCGCCTGCACCGCGATGGCACCTTCAAAGCCACTGGCACTCAGCAGCGGCTTGAGTTCGCCAGGCAGGTAATCGCGCCGTAGCACCGCCATCTGGTCCGTCATCCAGACCTGGTGCGCTGGGTTGTATTTCCAAAAGTGTTGGTGGGAGTCAATGCGCATGGAGTTCAAGAGGAGTGAATCGCCTCGGGACAGCTACTTTGTGCCAACTCCCATGGAAGACCGCTGGGCAACTTCGAAGCAGTAGCTTCCCGAACCCACTTCAAGAATAATGTTGCTGCCATCTTGCCGGACAGATCGGATTCCCGGAGAACGCGCAGCGGGTTTACCCCCCTCCATGACCTGGCCCTGTTCGCTCGCCGGCACATACACCGTTGCGGTGGTATTGGCAGGAATCTCCAGCTCGAGCTTGAGGCCGTTCCCGACACGCTTCCAGTTGCTGACGATCTTGCCCCGAACGGAATTGTAGCTGCATCGCACCCAGTCCAAGTCCCCGACAATTTGCGGGCGGAGGACAATTCGGTCAAACCCCACGGCCTCCGGCGCCGGCTGGATCCCGCCCAACCAGTGATAAAACCATTCGCTCACCGAGCCAAACATCGGATGGTTGTGAGAGTAAGTGTTGTCACTGCCCTCCCAGTGTTCCCACAAGGTTGTGGCTCCGTTTTCCAGCATGCCACCCCAGCCCGGGTATGTCTTTTGCTTCACGATCGTCGAGGCAAGATCGGCCTCGCCCGCTCGCGAGAGCACCTCGAGCATGAACTTGGTGCCAAAGATGCCGGTCGAAAGGTGGCCCCCGTGCCGGAGACGAATGTCATCCAGAAGAAATTGGAGAGCGGCAGGCCGCTGTTCCGGTCGCAAAAGATCCAGATAAAGGGCAAAGGCCTGACTGGCCTGAGTGCCGGGACCGACCTTGCCGCCGGCCTGATCGAGAAATCTGTCAAGGTAAGTCTTCCGGATTTGCTCGAAGAGGCGGCCATACTTCTGCGCCTCAACCTCGCGGCCCAGAATCGCCGCTAACTCGCTGAGCGTCCTGGCGCTGGCAGCGAACAAAGGCGTCACCATGGCCGGCGCTGGCGCTGGCGCCAGCCCTTCGTGATCGCTAAGTCCCTCTTTAACGATGCAACTCGGATTGGACTGAGCTTCCAGGTCAAGCCAGCGCCTGGCGGCCTCATACTGCTCCTCAATCAACTGGCGGTCGCCGTAATACTGATAAAGCTGACGCTGCACCAGCGGGTGCGCCATGGCCCACGCGATGCCGCAGTATTGAATGCCCACAAAGGGCGCCGTGTCCGTCAGCATGCCGTCGGGCTTGGCGCTCTCTTTCCAATCCCGCACCGCCTTGGCGTAGAACGTCGCCATGTCGTAATTCATCATGAAAGCCTCGCTTGTGGCCGCCAGATCGCCCCCGTAGGCAAATCGTTCCCGATGGGGGCAATCCGACTGGACGCTGAACAGTCCGCTCAGGAAGGTCCAATCGCACATCTCTTGGATGCGATTCAACTGATCGTTGGAGCATTGAAACGAACCCACCCGCTCCACATCCGCATTTAGCCGCAGCCCGGTGACAGCGTCGCGTGAGGGTTTGCTGGGCAAGCCGGTCAACTCGACGTATCGGAAACTGTGGAAGGTAAATCGCGGCGTGTAACTCTCCACGCCTTCCCCTTTGGTCAGGTAAGTATCGCTTTGCCACGCCACCGCGGGCGCGCCCGGCCCGCCGACGCTCTCCTCCCGACCGTCCGTAGTCTGGTGCGTGCCTTTGATCTGGCCCGCCACGCTGGTCATCGGGTTCAAAGTCCCGTCAGGATTCAAAAGCTCCCCGTAGCGCAGCACAACCTTGGCTCCAGCAGGAGCAGACACCCTCAGATTCACCCAACCGGCGAAGTTCTGGCCAAAATCGAAAAGGAACATGCCGGGCTTGGGCTCGGTGAGTCGGGCTGGTTTGAGCGTCTTGGTGACCCGGATGGGCGGTTGTGATTGGGCGCACAACAGGCCAATCGGCTCGGTCGCCATCCCTGGCCGACCCCAGCCGGAATCATCGAAGCCGGGACGATCCCAACCGGCCATTTCACGACGCGCGTCGTAGATTTCACCCAGGTAAATGCTGTTGAAGCGAATCGGCCCGTCAGCCACTTTCCAGCTTGAATCGCTGACAACGGCGTCCCGGGTGCCATCTGCAAATTCGATTTCCAGGCGGGCGATGAAACGCGGACGCCCCACCGGCAAGTGCTCACGCAGGTTCAGATGGCCCCACATGCGTAACGGCAGCGGATTATACCAGCCGTTGCCCAGCATGACGCCGATGCAGTTGGCGCCGGGGCGAACCTGACTGGTCACATCGTAGGTGCTGTAAAGGGCCCGCTCGGAATAACGTGTCCAGCCAGGATCGAGGACCTGGTCGCCAACCCGCTTGCCATTGAGATTGGCTTCGCAGTAGCCGAGGCCGCTGACGTAGAGGCGCGCCCGTGCCATTTTCTTAGGAAGCACGAACTCCTTGCGAAAGAGCGGAGCCGGGTCTTCCTGGTAGAAATCCGCGTCTTTCGCGGGATTGACCTTTCCGTCATTCAACCACTGGGCGCGCCAGTCTTGCGGCGACAGCAAACCCATCTCCCACGTCGCCGGCTTGCTCCAGTCCGAGGCGCGCCCCGCCCTGTCCCAGACGCGCACTTTCCAGAAAGCCGGCTGCGACGATTTCAGTTCCTGACCGCAATAAGGAACACAGATGGACTGGCCCGTGAAGACCTTGCCGCTGTCCCAAAGATCGCCGTTTGCCTCAACCAAAACCCTGGCGGAAGAAGCCACCAGTATCTGAAAGGCGGTTTGCTCTTGGGCGCGCGATGTGCTCTCCAATTTCCAGGACAGCCTTGGATTGGGGGAGTGCAGCCCGAGCGGATTATCGGAGAATTCGCAACGCAGGCAGACGGGAATGAGGGAGCCAGCGGCACCCTGAGCGCGCGAGAGCCAAGCGGTGGTCGCAAGTGTCAGAACCAGGACCGAAACGAGGTGTTGTCTGTGTGCAAAACGCTTCATCGCAGGTCGGGAGCGTACCATGACCAAGCAATCTGCATGAACTACCATTTTGCGCGGCGATTGTCCCATTTTGCGTTTGCTGGACCCGCAAATCGGCATAGACTCGCGGCATAATTGACACCATGCGCACTGTTTTGCTCGCCCTCACCGACACGCACCACGGCTTTTTCAAAGGTGCTGCGCGCTATGCGCAGGAACACGGCTGGCATGTGGTTGCGGACATGATTTACACCGCGAAGATCCCCGTTGGTTGGCGGGGCGATGGCATTCTCTCCTTCATCGGCTATCGCGACGATCTTGCGGAGTTCATTGTGTCCTCCGGGCTGCCAGCCGTGGAGATTTCGATGGTGCGCAATGAGATCCAACTCCCCCGCGTGGAGGGGGATAGCGACCTGATCGGGCGTCTGGCCGCCGAGCACTTCCTGGAGCGTGGCCACCGCAACTACGCTTGGGCGCCGCTGATGGACGATGTGGTCAATGGCGAACGCTACCGCGGCTTTGCGAATCGCCTGGCTAAGGAGGGATATACCTGCAACCTGCTGCCGCCGGCTGATACGCGTCATGGCGATCCCGCCAAGCACGATTGGGTGGCGCGCCGCAAACTGCTCAAGCGCGAACTCCAACTCTTGCCCAAGCCCCTCGCGGTTTTCAGCTACAACGACTGCGTGGCGGCAGACATCATGGACGCCTGCCAGGACGCCGGCCTGCTCGTGCCCGAAGCGGTAGCTGTCATGGGCGTTGACAACGACCCCATCCTCTGCGAGTGCGTCCGCGTGCCCTTGTCGAGCGTCTGTCACGATCTGGAAGGCATGGCGTACCAAGCCGCCGCCCTGCTCGATCGGTTGATGGGCGGCAAGCAGCCGCCAAAAGAGATGATCCGCGTGCCCCCGACCGGAGTCGTGACCCGCCGCAGCACGGACATCGTGGCGGTGGATAACCTCCAAGTCGCCTGCGCCCTTCGCTATATCAGCGATCACTACTCCAATCCCCTGATGGGTGTAAGAGACGTCGTCGCCGCCACGGACCTCTCGCGGCGTGAACTGGAAAAGGCCTTCCGCCAGGAGCTCAAACGCACGCCGAATGAGGAGATCGTCCGAGTGCGGATCGAGGCAGTCAAGAAGCTGCTCGGCACCACCACTCTAAGAGCAGTGGAAATCTCCGCGAAGACCGGATTCTCCCGCCCCAATCATTTCTTCCGCACGTTCCGCAAGCTCGTCGGAACGAGCCCCAAGATCTACCGCCGGCGACAGAAGGCGAAAGGGCGGACGCCGGTTGCCCGGCGCAGGAAGTAGCGCCCCGGAGAGCCTGCGGCAGGCGGAGTGTGGTTCCGGGACGGTGCGCGAACTCCTAGCCTCGATTTCCACGGAGGGGAATTGAACTAACCTTTTCAGCATTTTGGCGACCAGCTTCGGGGCGCAGAGTTAACGGCTGGCGGGTCGCGCCGGGCGTCGCACTACCGGGCGCTCCCTCCAACTCAAAATAGCCTTCCCGGGGCCATTTCTACGGG
>Ga0181524_10000814_pt1 | contig 37265 bp, 22 predicted proteins | sample PEATcosm2014_Bin_34_FD_119761 | JGI IMG/M metagenome (GOLD analysis project Ga0181524, IMG submission 119761) | Peatland microbial communities from MTU Mesocosm Facility, Houghton, MI, USA - PEATcosm2014_Bin05_60_metaG | ecosystem: Environmental > Terrestrial > Soil > Wetlands > Peat | place... | reverse complement strand
TCTGGATCGCGTTGAGTCGCTTGACGATGACCTTCTTGCGCCCCATCGCCACGGCCCCCTTGGACAAGCAGACGGTCACGATCATCGGCAACATTTCGGGCGTCAGACCTACAGCCACCGCCAGCGCAAAGAAGAATGCTTGCCCCCAATCTCTCTTGGTGAGGCCGTTGATCAGCCTCGCGTAGACGCCTGCTGTGTCCATCGCCGCCAACTCCACCACCAGGGGCGACACGCGTATCGCCGTGGCCTTATGCCGATTGATGCCAAGCACGCTCTTGGGGAGGACGGCCGATGGGATGTTAGTCATGTTGAATTCGCGGGCAGGCTGAACCATTGACCCGTCCGCCGACTCTACTACCATTGCCGCGCTTAGGTCCGGCACAAGCCCGAAAGCTGGTGGCTAAACACCTCGTCAATCGCGCCCGCTCCTGCAGCGCGGGTTGGGATTGCGCGAGGTTTTCCCAGGGCGATTGCCGTGGGCCGATGTGCATGCACGCCGTTGGCGTGCAAAGTACCCGAACCTCAGTCGCGGCTTCCCGGCGGCAGAATCCGACTGCTTGACAAGCTTCACTTTGTGATGCAAAGTGAAAGCGCAGTTTCGTACAAACTATGAAATCGAATTGGTTCAAGCGGATCGGCTGGTTCTATCTGCCGGTGTCCGTTCCGGGCGCAGTTGTCTGGCTGCTCGCCGCGCTTTTCTGCCTGACGGTCTTCAGGGCAGTGGACCGGCATTCGCACTCGGCCTCCGATACGCTGTATGGCGTCTTTCCATTCTTCGCCTGCACTTTTCTGCTGGTGGATTGGATCGGTGCCAGGACGACAACCCAATCCAAACCCTGATTAGGGGCGTGCAGGTGCGGTTTTTACTCGGGCCGGCTGGGAGCGGGAAGACGTTTCGTTGTCTGGCTGAGGTGGGTCGCGCGCTTGAGGCGTGCCCGGAGGGGCGGCCGCTGCTGCTCATCGCCCCCAAGCAGACGACCTACCAGTTGGAGCGGCAGCTTCTGGCCCAACCGGGCATTCCAGGGTACACGCGGCTGCATATTCTCTCTTTCGAGCGCCTGGCCCATTTCATCTTCGAGCGCCTGGGCCTGTCTTCGCCCGAAATGCTCGATGAGGAAGGCCGGCTGATGGTGTTGCGGGGATTGCTGGCCCGAAAGCGCCATGAACTGAAGCTGTTCCGCGCCAGCGCGCGGCTGACCGGGTTTGCCCAACAGCTCAGCGAGGTTTTGCGGGAGTTGCAGGGACGCCAACTCACGCCCGAGTCCCTGCTCCAGTTGGCCGGGCAGGTGCAGGAGGTCGAGGGCCTGGCCTATAAGCTGCAAGACCTTGCGACCCTGCTCCGGGATTACCTGGACTGGCTCCGGGGACATGACTTGCAGGATGCCGATTGCCTGCTGGCGGCGGCGGTCGAGGCGCTCGGCGGTGGACTTGCGTCCGAAGGCCGAAGGCCGAAGGCCGAAGGCCGAAGCGGGAGAAGGGCGGAGGGGGGGCTGGACATTGAGCAGGTATGGGTTGATGGGTTTGCGGAATGGTCGCTGCAGGAGTTGGACTTGCTGGCTGCGCTCATGCCGCACTGCGCCCAGGCGACCCTCACTTTTTGCCTGGACCGGCCGGCGGGGGGGAAGATTTCCTGGCTCTCGAGCTGGTCGGTGGTCCGCAAGTCTTATGAGGAGTGCCAGAAACGGTTCAGCAGCCTGGCCGATGCGGTGATTTCGGTCGAAACGTTGTCGCGGCATCCAGGCCGAACCCGCTTTCTGAATAATCCGGTCTTGCAGCACCTCGAGAGGTTCTGGTCCGAGCCGCAGCCTTACGCGCCCCGCCCGGAGCATTCGGAGGGTCTGCCGGAGGCGCGCGACACGGCAATCCCGGACGAGACCTTGAGGCGGAGCTTGCGCGTGGCGCTGTGCTCGAATCCGGAGGCTGAGGTGACTTTGGCGGCGCGCGAGGTCCTCCGGCATGTCCGGGAGGGTGGACGGTATCGCGAGGTGACGGTGCTGGTGCGGAAGCTGGAAGGCTATCACGAGCCCCTGCAACGCGTCTTCTCGCGCTATGAGATTCCGTTCTTTCTCGACCGCCGCGAGTCGGTGTCGCACCACCCGCTGGCCGAGTTGACGCGGAGCGCATTGCGGACGGTGGCGTCGGGCTGGCAGCGGGACGACTGGTTTGCGGCGCTCAAGACAGGGCTGGTGCCGGCGGGGGAGGCGGAAGTGGACCGTCTGGAGAACGAGGCGCTGGCGCGGGGTTGGCAAGGCTCGGTTTGGCAGAAGCCGATCGTGGTCGAGCGGGAGCCGGAACTGACCGAGTGGCTGGCGGGCCTGCATCGGCGGCTGTTGCCGCCCTTTCAGCGGCTGGCCCTGGCAATGGCGTCGCGGCAGAACAGGCCTACCGGGCCGCAGATGGCCGTCGCCCTGCGGGAGTTCTGGAAGGCGCTGGAAGTTCCGGAGCGGCTGCGGCAATGGGCTTCGGCGGAGAGCTCCAGCGCCAGGTTCCGCGTCCCCAGTTCCGTTCATGCCACGGTATGGGAGCAGATGACCGCGTGGCTGGATAACGTGGAGCTGGCCTTTCCCGCCGAGGCGCTCCCGCTGCGCGAGTGGCTGCCGATACTGGACGCCGGCCTGGCCAACCTGAGCGTCGGTGTGATACCGCCCGCCCTGGACCAGGTGCTGATCGGCGCGATAGATCGGTCGCGCAACCCGGACATCAAGCTGGCCCTGGTGCTCGGGCTTAACGAAACCCTCTTTCCTGCCCCGCCGGAGGCCACGGTGCTGCTGACCGAGGTGGATCGGCTCGAACTGGAAAAGCGCAGCATTGTCCTGGGCGCCAGCGTTCGCCAACAGCTCGGGCGGGAACGCTACTACGCTTACATTGCCTGCACCCGGGCGCGCCAACGGGTCGTGCTGACAGCCGCTTCGCACGATGGCAAGGGGGCGCCGCTCAACCCCTCGCCCTTCCTGTCACAGGTCCGCCAACTCTTTCCATCGATGCCGCTGGAGTTCGCGCCCCAGGAGACCGACTGGCGCCAAAGCGAGCACGCCAGCGAGTTGATCGTGCCGCTGCTCAAGGCCAGGGCGTCGGAAGTCCGAAGGGCGAAGGGCGAGACGCAGAGTGGCGCGGGCATCCTGCCCGCGTCCTCCCGGGTGGAAGAGGAGGGAACTTCGAAGTCCGAGGGGCGAAGTCCGAAGGGCGAAGTGGCAGGTGGGGAAGCGGGCTTCGGAGAAGGGGGTGCGGGGGAGGCTAAAGGAGGGCCCGGGATCGAAATCACGGCGCTGGCCGGCGTGCCGGCATTGGCCGCGGTGATGGAGCGGCTGAAGCATTTCCAGGACCCGCAGGTCCGGGAGCGGCTTTCGCCGGCGCTGGCTGCGCGGCTCTATGGGCCTGTCTTGCGCACATCGGTCAGCCGGATGGAGCAATTTGCGGCTTGCCCATTCAAATTCTTTGTCAATTCCGGCCTGCGGGCCCAGGAACGGCAGCTCTTCGAGCTGGATGTGAAGGAGCAAGGCACTTTCCAACACGACGTGCTGGCGCTTTTTCACGAGGAGTTATCCCGGGAGAACAAGCGGTGGCGCGACATCACGCCGAGCGAGGCACGGGAGCGCGTTGCGCGCATTGCCAAGGGCCTCATGGCCAGCTACCGGGACGGGCTGCTGCAGGCCAGCGAGCAGAGCCGGTTCATGGCCCGGATTCTCATGGAGTCGCTCCAGGACTTTGTCGAGACGCTGGTGGGCTGGATGCGGCAACAATACCAGTTCGATCCGGCCAAGGTCGAACTGCCCTTCGGCGAGGAGGAGGGCTCGCCGGCATGGATGATCCCGCTCGAGGACGGCCATCGGCTCGAGCTGCATGGCCGGATCGACCGTGTGGATTTCTGCCGCGAGCCGGAAACCGGCTCCGCCCTCTGTGTAGTGGTGGACTACAAATCGGGCCACAAACAGCTTGACCCGGTGCTCATGGCCCACGGGCTGCAATTGCAACTGCTGACCTATCTGAACGTGTTGCGCCATTGGCCCAATCCGCAGAAGCAGTTTGGCGCCCAACGGCTCACCCCGGCCGGCGTCTTCTATGTCAGCCTGCGCGGCAGATACGAGCGGGAGCAGAACCGTCGCGATGCGCTGGCCGACGCCGAAGCGGCCCGCAAGCTGGCCTACCGCCATACGGGACGCTTCGACAGCCGGGTGCTGGCCCGGCTCGATGCCCGCCCGGAGGTCCGCGTGGGCGATCAGTTCAATTACCGCCTCACCGCCAAAGGGGTTGTCGACAAAAGGTCGCCCGATGCCATGGACAGGGCCGAATTCGAGGCGCTGCTGGACGTTGTCGAGGAGCAACTCCGGCAGATGGGCGGGCAAATCTACTCCGGGCGGGTTGATGTGGCCCCTTACCGCAAGGGCGCCGCCACCGCCTGCGACCAATGCAGTTACCGCTCCGTATGCCGCATCGATCCGTGGACGCACCATTTCCGGGTCCTGCGCAGTGGTGATTAATGGAGTGATCACCCCATTGCATAGCAAGCAAGTTGGGGCAAAGTAGTATTGAGGTTTGGTTTAGTTGTGGTTAGGAATGGCGGACTGGTTTGCCGGTCCGCCTTTCTTTTTTGCAATGACTGCTTGAGATTCGGCCCGGGACCGGGCACAATCGGCCAGCAAGCACACGCATCAGGAATTGGCATGGGCCGATCGTATTGGTTTGAATGTCCCAAGTGCGGTTACCGCGTGAAGGTGTCCGGGCGGCCCGATCGCGGCGTGAGCTTATTCATTCAGACCATCCATTGCCGCGACTGCAGGGAGTTGCACGACGTGGTAACCCGAATCAGAATCCCGGACGAGATCCAAGACGCAGTCCTGGCAAACCTTGGCGGAGGGGGCTCGCGCCGGCTCAGGCTGCGGGGCCGCTTCTGGGCCGCCAATGGCCCGCCCAGTTTCCAAGCGGCCTTGCTGCGCTTGGCCTGCACCGGGTCCACCCGTTTCAGGTGGCTCGATTTCGAGCTTCAGTGCCCGGTCTCGCCGAGCCATTCCGTTCAAAGCTGGAGCGAGCCGGGGAAGTGTCCCAAGTGCGGCGCTTTCCTCGAGAAAAACGCGGTGCCCTACAGGCTCTGGGACTGACTTCGGGTGGAGCGTCGGAGCGTGCCAAATGCTACGGTGCCCTCGCGCTCCACGCTCCACACGCTCCACACGCTCCCACGCTCTACTCAGGTAGCGGTTTGCCCTGGGTTTCGGGTGCGAAAGGCAGGATGAGCAAACCGAGGAGGTAGATAGAGGGACACAACGGAATCGGTATCTTAGGTGGTTGGGCAGGTCAGAACCTGAAGATCTCCTGTAACTGCTTCAGGAGTTCCGCGCAGACTCCGGCGTCCAGGCGATCCAAACGCCGCAGGCACCTGCTTTTCGCGAGACTGCGAAGATGATCCAAGGCGATTTGCCCATTAACCCCGGCGAACCGGCATGACACACGGAACGGCGCTGAAAATCCGCCGCTTGTCAGTGGCGCGACAAGCACCGTTTGCAAGCGATCGTTCATTTCGTCCGGCGAGACGATGACCTCAGGGCGCGTCTTACGCATCTCTGAACCCTCGGCAGGATCCAGGCGGGCCAGCCAGACCTCAAACCTTTTCATCGCCGCTACCACCCGGCCACACGAATCCTGTTGCGTCCCACTCGTCGGGTGCGTCTCGAAAACTTTGCAACTCCTCGAAGTCCCGATCCAACTCCGCCTGTGGGATAGCCCGAAGCGCCTCCGCCCAGCCTTGACGGGCCTGCTGCGGTCCTGGGCTAACAACCAGAGTGCTGTTCTGAACCGTAACGGTGACTTCGGCGCCGAGGCCGCAGGCTTCCAATAACTCCTTCGGCAGGAGCAGGCCGAACCCATCTCCGATCTTCTCGATCTTCGCTTGCACCGCGACAAACTACCCAATTGTGCGTCACGATGCAAGGGCGTAAAGGGGGCCAGTTAGCGAGATTCGGGTGGAGCGTAAAGCGTCAGAGCGTGGAGCGCCGGGGTGTAGACTGCTCCCTACACGGATCTTCGCACGGATTCATGCACGCTCCGGTAGGAGCGACATGTTTATAGCGCCGTGGCCGCCCGGCTCTGTCAAGCTCCGCAGGAGCGGCATGGCTCGACTGCAATCCTTTCGCCGGGGCTTCGCCAAAGCCCTCCATGCCGCTCCTACGGAGCTTGAGGATGGGCTTGTACGGCTGCCTTGCTACAAACATGTCGCTCCTAGCGGAGCTTGGCCGAGCGGCTCCCGGGCTCGTGAAGATCCCTGTAAGGGGCAGGGCGTAGAGCGTGACGACATCGTAGCCACGCTGCACGCTGCACGCTCCGACGCTCCACGCTCTACTCCGGCAGCGGTTTCCCCCTGGTTTCGGGTGCGAAGGGCAGGATGAGCAGGCCGAGGAGGTAGATCAGGGCGATGGCGCTGGCGGCGCGGCCGAAACCGCCCAGCGCGGTGACCAGGGAGCCGGTGAGGAACGGCCCGGCCGAGGCAAGCACGCGCCCGACATTGAAGCAAAAGCCGGCCCCGGTCGCGCGGATGGCGGTGGGATAAAGCTCGGGCAGGTAGATGGGGAAGCCGCTGAAGATGCCGTTGTTGAAGAAGCCGAGCAGGGGCAGGAGCAGCAGCACGTGCCCATAAGAACGGGGCGTCAGGAATGTGACGGGGAGCATGAGGAGGCTGCCGGCGCACATGAGGGCGAAGATAGGGCGGCGCCCGAACCGATCGGCCAGCGGGCCGAAGGTGAGATAACCGGCCAGCGCGCCGACGTTGAGCATCATGGCAGCCCAACTGACGCGGGAAGTGAGCGCGCCGGGGTTCAGTCCTTTGAGAGCCGGAAGCGAGCGGACCAACTCGGGCGTCCAATTAGTGGCGCCCCACAGGCCGAAGACAGCGACGAAGGCCAGCCCGGAGCCGACCAGGGTGGCGCGGAGCCGTTCGGGCTTGAAGAGCGCGGCAAGTCTTGCGGGGCGGCGGCCGCGCGATTGGCATTCCTGCAGGTGGGACCTGACCCAGCGTTCGGGTTCTTCCACGCAAGCGCGCACCAACAAGGCGACGAGGGCAGGCGCAATGCCGACGACGAAAACCCAGCGCCAGCTTTGGTTGCGCAGAACAAGCATGATAGTGGCGGCCAGGAAAAACCCGGCAGCCCAGGCGGACTGGAGAATCCCGGCGGCCTTGGCCCGTTTGTCTTCGGGCCAGACCTCGGCAACCAGCGCGGCGCCGGCGGCCCATTCGCCACCGATGCCCAGGGCGGTGAAGAAGCGATAGAGAGCCAGTTGCCACCATGTGGCCGAAAGGGCCGCCATCCCTGTGAAGAGCGCGTAGAAAAGAATGGTAACGATGAGCGTACGGGTGCGGCCGAAGCGGTCAGCCAGCACGCCAAACAGGATTCCGCCCACGGCCCAGCCAATGAGGAAGATGGAAAAGATAATGCCGCCGTGCCAGAGAACTGTCTCCTGCGAGACAGGGCCGCCGCTCTGGGCGGACAACAGGTCGTTCAAGGCGGGACGCAGTACCAGCGTGTAGATGGTAGCGTCCATGGAATCGAACACCCACCCGAGCCAGGCCACGAGCAGGACCATCCACTGGTAACGGGTGACGCCCCGGCGCAAGGAGACGGGCTGCTCAAGGGTAGCTTGCATACTCCACGCTATTCGGGCTCGGCGCTTCCCTCCAGGACCAGCCCCTTTGTGGAAGGGAACTTCTCGTACCAGAGGGCCAGCACGTCGCGCAAATGCCTGGCGTAGCGGAAATGGGCCCCCAGCCCGGTCCGCAATTCGGCCTCGTAAATGAACTTGTCCGCCGTCGTAGTGTGTTCGAAGGGGTACTCCGTTCCCAACAGAGACCAATAGATGCAGGCCGGGTCGGCTTGGCGCAGCAAGGCGCCCGCCATGGCCGAGGCCTCTCTGCCGATGCGGGCCAGATCGAGGAGCATCGCCCGCCTCTGTCCTGAGGCGTCGGCAGAGGCGGGGAGTTGGTCCAGGGCAAAATAAAAGCCCTGCGGCGACAGGGGACAATATTTGGTTCCCGTACGATGCCGGTTCAAGTCCCTGATTTCGGCAAACCCGATGGCGGACCAACCGAACCGGACACTCATCCGCTGCAAGCTGGTGCCGATGGGCGCATAACGGTCCGGGTGGCAGGCCAGGTCCCGGGCGATCTCTTCCGGCGAAATCCCCTGGGGCGGCATTACAGAAAGGAAAGGGATTGCCGAGGCCTCAGAGCTTGAGGCCGGGCAGTCGTTCCAGTGAGGGTTTTGGCGGCAGGCCAGAGCCGCCAGTTTCTCGAACTCCCAGGCCAGTGCGCGTTGCACAGGCTCCAGGCACCGGGCATGCTTAACGAGGCGCGGGGCGCACATTTCCAATTCATCCCGGATGAGTTGCCCAAGGCAACGGGCCTCCGGCAGGACGTGGGCCAGCAACTGCTGGCAGACGGCGACCCAACCCCGCGCGGACATAACCATCATCAGGTTTGTGGCTGCGCCCACGGGCAGGAAATACCGGGCGCGGTCAAAGGCATAATTGCGTCTCATGCGCGCCACTTTTTTCCGCGCCGAATCGGAGGCATCATTCAACAACGACGCCGGAATGCCCATGAGAGCGGGGTCCTCGCCGGCGAGTTCCTCCCAGAGACCGAGTGAAGATTGATAGGCTCGAAAGCACCGCTCCATGAGTTCCCGCCAGGCCGGCAGACGGTTTGAAGGAATCCCCAGCTTTTCGGGGGGGATAAGCCCATCCAGAGAAACCTTCAGATAGCGAGTGGAAGATTCCTGGCCCCCCGCCGTGGGGCTGAGGGTCCAGAGATAATAGGCCAGCCAGATCGAGACGCCGTCAATAAACATCGCGACGGGAACCATATCCGCGATGGATTGGTGGCCGTAATCCACCATCCGGAAGATGGAGTCAACGGACTTATCGAGGTTGGCGGGGTCGATTTTCGAGAGAATGGTCTCGAGGCCGTCTCGGTTCCTTGAATAACGGGCTCCGCAGGCGGCCAGCAGTTCGGGTGTCAGGGCGGGCCGCCCGGCTTTGGCCGAGGCCTCGCTGGGGCAGATCGCCACTTGGGTGACTTTCATGTTATTCTCAATGGCCTCCTCAGTCCGGCGGGATGCTCGGTGACGCCACGCCGGCTTGGAGCTTTTCGTCCGCCCTGCCGGCGAAGGGAGATGGGTTGCGGGGGATGGCGGGTTTGGGAGCCTCGGGCGCGGGTGCCGGAGCGACTTTGCTGAGCTTCCGGTCCCGGGCGAGCTGGTCGAGCAGGACCGCGATGAGACTTTGCAGGTCCCGCTGTTGTCGCTGGAGGAACCCGGCAAAGAGCGGAAGTGTCAGCAAGAGCAGCCAGAGCCAGGGCTGCCGGGAGGCCACGAATCCCAGGAGGACCAATTCGAGGGCGCAGAGCAGCCAGAAACTGAGTTTGGCCTTGAGGGACCAGCGCGGGCGCAGGCGGCAGCCGATGAGTTGTTTGCCCCCGGGCTGTTCTTCGGTGACGGTGGTGAGCTGCAATTTGCTCCAGCGGGTGTCGTAGATTTCGACATCGTAATCACTCCAGCCGATGTCGGCCCTGTTGGGCCAGCCTTGGCGGTCAAGGCGCCGGAGCAGGCCGGCCACTAGGGCCAGGCGGTCGATGCGCTCTTCAGCCCAGTATTGGACCACGTCCAGGTTCTGCCCGCTGTCCCGCAGGGCGATGGACTGAAGGGTTTGGCGGGCGGCGGGGGGCAAGGGCCGCAAGGCCAATCGGTGCTGGTACCTGGCCCAGCCCCGAACGATGGGCTGGAGGAAGAAGAGCGTGGCTGTGAGAAGACGCGACCACCGGCGGGTTTTGTTTTTAGGCAAAGCGGCCTGGGCTCCGGCCGCAACACAGACGGCCATCGAGGAGACCAGGCTGGCAATCGCCAAGGGCAGCAGGTAAGGGAAGATCGCCGAGAGCACCCATAGCGGCAAAGTGAGAAAAGTATGGTACTCCAGCGTGGTGCAGAGCGCGAGGGTGACGGCGGGTTCCGACGGGTAGAGGGATTGGAAGCCGGCGCTGCCGAACAGACCGCGATAGATGATCGGGGGCCGGAGCAAGACCCCGAACTTGGAGGCCGCGTAGATTCGGCCGCGCCAGATGCTCCCGCCCAGGGAATTGAAGTACTCGGGGTGTTTGCGCACCAGCAGGGCCTCCGCCTCGCCATAGCCGTGCTGCTGTCTCAGATAATCCCTGATGGCAGGGCGCCGGTAATGCCATACGAACGCCGATGGGCTGAAGCCGATCTTGTAGTCCGCCTGCTGCAGCCGCCAGCAGATGTCCACGTCATCCCCGGCCCTGCGGAAGATGGGGTCAAACCCGCCCACTTGATCCAGGACCCATTTATAGAAGGCCATGTTGCATCCGGGGATATGCTCGGCCTGCCGGTCGGTGAGCATCACGTGGGCGGGTCCCCCGGGCGACGCCATGACCGCCGCCGCCACCGGCGAATCCTCGGGCGGAGGCAGGTTCGGTCCCCCAATGCCGGCAAACTCGCTCTGGACCAGGTCCCCCACCAGGTAATAGAGCCAGTCTTCGTCGGCCCGGCAGTCCGAGTCTGTGAAGGCGATGATTTCTCCGGTGGCGGCGGCGATGCCGGTATTGCGCGCGACGGACAGCCCGAGGTTCCTCGGGTGGCGGAAGCAGCGGACGTTGGGATAGAGCCGCGCAATCTCCGGGGTGCCATCGGTCGAGCCGTCGTCCACGAGGATGATTTCGTAATCCGGATAATTAAGCCGGCACAGCGAATCCAGGCAGGCCCTGAGGGTACGCTGGCCATTGTAGCAGGCGACGACGACCGAGACCTTGGGGCAACGGGCCAGGGGAAAGTGGGGCGCGGCGCCAAACATTTTCTTCACCGTGCGGAACGAGTCCTTGGGCTGGCGCTCGCGCGTCGTCAAGCCCATCGCCCAATTCTCGACCCGCTGCCCGCCCCGCCACCAATCGTCGGTAAAACCGAACACGATTGCCCCCGCAAGGCCGCCCCGAAAGGCCTCTTCGATCTGCCACTCCAGGAAGGCGCATTTGTTGGCCTCGCCCTCACGCAGCGAATCCATACCGAACTCCCCGAGCAACAGCGGCTTGGACTCGGCCAGCATCTGCAATCGGGCCAGGTAGCTGCGGAAGGGCTGGCGTTGGTGGAGATAAACGTTGAAACAGACGAAGTCGACGCCCTGGGGCTGCAGGAACTCGGTGGGAGGATAGTTGGTGAAGGTGCATAGGCAGCCGGCATCCATCCCTTTGGCTTCCTGGATGAGGAGGTCGATGAAATCGGCGGCGGCGCGAGCGCCGCTCCATCGGATAATGTCGGGCGGGATTTCGTTGGCGATGCTGAAGGCGAACACGGCGGGATGCCGGGCGCAGGCGGACACGGTGCGGCGCACGGCCTGGATGGCCTCGGCGCGCCGCGAGGCGGAGTCCAGGAAACAGAGGTGCTGGTTCCAGGGGATGTCGATGAGGACTTTGAGCTGCTCTTGGCCGGCCAGGTCCAGAAACCAGCGGGGGGGCGCCTGATAGACGCGGATGAGGTTGGCGCCCAGGTCGCGGAGTTGGGCAAAGTCGCGTCCGGTTTGTTCCGGGGAAGCGAATCCGGAAGGCTCGAGGCCCTCAGCGGGAGCCAATGGACCATAAGCCGCGCCCTTGACGTAAAATCGCTTCTCGCCGAGCCGAAAGAACTTGCCGTCCACGCCGATGCGTGGCGGGGTTAAGGGCGCCACAGCCATGGGTTTTAGACGGGACGGCTCAGGAAAGAATTCGGCGTCCTTCGTCAAGGAAGATGCCTTTGAAATTCATTTCCAGGGCCTGCGGGTTGGTGGCCTTGGCGAGGGCTTCCTGCTCCGAGACCTTGCCGTCCTTGACGAGCTGAAAAAGGGCTTGGTTGAAATTGATCATGCCGTCGTCCAGCCCCGTCTCGATGGCGACGGGCAGTTTGTCGAGCCGGTTTTCCTCGATCAGTTTTTTGACCGTCGCGGTATTGATAAGGATCTCCATGGCTGGAGTCATGCTGCCGGCGATGGTGTTGACCATGCGCTGGCAGATCACGGCCTGCAGGGTGCCGGAGAGTTGGCGGCGGATTTGCTCCCGCTCCTCCGCTTTGAAGAAGTCGAGAATGCGGTTGACCGATTGGGAAGCATTGGTGGTGTGGACCGTCGAGAGGACCAAGTGCCCGGTGTCGGCGGCGCTCATGGCGGCGGTGAAACTGATCGAGTCGCGCATTTCGCCGATCATGATGATGTCCGGGTCCTGGCGCAGGACGTGTTTGAGGGCGTGATGGAATGAAAGTGTGTCCAGGCCCACCTCCCGCTGCTCGATGATGCATTGGTTGTCTTCGAAGACGTATTCGATGGGGTCTTCAAGAGTGATGAGGTGTTTCTTGAAATTCGCATTAATGTGCTCGACCATCGCCGCCAGCGTCGTGGACTTGCCGCACCCGGTCGAGCCGGCCAGCAGCACGATGCCGCGCGGGGATTCCGCTATATGCTTAATCTGCGGCAGCAGCCCCAACTCTTCAAAGCTCGGAACGATCGTCTTGACATACCTCATGGCCAGGCACCACTGCCCGCGCTGTTGAAAAAGATTGGTGCGGAACCGCCCGATGTTGGGCAGATAGTAGGAGAAGTCCACCTCGCGCTGCTCATCCAGGCGCTGCCGCAAATGCGGCGGGAGCATCTGCTTGACGATGTTGTTCATCCATTCCTCGCTCGGCGCCGGGCACTCGATGGCGATGAGTTGGCGATTGATGCGGAAGACCACTGGGGTGCCGATTTTCAGGTGTACGTCCGAGGCCCCGCCGTCGACCGCCGTCTTCAAGATACGTTGAAACATTTCCATGCCCCCGAGCGTATCAAAAGGGCGGGCTGCGCCAAAGGCCAAAATCGAGGGCAAAACAGTTACCTTTTGAGATTCTGGAGTCGCTCCGCTAGACTCCGGCGATGTCAATGCAGCCCTCGCTCTCGTTGGTCCGGCCGCTGGTGCGGCGTTTGCAGCCGTATGTCCCTGGCGAGCAGCCCAGGATTAGGGGCCTGATCAAGCTCAATACAAACGAAAACCCGTATCCCCCGTCTCCCAAAGTCCTGGAGGCCACCCGGGCCGGCGTGGATGAAAGGTTGCGGCTCTATCCTTCTGCCACGGCCCAACCGTTGCGCGAGAGACTGGCCCGCCTGCACCGCTGCCGGCCGGAGAACTTCATTGTCGGCAACGGCTCGGACGAGTTGCTCAACCTGGCGGTTCGGGCCTTTGTGGAGCCTCTTGCCCGCTCCGCCCCGAACCGGGCTCCCGGCCTCCTCAGGCCGGCGCGCCCCCCGAGCCGGTCGGTCCTCCAATACTTCGTCCCGAGCTATTCGCTCTACCCGGTTCTGGCTGACATCCAGGGCGCAGCCAGGCTCGGCCTGCCACTCAAACCCGATTTCGGCCTGCCCTCGGCGGAGGAGTTGAGCAGGGGCAGACGGTGGGATTCCAGGGCCGCGCTGACCATCATCACAACGCCCAATGCCCCGAGCGGGCGCGGCTATTCGACGGCGGAGTTGGAGGCCCTTTGCCGCGCGCAGAAAGGGGCGGTCATCCTGGACGAGGCCTACGTGGATTTCGCCCGCGAGCACGCCCTCCGGCTCGCCCTCAATTACCCGCACGTCCTGGTCGCGCGGACCTTCTCGAAGGCCTATTCCCTTTGCTTCCAGCGCGTCGGTTATTTGGTTGGCCACCCGGACCTCATCGCCGGTCTTCACAGAATCCGCGACAGCTACAACGTGAACGGCCTGGGCCAAATTGCCGCCCTGGCTACGCTGCGTGCCCTGCCCTATTACCGGGCCAACTTCCGCGCCATCATCCGCACGCGGGAGCGGCTTGGCTCCGGACTGGCCAAACTGGGGTTCCAGGTCTTCCCCAGCCAAACCAATTTCATCCTGGCCCGGCCTCCGGCCATTCCGGCCCAAACCTGGCTGCAAGAGTTGCGCGAGCGAAGAATCCTGGTGCGTTGGTTCGATCAGCCGGGGGTCCGCGACTACCTGCGCATCACCGTCGGCACCCCGGCCCAGGCCGCGGCCCTCATCGCCGCCGCCCGCCAAATCAGGGCTGCCTTGTAGCCTTGCCCGAAACGCGCGCCGAGATGAAAACCTCGCCGCAACCTTTGTCGCAACCTCTGTCGCGAGCTTTGTCGGACCGGCCATTTTTCGACCAAGGCCGCGACAAAGATACAGAGCGCCGAGTTTTATCAGAAACAGGTTGCCGCAAGCCGAGCTTCGGCCTATCCTGCTGCTGACTTGCGCGAGTAGCTCAATTGGATAGAGCGTCGGCCTCCGGAGCCGAAGGTTGAGAGTTCGACCCTCTCCTCGCGTACCATCCCGAAGGTGCATAGAAAGGCTGATTTTGCTACGGAATATGCGTTTTCTCCCGACCCCTTCCAATGCCAAGCAATGCCAACGAATGTTGTTCAATAAGGCGATTTATGGCAACCGCTGGCAACCGCACCCTTCCCCAAGCTCGATGGCCCCCCCGGCAGTGGACTGCCTTCATCTGGGTGCCATCGCTGAGAAGGCCCGTTGCGCCGGCCGCTCAAATTGCCGGCCGCTGCGCCTCGTGTCAGTGCAGGCGCCGCCCCACCTGAATGGGAATTCGAAGATGTTCATTGTGATGAGGGCTCTCTCCTTTCTGTTGAGGGTTTTGTGGATTTGGCTAAAGCCGAGGACCTGCTGCCTGGGAATCGGTGGACCTGGACAATTGTCAATCTGGGCCCGTGACGCTTCCCTGGTGGTCTGGTCTAAACCGATGATGACCACCATAGGACGCAATCGAAGATCCGGCTCACATTCACTTCATGCAGCGGGCTTCACCCTGGTTGAATACATGATGGTTACCTTCGGAACACTCCTTCTGCTCGCCGTAGCCGGCCAATCAATCTGCTGCGCCCAGGGGCAAAGGAAGGACGGAACCGACCTAACGATCGGCGCGACCGAACCCTTGGCCACCGCGGCCAAAGCCGTCCGAACCTGGCTGGCAACCAACGCGGTCCGGCTGGAAACGGTCGAGGCGGGGCATGGGTTTGCGGACATGCAGCCGCTCAAACCGATCATCGGTTCGGCGCGCATCGTGGCGCTGGGTGAAGCGACCCACGGCACACGGGAGTTCTTTCAGCTCAAGCACCGAATGCTCGAGTTTCTCGTCATCGAGCTGGGGTTTAACATCTTCGCCATTGAAGCTACGATGCCCGAATCTTTGGATATCAACAATTACGTGCTGACGGGGCAGGGCGACGCGGAGAGGGCGCTGGCGGGAATTTACTTCTGGACGTGGGACACTGAGGAGGTGCGCACGATGATCGAATGGATGCGGAGTTACAACGCCGATCCCAAGCATGCCAGGAAAGTGAAATTCTATGGTTTCGACATGCAATTTCCGGCCCGAGCCGCCCGAAGCGTGCTTGAGTACCTGCAGCGGGTCGCCCCGGATCGCGCCAAGACTGCCGGCCCGCTTCTGATGCGGCTTACCAACCCCTGGGAGGTCGAACATCTGGATCAGATAGCAGAGCGAACCCAACGCGAGATGATCGCCTCGGTCGCTTCGATGCTTTCGGACCTCGATCGGGGCGAGGCGAAGTACGTGAGATTAACCAGCCGGCGCGACTGGCAAATGGCCCGCCAGGAGGCTCGGGTTTTGTCCCAGAATCTGGAGTTCCGTTTTGTTAATTTAGGTGCGCGGGATCGCTTCATGGCTGAGAATATCCACTGGATCCTCGATTTCGAAGGTCCGGACGCAAAGCTTGTGGCCTGGGCTCATAATGCCCACGTGGCTGCAGAACCCAGCGATCGCGACGGCAGTATGGGTACTTGGCTCAAAAAGATGTTCGGGTCCGACGTGGTGAACTTCGGATTTGCTTTTAATCAGGGAACCCTTCAGGCGCGAGATATGGCCCATGGCGGCGAACTGCGCTCTTTCACTATCGGCCCGGCTCCGGAAGGCTCTCTCGACGCCATCCTCGCAGGGGCTGGCCTCTCGATCGCGGCGGTCGATCTCCGGGCGTTGCCTAAGATCGGTGCGGTCGCGGAGTTCTTTAGACACCCCGTGCAGACTCGCTGGGCCGGCGCGGGATTTGTCAAAGGGGGCTTTACGGTGTCTAAGAGGTTCCCGGAAGTATATGACGCCCTATTCTTCATCGAAAAGACCAGCGCCGCCCGACCATTGCCGGAGGGCTTGCGCCCGGCGAAGCCCAAGCCGCTCCTTCACGCGGCCAATCTCGACTTTGAAGAGAGCACTGCCGAGAGACGGCCAGCTTACTGGAGCGTACCGAACGGAATAGCTGGCGTGGAATATCAAGTGGAGGACGTCCCTGACCGGCCGCATGGCGGACGCCGCTGCGCCGTGATTAAACACCCTCCCGGCAGGCACTACGGCGAAGTGTTCGGCGAATTAAGCCAGAGAATAAATGCCGCGCCATTCCGAGAGCAACAATTACTACTAAAGGCGGCGGTGCGGGTAGAGGGGGTGAGCCCGGGCGGTCAGGCCTACCTGTGGCTCAAGGTCGAATCGCTCCTGGGCCCAAAGTCCTATGCAACCGCGCCGATTTCGACGCCTGAGTGGCAGATGTACGAGCTAACTGCGCCTATCAGCCCCGCCGCTCAGAGCATCAGCTACGGCCTGGCCTTTGGGGGCGAGGGGCAGGCCGCTATTGATGATGTCACCCTGACACCCGCAGGCGCTCCTGCGAAGCTCAGTTCGCGCTTGCGAAACGTTGCCCTGGGGGCCTTGGGTCTCGGTGGAGTCGCCTTGGCACTCTTTAGATGGCGGCCCGGAAACGAAGCCCGGAGCTAACGCATTCCTCTACTCGTGAGGCCACTGTCGAGGGCTTTCCAGCAAAGCCTTGCTCTCCAGGTGTTCGTTTCGTTGGCTGGATCGATTTCCGGCGATAAACTCGCATCCTTTGTTCATGGGCCTGTGGGTATGTGGACGAGGCCGCGTGACGTGTTCCTGCCGGCCGTGTCCAAACAGATGATGAAAACCACAGGGCGCAATCCAAGCTCGGCTTCAGGTTCACTTCATGCCGGGGGTTTCACCCTGGTTGAACTGCTGGTTGTCATGGCCATTATCAGCCTTTTGGCTGCCTTGCTGCTTCCGGCGCTCTCTGTGGCCAAGGCCCACGCGCTCTCTACCGGTTGCAAAAACCATTTGCAGCAGATGGGACAGGCTTTCAAGATGTATGTGGATGACCACCAGAGCAGGTATCCTTACTACATCGGCCCTCCCGGCCCCGCCCATGGTGACGCAGTGTGTTTGGGTCAGGGAGGCAAAGGGACCGGCCTGGTGTATTGGTCGACAAAGCTATTCCCTTACTACCAGGTGAATTGGACGAATGTCGGATTCCACTGTCCAGCGTACAGAGGAGTGGTTTCGGGTCCGTTTCAGAGGGGGACGATCGAGCGCCTGGGCAGCTACGGCTACAACGTGCATGGAACCGGCTACACTTGGATTGACCCCGCTGATCAAACGGTGGTGAAGCATTTTGGTCTGGGTCCCATCATGACCTGGCCAGACGCACCGGCGGTTCGTGAGGCTCAGGTCAAGGTGCCGAGCGAAATGTTGGCCGTTACCGATTCCCAGTTTGTAAAGGGCCAAGCGAGTGGGTGGCCAGGGGGACCCGACTGCCTGTTTCCAGGTCCAATATCGGGGCATGGCTTTGACCCTAAGAGGCATGGCAAGAATTATAACCTGCTTTTGTGCGATGGGCACGTATCAGCGATGAATCCTTCGGTCTTGTTCAATCGCACGAATACCGCGCCCATGTGGAACTACGATCACCAGCCTCACCCGGAACTGTGGGCACCATGATGTTCAGCCCTCTCGGGAACTCAGGTTGCAAGTTCTGATATAACCTGGCCCAGCGTGGTGGCGGGTTCCAGCGCCTATGTTTCGTTGCCGCAGCTCCAGAACACGATGCTCGGGTGATTGAAGTTCGGCCGCACCATCTCGCGGGTGATATAGACCCCGCCCGCCGAGGGCGCGGTGCGCGAGGTGTGGCCGTTCTCGGCCCAGACAAGCAGGCCCTTCTTGCCCATCAAAAATCCGCCTGCCTGAACCCGAGCTCGACCGGCATCATCGTCGGGACCGGCTCACGCTCCAATCAGCCTTTGGCCGAGACCCAGAGCCGGAAACTCAACGTCTCCAATCGCTGGCGTGCCAGTTTGGCACACAGGTCCTGCCGTCCGCGCTCGGTGCCGGCGTCCGCAGGACCATTTCGGCCTACAGGTTCTGCCGACGAGCCAAGCTCTTTGGCCCCACGAGGGTTGTCGGGCGGTAAACTATCATCTCTTTTCGTAATGCCCAGCCCCCATCGCAGCGGGGCATAGGCGGTGTCAGCGGCGAAAGAGGCGGCTGGATGCAACCCCATTCAACCCAATAACTGGCAAAGGAGTGGCAAAGCATTCCGCGTTTCGCCGTTGCGTTTAAGTTGGCGAAAATGGCGCTAAAGCCCTGCAAATACGCGGTATTCATCGATGGTGGGCCCAGAGGGATTTGAACCCCCGACCAAGCGATTATGAGTCGCCTGCTCTAACCACTGAGCTATGGGCCCATCATGTTTATCATCCGCTGCAAGCCATCGGGCATCTATTTCGCCCGGGTTTGCAGCCGGGGCAAGCTTTTTCGGGATACCCTGAAGGCAGAGCGGGCAGGATGAAATTCCTCGTCTTCTTCGTTTCCTTGGTGTCCACCACTCGCGATAAAGGGTTCCAACAAAAGGAAACAAAGGAAACGAAGTCGCTTCCGTCGTGCATATCTGCCTATATAAAAGCCATGACTATGAACCGGGACCTTGAGAGGTTGGAGTTGATCCCCAACATGAGGCACTCAAACGCCGTATCTCCGTTCGCCGAACGGTCCGTCACCGGAAGGCTCCTCCCCGCATGCCTGCTGGCCACTCTGCTGATGGGCAACTCGATTTCGACGGTTCGCGCGGCAGTGCCGCTGGAAAACGCCCGCCTCCGCGCCGAGTTCGACGCGCGCGGAATCATCGCCCTGAACGACAGGGCAACCGGCCAGACCGTCGGCTTCGCGCAGGACGGGTTTTCAGTGGGCCTTGACGGCGACGTGGTTGACAGCGAGTTGTTCACGCCGGCCATGGAGGAGGGCGATGCACAGCGGCGGGTCTATCGTTACTCGAGCGGCTCGAGGATGATCCGTGTCATTTATGAACTGCAGCCGGGCTGGAGGTTCGTGAGCAAACAAGTCAGCGTTAGCGGCAACGAAGAGCGGAGTTGCCGCATCCAACGGGTGGAACTGTGGCGCGGACAACTGGCGGCGCCGGCAACGGGCGAGCATCGGGTTCGCGACAGCCTCTTGCTGCGTTTGGGTGGCGGAGAGAAGGCAGAACCTGCCGGCGGCCTTTTCTTTCTTTTGCAGAACCCGTTCTCGCAGATCAAGCGGACGGCCCAGCGATGCTCCATCGCCTACGGACCGGACTTGCCCTGGAAATCGAAGGAGCCGTTTGTGTCCGACCGACTGCTCATCGGCCATTACGCCATGAGCGGAGTGCGTTTCCCGGCGCAGATGGAGCCGGAATGGAACTGGGTGCCGCCAGGGACGGCGGCGCAGGGGGCATGGGTTGATGCGGCTGAGATCGAGGCGCTGGCCGGGTGCGTGCGCTCCTTCCTCCTGTGGAAACCGGAGCGCCCGGTGCGGGTCCACATCGGCTGGTGCGAGAACGACTACCAGATTGACATCGGCACGCCGGAGGGCCGCGCCGAATACAAGCGCATCCTTGACCAGGCCGCGGCTGTCGGCTGCCGGCACGTGCTGGTCACACCCGCCAACAACCCCTTGGCGCCGCTGTCGGAAAACCGCGACGCCTGGGGCTGGGAAAACGTCTTGTGGTTCGGCCTGGGCCAGAAGATTCGCAAAGACCAGTGGAACCCGAACCAGGACCCGGTCCCGGAATCGGTCCGGGAGATTCTGGACTATGTGAAGTCCAAGAACCTCAAGCCGCTTGCCTACGTGTATCCTTCGCTGCCCTTTATGCAGAAGCCGGAGTGGACGAGTTGGGCGCCGGGCGGCAAGCCGGGCGGTTACCTGGGCGCCGATACCGGCCAGCGCAGCTTCCAGGACTGGCTGGTGGACAAGTTGGCGGACTTCAGCAAGCGAACCGGCGCGTGTGGTTACTCATTCGACCACTGGTGGATTGCGTACGACGAGACGGCCAGCAGCAGATATGCGCAGTGGGACGGCTGTCGGCGCGTTCTTACGCAGTTGCGCCGCCGCCTGCCCGACGCGGTCATTGATGGACGCCAGCAGTACTACGGCTTCGGCCCTTGGACGTGGCTCGCAGGCAGCTACCCGCACCCGCTGGCCTCGGACGAACAGCCGGAGAGCTTCCGCTCGTTCCCCGATTTGCACTGGGACCGGTGCTCGGCCGACCGCGAGCGCCGCATCGCTTGGTGGTATCGCATGACGCAACTCGCGCCGGTGGAGATCACGCCCGGCTACATGACCCACCAGACCGGCCGCAATGACGCGCAAGGCCGGTGCCCGCGCACGCGCTTTCGCGCCGCGGATTGGGACCTGCTCGGCTGGAAATTCTCCGTGATTTCCTCCATCGGCACCGCGCCCTTCAACCATGTCATCAACTTCCTGCCTGCCCGGGATGAGCGTGAGTTCAGGGCCTTCTCCGCCGCCGACCAGAAATGGATGCGCGATTGGTTGGATTGGACCGATCAAAACGTGGGAGTGTTGCGAAACCTGAAGCCGATTCTCGGCCCTCCTCAACTCGGCCGGGTTGACGGCTGGGCGGCGTTCGAGGGCAGCCGGGGCTTTGTCTTTCTGTTCAACCCGAACTACCGCGAACTGGCTGCGGAGTTCGCGCTCGACAGAACCATCGGCTTGAGCGGCAGCGGCCCGTTCGTGTTGAAGCAGCTCTATCCGGATGCCGAAAAGGGCCGGCTGCTCGCTCCTGTGGGAAAGGCCTTTTGGAGTCCGGGCGACAAGGCCACGCTGCCCATGCCCGCCGCCGAGGCGCTGGCGCTGGAGATCAGCCCGGCGCCGGACCGGATCGACCAACCTCTGTTGCTGGGCGCCGCAGGGCAAGCCGCCCTGGAGGGAACCAAGCTCACCTTGGGCGACGTGTTGGGAGAGGCCGGCACGGAGCGTGCGCTGGCCGTGGCATTGCCTGCTGGCCGGCAGGTGAGCGCGGTCACAGTCAATGGCGCCGAGGCCGAGTTTGGGCAAACCGGCGCCCTCGTCAGCCTCAAGGTCCGATTCGCGGGTGCGCCCTTCAGCCGATGCCAGCAGGTCGGCGAATTTGACCCAGGCTTTACCGGCGGGGTTTTCAAGGCCGAAACCGTCATTCCCGCGCGGGTCTTCAGGCAGATCGAAGCCCGCAAACGCGCCTGGCCGGTCGATTATTCCGAAACCGAACGCCAGGCGGCTTACCTCAACAGCGACCGGTTCCTGCTGTTCATCAACGTCGCCGAACCGGACGATGAGAAGATGAAGGTGTCGCTGAGCGTGGACGGCGAGTCCGTGCCGGTGCGAGCGGCCTACACGTCTGTTGTGCGCAGCAATCCGCGCAACACCTTCGTGGGCTGGTTTGCGGACCTTACGGGTTTAAAGCCTGATGTGAGGCATTCCGTCGCCGTAGAGCTTCCATCGCTGAAACCCGGTCAATTCCAAGGGCTGTTTTTTGACACCGTCGAAGCTGAGTTTACCAGCCAAATCGTTGCCAAATAGCAACCGTTCAGGTCAACTCGCCCTTGGCTGATAGCCACGGCTTCTTCGCCGCTTTGTTCGCACTCATTGCTCCCGAGCGTTTCGCACGGCTAGCCAACTATAAGAACTCCCGGCGCGGTCGTCCTGCGGAGTTATCGCTGCCCGATCTGTTGGCCTCGCCCGGCCGCTCCCGCTTGCTGTCCCTCACCATTCCACTTCCGGTTCATCGTTTCCAGGATAATCCACCCCTCCCCCGGCCGCAATCACCGCGCCGGCGTTTCGCTTTGGGCTGGGGAGAACGTGACGGTGCCTTGAAAAACGGCGGGCGCATTGGAGACAGCGCCAGTGCCCAGGACGGTTGCGGTCGCGCCGGCGGAGGACAGGGTGGTCGTGGCCAGGCCGTATAGGTCCAGGGTCAGCGGGGCGGAAAGCAGGCTGAACCGTTCGAGGGCGTACTGGGTGCCCGAGGCGCGCCCGGCGGACGAGATAGTGGAATTGGAAACGGCCGCGATGAGGGAGTTGGTGAAATAGATGCTGACGTCCGTATCGTGAGCGGTTCCGTTGAGAGTGTCGCGAATGACGAATCGCGAGGCGGCCGCATTGGAGGGAGTGACCAGGAGCAGCCTCGCGGCGGGGGAGAAGTTTGCGCCGGGGGAGGCCTGGGCCAGCGCCCTGACAATATCCGCGCTGGCCAGGGTCGCCTGGATGGCCTTGGAGCCGGCCGAGGTTGCCGGGCCCTGGATGCAGGCCTTGAGGCTGACGGCCACGGTTTGAACTGCATTTGAAAAGCCGCCGTTGACGGTCCAGGTGACGGTCTGGCTCAAAAAGCCCGTCGGATCGTTGCGCACCAGGGGGGTGGTGTCCTGAACCAGGGCGCTGATGAGATGGCCGCCGGTGCAGAGCGCCGGGGGCGGGGTGAAGAGGAAGTTGGTGGCGCCGGCAACCGGGAGACCGTCGGCAAACCACTGAGCGCAGAGGCTGTGAGTGGCGGGCTGGAGCACGGTCAAAGTGAAGGCCGCCGGTTGAGTCGGAGAGAGCGAAACGCGCGAGCTGGCAGGCGTGAAACTCTCCACCGGCCGGACGCACTGGTAGATGGCCTTGACGAGGGTCTCTTTGCAGACCTCGCAGAAGGGCACTCCCATGTGGTTCATCGCGCAATCAAACTTGGGACGATACCAACCGGTGGGATGATAATGCGCGCCCTCGAACAGCCCGATGACCTCGGTGAAAGCGGCGGTCGGGGGGGTTGGAACCGGGGTGTGGGGGTCCATCCAAACCCTCCACTTGATGAGGGCGCTCTGCGTCTGGCGGGTCGTGTCAGGTTCTTCGATGTTCGGAAAGCCCGGATGGGCGTTGGTGTATTCATCGCCCAGGTTGGCCAGCACATGCCCCGTTTCGTGGATGAGGATTTCCATGGTCTCTCCCGTGGCGGGGCCTACTGAGGCAATCGCCGTCTGGTCGAACCCGTCGGAGCCGCCCGGAACAGGGTCATTGACCAGGAGGACCGGCAGGCGGCACTGGGGGAGGAAAGTGCTCAGCAAGGCATCGACCTTCGCCTGGCCGCTGGGCGGCATGGTGATGAGCCGGTCGTCCATGTCGTAGGTGCTGCCGAAGTAGGTATCGGCCGCCTTACGGTCGGCGGGATGGCTTGAGCCGGATTGCCGGGAGGCAACGAAGATCGCATAAACGTTGAAATAGCTCCGGTATTCCTGGTAAGGCGGGAGGGACGTGTTCTTACCCAGCAGCAAGGCGCTGAGCGCGCTGGTTGCAGCGTCCAGGAACTGGGCGGTTTGATTGTTGGTGTAGCCTTCGGCGAAGAACACGATGTTGAGCCGGTTGGACACCGGGCCATTGACCAGCAGCGTATTCAACGAGGGCTGCCCGCAGGCGAGCAGACCACTGCCGGCCACCAGGGCCAACGCCACGGCCGCGATGGGCCGATGGGAACGCAGTGGTTTATTCATTGAAAACCCAGGCGATAGAAGTGGTTTGCGGGGCAATTTGTCAGGCCTACCACCCATGTGTTGGTGCCGCTCAGAACCGGGACATTGGACGAGACGGTCCACTGGACGGGGGGCACGATGCTGTAGGTTTCCTGGAGCACCAGGGCCAAGGTGTTGGTCCAGGTGAGGACTACTGGACTGGACCCCAGCTCCTGCTGGCCTGAACTGAACGGCCTGATTAATGTCAGCGCCGGGCCCGCCAGCACCGGGATGTCCTGGGAGAATTCGGAGGTGTTGTTGGCCGCGTCGGTAGCCGTGGCAGTGACGACAAAGCCGGCGGGCACCGGGTTGGTGAGGAGCGCCACAAAGGAGGTGTTGCAATCGGCGCCCGTAACGACCGTGGTGTCGCCCAGCCAGACCCGTCCCTGGCCATGGTCGGAAGGGGCCGGCGATGGGTCGGCAAAAAACTCGAGCAGAAAGACGGAATTCGGAAGGCTGTTGAGCGTGCCGCTGATGCTGGTGCCGTAAGACCCGCTGAGGGCCTGGGTGAGATCGGGATAATTCTGCCCCAGGTTGGCCAGGCCCGCCGTGCCGGCATCGCACGGCAGATTTGCGTTCACCCCGAATGGCCCCAGGTCAACTCCCAAGCCGGCGTTGCCGAAAATTGAATTGCCCAGGATGGCATTGTGGGCGGCGCCGTCCCGAACGCGCACGCCGGCATAGTTGATTTTGCTGTTGGCGACCCGGTTGCCAGCCCCCGGTGCTGTTCCGCCGATGAGATTGTTGTTGGCTCCCACTTCGCATAGGACCCCGAACTCAACGTTGCCCATGCTGCTGATCCCATCGCCGGAGACCCCGATCCAGTTGCCCAGGACCACATTCCAGGAGGCGTTGGTCAGCCAGATTCCCTCGAAGTTGGCGGAAATCAGGTTGCCGGCCCCCGGCGAGACGCCCCCGAGCGTGTTGGTGGAGGCGCCTTCGACATAGATGCCTTCGTTGTAATTGCCCAGCGCGTTCAGCCCGGAGACGTCGGTGCCCACCTTGTTGCCCTGGACCACGTTGCCGGAAGCGCCGCTGCCGATAATGTAGATCCCGGGGTTGTCGTTGCCGGAAATCACATTGCCTGCGCCCTGCACGGCGCCCCCGATGCTGTTGCCCGGGGCTTCCGAAATCCCTACGCCGGCCCGCCCGTTTCCCAATCGGTTGCTCCCGGTGACGTCCGTGCCTATGAAGTTGCCGGCGACGAAATTGCTCCCCGCGCCGGTGCCGGCCAGCCATACGCCGTCCAATCCGTTGCCGGAAATGACGTTGCGCGCCCCGCCAGCCACCCCCCCCACCGTGTTGCCCGCGCTTTCGATGAGCACACCGGCAAGGCCGTTGTTCACCGCGCTCCCCCCGCTGGCGTCGGTGCCGATGTAGTTGCCTTGGATAAGGTTGCCTGAGGCTGTTCCGTAAAGGCGAACCCCATTGCCCATGTTGCCTGAAATCAAGTTGCCCGCCCCGCTGACCGTTCCCCCGATGAGATTGGAATTGGCTCCGGCAATCATGATTCCGTTGCAGCCATTGCTCCAGGCCGTTGTCCCCGCCGGATCAACCCCGATCCGGTTGCCTTGCACCACGATGCCCGTGGAGTTAGTCACGAAAATGCCGTCCTGCATGTTGCCTGAAATCAGGTTGCCCGCCCCCGCCACCGTCCCCCCAATAAGGTTGCTGCCTGCATCGGAAATCGTCACGCCCGCATAGCCGTTTCCCAGCGCCTGCCCTGCGGCGGCGCCGACGCCAATGGTGTTGCCTTCCACCACGTTGTTGGTCGCCGTGCTCCCAGTAATGAAAATCCCTGCCTCGCTGTTGGCCGAAATCACGTTGCCCGCCCCGCTGGCCGTGCCGCCGATGAGATTGGAGGGCGCGCCCGAAATCGTGATCCCGTCCGCCGTGTTGCTCAGGGCCAGGCCCCCCGTCGCGTCGGTGCCCACGTGATTGCCCCGGACCAGGTTCCCTGTCGAACCCGGGCCGATCAGGTAAATGCCGCTCTGGTCATTGCCGGCAATGATGTTGCCGGCCCCCGGCGCAGGGCCGCCGATCACGTTGTTGGCGGAATTGTAAACGATGACGCCGTTATTACTGTTTGGTGAACGGGTCCTGCCTCCAGCCGTCGTTCCGATGAAGTTGCCCACGATGACGTTGCTTCCGCCATTGTACAAATAAATCCCGGCGTCGCCGTTCTCCGAAATCACGTTGCGTTCGGAGGCATTGGTCCCCCCAATCAGGTTGTTCCACGACGAAGAGATGAAGACCCCTTCCTCACCGTTAGGCTCCTTCAGTGTGCCAGTCGCGTCCAGGCCGATAAAACTGCCCTGGACGGAGTTGCCCCCCAGACCTTCGATTCTCACGCCGCCCGAGCCGAATCCGTTGATGACTAGTCCGCGGACAACGCAGTTGCTGGAGACTATCCGCAGACCGCTGCTGTCGGCGCCGGCATTGGCCCCGTCCAACTCGATCACCGGCATGCGTGTGAAGCCCGGCTGGCTCGTCCCGTCAATGACGACCGGGTCGGTTAGTGTCGGCAGGGCCGAGCGCGGGCTGATCGTGTGTATGCCGGCGCCCGGGATCTGGAAGGTTATCCTATCCAGACCGTTGGTGGCATTGGCATTGAGCAGGGCCTGGCGAAGGGAACCGCTGCCGCTGTCGTGCGTGTTCGACACGACGAAAGTGGCCGCCGCGCCCCAGGACGCCGGGCCCGCCGCCAGCAGGAGCAGCCCAAGCCCCGCTCCGGTCCATCCCCAGCCGGATCGGGCGAGGGTTCGGATGCCTGGAACCCTGCGGTCCGCCCTGCCGGCACGGGCGTGCTTTTCATCCGTCGTAAGAGTCAGCATGTGCGAGTTGACTTATATGAACTATTATCCGAGCGCAACTGTCACCCCTGTAATGCCCAAAATCTCCCCACATTGCAATCCAATACTTGGAGGGCCTTGCCACAATTCCAGCACGCGTGCGCGGCGCGGCAGTCTCTTGGATTGGCCCAAAGCCGCGATCACCGCCGGGGCTTGACCGGAGGACGGGACAGGTACTCCAACTCGTAGTGGAACGAGAACGACTCGCCGGACTTGAGCCGCATCGGCTTCGTATACAAATCGAGGTTGGCCTCCGGATAGGTGTCACTCCACCAAAACGCGGGCCGTCCGACCCAGTCGGGATCACAGGTGAGCATCATCCCGAAGCGGTCCGGATGGTTGTAGAAGGCGTAGCGGGTCGGGTGCGAGTTCTCCAATTCGCCACGTTTGGGACCCCCGCCCTCGCGCCAGCCTTCGTTGAACATCACCCATTTCCCGTCCCGGATACACGCGCTGACCACCCGCGCGTCGGTCGTCGTGCGGCCGGTATTGAATTCCGGATGCACGCGCAACTGATAGGTTTGCGGCTCGGCGCCTCGATGAGTGATGCTGGTCTGGCAGCATATCACGCCCGGGTCCCGCTCTGAGAATGCCAGGCGGCGCTGGACTCTTGTGTCGTCCTTGAGCGTCTTGGTCAGCAACAGGCCGCTCCCTTCCTTTGTTATCTCGAACGGGCTGGGTTCGGCATGGTTATAGCCCTGTTCGCCCAGTTCACTCAGCGTCAGGTGTTCAAAGGCGTGGCGCAGGTCCCGGTATTTCGCGGGCATGAGCAACTCCCGCTTATCGGGCTTGTGACGAAGTTCTATCAGCTTGCCGTTGTCATCGCCGACGACGGTTAGTCTCCAGAGCTTGTTCTCCAGACGCGCGGCGTGATAGCCCTCTTGCGTGGCCTTGCGCAGGATTTCGTAATAATGCGCGATGGGCTGCCATTCCTCGGCCCGGGTCTCGCCATGCTTTTTGGTCAAAGCGATGTAATCGTTGACCACGTCTCCATATTTGCCGGGAAACACAGCCCGCAGGATTCCATAGCGCAACTCCCAATGGCCGGCCGTCTCCAACACCGCCCGGCAGGCGCAAATCGAGGCCTTTTCCACCCGGTCCCGCACGGTCTCATTCTCCGCTTCCTTCAGCGCCTTCTGGAAGAAGGCAAAAATCCGGGCCGCTGACCCGGCATTGAGGCCCAGCTCGAACGGCATGGGAAAACAGGCGGGCGCGAACCCGCTCTGTTCGGCATTGTCGTGCAAATAGGTCAGATAGGCGATGATAGTCTCCCCAGCCCTCCCATAGTGCAGCCGGCAGAACTCCTTGGCTGCCTCCCAACTGTCCAACTGGGGATTCCACAGGCAGCGCGCCAGGACGTAGTTGCGCAGATCGCACATTTCCCCGCCGTTGCCATTGCCGTTGGCCTGCATGAATACGCCCTTGACGTGGTTGGTTAGAAAATACCTCAGGTTCGGCCCGATGACGCGCAGGTTCGGAAATGGCAGGTCGTAGAACCGGAAGTTGGTATTGTAGTTCCAGATCCAGATATCGTCGCAGACCTTCGCCCAGGCATCCATATCGGCGCAGAAAGCCGCGTTCTTCGCGCAGTGCGGATCATCGAGCGGGTAGAGGGTGCTGCACTCGATGCTGCAGAGCTGGATTTGCACATTGCGCCGCGGCTTGATCGTTCTGGGCGTCTTGCGGGTGTACCAATAAGCCAGCGTGCCGATCTTCACGTCGGGATACTTGCGCTCCACGCGCTCGGCCACCGCGTTGACAAAGGCCAAATGGGAACCCATCGGCGTCCCCTCCCGCCGGTTGATTGCTTCGCACGCTTCGCAGTGGCAATAGGCGTCGTTATCATTCTGGCTGACGCTGAAGTTCTTCTGGTTCGGGTGTTGGTCCAGCGCTTTGATGACGTTCTGCGCCACGATTTCGATTACGTCCGGATTGCTCACACAAAGCTCCGGCCCGCCGCCGCCCATTTTCAATTGGCGCTTCCCATCGACCAACGCAAAATACTCGGGATGCTCCTTCCCGTACTTGTCCACCGGCAGCAAGTAAAAGAGCGAATGGCTGATTAGGCTTTGGGGGGTGACGCCCCCGAGCTTCTCGTCGTGCGTCACCGTGTTCACCCGCAGCCGGGCGGCAAATTCCGGGTGGTCGGCATTCTCCTTGTAATAGCTCCAGCGGAAGGTAAACGGCGGCACATAATGCCAGGTCTCGCACGGAATTTGCCGGGGCCGGAGTTTGGGCACATACGTATGGTCGAAGGTCAGGAAGCGGACGCCCAAGTAACGCTCGGCGAATTCATAGACCGCGTAGAGCGTGCCCCGGGGCCGTCCGCCGGCGATGGCGACGTTGTTGGTTCCGATCCGGATGCGCAGCCCTTCATCCCCAAGATCATCCACCTTGATGCACACCGAACTGGAGTCCAGGGCCGGGCTTGGACCGACAAAAACATTGTGTTGCGGCTCCGGCGGCCTCGCCTGGATTGGCAGCTTGGCGCCAACGCTTTCCTCGAGGAGCTTCTGCAACTCCACCGCCGCATGTTTCTCACTCGCAATGGCCTCATCGGCGACGACAATCGTCCAGCCTTGAAGCCGGGCAAGGTCCAGCGAAGAGCCTGCCAAGGCGCCCGGCAACCCGATGGTTATCAATGCGGCTATCATCGCGATCAGTTTCATAAACGTCTGTCCCCCGATTAAGGTGGTTCGAGGTCCATCCTCCTCGTTATCCGCCGGGAAGAAAAGCCCAATCGCCGTCCCACACGCGCCGGGAAGGAGAATGCCTTTACGACAAAATCGAATTCCGCCTCGAGGCTTTGAGCCACCCCTTGCGCCTCCCTGGGGCCTCGTGGTAAAATCACGGGCGTGCGGTTTACCACCGAAAGGCGCCATGAACGCCGTCTCGATAGAAGTCGCAATATCGAACTCAACCGCCGCCTGGCTCGAACGCGAGGCGCGAGGCGCTGGGACCAACCAATCAAGGTTCGCGTCGGCCGTCTTGGAAGAGGCAGCGAAAACAGGAGCCGCGCTCTTGGGCGCGAAGCGCCTTCCCCCAGCCGAGCGCCTTCGTCGGTTCGAGAAGGCCAAGGCATGGGTTCCAGAACGTCCAGGCCCTCCGGTCGATGCCAGCCGCAACAGCATTTAAGACTTCCAGGAACAGCAGCGCCAGCGACGAGCCGAGGGGCAAGTCCGCCGGCGCGACAAAGAAATCGACCGGGAGATCGACCGATGAAAGCGACGACTCCGCGATGGGCTTGCGCCGCCGCAGCCCTGGCGGCGATGCTTCAACTCCTGCCGGGCCGGGCCGCGCCGGCACAGGCCCCGCCTGTGAGCGTGCAGCCCGCCACCAACCGCGTTGGCCTTTACGAGAAAATCGAGTTCCGCCTCGAGGTTTCCGGCAGTTGGACCAACCCCTTCGATCCCGATGAAGTGGAGGTCAGCCTGCAACTGGCTGCGCCCGGCGGAGACTCGTTGACGGTCCCGGCCTTTTACTGCCAGGACTTCGAATGGCAGCGCCTCAGGTCTGGAGACCGGACGCGCGATTGGCTGTACCCGCGCGGAAACCCGTGCTGGAAAGCGCGGTTTGCCCCAATGCAAGCCGGAGACTACGCGGCCGTGGGAATCGTGAAGGAGGGCGGCGGCACACGTTCCTCGTCCGCGGTCCGGTTCACCTGCGGGCCCTCTGCAAATCGGGGATTCGTCCGCGTGAGCGCCAAAGACCCTCGTTTTCTGGAATTCTCCCAGGGCCAGCCATACTTCCCCATCGGCCAGAACCTCGCCTTCATCGGCAGCCAGCAATATGTCACTCTCTCGAAGGCGGAGGAGATCTTCGACAAGTTGGCCGAAAACGGCGCCGATTACCTGCGCATCTGGACCTGCTGCGAGGACTGGGCGACCGCCATCGAGGCCCGCAAGAGCGCGTGGGGACGCTCCTGGGACTGGCATCCGCCGATTGTGCCCATGCCGGGCGAAGCGGGCGGGCGCAAGTGCCTCAAGCTGCCTGGCAACGGTTCGGCCCTCACCATCGAGCCCTCGCACCCGGTCGCGCTGCGTCCGGGCGCGCGCTACACGTTTTGCGGCAAAGCCAGGACCGAAGGCGAGGCGGCGATCAAGCTCGAGGGCAACCACTTCAAGCCGCCGCTATCGATTGACGCCGGGCCGGAGGGTTCCTGGCGCGGTTTCCGATGCGAGTTCGAGACGGCGCCGGGCGACTTCTGGCTGGGAGACCTGGGCATGCGCGCCGAAGGTGGCGGCTCGGCCTGGATCACCGATCTTTCTCTTCGAGAAGTCGCGGGCGGACCCGAACTGCTCTGGGAGGCGGACATGAACCGCCCGATCCAGGGCTTCTACAACACGCTGGACTGCTTCGTTGTGGACGAACTCGTCGCCTCGGCCGAGAAGCACGGCATCTACCTCCAACTTTGCCTCCTCACCCGCGATCTCTACATGGGCGCTTTGAAAGACCCGGCCAGCCCGCAGTATGAGCGCGCCATTCAAGATGCCCGGAAACTCTTCCGCTACGCCGTAGCCCGGTGGGGCTATTCAACCAGCATCGCCGCCTGGGAATACTGGAACGAGATGGACCCGGGCCTGCCTGCCGGCCGCTTCTACACTGCATTGGGTGATTGGCTCGATCGAATCGACCCCTACCATCACCTGCGCACCACCAGCACCTGGGGTCCCTCGGCCAAGGACTGCAACCATTCGAAACTGGATGTCGCCGACACCCATTTCTACCTGCGCCCCTCCGACAAAGGCCGCCTGGCCGATGAAGTGGACGCGGTGCTCGAACGCACCCGCTGGCTGCGTGAACAGGCCCCGCTCAAACCCGCACACTTGGGCGAGTTCGGCCTTGCCGACGAAAAATGGGGGCTGCGGGAAGAGATGAAATCGAGCCCGGATTTGACGGATTTCCACAACGCCCTATGGGCCTCGGCCCTGTCCGGCGCCTCCGGCACCGCCATGTTCTGGTGGTGGGAGCGGTTGGACCAGCGCAACGCCTACCCCGTTTACCGCCCAGTCAGCCGCTTCATCGCAGACGTGCCCTGGACCAGCGGCGAACTCAAAACCGCCGCCGCAACGTGCTCCGACCCCCGGCCGCGCTTGGTTGGCCTGCATACCCGCGAACGGGCCTGGCTCTGGCTCTTCAACCCCGAAGCCTCCTGGGCCAGGGTCGCCGTTGAAAAACGCCTCCCATCCCGCATCACCGGGGCCACCATGGAAGTGAAGGCCCTATCCGGTGGAACCTATCGCGTCCGCTGGGTTGATCCCCGCCGGGGCGCCGTCATCTCCGAACAAAGGCTGCCGCTGCAAGAGGGTGTGCTTCACCTGGCCGTTCCTGACTTCGACCGCGATATTGCCTGCGGCATCTTGCCCTGAGAAGAAATGCCCCGGGTTGATTTGGGCGCCTGCGCTGATGATTCAGCCTCGGCGGGCAAATCCTGGCATAGTTTTGGGAAATAACTCTCCAGCGTCCTGGAAGAGAAAACGAGTGAAAGGGGGCCTTTTTCACTGGCCGAATCAAGCAGTCCCTCGCTCAGAGCAAGACGGATAATCTGCTTGTCAGGGCTCATTACCGTCGATGTGTTCGTCGATGATTCGTGTGTTCATTATCTTGTACATCAATCAGTTATGAAGTCAAGAGTTAAGAGCAGGCTGGTACTGCCGTCGATCTTTTCGTTGAGCTTCTGCTTTCCGGCGTCAAACGGTTGCCGTTTCCACGGCGGGACAGCAGGGCCATGGGCAAAGTCGCTCGCGCCGTGGGCCGTGCCGCGAGACGCGGCTCGAACTCGCAGGCGTCCTCGCCTGCGAGTTCGGCGGGCCTCCCGCGCGCTGCTCGGATTTTGTCATCGGCCCTGGGCAGGACAGACCTCGCCGGAGTTTTTTCCTTTGCAAGCGGGCGCCGTTCGCGTAAAAACAGGCGCGCAAACAAATCACGGCGCATGAGTTGCAGTTTCGGATAACGCGTTATGAACAAGCTCGACCAAACGGCCGATGAGTACTTGAGGGCCATAGGAGCGAGTTGCCCGCGGGTGCTGTTCGGCTTGCACGAAAGCCCGGAAGCGGTGTGGGGCGAGATCATGAGAATGGAATCCGCCTGCTATGCTTTCATGGAGGTCTGCTCGGGTCTCCAGGACAAATCCACCGCGGCGCGCGAAATCATGGCCCTCGTCGAGGCCCTGCGCGTCCAAATGGCCAAGGACGGGCTTACTGACTATCAGGAGTTTGCCGCCTTCCGGCAGGGCGTATCGGCCGTCCAGCGTTGCGCGAACCGGTTGCGGAATTCGTTGGCCCAAGGATGCCTAAAGAGTAATTATCCCTTGAAGACTTGCGTTTTTTACTGCTCGAACAATTTGGAGGCAGGCCGGTTAGCCGAGCTTAGCCAGGAAACGGGCGGAGACACCGTCAAGACCATCGGTCTGCCCTGCTCCGGAAAAGTGGATGTGCCTTACCTTATCAAGGCCCTGGAAACGGGCGCGGACGGGGTGGCGATTGTGGCCTGCAAGAAGGAGGAGTGCCGTCATTTCGAGGGCAGCCTGCGCGCCCACAAACGCGCCGAGGCCGTCGAATCGCTGTTGCAGGAAATCGGACTCGACGCGGGACGGATGACCGTCATCGAGTGCGCGCAAGGCGCCGCCGGGCAGGTTTCTGACGAAATCAAGCAGTTCATCGAACGGGTCAGAAGTCTGCCGCGGGCACGCACGCCCGGCGATGCGGCGAACAAACAGGAACGCATGGTCGCATGAAAGTTGATGGCCAACTCGCCAGAAGAATCGAGAACGGAGAGTTCATCGTTACCGCCGAGCATGCCCCGCGGATTACGGCGACGCTGTCCACCACGGAAGCCGTGTTGAAAGGCATGGGCCGCAAGCTCACGGCGGTCAACATGGGTGACAACCAGCATGGCGTGGCGATGTCTTCCCTGGCCGCATCGGCAGCGGCGCTCAAAACGGGCCTCGAGCCCGTCCTCCAGATGGTCACACGCGACCGGAACCGCATCGCCCTCCAGTCCGATCTGCTGGGAGCCGCCAGTCTGGGCATCAAGAATGTGCTTTGTTTGTCCGGCTATCATCAGACGCTCATCGGCTGTCCGGAGGCCACAAACGTTTTCGACATCGATTCCACGCAGTTTATCGCGATTACCTCTCGTATGTGCGAGCAGGGCCTGCTGGCCGACGGAACGGCGATAGACGGCCCGTTTTCGATGCTGGTGGGAGCGGTGGCCAATCCCTTCCTCAAGCCGCTGGAACTCAACCTGCTCCGGCTCCAGAGCAAAATCGAGGCCGGTGCCAGGTTCATTCAAACCCATGCGGTCTTTGACCTCGACACCTTCGGCAAATGGCTCGAGGCCGTTCGCGAGGCAGGTCTCACCGGGAAGGTCGCCATTCTGGCGAGCGTGCTCCCCTTGGAGAGCGCAACGGAGGCCCAAAAACTGCGCGAGACCCATCCCGATTTCTACGTGCCCGAGGAAGTGATGGAACGGCTCCAAGCCTCCGGCAACGGCGCCGGGAAAACAGGCTGGGCGCTCTGCGTGGAAACCATCAAGAGACTCAAGACAATGGAGGGGGTGCGAGGGGTTCATATTCTCTCGGGCGGCAAAGAAGCCGTGGTGCCGGAGCTCCTTGCAGCCGCGGGCCTGACCTGACCGGGAGAAACCATGCCGGAGAAATATCACATCAAGACACGGCCCGTGCCGCCGCGAGGGCCGCGCATCGGCAAGCATGGCGTGGTGGACTGGCGTGAGGACTGCGCCCGATGCCATAACTGCGTGAAGAAGGCCTGCGTCTATGACCGCTACCGGCAGGAGGCGGAGTATATTCGCAACCTGAGCGGCGTGGAGGCCCTGTTCTTCGACTGCATGGGGTGTTTCTCGTGCGTGCAGGATTGCACCAAGGGCCTCTTGCGCCTGTCGGTCAATCCCGTCTATGAGGGCCTCGGGAACAGCTATTGGAAACCCGACATAATCAAGACGACCTGGCTCCAGGCTGAAACCGCGAAAATCCCCGTCTCAGGCGCCGGCTACCGGGGGCCGTTTTCCGGCCCGGGTTTCGATTCGATGTGGACCGACATGTCGGAGATTGTTCGCCCGACCCGCGACGGGATTCACGGCCGGGAGTACATCAGCACGGCGGTTGACATCGGACGCAAGCCTCCGTTCCTGGCCTTGGAGGGAAGACGCGTTGCCGCTGAACTGCCTCCCCTGGTGTCGATTCCGATGCCGCTCATCCTCGATCTAAGCTCGCCGGCGCATACCTTGCCGCAACTCGATGCCGTGCTCGAACAGACGGCTGTGGCGACCGATTTGATCGCGATACTCGATGCCCGGCATCAGCCGGCCTCCGGGAAGCACCTGCGTCATATCGCGTTTTATCTGGGTCCCGACAGCGCCCCGGTGCCGGCCGAGGTCCTGAAAAAGACCAGGTTGGTGGAGCTCGCGGACAGCCCCGCGGTGATCGAACGCATCAAGGCCATCAAGAACATCCATCCTGAGATCGTTGCCTCGATCAGGGTCGAGTTGACCCCGACGGGCGTCGCGCGCGCCATCGAGTTGGCCGGCTTGCCGGAGGTGGAGGTGCTCCATATCGTGGCGGATGCCAACGGCAACGAAATCGGAGCGCAACCGCCCCGCTTTCTGAAGGAGATGATCCGACAGGTCCATACCGCCCTCGTCGAGAAGGGCATCCGGGACGATGTCACCGTCATGGCCGGTGGCGGCATCGCGCTGCCGGAACACCTGGCCAAGGCCATTATCTGCGGCGCGGACCTGGTGACGATCAATCTGCCGTTGTTGATCGCGCTGGAATGCCACTTGTGTGAGAGCTGCAAACCGGGCCGGCCATGCCCAGCCAGGCTGGAGACCGTCGATCGCGATTTCGCTGTGGGCCGCATGACCAATCTCATCGCCGCCTGGCATGACCAGTTGATCGAAGTGATGGGGGCAATGGGCATGCGCGAGGTCCGCCGTCTGCGCGGCGACGTGGGCCGCGCCATGTTCTTCGAGCAACTCGAGGAGGAAACCTTCGGCAAGCTTTATGGCACCAGAAACAGGCATTAAAGACTTACTGCCCGAGAACACGCTCAAGACGCTCGTGCCGCAGGAGAGAGTGGAGCGGGTCACCCGTCCGGCCCCGTCCCGCTATCGCAATGAGATCGCCAAGTACCTCGTCCATCGCAACCACGACTGCCAGCTCTGTGGAAAGTGCGAGGAGGTTTGTTCCTGGCACGTGCATGTGCGCAACCCCGGCTACAGGTATTTTGGCGAGCCGCACCACCACTTATGCATCGGGCCGGCCTGCGAGAAGACCGGCCACGATTGCGTGACGCTTTGCCCGCAAGGGGCACTGCAGGTGCGGGAGAACCCAATGTACCCTCTGCTGGGTGATTCTCGCTGGTCGAGCGACTTGATTCTGGCGACATGGAAGATGGCTGAGACCGGTGAAGCGCCGCCGCCGGCCTACGATTACAACTACGAGTGCGGCAATTCCGGCGGTGGTTTCGACCGGCTCCGGTTCAAATTCCCGGAGCGGCCGCCCGTGCTCCTGGGCGAAGACGAGATCGACACGAGCCTCCTGCTCAACAAGCGCGACGATGGCCGGCCCAAAATCAAGATTGACGTTCCCTGGTATGGGGGCGGCATGTCGTTCGGCTCGGTGAGCAATGTCACCCAGTTGTCCAAGGCTAGGGTGGCGGTGGCGTTTAATACTTTCACCTGCACCGGCGAGGGCGGATACATGGAGCGGATGAGGCCGTACGACGACCATGTGATTACGCAGGTGGCGACGGGCCTTTTCGGCGTGCGCGAAGAGACGATTCAGCGTGTCCCGATCGTGGAGTTCAAGTATGCCCAGGGCGCCAAGCCGGGTCTGGGCGGGCACCTTTTGGGCGACAAGAACACGGTCAGCGTGGCCAAGATGCGCGAGGCGGTGCTGGGCATCTCCCTCTTCTCCCCATTCCCCTTCCACAGCGTCTATTCCATCGAAGACCATGCCAAGCACATCGAGTGGCTCAAGCATGTGAACCGGCGCGCCCTGATCTCGACCAAGGTCTCCACGCCCACCGACGTGGATATGGTGGCGGTGGGCAGTTACTCGGCGGGCACTCATATCGTCCACATTGACGGCGGCTACGGGGGGACCGGCGCGGCCCCGGACATCGCCAAGAAGAACATCGCCATGCCCATCGAATACGCCATCGGCAAGGTCCACCGTTTTCTCACCGATGAAGGCGTCCGGGACAAGGTGACCTTGATTGCCAGCGGCGGCATTCGCACGGCCCATGACGTGGCCAAGGCCATTGCCCTGGGGGCCGATGGAGTGGTCATTGGGACGGCGGAACTCGTGGCGCTGGGTTGCGTGCGCTGCAGCCGCTGCGAGAGCGGACGCGGTTGTCCGCGCGGCATCGCCACGACGGACCCCGAGCTTTCCGCCAAGATGGAGCTTGATTGGGGGTCGCAGCGGTTGATCAACCTTTACAGCGCCTGGCACAAGGTGCTCGTCTCAATTCTGCAGCGCCTCGGCCTGCGCAGCGTCAGCGAATTGCGCGGACGCACTGACCTCATGATGCACCTGGATTACACGAACGATGCGGCGACAACCCCATGAACGGTGCGATTAAAAGTGTCGGGCATGCATATCGGAAGTTTTGTCCCGGAGGGACATCCGACAATAGCCCGGCGTTTCAACGCCGGGGAGGCGAGAAAAGGGATTCTCGTCCCGAAGGGACGATTGAGAACACTCCCTGCCCTCAGCCGTCCCTTCGGGACGGA
>Ga0181524_10000813_pt1 | contig 37282 bp, 60 predicted proteins | sample PEATcosm2014_Bin_34_FD_119761 | JGI IMG/M metagenome (GOLD analysis project Ga0181524, IMG submission 119761) | Peatland microbial communities from MTU Mesocosm Facility, Houghton, MI, USA - PEATcosm2014_Bin05_60_metaG | ecosystem: Environmental > Terrestrial > Soil > Wetlands > Peat | place... | reverse complement strand
GACATCGAGACGCTCGCCGCCAGCCTGACCGAGGCCGAACTCAAGGACCCGATGGAGTACCTCGAAGGGATCTACGGCAAGGAGGACGCCGTCAAGAGGGCCATCGAGATCGCCGGCATCGACGTCGACGCCGCCGCCGAGGAGGCGGTGAGCGTGGACGGGCCGGCGCACTTCCTGTCGTCCTATGACGGGAACTCGTACACGACCGACGGGGGTCTCGTTTACTGGAGGGTCAACTGATGGCGCGCAAAGAGACGCATGACGACGTCGAGTTCGCGGTCGAGGACGCGGGCGGCAAGGAGCGAACCTTCAAGACGTTCGACGAGGCAGCCGGCCTCGCCGTCTCGGTCGGGGCGTCCGACGGCCGGCCCGTCAACCTCGACGTGCTCATCTGGAGCGAGGAGGGCGCCGAGTGGTACGGCGGAGACGACGCCGTCGACGAGTACAACGAGGACCCCGAGGCGAGCGTCTTCGAGCGGTTCGAGATCACCGTCAATCCGGTGGGGAGGGTACCGTGACGCGCCACCGAGTCGCAGCCGACGACGGTCCCGAACTCGAGCAGATCGGCGACGTCGGCGACGTGAACTTTCCGGAGTACGACGGCGGTCCGATCTACTGCCGGAAGCCGAAGTCCGGCGAGCAGAAGGACATCTACGGCGACTGCTTCGTCGAGTACGTCGAGATCCCGCCGGACGACCTCGAGTTCGACGACCCGGACGCGCGCTGGACCATCTACCGGGTGGACCTCGACCCGGAAGTGCCGAGCTGGGGCGACATCAAAGACGTGGCAAGGACCACGGATCAGGATCCGGACGAACTCGCGGCCGCGTTCGTGAGTAATGATCCGCTGGAGCGTGCGTACGCGTACGAAACGTGGGCCGGCCACTACGGCTGGCACGAGTTCGACCAGTACCCGCTCGTGCTCACCCGGCTCGAGACCGAGGAGCGGTACGACGCGGACCTCGGCGGCAAGAGCGGCATCGTCTCCGCGCTCGAGGAGACTGTCGAGCGGATGGCCGACGACAGCGGCGCGCAGGCGTGGAGCACGCTCGGCGACGCCCTCCTGAGCGACATCGCGGCCGACGGGTACGACCCCGACTCGGCGGTCTGCATCGCGCGGTTCGGCGACGCGGTGGCGGTCAACGGGGACGTCCTCGTCGATAGGGGCTGGGAGCAGGCGCTCGGCATCAAGCCGGGCAAACACCCGAAGCTCTGGAACGAGGTCGGCGTTCGGCAACTCGAAGGCTGGCTCGAGAAGAACGGTTACGAGCTCACGGACTTCGGCGGCCGCGTGCCGACCACCGAGGAGGAGGTGTCCGGCGAGCACGTCGTCCACGCCGTCGCCAAGCAATTGGAGCTGCCCGAAGAGACAGTCATGGAGATCGCCCAGACGCTCGACTGGTGGCAGAAAGAGATCCCATGGGGCACCTCCGGCGACACGAGCACGTGGGCGAAGCGTCGCGGTGCCGCTCGAACCGAGGAGTCGCGACGGTCGCGAGTCCGCGAACCTCAGAGTGTCGTCGATCAGCTCCTAGCCAGAGGTGCGCGCGCCCACGCCATGTTGCCGGACGCGGTCGCGCACGCCCGCGGCAATCGCGCTCAGTTCTGGTTCTTCGCGATGTCTTCCCGTCGTGATGACGCACGCGTCGTGGACGCGTCCATCGGTAAAGACGCGATGGCGCGCGTCGCTCGGCAGATCGGCGGCGTCGTCAAGGGCGGTTACGTCATCGACGGGGTCGCGTACGTGATGCCGACAAAACATTGAGGAACGGAGACTTCAAGATGCCCAGCAAGACCAAGCCCCGCCGCACCCCGCCCGCCCGCCCCGAGCCGCGCATCGACCCGGAACAGCAGCACGACGACGCGATGCGCGTCCTGCGCCAGGAGTATTACGGCGGCGTCCGCGGGATCACTGAAGACCTCAAGGCGCGCGTCAAGTCGGGCGAGATCGCCAGCGAGGACGCCCTGAACGACGCCGTCCACCAGGAGGTCGACGGCTCGTACTGGGTCATCTACACGCACGCGAACTTCCAGGTCCTCCTTTGCAGTGACCACCACGACGCGTACTTCGAGGAGTACGGCGAGGCGCCCCTGACCGACGGGAACGTCAACTGGGCGGCGCTCGCGTTCGCGACCCTCGAGCGCGACGTGCGCGACCAGATGGACGCGGAGGACGTCCGGGTCGTGGAGGAGCGCCGCCGCGTGCGCGAGTACCCCGCGCGCGCCAAGCCGGGCAACTGGGGCCCCGGGGTGCCGTGGGTGCCCAGCGAGGCCAGCAAGCGCCGCCCGCGGCCGACCCTGCGCGGCACACGCCGCCCAGTCGCCCGCGACCACCGCCGGCCCGGGAGGAAGTGATGGCGACGAGACTCGACCCCTTCACGCGCGCGTACATCGAGGCGGCGCTCTGGAGCACGTCCGACGACGACGATGAGCCGCTCGACGCGAACTACGACCGGAGCGACATCGACGCGAAGACGATGGCGGCGATCGTCCGGGACTGCGCCGACTTCCAGCGGCGCTTCGGCTCGCTCATCGAGGACGACGACTCGAAAGCGATCGAGAAGTGGGGGCGCTGGGAGCTCGCCGGGCACGACTTCTGGCTCAAGAGGAACGGCCACGGCGCCGGGTTCGGCGACGGCAACTTCCCGAAGCACGACGACGAGCTGTACGAGGCGGCGAAGTCGTACGGCGACTTCGAGCTCTACGTCGGCGACGACGGGGTCATCTACGCGGTGGGCGAGGAGCCGGCGCGCGGTGCGGTGAGTGAGGCGGCGCGGCGTCGGTCGTCCGTTCGCGCACCGACATCTCGTCACCCACCTCATCACCGAAATCCATTCTTGCGCGAGCGCCTCGCCAAGCGGTTCCGCGTCGGCAGTCGCGTGCAGATGAGCGACGATGCACTCGAGAACTACGGCGAGCGATACCGTGGGCAGGTACTGGTCGTCACTCACGTCTCCACCAGTCGCGCAGACCACCCTGGCTTCGATTCGGACGCCGGCAGCGCGCTCTATGACCTCGCCGACGAGAGCGGCAAACCGTTCCCGAACTCGCTCTACGACTGGGAACTGGAACCAGCACCCGCACGCCGCCCCCCGAGGAGCCGCTGATGCCCCGCAAGAAGGCCAACCGCGAACCCTCTCCGAAAGAAGAGGGCGCGCAGATCCTCGAAGCCGCCGCCAAGGCCGGCGCCGACTACGCGATGGAGCAGGTCGGCGGGGATCATTTCCACGACTGGGTCTGGGAGCAACTCGTCGAGGCCGAGCGGATGCGCGCGACCGACCCGAGCAGCGTCTTCCCGAATGACACCCCGGCGGGCGCGAAGCGGGCCGCCAGGAACATGCTCCAGCAGCTCGAGTGGGACACCAAGCGGCAGATGGGTGCGCGCGAGGTGCTCGACTTGAGCGGCGCGAAGGGTGTGTTCGAGAGCGGCAGCGCCTCGTGGGTGAGGGACACGTACGGGATCACGGAGCGGGACGTCACGAGCGCGTTTTTCGACAGCTTCGTCGAGGCGCTGAAGAGCCCGAGCACCGTCGCGTGGCTAACCGACGAGGTGCTGCAGCAGGGTGAAGAGCTGCGGGGCGCGGTCAAGTCGAAGCTGGCCCGCGAGGCGCGCCGACCGACTGCCCACCGCCGCCCGAGCGGTCACCAGGTCGCCGACTTCTCGACCTTGCCCGAGATCATCGAGCACGCCCGACGCGAGGGCGGCGCCACGCACGTGAGGGTCGCCGGGGCCAACACGACGATCTACTACCCGACGAGCGACGGCGAGTACGAGCAGGCGAAGGTCTGGAGGCAGGGCGGCTACTGGCACGGGCAGGCCCCGGGCGACCGCGCGATCGTCGGCCGACTGCCCGCCGGCGAGCAGGCCATCGACGACTACCTCGCGCGCGGCTGGCAGAGGACGGCGGAGGCTCGACGGTCGTCTCGCGTGGAGAGTCGGGGGGCACCGAAGTCGCAGCAACGACCTCCCCAGCGTCGGCGCTAACCGCCCCGGGCGACCAGATCGAGCGCGCGCTCGAGGAGCACGAGGTCGGTCGGTTTGCCCAGGACCAGCATGGCCCCGGCGAGCGGGTTCTTGGCCTGCTCGTGCACTTCGCCGAGGGGGCGACCCGTCACGACGATGACCGGGACATGGGCCACTTTGGGCGTGGCCAGCTTGCGCCGGGCGACCTCCCAGCCGTCGATCCCGGGGCCGAGGTCGAGGTCGAGGAGCACGACGTCGACCGGCTCGGTGCGCAGCAATTCGAGCGCCCCCTCGCCGGTCTCCGCCCAGCACACGTGGTGACCCATATTCTCGAGCGCCTGGACGATCGCCCCGCGCTGCAGGGGGTCGTCTTCGACGACTAGGACTTCCATCCCGTCGAGCGTACGCGCCTTTCCGCGCGCGGTAACGCGCTGAATCTCGACCCCCGGGGACAGCAAGCACAATTCACGAGGGCCGCCCGCGATCGGGAGTATGATCCCCCCTCGAAGGCGAGGGGCCGCGCGGGCCGCCTCGGAGGTCTCGCGACAAGAGAAGCGTTCGAGGGAAGCAATGTCCGCACGACCCGGTGGCCGAAATTCATTCGCGGCATCCACCTACCCGCAGCCGCGGTTCGGTGGCGGCGGGGCGAGCGGCACCGGCGCGACGGGGTTCACCGGCCCGACGGGCCCGAAGGGCGCGCAGGGCACGGCCGCGAACACCGGCGCCACGGGCCGGACGGGACCGACGGGCGGCACGGGACCGACCGGCGCGCAGGGGGTGCCCGGGACCGCGACGCTCACGGGGGCGACCGGGGCGACAGGCTTCACCGGCCCGACCGGGGCGCAGGGGATCCCGGGCACCGCGACGACCACCGGCGCGACCGGCCCCACGGGCGCCGCGGGACCCACGGGCGCGACCGGGACCACCGGCGCGACCGGCGCGGCGAGCACGGGTCCGACCGGCGCCGCGCGCACCGGCGCGACGGGGTCAACGGGGCCGACGGGGTCGACGGGCCCCACGGGCACCGCGAGCACGGGCGCGACGGGTGCGGCCGGCGCGACGGGGCCGACGGGGGTCCCCGGTTCGGCGACCGCGACCGGCGCGACCGGCGCGACCGGCGGCACGGGACCCACGGGCGCCCAGGGCGTACCCGGGACCGCGACGCTGACGGGTGCGACTGGACCGACGGGCGCGACCGGCACCACGGGACCGACCGGCGCGCAGGGGATCCCGGGCACCGCCACCACGACCGGCGCCACGGGTCCCACCGGGGGCACGGGGCCGACGGGCGCGCAGGGCGTCCCCGGCACCGCGACGACCACGGGTGCGACGGGGCCGACGGGTGCGACCGGCGCGACCGGCTCCCCGAGCACCGTCACGGGCCCGACGGGCAGCACGGGGCCGACGGGCGCGCAAGGCGTCCCCGGCAGCGCTACGACCACGGGCGCGACGGGACCCACGGGAAACACGGGACCGACCGGTGCGCAGGGAGTTCCCGGAACAGCGACCACGACTGGCGCGACGGGACCCACCGGGGGCACCGGCCCGACCGGCCCGACCGGGGCGACAGGCAACACTGGGCCGACCGGCAACACGGGGTCGACCGGCACCCAGGGGACAGCGGCCAACACGGGGTCGACCGGCTCGACGGGGGCCACGGGGGCGACCGGGGCCACGGGACCGACCGGCGCGCAGGGGGCGCCCGGATCGGCGACGCTCACGGGCGCGACGGGCGCGACCGGTTTCACCGGACCGACGGGCGCTCAGGGGATCCCCGGGACAGCGACCACGACGGGGGCGACGGGCCCGACGGGGTGGACGGGTCCGACGGGGTGGACGGGTCCGACGGGGGCAGCGAGCACTGTCACGGGACCCACGGGCCCGACCGGCAACACGGGCCCGACTGGCACCCAGGGTGTGCCCGGCACCGCCACCACGACGGGGGCGACCGGGGCGACGGGGCCGACTGGGGCGACCGGGGCGACGGGCGCGACGGGCTCCCCGAGCACCGTCACGGGGCCTACGGGCAGCACGGGCCCGACCGGCGCGCAGGGCGTCCCCGGCACCGCGACGACCACGGGCGCGACGGGGTCGACCGGCGCCCAGGGCTCGATCGGCGGGACCGGGCCGATCGGGGCGACGGGTGCCACCGGCGCCGCGAGTTCGGTCACGGGTCCGACAGGGTCCACCGGCCCGACCGGCGCGCAGGGCGTCCCCGGCACCGCGACGACTACGGGCGCGACGGGCGCGACTGGCTCCACCGGTCCGACCGGGGCGCAGGGGATCCCGGGGGTGGCGACCACCACGGGTGCGACGGGGTCGACGGGTTTCACCGGGCCGACGGGCAGCACGGGGGCGACTGGGGCGGCGAGCAGCGTCGCGGGGCCGACGGGGGACACTGGGCCGACGGGCGCGCAGGGCGTCCCGGGGACCGCGTCGCTCACGGGCGCGACGGGGTCCACGGGCTCCGCTGGGGCGACCGGGCCCACGGGCGCGACGGGTATGACGGGCGCGCGCGGGACCGCCGCCAACACCGGCGCCACCGGCCCCACCGGGGCGCAGGGCGCCCCAGGCAGCGCTTCGGCCACGGGCGCGACGGGCGCGACCGGCTCCGCGGGGCCGACTGGATTCACGGGCGCGACGGGCGCGACGGGCGCCGCGAGCACAGTCACCGGCCCCACGGGTTTCACGGGACCGACCGGCGCGCAGGGCGTCCCCGGCAGCGCGACGACTACGGGCGCGACGGGCGCGACCGGCTTCACGGGCCCGACCGGAGCGACGGGTGCGTCGAGTACGGTCACCGGCCCCACGGGTTTCACGGGACCGACCGGGGCGCAGGGCGTCCCGGGCAGCGCGTCGGCCACGGGCGCGACCGGGCCGACCGGGTTCACCGGGCCGACCGGCGCGCAGGGGATCCCCGGCGTCGCCTCGGCCACGGGCGCGACCGGCCCCACGGGCGGCGCGGGACCGACGGGCGCAACCGGGGCGACCGGGGCGACTGCGATCGTGGCGCCGCTCTCGCGCACGATCTACGTCGACGGCGGTTCGACGGCGGCGGCGCCGAACGGCTCGATCGCCGCGCCGTACAAGACCATCAGCGCGGCCCTCGCCACGATCGGGCAGCCGACCAGCACCTCGGACGCGAACTCCATCATCCTGATCCAGATCACGCCGTGTCTTGGTGGGTACGCTAGCGAGCCGGGGACAGTCACGGTCCCCGCGTTTCGCAACATCAAATTTCTGGGTCTCGGTTCATCCATACAACAGGCATACATCGATGTAGCGGCCAATTTTGTCTGGAATAACACGTCGGCCTCCGGCGGGGCGTACCCGCCCACGATCGCGACTACCACTCTTGAAGGACTGAAAGTTCAGAACGTCACGATCACTGACGACAACACGCCTGACGCGACGCCGTCTTCGATCGAGTTCATCGGCAGCACCGTATCGGGCACGATCGTCGGGACTGTGGCCAGCCAGCTCAGCGACCTTTTTGTGCTATCGACGATCGTCGAAGGTGGCATCAACACGCCGTCGGCTGCAGTCACGGTCATTGGACCGTTCTCTTATGTAGGTGACGGTGTGACGTGCCTGTACCTGCACGTGGGCGACAACTCCCCCGGTGCTCTGGTCTCGGGCACCATCGTGAGCAGCGAGAATGTGACCCTGTACAACGGCGGGGAACTGGCTTTCGGCAGCTTGTCTGCGCCGAATCTGGCCATCATCGAGGGCGGCTCCGTCATCAGCAACTTCACGATCAGTCTCGGGGTCGGATCGCTCAGTGCCCTGGACGGGAACTTCACCGCCGGGTCGGTCACTTGCACTGACGCGACCCTCAACGACTGCATCTTCAATGGCGGCTTCCAGCTTACGGCGACAACGGTCACTACGGACGCGCAGAGCTGGACCAACTACCTCGCGCAGGGCGGCTCGACCAGCGGCATCGGCACGCTCACGGTGCAGCGCGCGAGCGGCACGCTGTTCCCCTCGAACCCGTTCCCGGGGGAGATCTTCTTCCGCCAGGACCTGGGCGCGCTCTACGCGTGGAACGCGACGACGTCGACCTGGGTCGCGAGCGGCGGCGGGTCCACCGGGCCGACCGGTCCCTCGGGCGGGCCCGCGGGGCCGACCGGGCCGACCGGCGCGGGCGGGACGGGCCCGACGGGCACCGCGGGACCGACCGGCGTGCCGGGCACGGCGAGCGGCACGGGTGCGACGGGGCCCACGGGGTCGGTCGGGACGACGGGCCCGACGGGCGCGATGGGGGCGGCCGCGAACACGGGCGCCACGGGCCCGACCGGCGCCGCGAGCACGGGCGCGACCGGCAGCGCCGGCCCGACCGGGGCCACGGGCGCGAGCGGCGCGAGCACGGACCTGACGCCGCTGTCCCTGCCGGCGACGACCGCGCCCGCGACGCCGCACGCGGGCTTCGTCGACCTCTACGACACGGGCGGCGCGCTCGGGATCAACGGCTCGGGGATCCTGGTCCCCGGGTTCGTCCCGCTCTTCACGATCACCGCCTCGCAGGCCGCCGCGAGCAACAACGGCACGACCTTCAAGATCGTCGGCGGGCAGGCCGGCTCCGGTCCCGGTGGGACCGACGGCGGCGTCGAACTCTTGTCGTTCGACGGCTCGGCCGGCGTCGCGGTCGCCGACGGGGCCGCGGTCCTCAAGGCGAACGGCGCGATCGTCATCGACGCGGTCTCCCCGTTCGCGACGACGATCAGCATCGGCGCGTCGACGACGACCGGCCCCATCACAGTCGGCAGCACGGCAAACGCCGGGACCGTCCAGATCGCGAGCTCCGCCAGCGTCGGATTGGTCGCAGGCAACAGTTCGAGCGACCAGGCCGTCGTCGACGTCACCTCCTTCTTGGGGGGCGCCGCGACCGTCACGGCCACCGGGCAGATCACCATCGACTCGCCCAGCGGCATCACGGGGCCGACGGCCATCGGCATCGGCAACAACTGGACGACGGGCCCCATCGCGATCGGCAACGGCGGGGCGGGGGCAGGCACCTGGTACACGAACACCAGCCTCACGTTCGACGCGGCGTCGCCGGCCACCGTGCCGATCGGCATCGGCAACACGAACACCAACGGGACCATCACGATCGGCAACTCCACCGCCGCATCGGTGAACCTGATCAGTACACTGAGCACGTCGCTGTCGCTCATCTCCGGCACGATCACCGGGGCAGCGACCGCGAGCATCCTCTTCGACTCGGTCACGCGCACGAACACGCCGATCGGCATCGGCGCGTCGTTCACGACCGGCGCGATCACGATCGGCAACACCGGCACGTCCGCGGGGCCGGTGCTCTTGCAGTCCGGCCCGTCGAGCGCGGGCGCGTCCATCGCGCTCAGCAGCACCGGGACGATACTCGGTCTCGCCGCCTCGGCGATCACGCTCGACGCGCCGGCCGTCGCGAGCGTCCCCATCAGCATCGGCGCGCTGTTCACGACCGGCGCGATCACGATCGGCAACCCCGGAGCCGGCGACGGTATCTGGCAATCGAAGACGACGATCACCCTCAGCGCGGTCGGCGGTCTCAACGGGTTCGCCGGGTCGACCCCGCTCTACTCCTTCGCGACCAACGTCTCGGAGATCTACACGCCGCTCACGAGCAACCCGAACACGGACACCACCGTCGTGCTCTCGGCGGTTCCGCAGGGCAGCCTCGCCTCGCAGCTCGGGGAGGTCCACGTCACCGACACGGGCTACGCCTCGACCTCCGACGCTGCCACGCCAGTCACCGCATACACTCTCCCGATCCCGTCGGGTGGGTCGGTGGGCGGCCTGATCCACGCCTTCGGGCGCGCGACCGCGCCGAGCGGGACGGCCACCGCGTCCATCTACCGACTCATCCAGTTCCTCGCGTCCAACAAGGCTGGAGTCGTGTCGCAGTCCGCTCAGGAAATCAGCACTGAACTCACCACCGACGGCGCGGCCATCGGCTCTGCGTCTGTAGGGACTATCGTGAGCGGATCGAACTTCGTCGTCCAGGTCATGGGGGTCCCCAGCACGGACATCGACTGGACCGTGCGCGTCGACTTCGTAGAGAACTAGTTGCAGCCCAGCGGGGGCGTGGAGCTGGGACTCTGGCAGTAGGAGACGGCCACGTTCGTCGTGCCGACCACGTCGGAGATGTCGCCGGCGTCGTACGGGGCGTAGACCGAGACCTCGCACGTCTGCGCGACGCACGGGTACCCCGAGCAATCGAGATCGGACAGGCAGAGGACGACGCTGGGAGGTCCGAAAAAACCCTCTGCCGGCCGGCACGTCGTCTGACCCGTCAGGATGCCAGCCCCGCCGTTGCTCGACACGGCCTCGTTCGCGAGGCACACCTGCGCGCCAGCATCATCACCCGAGCAGTCCGCGCCCCCGCGGCACGTCGCCGGGCCGTACGGCGAACCGGGGAACGCGTTGACCTTCGGCGCCGACCCGGCGTCGCCCGCGTCCTCCCTCGGAGCCTCGGCGTCCTCTACGACCCGTGCGGCCGCCTCGCGGCCCGCGTCGACCGCGACGTCCCCCGAGTCGACCGAGTCGACCGCTGCCGCCTCCGCCGAGGGACTCTCGGCGTCCTCCCTCTCCCCGCCGTCCACATCGGCACTCGGAGAGCCGCCCTCCGTGTCGAGTTCGGAGACGAGCGTGGGCGGGTCGATCCCGAGGACCGACGCGCACCCGGACAGGACGAGCATGGAGACGACCACGACCGCGACGCGAGCGCTGAGCATCTTCCAATTGTGCGCACAAGTTGGCCCCCTGTCAAGCCCCCTTGACGGACAGGCCGCTTGTGCGTACAAATGGTCGTCGTGGTCGGTAGGCGCAAGAAGGCCCGCAAGGACGCGCACCTCAACGTGCGCTGCACCCCCGAGCAGCGCGCGATCATCGGCGCCGCCGCCGCGAAGCTCGGGATCAGCGCGTCGTCCTGGGTCCTGTCTCTCGCCCTGCGCGAGGCCGGCGTCGCCCGCAGCGACGCCGGCGCCTGAACAACGGAAAGAGGTGAGCCGCGTGTCCAAGTCCAAGTCGTTCCAGGTCCCCGCCGACATCACCGTCGCGCCGCTCGCCGGCTCGGCCCCCGACGCCAGACCGGAGGTCTACTCGTTCTTGAAGTTCGCGCGGCACATCTGGCTCGACGACCCGCGCGCGTTCACGAGTCAAGGGCAGATGAGCGTCTTGCGGATGCGCCAGTGGCACGCGGTCATCGACCGGTTCGAGGCGAGCAAGGTCGGCGACTGGATCACGCTCGACGAGGGCGACTACGCCGCCCTGAAAGTCATCGTCGAGGCGCCGATGCGATCGTTCCCGAGCGCCCACGCCATGATCGCCTGCCTGCCGTTCTCGGACGCCGTGCTCGACGCGGTCGACACGATCCCCGCGGCACCCGCGGGGTGAGCGGCCCCCGCGGAGAGTCCGGTCACCACGACCGCAGCGCGCGGTCCACCGCCGCCGGGTCGAAGAAGGCCAGGTGCGCCGACGCGTCGTTCACGCCGAAGCTCGCCACGAGCTTGCCCCCGTCGCGGGCGAGACCCGCGCAGAACTCGATCCCCTTCGCGACGAAGTAGAAGGGGTCGCTGGCGGCGGTCGCTCGGAAGTCGGCGTCGAAGCGCACGAACCGGTGCAGGTAGACGCGGTGCGGGCACCACGCGACCTCGTGGGTGACGGCGAGCCAGCCACCACCGTGCGCGACGAGCTGCGAGCCGCCGCGCAAGTCCGCGAGCCGCGCGGCCGGCACCGATCGCGCGACTTCCCGGGTCGCGCCCTGGCTGCGCTCGACGACGACCGTCGGGTCGCAGAGGTACACGAACTGCCCCGGCCGGCCGACGATCGGCATCCAGTTCTTCTGGGGCCGGTCGTGCTCGTAGTCGCGGACCTCGTCGACCGCCGTGACGGACCACGCCGCGTCGAGGGTCACGACCGCCAGCTCGCAGCGGCCGTCGCCGTCCGGCGCGTCGCGCACCGTGCACGACGCGCGGTACCCGTCGCCGCCCCACCACAGCCGGCAGTCCTCGTAGCCCTCGACGAACCCGAGCTTGCGCGCCGGCAGTCCAGGGTCGTTGCGGATCTCAGTCGACTTGATCGGGCTCCATTTGTCGCTCATCTCGAGCACGTGGTTGCGCGTCCGGATGATGCCGCTGCCGTCGAGCGTCGGGTACTGGCCCTCCTGGGTCACGGTGTAGTTCACGGTCCGCACCAGGACGAGCCGCCGGCCCCCGGGCCCGACACACACGCTCGGGTTCATCGGCCTGTAGCCGTCGCCCGGTTCCCAGTCGATCGGCCGCACCTCGGCCCCGAACAGCTCCCCCGCGCCCTTGACGTAGTGGACGAAGTTCTTGCGGGCCTGCTCGCGCACGCCGGCGTCCGCGCACGTCGTCAGCCGCGCGCACGCCTGCCCGGCAGCCTCTCGCCTGCCCGGAAATTTGCTGTAGTACCCGGCGATGGCGAGCTCCTCGTCGCGCCCCCACGCGTAGACGCCGCGCTCGACGAAGAGGATGTCCGCGGTGCTGTCCGGGATCGCCTCGGCGATGAGGCAAGCCGACTCGTTCTGGCCCCGCTCGCGCAGGTGCTGCGCGAGCAGCTTGAGCGGCTCGCCCCGCCCCGGCCGGGCGTTGTACGCCTCCAGGCACGCCTTGGTCATCTGGGGCTCGTCGCCCAGGCCCCGGTAGCACTGCGCGATGCCGTAGAGGGCCTCCCAGATCTCCTCGTCCCAGGTCGCGAGCTCCACGTGCCGGCGGTACCACTGGATGGCCTCATGGAACCGCCCCGCCTCGCGGTAGGTCTGCGCGAGGTAGAACATCGACCGGTAGTTCTTGGGGTTCTCGGCGAGGTCCTCGCTGAGCAGGCGGATGTCGCGGTCGGACTTGTCCGCGCGCGCGCCGCCGTCGCACCGGTCGTCGATGGCGAGGCTCGCGAGGTTCGCGGGACTGTCGACCGACAGAAACTCGTGGGTCACTCCCACGTACTTGGCCGGCACGTCGCGGCGCACCAGGCGCGTGTTCCAGTAGTCGAGGCCACTCGTGCGCTGCACGAGCAGGTACGCCGGGGCCGCGAGCGCCGCCCGGTCGAGCGTGCCGGAGAGGATCATGTCCGCGTCGATGAGCAGCGCGTAGTGCCAGCCGGGCACCGTCCTGGCGAGGGCGAGCGCCTCGTTTCTCGCCTGGGAGAAGTTCTTGAACGTCGTCCTGCCGATCTTGCCGGGCACGCCCCGCGCCGCGAAGAACCGCTCGATCTTCGCCGGGGTATCGTCGGTCGACCCGGTGTCGGCGATGGCCCAGCAGTCGATAAACGGCAGCGCAGCCTCCAAGCACCGCTCGATGACGGCCGACTCGTTCTTGACGATCATGCAGAGGCAGATCTTGCCGGGCTCGATCCCGAGCTTGCGCTGGGTCGCCCGCGCTGCCAGTCGCTCGCGCCTGTTGGCCATGTCGAACCACTCCTCCCACGCGTCCGGTGCCACGAGCCCGAGCAGCTCCGCGCGGTGCGCCGCGAGGTCTGCCCACGCCTCGCGCGGTAGCTCCGGTACCTCTTCGCCGCGGTCGGGCACGACGACGGCGACGCCGTAGTCGGCGTCGATCGTCCGGACCGCGTGCTGCCCCTCGGCGCGCACGCGCGCGACCGCCTTCCACACGTCCCCGGTCCAGTTCCCGCCGCGGTAGGGGACGACCTGCATCGCCTCGGTCGGCGGGCTCGCGTTGTGCACGACGACGACGTCGGACACGCGGCAGGCGTTCTCGATGTCGCGGTACACCTGGTCGGCGTGGTGCAGCCCGTCGACGAACGCCGCGCCGAACCTGCCGACCGCGTCGCCGCGCGCGAAGAACGCGTCGCTCGCGAGCGCGAAGGACTCGGTGGTCGCCCGGGTCCCGTCCGGGTGCGGCGACGGGTCGACGCCGACCTTGAAGGACGCGCGGACCCGCCGCATCGTCTCGCCGCTGCCGACGCCGATCTCGAGGTAGCGGTCGGACCCAATTTTCTCGAGGACCCGGTTGATGACGTCGTAGCGCGTGGTCGGCCGCGCCGCCGACCCCGCGGGCCGGCCGGTCGATCCACTGTGGACGTCCACCCACGCGCCCGCGCGCGGGATCGCCGCCGGCAGGGCCGGGCCCCGGCCGTCGAACGGTCGCTCGAACCGCTCCGCGCCGGGCGCGCCGCCCCACTTGCGCACGTAGTACTCGAGGCACTTCTGCTGTCCCCGGTACGTCGGTCCGTCGTGACCCTCCCGCTTGATGGTCGCCCACCCCTCGTGCGCGTGGTCGGTCGGCAGGCGAAACGCCTCGACGCCCGCGAGCGTCATCCGGCGGTGGTAGTCGGTGTCCTCGTAGTACGCGGGGTAGAAGCCGTCGTCGTAGTAGCCGACCCGGCCGGTGCAGTCCGGAGTCTGCGCGAACAGGCACCAGCCGTTGGCGTGCGGCGGCCCCTCGGCGATGACGAACGCGTGCCGGCCGACCCCGTCTGCGCCGCACAGGCGCGCGATCGTCTCGGGGCCGAGCGTGACGTCGTCGTTCGAGATGACCACCGGTCCACCGGCCTCTCTCAGGATGGCGTTCCAGCTCGCCGCGACGCCGAGGTTCTCGCCCGCGGCGAGCACCGACACCCGCGCGCCGCGCGCCAGGGCCCGCAGCACGCTCGGCGTTGGGGTGAACTCTCCGCCGTTGTCGACGACGAGGTAGCGGTCGGGCTTGAGCGCGCCGCCCTCCGCGGACTCGAATAGCCTGTCGAGCAGGTCGTAGCGGGTGAGAGTCGGCACGCCGAGGACGATCACGAGGTCGCCCCCCACAGCGCCGCCAGGTCGGACGCCAGGTCGCCGTCCGCGAACCGGAAGTGCGGCCAGACCTTGTCCAAGCCCACGACGTGCACGTCGTCGACCTCGCGGCAGCGCAGGCCGATCGACGGCCGGTGCGCCGCCATCGCGACCGCGAGGGGGGAGGACAGGTTGCCGACGAAGAGCCGGCAGCCGTGGATCGCCCGGTAGAGTTCGTAGAGACTCGGGAAGAGGTGAGTCGGCAGGTCGGACCCGGTCGTCGCCTTCCAGTTCGCGAGTTCGCCCTCGTCGTCCGTCACGAACGTGGCGGGTCCGGGCAGTCCTTTCAGGACCCCCCAGTCCACCTGCGGCTGCCGACGCGTGGACAGTCCGATCAGGATCGCGCCCGCGTACTCGCTCTCGGGCATCGTCAGCCACTTGCGCGAGCCCCACGGCACGCCGTAGGTGCCCTCGTAGATCGCGCGCCAGTCCGCCCTGCAGATGAGTGGCGACCCCCTCCACGCGCTCAAGTTGACGTCGACCGGCTCGCCGCCGTGCTTGTGGAAACTCTCGACGTAGGGCTGTCCCGACACGATCTCCCGCAGGTCCTCGTACGCGCGGTCGAGTCCGAACCGGAAATGAAAGCCGCTCTCCGAGAGGTAGACGCGCCCCCGGCGGCCGGTAGTCAGGAACTTCTCGTTAACCACGCTGAGCTGGTGGATGAAGTCGCCCAGCGACCCGCTGCCGACGTACGTGATCGGCGTGGAGGACGATCCGGACGGTCGCTCTGCTTCTTGGCACACCGGATCGCCCCCGCCTTGTCCACCCGGTGGGATCGGATAGGAAGTCAATTTCCGCCGCGTGACCCACCGCTGCCGCGCTCGTCGCTCGAGTTGGGAGGTCACATCTTTTCCTTCGGGTCGCGCAGGACCCTGACCTTGCCGGCGACGGCGTCCGCGAAGAAGGCGTCGATCTCGTCGATGAGCTGACTGCGCTGCCGGTTGACGCGGTCGGCGGCGTCGGCCGCCGCGAGCCGCTCCTTGTCGGGCAGGCTCTTGTCGCGGTGCTTGTCGATGAGGTGCCAGATGCGCACGTTGCACACCGTCAACTTGTCGACGAGACTTCCTAGTGTTTCAGCCATGGATCAGCAGCTCCTCGAGCAGCACCTGCCCGTACGGTCCAGCGCCGCTCGCGTAGTTGTTCGGGAGGTGGTGGACCAGGCAGCGCGGGTCGACGCGCCGCTCGACCGGCAGATACGGCACGACGTTGCGCGCGTGGAACCCGTCCGGGACGTTGGCGAAGGTGAGCCCCTCGAGCTCCCCCTCCGGTCCGCCCCAGTGGCGACCTTGTCCCCAGACGTGCGGCAGTCCAGACAGGTACTCGGTCACCAGTTCGCGATCGAGCAGGTAGCCCCCCTGAAACGGGGTCGGTAGCCCCACGAAGTGCGAGGTCTCCGACGGCTCCACGCGCGGCAGCGTCGAGATCTGGAGCGGGCGCGGGGTGTCGGTGACGTACCAGCGAGCGTCGCCGACTCTGCGCTCCACGCGCAAGAACGACGGGATCAGCCCGTAGCGCCTCAACACCTCTCGGGCCTCGAGCCAGTACGAGATATTTTCTCGCGTTATCAGGATGTCGTAATCGAAGTACATAAAGTGCGACGTCGACGGATCTCCCGCCAGTGTTCGCAGCACCGGACTCACCCGAGTCGGCAGCATCCACCCGTGCGCGAGCCCCACCTCTGACTGGACCTGAAACTGAAACCCACGGTCCTGCAGGCACCCGCGCAGCGTCGCGAGCTGGTCCGGGTCGACCGTGTTGGTGACCACGGTCACGGTGACCTCCTCGGCGAGCTGCGCGAGGTGGGCGGCAGTCGCCCGGAGGTAGGGGAGCCGGTCGACCCCGTTCTGTAGGATGCCGTGGCTCGCGTTCGGGACAGCGGCGTCGAAGTGGACGACAGTCACGACCGCCAGCTTGTCCGGCAGGCGCACCGTCATCGCGACCTGCGCCTCGGGTTGTCGCGCGGCGACACGCGGTCTCTGGCGCGCAGGAACTGGTCGAGGTGCGGCTGTCCGATCGCGACCGTGCCGGCCGCGTACGACTGCCAGAGCAGGTCGCACGCCCGAGCGCACACCGCGAGGTCGCCGGCGTCGAGGCTGTGCTGGATCAAATTGACGATCGGCTGGTCGGCCCGGTCGTAGACGCGCGCGTAGTTGGTCACCATCTCGCCGTAGTCGCCCAGGTACCAGTCGAAGAGTTCCGGCGCGTCGAAGTACACCATCGGGAAGAGCTGCTCGTCGGAGTGCCCGTAACCCGCGTCGAGGCAGTGGAGGAACTTGGCCTCGAGCCGGTCGCATACCTCCCGCATGTACCCGGCGCTGCCCGTGAAGAACCCGCTGCACATCGTGCAGCGTCCGAGGCACGCCTTGCCGCCGAAGAAGGCGTCCAAGTCGCGCACCGTGCTCTCGGGCACGTAGTCGATGAAGCAGGTCGAGAACTTCTCGCGCTGCGCGGCGAGCGCCTCGTCGAGGTGGACGAGGTTCTGGTAGCCCATCCGCTCGATGTCGACGTTGACCCACGCGAAGTGGGTGCTACCGAACGGGTTGTTCGCGATCGTCTGCTTGAGCATCGCGTAGCGCGCCATGCAGAAGAGGTAGTACGAGGCGGTGCTCCGCGGGTGAGTGGGGCACCACGGGCTGCCGCCCCGATTCTGGATGATGCGGTCGCGGTGTCTGGTGAGCGGGAAGTCCTCGAACGACTGCGCGATGACGCGCGTGCGCGCGTGCAGGTGCTTCGGCCGCATGCCCCAGACCTTCGCCTCGTTGTCCGGCTCGCAGTAGACGACGAGGTTCGCCCCCCAGGACAGCACCGAGGACCCGTGGGCGTCGAGGAAGTAGCTGGCCGGTCGCGCGCAGAGCTCCGGGCTCGCGTCCGCCTTCTTGGTGAGGTCGAAGTAGCCGGTGACCAGCGTCCAGTTGGACGTGTCCGCCTCCCCCTCGACCTCAGGCAGATCGCCGAACGACACCAGGCCGGTGCCCGACCAGTGGCCGAACTTCGTGACGTCGGCCTTGTGCCTCCCCTCGATCCGGTACCAGAGGTTGTCGCGCATCTGCTTGAAGTACCAGATGTCGTCGAGCACGATGAGGCCGCGGTACCCCTCGGCCTGGAGCCACTCGACGAAGTTGAACTCCCAGGACCCCTCGTGCGGGTCGGTGTCGATGAAGATGAGCGGGCTCGCGAGCAGCCGCTCCCTCCAAGGTCCGCGCCCCTCGGGCGTGTAGAGGTTCTCCAGGTGGTAGCGCACGTTCGGCGGGTGCGGCTGCCCGTGCGTGTGGTCCGCGACGTCGAACGACTCGACGGGGTTGCCGCCGTAGGACAGGGCGAGCGCGGAGTTGCCGCGCCACGTGCCGAGGTCGAAGACCGTCCCGGACACCTGCGTGGACAGGTGGGCGAGCAGCCGGTAGGGCTCCTTGGTCAAGACGAACTCCTCGCCGGCCATCATCGGCCGCAGCCGCTCCAGGTTGACTCGGTCGATGTCTGCCTGAGTGATGCGCATCAGCCGCCGCCTTTCGCCACGATCGCCCGCCAGTCCGTCGGCCCGTCCGTCGCGAACCTGTCCGCGACAGCCGCGTCGACGTGGCCCGGGTCGACCCACCAGTCCTCGAACGCGCCGAACCCCTCGAGCGAGACGTCGGGGCAGAGCAGGCGGTAGCCGCAGTCGAGCAGTAGCTCCCGCATCGCGGCCCGGGGCCCCCCGCCGACGCGGTAGGCGTCGTGCTCGACGGTCATCGAGGAGAAACGCACTCGCCCCCACGGCAGGCGCGCGAGCGCGCGGGCGCCGTCGTCGTCGAGGTCGAACGACAGGTAGTCGACGCGCGGGCCGAGCCCGTGCGCCGCGAGGACCTCGCACCAGTCCACCGCCATCGCGTCCGCCCGAAGTAGCGGCGTGTTGCGGTAGAGCGCGACGTCCCTGCAGTCGACCCGGTCGACCATCAGGCCCCGCCAGCCGAGGGCGTCCAGGTAGTAGCTGTTGCTGTAGACGATCGGGTCGCCGGAGCCGACGTCGAGGAACGTCCCCGGCCGCCGCAGTCCGGTCACGGCGACGGCGAACCGGTCCTGACCCGCCTGCCCGTGGGGACTCGCGTCGAACGCGACCGTCATCGGTCGCCCCGCCTCGGGCGCACCTTGGCCACGTCGCCCAGCTTGGCGCGCGTCGTCGGCTTGCCGGCCGCGCGCTGCGCGGCGTCCTCGCGCCGACGCCGCTGCGGGTCGCTCTCGCCAGGCAGCGGGTCGTCCGGCTTGCACCCCGCGCACCCCGCACACCGGAACCTGCCGCAGTTCGCCATCGACTCGATCACCCTTCCCAGATGAGTTCGTCTAAATTGCACGGAATCAGTGCGCCCGCAACCCCCTGTCGGCGAGCGCGATCGTGCAGGCCGTCGAAATTGAATTGATCGCGACGAGGTACGCGAGCGCGCCGAGCGACAGGCACGGCTGACTGCTAAAGACGCTGATCCCCTCCGTGAGCAGGACGAACCCGGTCGCCAAGTACGGCGACCGGAACGCCGCGCGCCCCCAGGTCCACACCTTGACCGCCGAGAAGAGCAGGCCGCCGAGGACGATGATCGCCTTGGGATCCGCCCACCACTCTGCGCGCAGCTCGGAGTGCGCCATCCGGTAGACTCCCGCCGGCACACCGGCGCCGAGCAGCGCGCCGAACGCGGTCGCGAGCGGCCCGCGCGCGAACGCCTCCCGGACCTGGCCGACGACGTCCAGGTGCCGCGGGGCCTGCCTCCGACCGCGCGCCGGCCGCACCAGTCGAATCACGTCCATTCGGTTATTGGCATTCATCATGGTGGCCAATCTACACGACACTCCGATATTGGCAATATATTCGTTTTGTCGACTGGCAAGTACCGGAGAATCATATTCCAATGGGCGAGCGCGCGATCAGCGCGGATAACACTCGCACCGATCGGGCGTCTGCACCCGCACCGTCGCCGGATAGCATGCGCTCCAGCAGGCGTGCGGGGTGACGCAGGAGGCGGTGGCGAATGCGAGAATCAGCAGGGATAATCTAGTCATCTCGTCCTCCTTCGCGCGCAGGATGGCGCGCCGGTTCTTGATCACGTCGCACGATTTGATCGGTCTGGGTAAGACGCGCGTTGAACCTGCCACGATAGTACCCAAACCCCGATTGACCGTCACGACCGCCTCCGCTCGACCGCCACCCACCGCTCGACGCGCGCCCGCACGTCCGGGACCGACGCCGCCCACGCCGTCTCGCCGGCCGTCCCGTCCGCGCCCGGCTCGCCGCCGAACAGGAAGATGGCGGCGCCGACGTCCTCCTCGTCCATCGACTGGACGAGGGCGGCGGCCCTGGCCTGCAGGGGCGTCGGCGCGCCGGCGCGCCGCGCTGGCTCGGCGCCCGGCGCCGGCGCGGTGCGCGCCAGCCACTCGGTGAGGGCGGCGGTGACCGAGCGGCGCTGGGCGTTGCTGAGGTACGACGGGGGCCGGCCGTCGCGCCAGTCGATGAAGACGGCGAAGGCGACGCCGGGCCCCACCTCTTGCAAGATGCACGCGCCCATCGCCTGCAGGCCCGCGCGCATGACGGGATCGGCGTTGGGGTCATAAGTCATGTGATCTGGTCATCCTCGAGCACAGCGCTCGCGTTGTGGTCGGCTACCTCACCCTCGCTGTCAGCGCTCGCAGATAGTGGCGCACCGACTTCGATCGTTGCGCCGCCGCCGTACGGTGTTACAGCGTTGACGACGTAGCGACCACCCACGCAGCGGACGTGTGCGGTATCGGGGAGTCCATACTTGCCGATCAGCCGCGCGAGTTCCGCGCGCTCGCCCCGCTCGACGAGCGCGTCGCGCTCGCGGACGGCGGCGGCCAGCAGGTCGTGCTGCTCGACGACGGCCCGGAGCGCGGTCTCGACGGGGCCGTCCGAGAACCACTCGTCTTTCTGCGACATGACGGTCAGCGTCTCGACCCGGGCGGTCGGCGTCGAGAACCGCGCGCTGTAGAAGCCGGCGCGGTCGTAGTGGGCGATGAACCCGAACGCGTTGGACATCGCGCGGTAGAGCGTGTCGGTGAACTTGGCGGCCGGGTAGCCGGCGAGCGAGAACCGCTCGAACAGTTCGGCGACGGCGGCGGGCGCGAGCGGCTTCTTCGTCTTCTTCACGGTCGCGCCCGACGTGGACTGCGGCGAGGCGTCACATCTTGATGGGGACGCTCGTGAGCCTGACGGAACGTGACAGCCGGCTCGAGGTGGAGCGCGTGTGATGCCCGCGACAGGCTCTGAAGCGTCAGGCCGGTATTCGTTGGGTCGAGCAGTGCCTCGACGTGTGAGCGACTGGTGCCCATCCGTTTAGCGAGTTCCGTCTTGGTGACGTTCTTTCGGGCCATCTCTTGGCGAAGTCGTTCCGCGATGACCCTCTTCTGTCCGAGGAGAACGACTTCGTCCCAGAGTCCGAACGAGGTGAACACGTCTTGGAGAGAACTACCGACGGGTGAGGATGACATGGTGTTTTTCCTTACTTCTGTAACAAGAACGCCCGGACGGCAGAGAGTCTAGCGGTCGCCAGTCGTATTACTTCGTGTGGAGTCTTCTGCGTCTTCTTCACGAACCCGTGCAGGACCCAGATCGTGCCGGCGGCGACCGCGAAGATTACGCGGTATTCCACGCGGTCTTGTGTGCTGCGTAGTTCCCAGAGTCCGTCTCCGAGGTTGGCCACGAGTGGACCGCCTACGGGCCATATCGTCTGGATCGTGAACAGGTCAGCCCCGATCGTGCGCTTCGCGTTGGTTGAGAGACCCTGAAGCCAGATCCGTACCGGCTCCGCTCCAGACTCGGAGCGGAAGAACCGGACGGGAAAGCGTGTGGTAGTCAAAGGGAGAGAGTGTACATATTTATGTACCGCCCGTCAAGCGGGTCTTCTCGATGATTTTCGTCCCCCGCTCGACGCCGACGAGCCGGACGAGCGCGTGCGCCAGGAACTCCGCGTGCGCCTCGACGACGTCGGCGACGACGCTGCGATCGTGGGACTCTCCGAGGATGGCTTCATTTCCGCGACCGCACGCGGGGCACCGCGGCGCGAGCTTCTCGCGCAGCGCCCGCATCACCAGCTCTGTGGCGGTCCGGTCGCACGCGTCGGCCGCGTGGTCGACGAGCGACCGGACGACGGCGGACATGCGGAGCGTGACGGAGAACTCGGCGGTCACTGCGCCCTCTCGCGCGGGCAGCAGCCCGGTCCCGGGTCGTCGGGGTCGACGGTGGACGTGGACAAGCACACTCGACGCTGGAACTTGCCCTCCTGCACCAAGTGGCACTCGGTGTCGGATGTGGACGGCCTGCCGTCGCAGCGCGTGTAGTAGATGCTGTCGCACCCCACCTGCATCGTCACGCACCCGCGGTCGTCGTGGGCGATCTCGTGCGGGCCCGGCGTTGGGCAGTCCTCCTTGCAGGCGGACAAGAGCGCGAGCGCCAGTCCGAGGAGTTCTGTCGTCGGCTTCGTCCGAGGCGACGCATTGGTCGCGCGGTCTCTCCGCTCCGCCTCCTCGCGCCGCCTCTTTTCGTCCTGTTCGCGAGCGCAGTCCTCGTGCACCTGCATCGCCCCGATCCACGCCCCGCAGTGCGGGCACTTCCAGCTATCCGTCATGGTCTAGCCCTCTCCTTCGAGCTTCCACGGCGGAATGAACTGCTCACGCAGCACCTGCTCGGCCATTCCATGGTCGGAGCAGACGGCGATGACCTGCCGGCCGGTGTCGCGCACCTCGAACATCCACGGGTAGGGGTACGGCCACCGGACCGCCTCCGCGATCTCCGGCTCGCACCCGCGTACGGTCCCGATCATCCGGAACGCGCCGCACTTGAATAGGACCCGGTCGGGCGCGCTCACGGGATCCCCCTCCGCCTCAGCGACTGTCGGATCAGGTCGTCGAGCGCCGCCTGCGGCGTCTCGCCGCGTCCGATGGGGGCGTCCGCGTAGTCCTCGAAGAAGGCCGGGCAGTCGGCGTTGTCACCCTGGTAGTCGTCGAGCCACTCGGGGTCGCCGACCCACGCGATCCAGTTGCCGCCCTCGTAGCAACCGCCGTAGCGGGTGCCGAGGATGGCGACGTCGAAATCGTTCACGCCGTGGGCGACGCGCTCCCACATGAACTCGGTGCGCTCCCTGCGCTCATCGCGCAAGACCTTCGGGTCGCGCCGGTTCATCGGGCGACTCCGCGGAGGCGCGCGTCTAGGTCGAGCAGCCAGTTCGCGACGTCGGTGTGCGAGCGCTCGCCCGAGCGCAGCTCCTCCGCCGCGGTGTGCACGGAGCGCAGGACCGCCGCGAGTGACTCGGCCAGATCGATGAGGGTGTCGCCCACGTCGCCGAAGTCCTGGTGAGGCTCGTCGATCACACGGCGCGAGTCGGCGAACACCGCCGCTGGCGGTCGCCGAGCCTCGGCGCACACCGCGCAGTCGCACTCGCAGATTGGCGCTCCGTCGTCCAGGCAGTGTTCTGCATCGGTCAAAGGGTAGACTCCTCCGCGCGGCGGACGCACTCGGCGCACGGCTCGAACTTGAACTCCGGCGGGATGGACACCTTCCCGTGCCCGCTGCTGTTGCTCCAGGTGACCTGCTTGAGCGTCACGAAGTAGTGACCCGGCGGCCAGTCCTTCGGCTCACGCTCGGCCATGAATCCGCAGAACGCTCGGCCGCCGTAGAGGATGTGCCCGACCATGCGGGTATGGGTCTTGGCGCTAGCGGTCTCTCCGGCAATCGACGACCCACCCCGATCGGTCGTGGTGAAGATCTCTCGCTTGCACTTGCAGCCGTCGACGAGGCATCCGGTGCCGAGCGTGCCTGGACTGCCAGGCAGGTTGTGTCGAGAGATGGGGTGATCACAGTGGGGGCACATGGCCCGCACGATCGGCCGTGGTGCTCGGTCGGCCTCCACCGGGCGCGCGAGGTCTTCTTCTGCCCAGCGCCTGGCCGTGGCGCCGGGGGTCTCGCCGGGCGGTGTGGACACGTACTTGATCGGTTTGGACTCGGCGCGCGCCCGTGCGTCATCCATTCGCAGGATCTTCTCGATCGCGGCCGTATGCACACCTCGACGCGCGTCGAGGAGGGCCGCGTCGATCAGGTCCCGCAGCCTCTCGAATCGCTCCGGAGCGGGAACTTCCTCGGCCTCTTTGCGAGTCTCCTCACACACCTGAACGACGAGCACCGGCGGCGCCCACGGCTTCCACGTTTTTCCATCTTCCGAGTGAGAGATCGATCCGCACTGCAGGCATCGGCGGACGAGATCGTAGTCGGTCGTGAGAAGTTTTTGGACCAGGATGGCGGGGTGATCGCAGGTCGCGAGCACGGTGACCAGTCGTTCGAGTTCGCTCACTGTCCGCCTCCAACGATAGATCTGGCCGCTTGCCGGCAGGCGGCGTGTCGCGGGTCGTCCCCGCGTTCTACGACGGTCCCGTCCGCATCTACGACGCAGTCCTCCTCACTGAAGATCGTCACCGATCGGAAGCTGTCGTCGTTCACGCAGACGACGCCGTACTTGCGCTCCTCGAGTCGGCCGCCCATGAAGTAGAGACCACTCCGAGGCTTGACCTCCTGCGACAGGTCGGGCTGGACGTCGTCCGGATAGACGCTTTGCTTCGCGGGCGCCGTTAGGAACCAGAACGCGAAGGCCCTGGACTCTGGGTAGCCACCTCGAACAGACTTTGACATCTCGATGGCGAGCTTCAAGTCCCGCTCGCGGATGGGCACGTATTCTGGGAATGGAATCACGGGAGCGGAGACGAGGAAGCACACGAACTCTTGGAGAACACTCATTGTTTGCCTCACTGCGAGTGCCAGCACCAGACGCGCACCGGCACACCTTCTGTCAAGAAGCTCTCGACCATCGCCGCGACGGCGCGGAGCTCCGGTGAGCACTCCTTGTCGTGGTAGTAGCCGTCCTGCAGGTGCTGCCACCGCTTCTCGCGCACGATGGCGACGAACTCCTCGCCCGGGACGAGCCTGACCCAGTAGGGCTCGTCGAGCCGCCACGGCATGGCAACCCACTCGGCGCGGGTCAGGTACCCGCCTGCCTTGCCCATCGAGGCGTCCGGGTCGCAGTCGCCAAAAGCGTCCACCACGATCCCGCGCGCCAGGGCGGCGGTCCGGTACTCTGTCACGGCGGACCAGTAGCCGTTCGGGTGCTGCCGCTCAACCGACGCGTACAGATCAGAGCCCATCGTCTTTCTCCGAGCATGCCTTTGCTCTCATAGAGGCTCTCGATTGGGTCCAAGAAATGATCGTCCGGTTGTCTTCATGGCGATCACTTGCGCCGTGAGCGCGGCGGCGAGGCCCGTCTGATCGCGGTTTAGGAGCGTGCGCAGTCGCGCGACCTCAGCGCGCAGCTCGTCGACGGTGTTCACGTCCAGGTCCCCCGGGCCCACACCTTGCCGCGCTGCTTGTGGAGTTCGACGGCGCACATATCCATCCCGTTACCGGGATCGAGTCCGAGCCCCTTGTCGACGATCCTCGCCTTCTTGGCTGACGCGACGGGGAGCTTCACCTCGACGATCCGCCCGGTGGAGAAGAACAGTCGCACCTCGTTCTTTTGCAGGAATTCGACCATCCAGAGGATGGGGTGGTGGCGCTTCACCGGACGCTTCACCGGACCCTCATCGGAGCGATCCTGCCCGGTTCTTGTCCGGCGACAGCGCGGTTCCACGCGGCGAGTAGCTCGCTCTCGTGCAGCCTGATCCAGTCTCGCAACAGACGCCGCGCGACGTCCGGCGCGTCGCCGGCGATCACAGCGCCGGTACGGATCGCGATCTGTGCGGCCCACTCCGCGCTTTTACCGGCGCGGCCGCCGTAGGCGTGGATATGCGGCGGGTTGTGGTCACGAAAGAACATCGTGATGACAATGCCGTAGAAACGCGCGAGTACGGGCACGACTCGGAATCTATCCGCGATGTTTTTACTTGTCAACGGACGTTACGGATGATACGAACGGGGCAAGTGACTACCGAGACCCACGACATCCCGATCGCCTCGCGCGTCAGTAAATCGCTCCACGACAAGATCGTCAGGCGCCAGCAGGAGGCCAAGAAGATGACCGGCATCGAGCCGAGCCTCAGCGAGGTCGTTCGGGCGATGCTCAAAGAGGCTGCAAGCAGCAAGAGGCGACCGCAGTGAGCGGTCCCGCCAAGTGCCGCCGGTCGCAGTACGACCGCGCACTCGCCGAGTGGGAGCGGTCGTCGTGAGCCGGCTCGTCGTCGCCCTCTTCTGCTGCGCGCTCGTCGGCGAGATGGGCTGGCTCGCCCACCGCGCGCACCAGCTCAGCGCCCGCGTCGAGGCCCTGCACGCCGACGTCCGGCGGTTCCAGGCAGACGTCGAGGACCTGCAGGTCCGCGTCAACGCCGTCGAGGACGCGGCGGACGGGGGAGGCGCGCCGTGAGACCCGTGAAGCGCTCGACCTGGTGCTGGTGGCTCGCCGAGGCCCTCCTCGTGGGCGCCCTCTTCGTCGCCCACTACGGGCCCGCGCGCGGGTGGGTCGGCTTCGTCGACAAATCACGTTGTCTCAAGCGTGCGGACCGAGCGCGCGCGGATGCACTCGGTCTCGATCGGCAGCCCCGGCGTCATCGAGTTCGGCGACCCTGCGTTGCGCGAGGCGTTCCGGATCTGGTGGCACCCATACGACATGGGGACCGACTTCGACGAGCTGACCGGGCAGGACGGGAGAGTGATCCGAATCAAGCGCACCAAGCGCGGTGGACACGGGTCGATCACGCGCGTCCCCGCCAAGCACCCGGTCATGAGCGGTGACTCGATCGAGCGGCGCAAGCTCGACCCGGGCTACTACCGACGCATCGACCGAGCGATGCGGTCGATGCGGGTCGTGAGCCGCAAGACCAGCAAGTCCGCGAAGCCGTTTCGTCGGATGGCGCTACCGAGTGCGCGACCGGCGCCGGTCAAGGTCGTCATCACGCTCACCTACCCGCTCAGCGAGAAGCGCAGCAAGGTCGTCACGATCGACCGTCGCTACCCGGGCGAGATCTTTGCGCTGACCAACGACTTCTACCGCGAACTCTATGCCGAGGACGAGCGAGCTGGCGGCAAGGCCGGACCGATGAACGGCGGTGCCGGGCCGCTCCTCAACCGCGGACGCGGTCCGCTCATCTGGGGGCACGACCTCGGCGACCTCGTATTCGAGAGTTGCAAGTACAGGGCGTTCGACGAGGCGACGAAGAAGAAGTTGCTGACGAAGGCAGAGGGCGAGTTCACGTTCGGGATCGGCTCGTGATCGTCGAGGTCGTCGCCGGTGTGCTCGTTCGCGACCGCAGGATCTTCCTGCAGCAGCGCCCGCCCACCAAGGACTTCGGCTGGCTGTGGGAGTCGCCGGGCGGCAAGGTGGAGCCGGGCGAGAGCCACCCCAAGGCCCTGCGCCGCGAACTGCTCGAGGAGGTCGGGGTCGAGGTGGACCTGCCCGTCGACCAGCAGCCGATCTGGACCGGCCGGTTCGAGAACCTGGTGACGCGGGCCGACCGGGCCGTCGTCACGGTCTCCTTATACTTCGTCGGCGACCGGTTCTCGGGCGAGCCGGCGATCCTCGACGGGCAGCCGGGCGCCGGGTGGTTCACGGCGGCCGAGATGCTGACACTCGACCTGGCACCAGCGAACCATCGGGCAGCGATGGCGATCCTGAAGCAACCGATCTGGGGGCACAGGCCACGAGGAGGAACGTGACGGCAACGATGGACGATCGACTCAGGCGTCTGGCGCAGCGGTTCCGACCCGGCGAGAGAGTCCGCGCTGTGGAGACCATCTTCTTTCTCAACGTCAACGACGAGATCGCCGAGGGGACGGTGGGGTACGTCCAGCAGACCCACGTGCTGGGGTGCGCGCCGCTCGTCACGGTCGCCTGGGACGGCCGCGGTCGCGCGGGTGAGCCTCCGCACATCACGGAGCCGTGCTCGGTGGAGAGTCTGGAGCCTGCCAAGGGACCGGTGGAGTCGTGATCGATAAGCGAGACGTAGTCCTCGTCGTCGCCGAGGAGCACCAGCGCCGCGCGGCCGAGTTCTGCCGGCTGCACCGCGGCGACCTCGCGACCTCCGAGACGATGGACGACCTCGCGGCGGAGTTCGAGCGGGTCGCGCGCGCGGCAGCCGACCCCATGCACCCATTCACCAGCGTCCTGCGACGCCCAGTGCGCGAACGTTACCCATACCCGAGCGGGAGACCGACCATGAGCCACGACGACAAGACCGAGGCGCAGTCGCGGCTCTCCGCCCTCTGCGAGGCGGCCGACGTGCTCGCGGGTCACGTCTACACGCACTACGCCGCGGGCGGCGAGTACGTCGTCTTCGCCGTCGCGCTCGACGAGGCGACACTCGAGCCGCGCGTCGGCTACTACAGCCTGACCTACCGGACGCGGTGGTCGCGGACGCTCGCGGTCTTCGCGCAGACCGTCGAAGTGAGCGGCGTCCGGGTGGCGCGCCGGTTCACGCGGGTCCGGCCCGCGACGCTCGAGGAGTTCTTGGCAGCGATCGACGTGAAGTTGACCGTGGCGCCCGGGGGCGACTCGTCGCCCGTCCTGACGACCACGGTGGCACCGATGGAGGCAGAATGACGAAAGTATTTCTCCCGCAGGTGAGCGGTCGAACGGGGGAGCCGATCCGCACGCCGGGCGGTGTGGAGCACGGGGTCGAGGCGGAACTGGACAGAGATACCGGCAGGATGACCGAGATGAGGCCGGCCGTCCGATTCCCAGACGGTCACGTGGAGATCGTCCAGGAGATGGCTGCGGAGTCGCAGTCGTCGAACGACGACGTCTGGACCCAGTTCCACGAGGCCGGCTTCACGGACCTCTGGTACGCCCACCCGGGCCCGCACCCGTACGTGCACTACCAGCGCGGCGGGCCGCGCGACCGGTTCGGCCCGCGCTGGCACGCCGGCGTCGTGACCGGCCCGAAGCACGACCTCGTCTGCGTCAGGGCGTGCGCGACCCGAGAGGAGGCCAACCGGTGCCTGTCGCCCAGCGGCTGGACTCCGGAGGAGGCGGTCAAGTTGGCCCTCGCGAAGAGGGCGGAGCTAGGGGAGAAACCATGAAGTTCAGGAAGAGGGCGGCCCTCGTCGACGCGGTGCAGCTCACCTGGTCGACCTGGAGCGAGATGTGCGATCTGACGGAGGGCGACACCTGCGAGGGCTGCTACGTCGGCGCCTGGGGGACCGTCACCAGGGACGCGAACGCTCGCATGGGGATGCTGATCCAGACGGATAACCCCGCGATCTCGGGCCTCGTCACCGAGGGCGAGTGGGTCGTGCGCGAGGTGGACGGCCGGTTGGGCGTGTACGGCCCGGACGCCTTCCGGCAGGAGTTCGAGCCGGCCGAGGACCCGAGCCGGCGCGAGACGACGGCGTTCAAGCCGGACTGGGACAGGTACCCGTCCCTCTCTGGCGCGGTCGGTCCACTGCCCGACGGCGTCCTGGCGGACCTGAAGAAGCTGCTCGCCGACGCCCGCGCCGACGCCGTGCGCTACGTCCACGACGTCCGCGACGACGAACTCGCGAAGGCGCGCGCCGACGAGCGCAAGCGCGCGGCGAGCCGGCAGCGTCTCCTCGAAGACGCGCTGCGCCAGACGCTCGCGCGCGCCGGGGTCCTGCAGACCGGCGCGCAGTGCACCGGGCCCGAACTGCTCGCTGCGGCGACCGCCTACTGCGAGGGGGCGAAGTGACGGTCGGGTCGCGGATCGCGGCCGCCTGGCGGTCGCTCACGGCCGGGCGGCCGATCACGGTCGGCCGGACACCGATGACTCCCGGTCTCGACGCCGCGGAGACCCCGCGGATCTCCGTCCTGCAGGTCGTCCGGCTGCCGTGCCGGCTCTGCGGCGTCGCCCTGCGCGACGGGGACCTGGTCGTCTGGTTCGAGCGCAAGAAGTGGCGCAGCGACCTGGCGCACGCGGAGTGCGCCGTCTTCATCAAGAACCGCGACGGAACCATCGCGCGCCCGAGCGGTGCCGTGGTCGAGACCGAGCCGAACATCGTCGCCGGCACGCTCCTCTTGACCGAAGAGGAGTGGTTCGGTTGGGTAGCCAGTGCCCGAGTGACCCCGGAGGCCGTCTGAGAAAATGATCGACTACCGCGACTGCATCGTCCAGCAGATGAATAGCTCCCGCTACCGCGACGGCCGCCACGAGCGGCTCGAGAACGGGCAGTGGGTGCCGTGGCCCGTCCTGACGCTCGACCGGCTCGGCACCGAGGAGGCCAAGAAAGTGGCCGCGCAGAGCCGCGGGAGAGCCGCGTGACCGCGCCGCGACCCACCTCGTCGGACCGCGCCGACCTCGAGACGATCTTCCAGCGCGCCGGCGTCGAGTTCGAGGAGGTCGACGCCGACGATGTGGCCATCGAGCTCGCGCGGTTCAACGACCGCGCGGCGACCGCGCTCTGCGTGCGCAGCGGTCACGGCCGGCTCGGCGAGGACGGACTCTCCACCGTGTACGCGTTCGACGTCCAGGGGGCGCTCATCGGCACGTGGGCGTGGAGCGAGTCGTGACGATCGTCGAGAATGCCTGGCGGATGGTCCGGTACGGGCCGGCGCTCTATCGTTCGGCGCGAAGACTCAAGTTGTCGCGCGGACGAGCGTTCTGGTTGGCGGTGTTCCCGTAGTCGGTTGCCGGCAAGGCCCCCTAAAAAAGGAGAGCAGAAGTGGTGGATCACGAACTGACGGAAGAAGAGCGAGCGGCCGAGCGCAAGAGGGAGAGGCGCGCTCTCGAGCGGCACCAGTCGAGGGCCATCGCCAGGATGTTCCTGGTACCCGCCGCGTGTGCGCTCGCCCTCGGGTCGGTGTGGGGGTACCTGTCGTCGAGCATGGACGTCGCGCTCGTCATCGCCTCGATACTCGTGTCGGTCGGCAACGTCATCGCGACCACGATAGTCACGGACTGGGGCTGACGGTCACGCGCCCCGCAGCTTGCGCACGACGTCCTCGTAGCTGTTCGCGAGCTCGACGAGCGCGCCCGACAAGAGGCGGATGTCCGCGTGATGTCCGGGCCGCTCGAACACGGCCTCGACGGCGTCCGGGTTGACGGCGACCGGGGCGCCCGACCGCGCGACGAACTCCACCAGGACGAGCAGCAGCAGCGAGAGGCGCTGAATAGCGTTCACGATTCACGCTCGCTGAGCGCGTGCCGGCTCTGGTCTCGTAACGAGGGACTGCAGCGGGATCCCGAGGCGGAAGTGGAGTTGGCGGATCATGTCGAGCGTCAGCGGGCGCCGGCGGTTGAGCACCTCCGAGAGGCGCCCGCGCGTGCCGAAGATCGGCAGGAGGTCCGCGCTCGTGAGCCCCTGCTGCCCCATCCGGAACTTGATGGCCTCGATCGGGTCCGGGTCCGGCAGCGGGTAGACGCGCTTCTCGTACTCCTCGACGAGCACGCCGAGCGTCTCCAGCTTGTCTGCCTCCTCGGTACCCGGGCGCGCGTGCCAGAGGCGCTTGATCTCGGAGAGGGCGCGCTCGTAGTCGGCGTTTGAGTGGATGGGGTGGATGTCCATGGTGTCCTGTCAGAGTTCAGCGCGATCTCGCGGTGGGATCAAGTCGCCGCTCCTGCGCTCGCCGCACCGGCGCGCACGCCATGCACCCGCGCAGTTTACCCACGCTATTGGGCCACCGCGTCGTGACGTACTCGCGCTCGCACCGGTCGCAGCGCACGCGCACGACGGGTGGGCTCGCGAAGCCGCCGCGCCGGCCGCGGTGGCTTCGCTCCTCGACGACGCCGAGCAGGGTGCTCACGGGACGAACGGGACCAGCTCGCGCAGGTCGGCGAGCGCGGTCCGGTAGGCGTCGTGGCGGTCGAGCGAGCCCTTCGAGTCGTCGCCGCGGGCGCGGTGGGCGACGTCGTTCGTCAAGTTCGTCTCGACGCGCCCCCGCAGCCGCTGCTCGAGGGCGCCGATCGCGGCCTCGTAGTGGTCCACCGCGGCGACGAGCTGGGCAATGCGGTCTTCGAGGACGGACCGGCTGACGCCGTGGAAGTCGAGCATCTCGGTGCGGTTAATCTGGGCTCCTGACACCACGGAGTCGGTGCTGGCTGCCGCGGTCACTGGTCCACCTGCAGGGGCCCCGGGAGCAGGTCCTCGAAGTCGGCGATCTCCTCCTCGGTGCCGCGGACGGTCGCGAAGATCGCGCACCACGGCCAGCCCGGGACCTCCTCGATCGCTAGCCGGACGCCGGCCATGTGCGCGGCGGACTTGATGGCGCGGACGGCCTGACCCCGCCGAAGGCGGCCGACCTGCCACTGGAACCGCACCTCGTCCTCCTCGGGCGGCTCGGGCTCGGCGTCGAGCATCCGGACGATCTCCCGCGCGCCGCACGTCAGACAGCCTGGGGGTGGGACGCACGGGACCTCTCTCGTCTCCTTGTGCATGCACGGCATTGTCGCGAGCAGGCGCGTCTGCCGGACCATGCGATCGTAGGTGCTCTCGCTGTTGCTACCGCCAGAGTGATCCATGGCCTTCACCTCGCTCCGATGGTGTGGGTCGACAGCGACTCCACGCGGACGTCCGCGCCGAACGTCCGCGCGACGGCGCGCATCCGCGCGGCGCACGCGAGGCACGCCGGCGTCCGAGCCGCGTCCGGGTCACGCGGCCAGACGATCCGCACCTCCGCCGCGACGCCGCACGCGTCGCCGGGCGGGACGACCACCTGGCAGGCGAGCGTCCCCCCGGGTGCTCTCGGCCGGTCTGCGGCCGGCGGGCCCGGGGCGCGCTCCTTCTCCTCCTCGGCGCGGGTCAGGCCGGCGGGGTTCACGGGGCACCTCGCCGGGGTCGGTCCTTCGAGTGGGGGCAGTCGGCGTCGTGCCGGCACTTCAGCGACAGCAGGAGGGTCCATAGGACGACACCGATCCCGATCATCGCCGGAACGACAAAGGTCGTGAACAGGATCCACTGCAACCATAAGGGGGCGTCGACGGGTCCGGGGCTGGATCCGGAGATACTGGGCGTCACGGATCAACCCCCTCACTGACGCCGGCCGGCGGCCACGGGTTGTAGGAGGCGCGCCACGCGGCGAGCAGGCCCGCGCCGATGACGGTCGCGGCGGCGATGGCGGCGGCCCAGGCGAGGCGCCTGGCGCGCGCGTCGGCGACGGCGGATCGGCGGACGGTCATCGCAGCGACGGCTCTCTCAGCTGCCGGAGCAGCTGCCGGACGGTCGCCTCGAGCCGCGCGATCTCGTCGTTCTTCTGGGCGACGGCGACCGCGTGCTCGGCCTCGCGCGCGTCGAGGGTGGCGAGCCACCTGGGGTCGATCCCCACCGTCGGCTCCAGCCGAATGCGGGCCACCTCGTCTCTCGTGTACGGTCTCGCGCTCATCGGGGTCATCCTCGGTCGGCGGGGTCGCCGCGGGTCACATATAGCTTCGCCACAGTCTGCGCTGCTAACGATCCGAGCGCTCCCATCATCATCTTTTCACGCGTACTCTGGTCGGCGGCCACAAACTTCGCGCGTCTGTCCATCGGCCAGGCTAGCTTCGGTTGGCAGCACGAGAAGTCGGGACAGCACTCATGCTGCGTGTTGGGGCAGATCGACTCGCCCGAGACCCAACGCGCGAGCTGCTCGTCGGGGGTCGGCGCGCCGGCGGGCACCCAGTTGCGCTGGCACCGGACGTCGACGCAGGCGCGGCTGAATTGGTGGCGGTGGCGGGGGCAACCGGGGATCATGGCTCGCGGCGGGTGATGGTCTGGGCGCCGCGCCGCACCGTCCAGTCGTCGGGATCCTCATCCACGTGGAGCGCGATCGGAGTGTCTCTCGTGATCCCCGATCGCCGGAACACGTTGATCGCCCTGCGCACGAGCTTGCGGAGCGTCGGGTGCACGGTCTTGGCGCTGCGCATCTCGATCAGGTACACGAACGCCGGGAACGGGTACGAGCACCGGATCGGGACGTTGAAACCGAGCGGGGTGAGGTACTGCTTGTGCACGTCCGGCGCGTCGATCGCCGCGATGCTGCGGGTCTGCTCCTCGATGAGCTTCAGCGCGCCCTCTCGGACGTACTCCGGGAGCTGCTCGAGGTACCAGGGCTCGAACTCGAAGCGCGTCGTCAAGAGCGGCATCTGGCAGACGCCGTTGCGGTGGCGCTGCAGGTCCCGGAACGACCCGAAGTCGAGCCACCCGTCCAGGCGCACGAGACCGACGCGCGCCATGAAGTGCGGCAGCGCGCAGCCGCGCGGGCGCGTCCTCAGCAGGTCGCGCTCATCCGCGCGCAGGCGCTGGACGCGCACGTCTTCCATATCGACGTCCAGGACGTTGACGGTCCTCCAGATGTCCCGGTCGCTCCAGTCTTCGAGCACGTTGAAGTACGTAGACACCGCCGCGACCTTCGCCTCCCACGCCGTCCGATCGGCCAGCGCCTCCGGCGACGCCGCGACGCCGCTCACCGACGGCAGGCTCTGTCCGAAGCCGCTATCCGGGTACGCCTTCGCCAGCGCGGCGCGGAGCTCGAGGCCGAGCGCCCGGATCTCGGGCGACGGGTGGTGCACGAGCCCGGCGACGTGGTCACCGGCTTGTCGCAAGTTCGTATGCCAGGAGAGCTGCGTCGTGATGCCGGCCGGCAAGAAGCCGCGCAGGATGTCGAACCGGCGGGCTCCGACGGCCCCGAGGTACCTCTTCTCGTCCTCGCCGTCTCGGCGCGGGTGCGTCTTCTCGACGTGCCCCGCGACGCGGTCGAAGTTCTCGCCGTAGAACGCCATCCACCGGTCGAGGATCGCCTTCGAGGCCGGTGTGCCGATCGGGTCGACGATGGGTTGCTGGCTCATGTCGATGTAGCGCGTGCTGGTCTCCTGTCCGCTGTAGAGCGGCCAATCTTGTACGGCTTTAGCGGCGAGCAGGCTCACCCCCTCGATGAAGATCGAGGTCGTGCCGCAGTCGGCGATCGACTTGTGGTTGTACCCGGCGACGTAGTCCTTCATGAACCGCGAGGAGCCACCAGCGGCTACCCGGTCGAGGTGCACCGAGACGCTCTGGGCGCTCCTCGAGTAGAGGGCCTGGAGCATGGCCAGGTCCTCGGGCGGCAAATTGTCGATCAGTCGGATCTTCACGGTTGTCCTTTGGGTGATGATGGTTATAGGTTGCGGAATTTCCTGTAGGACGGCGGTACAATGGACAGCCCGAGGTGATCCCGCACGCGGTTGAACGCCTCCACGGCCGTAGAGCCGTACCGCTGGACGACGGACTCGCCGCACGTCGCGCGCGCGAAAAATTGCCGCCTCGATCCGGGTTTCGTCCTGCGGACGAGAATATCCGTCGTCGTCCGGTCAGAGGCGTCGTGCCAGTGCGACCGGAACTCTCTCACGGCTTCGCCGCCGTCCAACCAGCCAACGCGAACGTCCACGCCCCGCTCATAAGTGATACCGCGCGCAGTGCGATCGGCATCGGAACACCGTTGTTGCTCAGCGGGAACGCACCGATCGCGATGAGTAGCGCGCCTGTAGTGACCGCGAGCGCGACCTTCATGGCGTCAATTCCCTTCACGTGCCCTCCTCGATTTCGATCTCATTCCTCGTCCGGCCGCACCCCGTGCACCGCCGACTGCCACGCAGCCGGCCGTGCCGCCCGTCCGAGCACCGGTCGAACTGCGTCGACGGCGCGTCGGGCGCGTCGAAGTTCGAGTACACGCCCGCGCGGTTGACGTGGACCGAGTCGCCGCGACCGGGGGAGGTCGTGCCGAGCAGCGAATCGATCGCGTCGGTGACGCGGTGACGGCTCACGGGCGCCTCGCCGCGAGCGCGCGGATGGTCTGCTGGTGCCCGCGGATCAGCCACGCCGCAAACCCGAGGCACAGGAGCAACAGCCCGCAGCCCGCGGCGAAGGCGACGGCGATCGGCTTCCAGCGCGCGGCTTCCGCGTCGGCGGCCGCGCGCACGGGCGCGGCGACCCCGGACAGGGCCTGGGTGATGGCGGCGGCCAGGTGCGGCGCCGCCGAGTCGACGGCCGCGTTGAGGTTGGCCTGCAGCGGCGCGCCGGCGAGCTCCTCGCGCAGCGCCGCGACCTCCTTCAAGGTCCTGTCGTTCAGCGCCTCGTCGATGACGAGCCGCACCGCCTGGCGCAGCTCGCTCGCCTCGGCCCGGGTGACGGCGGACAGGTGCAGAGCGGCGGCCTCGCCCGCGGCCCCGACGACGGCGGCCGCCTCGACCTGCGCCCGCTGGCCCGCGGCGTGGACCAGCGCGATCGCGTCGGCGCGCGTCTCGGTCCCGAGCAGCTCGTCGCGCGCCGCGCGGGTCGCCTCGGCGGCGACGGCGGCGTACCTCGCGCCGGCGTCGGGGCCCGCCAGGTCGTCGAGCGCGCCCTGGGCGGCGGCGTGACCGCTCGCGGCGTAGTAGGCCGAGCAGCCGGTCATGGTCAGCAGCAGCGCGACGCGGGTCACGCGTCCACCAGGCCCAGGAAGACCTTCAGGACCCGCTCGCGCTCACGCGAGTCTCGCCCGCTGATCCGCGTGACCCGCTGGCTCCACGGCGCGAGGTACCGCAGGATCAGGCCGTCGAGCAGCGCGTCGAAGACGGCGTGGTAGGCCAGGTCCGAGACGCGCGCGGGGTCCTCGATCGCTCGAGGGAACACGCCCTGGCAGTAGACCACGTGCGTGTAGCGCCGCGCCCCGTCGGACGCCTGGGCGAGGATCTCGGGGTACGCGAGGTTGTCGAGCGTCGTCCGGTCGGTCACGAAGGCGTCGTGCTCGCGCTCCCACGCGACCTTCTCCGCGAGCAGGCGCCGCTGGAACTCGGCGCGCCTGCCCGCGCGGTCGACGTCGTACGGGCTCGCGAAGCCCATGGCGGCGGCGACCGAGCGGGAACCGACGGGGTTGCGTAGGCCGCGAGCGTCGTCTTCCCCGTACCGGAGGCCCCGGCAAACGCCAGACGAACCCACTCCTTCACTGGATCCCCTCCCGCTCGAGGGCCTGGTCGATCAATTTGCGGACGGCTGCGCCGAACCGCAGTTCTGTGTGCTCCTCTCGCTTGAGCTTCGAGATGTACTGGCGAACGCGCTGCTTCATGCGCGCGTCCATCCGGACCTGGGTCTGCACCTTGGGTTGCATCGCTAGGACTTCACCTCTCGCGGGACTAGCCGGCCGTCGACGATCTCCTGGAGCATCTGCATCGTCGACTCGATGAGCGAGATGGGCGGGTCCTCCAGGAGGCGCTCCCAATTTTTCAGGAGCTGCTCGGCCGATCTCTTGTGGTCACTGAAGGAGGACTGTGACGGCATGTGCGGGAGATCCAACCTACTGCACGCGATCGGGTCGTGTCAATCCGTTGGTTGACAACCGGCGACAGGACCCGTACCGTAGATGCCCGTGAAGCCCTGCGACAACAAGGACATCATCACCCCGCTCGGCCCCGGCCCCGACGGCCGGACGATCGTCGAGCGGCACCGGCCCGGCCACTCGACGGAGATCGTGCTCGTGGAGCCGGCCCGCGCCGGCCGGCCACTCGCGCCCGGCGAGGAGTTCGCGCGGACCGAGCCGCGCGGCGACGGGACCCACGAGGTGGTCAGCTCGTACGTGCGGCCCGCCGGCAAACCCGCGCAGGTCGCGTCCAGGGACTACCGCTGCGGGTGG
>Ga0181524_10000812_pt1 | contig 37397 bp, 29 predicted proteins | sample PEATcosm2014_Bin_34_FD_119761 | JGI IMG/M metagenome (GOLD analysis project Ga0181524, IMG submission 119761) | Peatland microbial communities from MTU Mesocosm Facility, Houghton, MI, USA - PEATcosm2014_Bin05_60_metaG | ecosystem: Environmental > Terrestrial > Soil > Wetlands > Peat | place... | reverse complement strand
GCCTGCTCGCCGTAGGTCTTGAAGATTCGCACCGCCCGGCTGGTGCTCACGCCGTGGCTGTGCAGGAACAGCATGATCTCGCGGACTTGCCTTGCCTCTTGCCATGCGTGCGCGATCCGCTCTCGGCGCTTGGGACCGATCCCGTCTACCGATTGCAGTTCGGCGGGCCGCTTCTCGATGACGGCTAGAACCTCGGCTCCGAACCGCCCGACCAGCTTCTTGGCGAGAATCGGCCCGATGCCCTTGACCAAGCCGCTGCCGAGGTACCGCTCGATCCCTTCGGCTGTGGTCGGCGGCACGGTCTTCATGGTCGTCGCCTTGAATTGCAGCCCGTGCTCCTTGTCCCTGACCCACCAGCCCTCCGCGCTCAGCCATTCCCCTGCGGTCACCGAAGGCAGCGACCCCACGACCGTCGTCTCCTCCCTCTGCCCGCGTGCTTTCACCCGAAGGACACAGAAGCCGCTTTCGTCGTTGTGGAAGGTGACCCGCTCAATCACGCCGGAGATTTCCTCGGTCGCGGGTCTGCGCTCTGGGATTGCGGCGTTCATCGGGGCTTCATTTTCGCATGGGCGGTCTGCCTTGGGTGACCCCATCAGCAGGCCGAGGTGCGCCCGGTCGTGATCGAGGGATCGACAGATGGGTGGGAACTTGTCGCATGTGATGAAAAGCTAGGCGAGTTCGCCATCAACGACAACGAAGCCCTGCTTGATCCGGCGCTGTCCCGGTTCATCCTCGAAGTACGCGACGTTTCGATTCGGCCGATTGAGTGCCGATTTCTGCCAAACAAGGGCTGGAAGGTTATGACAACGAGGGAGTGCCTCGCTTTGCTGGAATCGGCTGGCGTAATTGACAGACAGTGAGCCAAAGCAGGTTCCGAACGTTTCAGCCTTAACCTCTGCCCCGTCCACGGCCGCTACTTAAAGAGAAGATGCGTCCGCGTCACATCGAACGGATGGTCGATTAGGGGCTGGACACGCTCGACGAATTGATTCGTTTCGGGTCGCTCCACGTGCTTGTCGAACGCTCCCTCATTGACCCAACGGGAATGGAGAAAGAACAGCCGCGAATCTCGCACCGAGCGGTAGACCTCTATGCCGAGGCAACCCGGCTCTTTGCTAACGCGAGCAACTGCATCATGCAGTTCCGCCGCAACTGCTCCCTCCTCTCTTTCACGGGCATGGAAACGGGCAAAGATGATGAGTTCCATTTTGGCGCTCTCGACTTTAGCAGAGTCAGTCGATTGCGCTTTGCTCTCGTTGCCCTGTGCAAAACTCAAAACAGCCATTGCGAGCAGCATCGCGGACACGAGCACACACCGGAGACGTAGTTTCATCATAGTGCACCACCTTAACGAATCGAAAGTTCCATGTACTCATCCGCGCCTACGACCTTCAAGACGATCCGCACCAGGAACGGGAATCGCCGACGAGTAGGGTCACGCACGACCTTCGGTGCGGAAAGCTGATATTTCTTCCCGCGAGTCTTTAGTTCGCAGCCGCCCGCCGCAAGGACGTTCTTTACCCACTCGGATTGGCTGCTGTAAGTGAGGGCAACGATGAATCCGTTGGGTACTCGAAAGACGTTCACCGGGGTTCGGTAGACCTTTCCTGACTTCCGACCCATGTGCGTGAGAATGCCGAAACCCGGAAGCCAACCTGCGAATAGGCTGGTGATCCGGTTTGTGAAAACAATATTGATCTTCGCCAGCCATCGCTTGCGGAACCGCATCATGAGAACGCCTGAGGCGGCGATGGCGATGATTATGATGGCTGCGGCATTCACGGCTTGATGAAATCAGATGCGCTTGCGTTTATTCCGAGATGTCGAACGGCGTGCCGCGTCAGCGGTCACAAACTTGTGAGCCATGCCGAGCAAGTCCCTCAGTACATCTTGTGTGACACAAGAGAGACGAACCAGCACGGCACTGGAGCCGAGATAGTGGTCGGTCACGTAGTAAACATCGGGCGCGGCTGCGAGCAGTTCGGCGCGGTCGTCGAAGCTGACGCGAACCACAAGTGAATTCGGTTCAGCCGAACGATGCGTAGGCACACACGCCAGCAGTTTTCCACGAACCTTGAGTGCGGGTGACCCGTAGGCTGTGCTCGCCTCCACGCCGGGCAGCGCCAAACCGATCTTGCGCACAGTGTCGAAGTTAATTGCGTTTCTCGGCATGATCGAATGTCATTATCTGCAAGAGCAGGAGCCTTTTCAAGGCAGGCAGGAATCGCTAAGTGATTGAAAAACGCTTGTGGTTCGAAGGCTATTTCCAGAGCCCATGTTTTTCTGCCCGTCTCATACCTGTTTCTCAGGCTGGTTTGGAAGCCGAAGAAGAGTCCGTCAGCATACCTTCTGACGCACTCGAACTGCCGCTCAGGAAAGTGTACGATGGCTGCCGTCTTTGTCTCCGAGAGGCTTTCCATGAAGCGAACGACAGCCACGATGTGTATGACTCTCATTACCCTCCTTGCCATTGCCGGATCAATGACGGCACAGTCGCCGAAACCAACAGAACTTGAATCTGAACTCAGAAACGTCTTGCGCGAACGCTGGGCGGCTCTCGCTCGGAACGATGTGAAGGCCTATGGTGCCTTTCTCGACGATGATGTCCTGATTCCAGACAACGGTTTGGTCTATGACAAGAAGACCTTGATCGAACGGGCTCGCACTCTCAAGGAAACCAGCAGCGACCTACGCGATGTTCACGTGCACGGTTACAAGGACGCCGCCGTGATGGTCTATCGCACCACCTCACATGTGCCGTTTGCGGGCCAAGAGTTTACCGAAGAGCTAAGAATTGTTGAAACTTACGTGAAACGGAATGGACGCTGGCTCTTGACGGCACGCGCTGAGAGCGAAATCCCGAATGCGAATCGCGTGCCTGCAAAAGTTGCCCCTGAGCTTTTGGATGCCTATGTGGGCGAATATCAGCTTAGCCCGGGCAACGCGGGGGCGCAGGCCCGGCGAAGCGCTCGAAATCGCGGAGGTTGCCTACGTTGGCGAACGACTTCAAATTCTGGTTCTGGGATCGTTTGCAAAAGGCCACGGGCGGAGCGCTAACCAGCTGAAATCAAGGCAGGATGGTCCCACTGGGGGGCGGCTTTCGTCGAATCGTGCGGAAGTCGTCGCTTGCGGTCCGCTGCGTCCAGCCGGGTTCTGAAGCGGTGGGGAGCGCATTTGTCGGAGCCGGTCGCTACTTCGGCTGCCGGTTGCCCACAGCCGACATTGCAGTTTTGATCCTTCCCTCCACTTCGTCGCTCATATAGCCACAATCCAAACGCATGTAAACCGAGGTGTACGGGATCGTTGCTGTGGTTTTGATAAACAAGATTCGGAATGTCTTCCCGGCCTCGCCGATTTTTGTCATCACCTCGGTGTGCGGAATGCTAGAAACCTGCTCCTTCGCAAAGGGCGCCATGATTTGCTTACGCAGCTCCGATACTCCCGGGTAGTCATGCTCATCAATAAACTGAAGTTCCTGATCGAGAAAGACTGTGGCTCGCACGTGGCGTGACGAAGAAATGGCGCTCGCGACATAGCGCAGTACGGACGGCAGATCGGCGTTCACGACAATGGTCTCGATGCCAGGCTCGGCGTAGACCGGGAAGGCCGAATCTGCGACCACGATCCAGTTTCTGTGGCCGTAGAGGGAAAGGCGATTCTGGACTATATCCTTCCAATCGGAGGAGGACACAACGGCCGGGGTTTGTGCGAGGGATGAGCCAAGCAGCAGTACGAGGAGAAAAGAGGCGACACGCAATTTCAACTTCAATATGCTCATGATGACTCCGGTTGCAAATAAGAGAGTTCCGCGCCCGCAGGATGAATCATGACCATGAGCCCTAGGCATGGCCAACCGCACCGAACTAGGATGGCTGCTTTGTCGGTGCAGTCGAGTGCTGCTCCAGGAAACGCTCTACTTCCTCCCCGCTCGGCATGGAAGGTTGAGCGCCGGGCCGCGTCACCGAAATGGCGGCCGCGGCCGAAGCGAAAAAGGCACTGTGGGAGACGGTATAGCCGCGCATCAATCCCACTGCGAATCCCGCATTGAAGGCGTCGCCGGCGGCGGTCGTATCCACGGCATTGACGGAAAACGCGCGGACACACTCTTTCGGTAGAGTCCCCTGGGCGATCAGGCACCCGCGCGCTCCCAACTTCAGCAAGACATTCTTTGCACCGCAAGCCAGGAGGCAATCGGCTGCTGCGCAGTAATCCTGGTCGCCATTCCTGATGTTGGTCTTAAGCAACTCCTGCGTTTCAGTCTCGTTCGGCGTAATCCAGCAGACCCTGCGCAGCAGCGCACCGGAAAGCTCGCGTGCCGGTGCCGGGTCGAGCATAAGGGGGATGTTGTGCCTTTCTGCGAACTGCGCCAGGTAGTCGACTGTCTCCAGCGGGATCTCCAGCTGGGTCAAAAGAAATCCGGCACGCTCGAGAAGGGGCGCCGCTTTTTCCACCAGTTTGGGAGTGAGGTGTCCGTTCGCGCCGGGCACAACGACGATACTGTTCTCGCCGCGTAGATCGGTTGTGATCAACGCAACGCCGGATGGACCTTCGACAGTATTCACGCAGGCCGTGTCCACGCGGGCATCATTCAGCCCATTGCGCAGCTGCGTTCCAAACGCGTCGTCCCCGACGTTGCCAACCATCGCAACGGGGCACCCGAGTTTCGCTGCTGCAACCGCCTGGTTTGCGCCCTTCCCACCGTAGAAAGTCTTAAAGCCTCTGCCGATGACGGTTTCGCCGACTCGCGGAATATGATCGGCGCCCGCTACTAAATCGAGGTTGATGCTGCCGACAACAACAATGGATTTCTGCATAATAAGAAGACCGTTTTCATCACCGTGTCACCATGGGAGCAATCGCGATTGATGCAAGCCCAAGCACGAAGAAAACAAACATGGCAGGAATCAGTTTGCGGGCGGCAGGAGCAGTGGCGAATTCTTTCCAGATGAAGATCCCCCAAATTGCGGAGACCATGGTCGCGCACTGACCGATAGCGTACGAGACTGCCGGACCGATGATTTGTGCGTGGGAAGCGACAAAGTTGAAGGTCGTTCCTGTGCACCAGATCAAGCCACCGACTACTCCCCATACATGCCAGGACTGCCGCGCGCGGAAATATCCAGACATGCCGACGGGCGGAGTGCCGGCAAGGGGCCGTCGCATAAACAGGTAATTGACCGGCACGGCACACAGCGCCGCACCGACGGCAAAGAAGAACGCTACGCTGTAAGGCCCCAAAGAAGCATGCCCAGAGACGGCCTTGGTGACCAGCGGATAGAACAATCCCATGAGAATGCCACAGGCGATGCTGATCTGAATTCCGCGGGTGCTTACCGACTGTGCTTTCTGTTCGCGCCTGCGGTATGCGGCTGCGTCAATCACGATTGCGACCAAGACTAGGACGACACCCCCGAACAGCAGCAGCGGATTCCCCTTGGGAGCCAGGACGTAGTTGAGCAGAACCCCCACAACCAGCGCCAGCCCAATGCCCACCGGAAACGCAACCGCCAAGCCGGCAATGTCGATGGCCGCAACCAGCAACAGGTTGGCAACATTGAAGACTGCACCTCCGGCGATCGCGAACAGGATGTGGGTGGCATCGGCTTGGTGAATGTTAGCCAGAAATGACAGCTCACCTCCGCCCACATTGCCTAGGCTAAAGCCCCATAGAAGGCTGCCGAGCAGAATCCCGAGAATGTAGTCCCAGTAGAACAACTGGAAAGCATAGCCGGGAGTGAGTTTCATGGTGTTGGCCCACGACCCCCAGCACAACATGCTCACGATCATGAACAGCAGTGCGATGCCATACGCTTCCGGCTGATACATGACTTATCCTGATTTCTGTTTTCTTATCAAGTTTGGGCGGCTGACGAAGACCCTGACGCAAGCGCGCGGAGGCCGCCTGCGCCAGGGTTCTTAACTCTTAGAACACGAACCTCATGTTCAACTGCATCAGGCGCCCGGGACGGCCTCCAGTGATCCATCCGAACTCGCTCTGCGCGTTGGTTTGACGGTCGTCGTAAGTATCGATGTATTGCCACTGGGTGTGATTGAAGGCATTGAACGCGTCCGCGCGGAATTCCAACTGGCGGCCTTCGCCGAACAGATGGAATGACTTTTGCAGTCCCATATCCCAGTTATTGACTCCAGGCTGGCGAAGGTTGTTCCGGCGTTCGTTACCCCGAGTCACCGCGTAGTTGTTTATACCTAGACCCAAGTAGTACGGGTCCGTGCTGGCGGCGGGCTCGGTGTAGCAGTCGGTGTTGAAGTAGCTGGTGAAGGCTCTCTTGCCGCGTGCAAGATTGCCGTTGCAGGTTTGGATTGGAACATCCCCCATGCCGTCGTACGACTGGGTGTATTCGTTCCAGACGGTTGTCGGCGCCCCGGATTCGAAGGTGGTAATGGAATTGACCTGCCAGCCTCCGATCGCCTCGCGCAGCGCGCGATTTCCCAGCGTCTTTCCCGGCAACTCGTAGGTGAAAGCAGCTACGAACCGGTTGGTATGGTTGGAGTCGGAGGGACCATAACTCCATTGCGGGTGCCACTGGCCGCCGATCGCATGTTGCCCGCCTTCACCGTTCTCGCCGAAGAACGTATCCATCTGCTTCGACCAAGTGTAGGAAACCTGGCTGGTCAAGCGATGCCAGCCGCGGGTTTTCAATTCGGCATTCATGGCGTTGTAGTTGCTACTCTGATCCGGGCGGACGGAATTAATGCCGCTCCAACGGCCCGGCGCCACCGCCGTCATCGGACGTGCCGCATCGCAAGTGAGACATTGCGAAGTGTAAATGTCGGGATAAAAGCCTTGTGGGTAGAGGTTCAAGTCATACTGAATCGGGATATGGGTGCCCTCGGAACCCACATAGCCGAGTGTGGCCACCACGGCTTTTCCCAGTTCGCGTTGGACATCCAGGCTCCAGCGCTGGCTGTAAGGAGTCGACCAGGTTTTCTGATCAACGGTCGACGTGGGATACGCCCCGCCAATGGGCCACATCAAGCCTCCGTCGGTACCCAGCGGGGTCGGCCAGGATCCCCTGGTAACTGTAACGGGCGGTTGGAATGTGTTGGTGAAATTGTAGTAGGGCTGGCCTGGGTCGGTCACACTCGGTGCGCTGGTGGAATAGTAAGAAACTCCTCCGTAACCTGGCCCGTTCCAGGTCACCTGGTCGAGGAATTTGAAGCGGCCCGTCTCATAGAAGATGCCGTAACCAGTCCGGATCACCGTTCTGTCTCCCAAGCGGTAAGCCAGCCCAATGCGTGGTGAGAAATCCTTCTTGTCCGCGGAAAACGGGTGAGCTTGGGTTCCTGGAGTTAACCCCGGCATGACAAATCGCCACCCCGGGTAAGTCTGGTCAAGCACGGCCCAGTAATTGTCCACCGAGTATGCGGGGATGGGCAGGTCGTAACGTAAACCCAGGGTCACGGTAAGTTTTCGAGTTGCATTCCACGTGTCGCCGAAATAGGTGCCATACTCGGGCATGCCGTAATAAAGGCTGGCATCGCCACTGGCCACCGGCGTGCGCTGGTTCATGCCGCTCACATCGCCAAGTTCGAAGTCGGCGATGCCATTGCCGGAACCATCGTATATGTAGGTTCCTTTGCTGGTGTAGTTCCCGTTGAAGCTTGCAGAACGGATGATGTCATTGTCGCGCTCGTAACGGCGCGCCATGTAATATCCAGCCTTCAAGGTGTGCCGCCCAATGGTTTTCGCAACGTTGTCGGACAACTGGAAGATCGGCACCCACTGGTACCAATACTCCGTCGATCCCAGGTTCAAACTGCTTCCCATGGCGGTACCCGGACTGGAAGATAAGTTCCCACCGAGTCCCACGGAGAAAGTGGCGTCATTGCTTATGTTGAACAAGCTCTTGTCATAGGACGTAAACCCCGCCATGTTCGAGGACGAGTTTTGGAAGAGACCCGGAACCCACGATTGGGCGAACGCGCCGGCTTGGGAGGGTTCGTCACTGAAGTTGTAGCCTCTATACCAACTCACATTGAATTCGTTGTTGAAAGTGGAGCTAAAGGAGTGCACATAGTGGGCCTGGTACGTATTCGCACGATGGTAGGGCCCGCTGCCCATGGACAAAGTCGGAAGCAGACAACACTCGTTGATGACGGCGCCGTTGTCGCGAAGCCAGCGGAAATAGACGCTATCGCGACTGGAGAGGTTGTAATCCGCGCGAATTGTATAGTTGTTGTTGTTGATGCCAGCGGTATAGGAGCCGGCATAATTGTTGAAGTTGTCTGTCTCGGGCGAAGAATAGCCGTTCGGCAGCGGGAAGTGCGAAAGATAAGTCTGAGCTTGGGTAGCCACCTCACTGGGATTCATGACGTTGTACGCGCCGTTGTACTGGAATGGCTGACGCAATTCGTAATTCGGGTCGCTTGGATTTAAGTCAAGCGTGGATGGGTCGTAAACCACGTAACGGCAGTTGACGGGCTCACTCGCTGAGCCATCACACTGGGCTGGATCCACAGGAAAACGAGTCAGCCAATCACTGAAGTCTCCAGTGCGCTCGGCAGCGGTGGGGACATAGGCGGTGTATTCGCTCACGCCGCGGTTGCGCAAGCGCTCGAACGACCCAAAGAAGAACAGCTTGTTTTTCCCATTAAATACTTTGGGAATGATGACCGGACCACCCACCGTGAAGCCATACTGGTTCTGGTGATAGGGGCTGCGCGGTATGCCTTCATAGATGCTGTACGGGTTATTGGCGTTCATACCCGCATTCTGTAAGGTGTCGTACACGGATCCATGCAGGGCATTGGTCCCGGACTTCGACGTCACACTGATTTGGCCCACGTCGCGGCCATACTCCGCCGAGTAGTTTGAAACTTCCGCTTTGACTTCCTGGATGGTGTCCTGGTTCACGTTCATGAGCGGACCTTCCACCCAATTGTCGTTGTTGTTCAGGCCATCGACGTAGTAGCCGACTCCGTACTCTGTACCCCCGACATTCAACTGCATGGCGCCGGGCATGGTTGCCGAGGCTAGTCCCCAGGCCAAGCGTGAAGTATCGCCGGTGCCGCTGTTGAAGTTGGGCAAGATCTGGGCGAAATTCAAATAGTTCCTGCCCTGCACGGGCAGGTCCTGAACAAATTTGTTCTCGATGACGTCCGAGACGTTCGCATCATCGGTCTTAACCAGCGCTGCCGCGCTGGAGACTTCCACCGTCTCGGTGGTTTGTCCCAGCTTTAGTCCGATATTAATACGCTGAGTCGTGCCGTTTTCGAGAGGCACAGCAGTCGAAACGGTATGCGCGAAGCCCTCTTTGACTACCTCGACTTTGTAGTGGCCGGCAATGAGGTTGGGAAATTGATAATCACCGCTTGCGCTGGTGGTCGCCTTCCACTGGACGCCGGTGTCCACGTTGGTGAGTGTTACTTTCGCGCCCGGGATCACAGCTCCTTGCGGGTCAGTCACGTTGCCCACGATGGTGCTGGTGATAATGACTTGTGCGAACAGCGCGGTAGCGAGGACGCAGAAAGCTAGCAGGAACAAGCCGCAGTCACGACGCATAAACTCCTCCTGTATAACGGTGCTGGCCCCGACGAGAGATCGCAGCCGGGATTAGCGGTCAAGTCTCCAGATTTTGAAACGTTTCAAATCGGCAACGACGCAGTCTATGCCAGGCTTTTGAACGTTGTCAAGCAGAATTAAAGTCCTTGGTGAAACTTCGTTCGCCGACAACCAGCGGGCGACCTCTGGTAAAGGGAAGGCGTCAAGTATCTAGCGGACCTCGACGGCCTCTACGGGATGCTTCGACTGGGAAGAAGTAGCCGTGCTGGACGGAGGAGCAACCGATTGGCGGATCTTTAACTCAGTCGGCAGGACTATCCTCTTGTGCGGCTGCTTTAAACCGGCAACTCGTTCCAATAGGAGGCGGGCAGCCGTCGTGCCCAACTGGTAGCCGGGCTGGTATACGGTGGTGAGCGCTGGCGCGGTAAATTCAGCGAAATCGAGATTGTCAAATCCGACAATGGAGAGCTCTTCGGGGCAGTGCAAACCTAGTTCACGCGCGGCCAGCAGCACGCCCAGCGCCATCAGATCATTGCAGGCAAAAATCGCAGTGGGCCGGGGCAACATACCCAACAATCGTTTAGCCGCCTGATAGCCGCTATTGCGCTCAAAGCGGGCTTCCTGAACATAGTCCGGTTCGATGGACACCTTAGCCTTGGCAAGGGCGCGCTTGAATCCCTTCAATCTCTCCACCGCGTTAGCCAGATGCAAAGGACCCGTGATCACCGCCAGTTGGCGGTGGCCCATCCGCAGCAGATGTCGCGTGGCGCTATAGGCTCCCGCCTCGTTCGCCACAAGCACCACGTCTCCGTTCCAGTCCTTGGGCTGACGGTCAAGGCAGACCACGGGAGGCCCGGAGACCGCGGATTTCAACTGGGCCGTGATCTCGCTGTCGGCCGCCGGAATCACGAGCCACCCGGCGGGGCGATACGACCTCAGTTCGTTCAGATAAGAGATCTCTTTGCGCGGATCGTTATCGGTATTGCACAGTACCAGACGGAGAGAACTCTGGTAGGCAACATCCTCGACGCCGCGCACTACCGCCGGAAAAAACGGGTTGGTCACATCCGGAATGATCATGACCAGCATGCTGGTCTGGTTGCGGCGCAGGCCCCGTGCCAGTTGGCTGGGCTGGTAACCGAGGCTGCGAATCGCTTCCAGTACCCGCTGCTTTAGCTTCTCCCGGACCTTGGCTGTGCCATTGATCACGTGCGATACCGTGCCGATGGACACTCGGGCCCGCTCCGCAATCTGCCGCATTGTGACGGGAGGGTTCATCTAGTTTGCCGCTATACAGGTTAGCGACATTACCCGTACGGTTTTGCGCCGGGGCCAGCTTGTCACGGCGCAAGCCCCAATCTGGCTACGACAATTCATTCCGCATCTTGAACGCAACGGAACCCGAGCGCTCCGGAGCGGTCCATGCTGGGCGCCATCATCAGCAGCTTCCCGTGCTCGTTCAGTTTATAGGCTTGGGGAAAGTACCAGATGGATCCCTGGGGTTGATAGTAGCTGCCTCCGCGCAGAATTCCGCCGCGCGTATGCTCGTCCTGAAACTCTTCTGTCCACTGCCAAACGTTGCCAACCAGATCCATAACGCCGAACGGGCTGGTACCTTGGGGATGCGTATCGACCGCATCGGGTCCACGCATAGTTCGGCTCTTGTCGGGCGCCGGAACGGCGTCGGCATTCCACGTGTTGCCCCAAGGATAGGTGCGCCCATCCGTCCCTTGGGCCGCGTACTGCCACTCCCACTCGTGCGGCAGACGCTTGCCGGCCCAAGCCGCATAAGCCCGCGCGTCTTCCAGTGAAACCCAGGTGACCGGTTTGTTCTCCCAACCTGACGGATAGTTCCCGTCCTTCCAGTCGCGCAGGAAATTCAAATCGTCTTGCGGATGATAGTGCGTGGCATCGAGGAACCTCTTGAACTGCGCGTTGGTCACGGGATACTTGTCGATCCAGAAGGACTTCACATGCATGGGGTGATCGTGAAAACGGCCCGGCGAATCCTCCCATGGATATTGCACATCCACGCCGATGTCGTCGGATCCTTCAATCTCAATGCCGCTGACGCGAAAGTCGAAGTCGCCGCCGGGGATTTTCACCATGTCCGCAGGAGATCCCGAGGGCGGCTTGGTGGCGGCAATGGGCACGATCTGCTGCGGCACAAGTTTCCACTCATGGGAGTAAGTGGCAAGCGGAGTCGCACTCAATTCCTTCATCTTCGACATCAGTTTCTGGACGCCGGCCTCTGGAGCGCTCTTCGACGCCAGCAGAGCCCCGTAGCCGTGCGCCTCGATCGGGAAGCTGAGCACTATCCGCCCCGACTGACTCTTCGCCGGCGTGAGTTCAACGCCGTGATACAGATCGAAATAGCTAATGCCGTCTTCCAGCGCCAGTTCGATCTGCGGACCTTCCACGTTGTACTCGTTGCGGTTCACAATCGTCCAGACGGTTTGCCGGCCCAATGGCCACCGGCTGGCAAAGACACCATAGCGCAACATCGGCGCCAGAGGCTCCCAGTCAGGACTGATAAGAAACGGGGCCAGCGCGCGTTCCATGGTGGCGACACGGCGGGTGGCTTCCGCGTCGCGCGGCGTGATTCCATTCCAGATACCCCAGATGTTCTCCCAACTCTCCCAGCCGATTCCGTTGAAAAAGGCAAACTGCAGGTTATCGGTCTTGTCGCGCTTCCAGCGATCGGAAATGTTGACTTGATGCCGCGTTTCCAACCATTTGTATTTGTCCACCATGGGCACAAACGGATACTGATATTGCCCCCAGGTCAGGACATTCCAAGCTAGCGCTTCATCTGCCGGTCCGCCTTCAGGCTCAAAAGCGAGAGGATGACCGGTCTTATCGGCCGCCAGCGAGAAAGCTAGTGGCACTCCATCTTGGGTGTCGCCGTTGATGCCGTCGGCGCCAATCTCCGCCATCAGACTGGCGATCGCATCGGGCCACGACATGCCCGGATCGCGTGTTCCCTGGTCCCACATCATCATGGGAAACAGCACGCGCACGCCGCGGCGATGGAAATCGGCAATCATCTGCCGCACGCCGACCACACCGCCGGGCATGGAGCGAATCATGTCGTGCTGGTTTCGGTTGTCGATGCCCATGTTCGGATATGTCGGCCAGATGAGAACCGCATCAATTCCGCCGTATCTTTTTTCGAGATCGTCGAGATAGCGATCGACGGTGTAGCGGTGGGCGACCGGGTCATAAAAATAGCGGTCTTCGACCATCATCTGCGGCTGGAAAAAACTGGATTGGGTCCATTTGAGCGTGGGCAGATCGTAGCGTGAGCCATCATAACCGATGCGAATGCGGCGTTCATTTCGCCAGTGACGGATGTCAGCGAGCCAGGCGTCGTGCTCGTTCGCTGAGCAACTCGCCGATCCACCCTCCCAGGCTCCCCTCATGACAAGACAGCCCGGCGTGGGAATCTGCTGGCGTTCGGGGCGGTAATGAGAGTCTTGGGCGGAAGCCAGGCTGACGAGGACAAGCAGCAAGGAAACGAAAAGGGGCATGAATGCGCGTTTCATAAATGTGCTCCGGTGGACAAAGGGGTTCACGGGGGTCAATATAAAACGTTTCAAGACGCATGTCTATGCTTGGGTGGAGAATGTCACCCCAAAGAAGGATTGGCGCTCATGACAAGGCAAGGGTTGGTATTGGTCGTAGTCACTCTGGCGGCGTTGTCTCAGTCTTCGTTGCCGAGTCAGCAAAGGTCTCAGGGACAGACAAGGTCGCGAATCCTGTCGCTTTCTCATGCGGAATACCTTGACCGGGTCCAAGCCATCTGGACGGCACAGATGATTGCGCAGTATACGGGTGGTCGATTCGAGCACCAGCCTGCCTCGGTTCTTCCGGAGACACCTCTAAGCCACCTTCCCGGTTACGCTCCGGTGGACGACGACTACTACTACGAAATGGTGGCGGTCCGCGCCTTCGAGAAATACGGCATCGGGCTCACCGTCCAACAACTCGGTCAACAGTGGCTTGAGAACAACGCCGGTTCGTGGGGCTCAAGCGAACAGGCATTGTTGCTGCTCAAGCGCGGCATCAAGCCTCCCGATACTGGGCATCCCCGGTACAACAAGCTCTGGTGGACGATTGGGCCGCAATTCAGCAGCGACGTATACGGCGCCTTGAGTCCGGGAATGCCGAACGTTGCCGCCGAAACGGCTCGTCGACTTGGCCACATCAACGGATATGCTGAGGGAACAGATGGGGCTGTCTTTGTTTCTGGAATGATCAGCATCGCTTTCGTGGAGCGGGACCCTCACATCATTGTTCGTAAGGCCGCGACCTTGATTCACCCTGACTCGCCGTACCGTAAGTGCCTGGATATGGTGATCCAGATGGCGGACGGGGGCAGCAGCCCCGCTCAGATCTTCCGGGCGATTGATGAGCGTTGGGGTATCGAATACCCCGCCACGAACAACGCCGTCGTCAATGGCGGTTTCGTCGCCACGAGCGTGTGGTTTGGCGGGGGTGACTTTCAGAAAACGATTCAACTTGCCGTTCACGCTGCCGATTTCGCCGATGCTGACTGTAACGCGGCCAACGCTGAGTCCGTGGTTGCAGCGATGTCGGGCATGAGAGCTCTACCCCCTGAACAGGTGGCCGAACTGCACGACCGCATCAAGGGGGCTGAGATGGGGCCTCTAAAGTTGACACCGCCGGTAGATGAAAGCATCAGCGAATTGGCGAGGCGAACCGCGAAGCTAGGCATGGCAAGTCTTATGTCTCACGGAGCCAACGATGACGGGAGCGCTCTCCGGATTCCAGTCGAGGAACCCGAGACTCAACCGGCCGAGTTGTTCAAGCTTGCAGATCTGATGCGCTATTGGAACCCCGATTGGACTCTTGAGCGAGCAGGGTTTGGCGGCGCAGGGGGCGGCATGCCGGGAATCCGTGGCATTACATACCTGGATGGAGAAATTCTCGCGACCTATCCCCGCGATGAAGCGCGAGGAACAGTCTTGAGGAGAACAGTCCGATTGGGGAATCAGCCAATTTTGAAATTCAAGGTGGGCGTGGATCAAGGGCGAGCGTGGCAGCTACAGGTCTATGTGAACGACGACAGGCTCCTGGACAAGCTGATCGAGGGCGTGTCGCATGCGCGAAGCTGGCAGGAAATCAATGTGGATCTAGCGAAGTACCAAGGTCGGGAGGTGGTGCTGCGGCTCTACCAGCGCGTGCTGATTCCGCACCACGAGGCCGGCAATGCCTATTGGCGGGACCTCGTCGTGCAATAGCATCGGGCTGCCTGGGGCCTGCTTCAGCTCTGGCTCGCCTAACAGCTACACAGCTCCCAGATGGAAAACGGGATTCACCCCTGTCGCTCCCGCGATGAGTCGTTGCTGCTCCGCTTCCGTTATGGGCTGGAAGTTCTGAGCAACATCCATTCCCAGCCGGAAGTAGCGCTCATCACCCGGAGGAATGGCGGCGGTAATCGGTTGCGAGAGCGTCCAGCGCAATCCCATCGCGGCCTCGTCCGGGAAGCCGGCCGGCTCATACCAGCACTTGGGATGAGGGTGATCGTTCTTCGCAGAGTCCGGCCAAGTCGTCCTGGCCATACCTTTCAGCGCCATGATCCCCATTTCCTTCTGTCTGGCTTTCTCGATCACCTGCGGTCCGAACTTGGCCTGCGAGTAGAGAACAAAGTTGACGGGAAACAGAATTGTGTCGAAGTGATAGCGGTCCATCGCCGCGAGGGCCACTTCAACCGAATGGGCGGAGAACCCGATGAAGCGCAGTTTGCCAGCCTTCCTTGCCGCCTCGAAAGTCTCCACGGCGCCCTTGGGGCCTAAGATCTGCTCGAGATCGGACATCTTCGAGAGCGCATGAAACTGGTAGAGGTCGACATGATCAGTACGCAGCAGCCGGAGCGACTCGTCCAGCAACTTGGCCGAGCCTTCCTGGCTCCAGTCCTCTTCCTTGCAAGCGAGGAAGACCTTGTCGCGATAGGGTTGAAGGGCCGCTCCCAGCCGCTCTTGTGCGTTGCCGTAAGTCGGGGCAACATCAAAGTAGTTGATGCCTCGGTCCACGGCCTCTGCCACGATGTTGCTCGCAAACGACGGGCTGTTTTCCATCACCACAATGCCGGCAAAACCGATGATGGAGAGCTTCTCGCCGGTCTTGCCTAATGGTCTCCGGGGAACAGGTGTCATGGTATTGACTAGTTGTTCCGCCTTCGCGAGGGGCTCAAACATTCTCGTTGAGCTGACTAATCCGGCCGCTGCTCCTGCTTTCAAGAAATCCCGTCTTTGCATGACATCCTCCACCGAAAAGGCTTTGACTTTCAGTGATTATGGGGTTTCTCCGAGTGCTGTACGAAGTTGGCGGGGAGCGGTTCGCGGATGACCATGATGCGGTCCACATCAACGTCCTGAAGCACCTGCTTGATGCCGCTGGGCCAGCGAATCTCGATTTCTTTGATGCGCCGGTTTGCGCCCAGGCCGAAGTGCACCCGGCTATCGCTCGAGGAAGCGAATCCGACGGCGGTGGTAACTTCATTCCACTGTGACCGGCCGTCTTCGGTCGTGATGTGCACTTGTGCGCCGATCCCCATTCGATTGCTGGCTGTTCCCACCAGCTTGAGAAGAATCCAGTGGTTGTTGCCGCCAGAGATATTGTGAAACAGCTTGACTGCTCCGTTCAGCACCGTGACTACAGCATCCACGCGCCCGTCGTTGTCGATATCCCCGAACGCGACTCCGCGGTGCGGAGCTTCCTTCTGGAAGTCGGGACCAGCTTCGGAACTCACGTCTTCGAATTTCCCGTTGCCGAGGTTGCGGAAGACGGAATTTCGCTCTGGATATTGCCGTTCCGGAACCAGTTGGCTGATGTTGTCCAGAACATTGGAGCGGGCAACGAACAGGTCTTTCCAGCCATCATTGTCGAAGTCAACCATCCCGTTTCCCCACCCGGACATTTGTGAAGTCAGCCGTGCCAGCCCGCTGCTGACTGTCAGGTCGGCAAACTCTCCCCGGCCGCGGTTCCCGTACAGAGGGAAGGTCTCGAATTCCACGGCAGTGTGCCAGATGTCAGGCAGGCCATCGTTGTTCACATCGCGGAAATCGGAACCCATGCCCGAAAGGGCAGCACCATTCGACCCGTAGGCCACACCGGCCAATTCGCCGACCTCCTCAAACTTTTTCCCGCCGACATTGTGAAACAGGAAATTGCGAGTATTGTCGTTGGCTACGAAAGCATCCAAAAAGCCGTCGCCATCGTAGTCTGCGAACGATACGCTCATACCTTTGCCAAATTGAGATGCGATCCCGGTTTCCTCAGAAACATCGGTGAAGGTTCCGTCCCCGTTGTTTCGGTACAGCGTATTGTGAGTTGGAGCGTAGTACCGGGGATGGCAGTAGCCGCGGGCACCGCCGCCGATCGTGCAGTAAGGTTCTTTGCTGACCTCCCACTTGCAGTAGTTCACAACAAAAAGGTCCAGGAGGCCGTCGTTGTTGTAGTCGAACCAGCCGGCGCCGATCGACCACATCTTCTTCCCGTCCAAAGTTGCGCCTTGCAGCCCCGCCTTGGCGGTTACGTCGGTGAAGGTTCCATCTCCATTGTTGTGAAATAACTGGTTCCCTGTAACGTTCGCGACGAATATGTCAGGCCAGCCGTCATTGTCATAGTCACCAACAGCCACGCCCATGCCGTAACCTGCTCCGGCGACGCCTGCTCTCTCGGTCACATCGGTGAAGGTGCCGTCATGGTTGTTATGAAACAGGCGGTTCCAGTACGCAGGGGATTCTTTCTTGAGTGAGGGGATTGCGGCTCCATTTACAACGTATATGTCGAGGTAGCCGTCATTATCATAGTCGAGCAAGGCTATGCCGGCGACCATCGTTTCGATCTGATTCTTGTTCGGAGTGGGAGAACTGGCTGTTGTGAAGTTCAACCCGGACTTGCCGGCGATCTCTTCAAAGCGAATGCGCGACGGAGCGCTCGGGCCAGATGCCACGGCGAGCACCACAGCAACGATCAGAATGACAATCAGCGAACGCATAGCACTTCAATCCTCGCGTTCTCGCGGACTTCTCTGGTGCCGAAGCTTATCATTCTTCAAGTTGCTGGCCAACGCGATGAATCAGGTCACGTCAACTGGGGACAGTGCGAAGTGCTACCATGCGGAATGAAATGAGGACGGTAGTTGCATTCCTGTTGATGTCGTCATTCATAGCGGGGCAGGCTGGACCTGATCTGACGGTGGTCCTGCAGCAAGGGGCAAGACTCGTCGATCAAGGCAAATTGTCCGCAGCCCAGGAGTTGTATGAGAAGGAGCTAGGCAGTTACCCTGACGATCCTGACCTTCGCCTCGAGCTAGGTATGGTCTACTTTCGCCAGCGGAATTGGGCGAAGGCTGCCGAGAAATACCAGGCCAGCCTTGCCGTCGCGCCGGGGAAGATCAAACCTCTTTACTACCTGGCAGAGGCCTACTTCATGGAGTCGGACCTGGATCGCGCCCGCGAAACCATTGCCCAGGCGGCCAGCATCGCTCCCGAAGACGCCCAAGTCTGCCAGAAGTATGGGGAATACCTGAGCGCGACAATTGAGACGCGCAAGGAAGGACTCGCCTGGCTGCAGAAGGCCCGCCGTCTCAATCCTGGCCTAGCGCGAATCGACTTTCAGATCGGTAAGACGGAATTTGACTTGACCGATTACCGGTCGGCAACCTCGAGCTTGGAGACGGCCTTGAAGAAGGACTCCAGCGACGGACAGGCAGCGTCTTATCTGGCGGAGTCCTGGGCGAGCCTCGGTGACTGGGAGAAAGCGCAGGGCGATTACAACTACGCCTTGGCTCACGGCCAACTAGACGGACCAACGTACTACGGACTGGGCACGGCCCTGGTGGAATTGGGAAAGCCCGACGCGGCGCTCGCTCCGCTCCAACGCGCAATTGTCGTGCAGCCTTCGCTGAGCAAGGCTCATTTCCAGCTCGGTAAGGCATACCGTGAACTCGGCCGGAGCAAGGAAGCACAACACGAGACCAGACTCTTCTCCGCGATGACCGACAGGATTGACACATCCAACGAACTGAACGGACCGGAAGAGGAAGACGCCTGGAAGCGAGTAAAGCCGCTGCTGGAAGCAAACCAGGAGCAGGAAGCCCTCGAACTCCTGGCAAAGCTGCCCGTGACAGACGTGCTCGATCATGGGGAACCACACTACCTGCTTGGGACCATGTACTACAGCTTGGGGCGGAAAGATAATGCGAAGCGCATGCTGAACACTGCCCGAACGCTAGCTCCGAAGTCGAGCCGCATCGTGGCATATCTCGGCATGGTTGAACTGTCTGGTGGAGAGACCACGGCGGCGGAAGAATCGTTCCAGTCGGCCCTGGCTCTCGATTCTGCGGAAGTCCTGGCCCTGATCGGAATGGGTGGCATCCGATACCAACAGCAAACGTGGGCCGAGGCCGCGGAGTATCTGGAGAAATCGCGCACAGCCGACCTCGGCGCACTGTATATGCTCTGCGATGCCTATTTCCGCGTTGGAAGAACCGAGGACGCTCTGCTCACTGCCGAAGTGATTCGAGCCCTTGGCGCAGGTCAACAGCCTCTGCTTGATGAACTGGAAAAGCTGGTGAGACTTCATCAAACCGAGCCAGCACATATGGTTCCATAGCCCCTGATCAGAATTGTGGTCACGCAAGAGGCCGTGTTCCTGCTACACTCCCACGTCATGAAAAAGACTGGCACTTGTTGTAGAGCATGTATGGTCGTGCTGCTCTCTCTGAGTGCGGCAACTGCGTTCGCACGCAAACATGAAACTGGATTCCTAGACCGAACGGTTTCCCTGAACCGAGAGTCTTACCGCTATCAGGTTTACGTGCCCCGAGATTTCGATTCCAAGAAGAAGTGGCCGGTTATTTTGTTCTTGCATGGTGCAGGCGAACGCAACGATGACGGCCTGCAGCAAACCGATGTTGGGATCGGACATGCCATTCGTGTCAACGTCTCCAGGTTCCCGTTCATTGTCGTGATGCCCCAATGCCGAAAAGACAGGCGATGGATCCATGCGGACATGCAGGCGCAGGCAATGGCCGCGCTCGAACAATCGATCAAGGAATTTCACGGAGACCGTGACCGGCTCTATCTCACCGGCCTTTCCATGGGCGGTTACGGAACCTGGGATATGACCGCCAAGTATCCAGGTAAGTTTGCCGCCTACGTCCCAATTTGTGGCGGCATTTACGGCCCGGCGAAAGTGCCGGACGCACGGGTCGGACTCGCGGCCGATCCCAGCGTGGCTGATCCGTATGCCGAAACCGCAAAGCGCATCGGCTCTACACCCATCTGGATTTTTCATGGCGCTGCAGATGACACTGTGCCCGTGGAAGAATCTCGCAAGATGGCGCAAGCGCTTGAAGTCGCGAAGGCCAACTTCCATTACACGGAATATCCTGGGGTCGGTCACAACGCGTGGGACAAAGCCTACGCGGAACCTGAACTGATTCCATGGTTGCTGGCGCAACACCTCCACTAAGATCGTGATCACCGCGCCCAGCTGGGGCGGACAGCGGGTTGCGCGCCAGCCGTGGTGGGCGAAAGTTCGGTATCTGGTACAATTCCGCGTTCCAAGCGGTAGCCCCACATTTTCTGGCGTTCCCGCGAGGTGTTGAATGCATTCAAAAAGAGCGCACGCGCACCAAGTATTCTGCAATTTGCTCGTCGGCATGTTGCTTGCGCTCGCCGCCGCGGCCCAGACCACTCGCTATTCCCCAGAAAGTGACCAACTCCCCGGCCCGGACTGCCTCAATCCGGTGAGGCCGTCGGCAGGGCAACCAAAGATCTGCACTCGGGAAGACTATAAGATCTGGCTCGACGACATCACTCACTGGCGCAACGAGATGCGGATTCGCGCCGGTTACTCCAGTCGCGAATACGAGCGGCCTGAATTCAAATGGGCGCGGTCGAGTTTCATTCAGCCGCAGATGATGGTCGAAGAGCGGTACTTCTACGATCCGCAAACGGATCAATATACCGTCGACAAATATCTGGACGATCTGGAAAAACGCTACGGCGGCATTGATTCCATACTGATCTGGTCGGTGTATCCCAACATCGGCATTGACGATCGCAATCAGTACGACATGGTGCGGGCCATGCCGGGAGGAGTCGAGGGTGTCAGGAAGATCGTCGCGGATTTTCATCGCCGGGGAGTGCGAGTTTTCTTTCCAGTGATGCCGTGGGACCAAGGCACGCACGATCCCGGCCTACCGAACTGGGAGGCCACCGCGAAGCTGCTGGCGGACGTGGGTGCGGACGGGATCAATGGCGACACATTCTGGGGTCTGCCTCGTGCCTTTCAAACGGCAGCGGACGATCTGGGCCATCCACTGGTTCTTGAACCGGAACATACTCTGCTGTCTCCCTTCGAGGGGTTGATGTGGAACACCATGACGTGGGGCTACTGGCAATATCCGGCTGCGCCGATGGTCAGTGCGCTGAAATGGCTTGAACCCCGGCACATGGTCAACGTCTGCGACCGCTGGAAACGCGACAAAACCGACAACCTCCAGTATGCGTTCTTCAACGGCGTCGGATACGAAAGTTGGGAGAATGTATTTGGCATCTGGAACGGCATCGTCCCGCGTGATGCGGAGGCCATCCGTCGGGTGGCGAAGATCGAGCGGGCCATGGCGGACTTCCTGGTGAGCCCTGAGTGGCAGCCCTACGCTGCGACGGAACGATACGGGATCTATGCCAGCCGCTGGCCCCTGGAAAAGAAGACTTTGTGGACTATTGTGAATCGCCTTCCGACTGATACCGACGGTCCTCAGCTGCGGGTTCCCGCCCAGTCGGGGCTGCGCTACTTCGATTTGTGGCATGGCGTTGAACTGACGCCGCAGCTCGCTGGTGGAGGCGCGTTCCTTTCCTTCCCCATCGAGGCGCATGGCTTTGGCGCCATTCTCGCAACCCCCGACGCACCCGACGGCAAACTGCAGGCGCTCCTCGAGGCGATGAAGGCTCTTGCGTCCAGTCCGCTGACCAGCTATTCCAACGAATGGAAGTTCCTTCCGCAGCAAATGGCCAAGCTAGCCAAGACCGCGACCGCCAGCACAGCCCCGCCCGGCATGGTGAAGATTCCATCCGGAGATTTCGTCTTCAAGGTCAATGGAATCGAGATCGAGGGTTTCAATGAGAGCGGGGTGGACGTGCAATATCCGTGGGAGGACTCGCCGCGCCGCCACCATCTGCATACGGTGCACGTGGATTCCTTCTGGATCGACAAGTATCCGGTCACAAATGCTGAATTCAAGAATTTTCGGGATGCAACTCACTACCACCCCAAGGATGACTCGAATTTTCTGCGCGACTGGCGGAACGGCACCTACCCGCCGGGATGGGAGAACAAGCCGGTGACCTGGGTCTCCCTCGAGGATGCGCGCGCCTACGCTGCATGGGCAGGAAAGCGTTTGCCGCATGAGTGGGAGTGGCAATACGCCGCGCAAGGAGGCGACGAACGCCTCTATCCATGGGGCAATACCTGGGATGATGCGGCCGTGCCCGTGCCTGACAAAGGTCGCGCACTTCGCGGTCCGGACGGTGTAGACACTCACCCTCGCGGGACGAGTTCTTTCGGAGTTGCAGACTTAGTCGGCAACGTGTGGCAGTGGACCGACGAATTCAGCGACGAGCACACACGTGCCGCTGTGGTGCGCGGCGGAAGCTATTATCAGCCCCAAGGTTCGGTGTGGTATTTTCCGCAAGCCTATCGTCTTGACCAGCACGGCAAACTGCTGCTGATGGCGCCGAGCAAAGATCGGGCAGGTACGCTGGGGTTCCGCTGCGTGAAGGACGTGGAATAAATGCGCGGAATAGAAACGCAGAATCGCTTGTCACTTAGGCTGTTTCGGATAGTGCCGTCTAATACTGCACACACGACCACTCCACTAATGCATGTTTAAGTCTGGCGCGGGAAATCGAGATTGCGGTCCCGACGGGAGCCCAGTTGATACCGCTGGGTGGCAGTACGCCGTGGCTTCAGGAATCCTTGGCTGGGTTCTCGACGCCTTTGATTTTTTTGTCGTCATCTTTCTGGTCGATTCGCTCGCCACTCATTTTCAAGTCGAGAAAAGTGCGATCGTCTGGACGATCTCGATTGCTCTTGCGATGCGCCCGGTTGGCGCATTCTTCTTCGGGGCGCTGGCAGATCGCTTTGGCCGACGGATCCCGCTCATCATCTGTGTGCTCTATTTCTCCACGGTCACCCTGGTAAGCGCGTTTGCCCCGAATTATGCGGTGTTTGCGGTTCTGCGAGCGCTTTACGGGATTGGTATGGGCGGTTACTGGGGAACGGGCGCGTCACTGGCTATGGAAAGCGCTCCACAGCAGCGTCGTGGTTTTCTCTCTGGACTGATGCAGAGCGGCTACCCGGTCGGCTACCTGTTTGCCGCCGTCGCCATAAAAGCCATTCTGCCGCGGTATGGGTGGCGCTCCATGTTCGGCGTAGGACTCCCCGTAGCACTCCTGATCAGCCTGGTGGCGCTCAGGGCGCCAGAATCCGTTGCCTGGCGTGAGAATCGAGTGGGCTCGGTAGGTTCTATCCTCCTCGTGCTCTGGAGACATCGGGGCGGCTTCGCCTACCTCCTGCTGCTCATGACGGTGATGTCCTGCCTTTCCCACGGCACGCAGGATCTCTATCCGGATTTCCTGAGATCCGCTCATGGGCTAACCCGAGACACAGTGTCTAACATCGCGATCCTCTACAACACCTGCGCTATCGCATCCGCACTTCTATTCGGACAAATCTCGGAAAGACTAGGCCGAAGACGAGGCATCATGCTAGCTCTTTGTGTGTCCCTGGCCGCACTCGGCCCGTGGGCATTCGGCACGTCGCTCGCAGTTCTGATTCTCGGGGCATGCGTGATGCAGGCAGGCGTGCAGGGCGCCTTTGGAGTAATCCCGGCTCACTTGAATGAGCTGTCGCCCGATGCGGCTCGCAGTCTGTTTCCAGGCCTCACCTACCAACTTGGAGTGCTGCTTGCCTCGCCTGCTGTGTCGGTGGAATACGCCTTGCGCAATCGCCTCGGCTATCCCTGGGCGTTGACCATCTTTGAAGGAACAGTCATTCTTTGCCTGCTGTTCATTTTCCAGTTTGGTCCTGAACGCCAAGGGCGAAGTTTCCGTGCGTCACATGTCGGCGAATGACCCAAGCTGCGGGTGGCGGCTGGAATCGAGGATTGTGGTACACAGCCAACGCGTAGCAAGAGCTAAAGCAGGCAGCGCGCCACCCTATTTCTTCTTTCTTTCTTCTTCTTCCACATATACCCATGTGTTAGGTGTTAGGTAGATGGCGCGACTGCCCGTCTACTAATACACGGAGTGGTGATACCTGAGCCTCACCACTTGCTGCGTGCCGCGCCCTGCGCGCGTCAGCCCCAGTACCCAGCAGCCACAAACATAGCCAGCACGTCATCCCAGCACGCTGCCCCCAGAGTCCTGCGACTAAAGGACTTCTGAGTCGTAATAGGGATTGCCCGATTTGCCCGATTTTCCTCTCGTCTACTAAATACACGCGAGTTGTGTACGAGTAAATTGTCGAGGCCGCCAGTACAAGAGGCACTACCACCTTACCGTCGCGCCCAACGCTTTACTTCGTAAACGCGGAGCCGACTCACCTGCTCATGAGTACGAGAGGCAGAAGGGATGCCGGCTCCCTTGCTGAGCAGACAAACGCGGGATGGATGTGGGTCAGGAGGAAGCGGGGATGACTAATACTCTATCCAACCACTACCACCACTACTACGACCAGGTGGGGTAGGGTGGGTCAGTATATCCGTATATAACTTTTAGTGTATCCGTATACGGCCAAAGGTGGTCGCCAGTGACCAGTCGGCGCAGCTCATGCCGTGGACTGCCTTGACGGGCTGGTTGGCATCGCGGCGGCGGGATACAGGCGCGCCGCGCGCAGCGTTAGCTGGCCGAAGTCTGTCGGCAGTGTGCCTCTTTCTCTGGGGACTCGCCAGTTCGGGTGCAAAGCACTGCCCAATAACGGTTGAAATCGTTGCCTAACTGCCTCCAGTACAATCTCCAGGAATGCACGAGTGTGCGTGGTTCAAAAACAGATGTTTTCGGGGTAGATAGGGCCGCGAAGAGCAATTATTCTTCCTCAAGACCTTGAACCGCAGAGTTCGGCAAGTTCTCATTCACAGTACCGGTTGGCGTGGAGATGTTTTCAGATCCCTTGGGCTCGCAAGCGTACCCGACTCTTGTCGATCCTCCTCGAAAAGTGCAAGCCAACCCAGAACAACACCGGACGGGTCCACATGGATGGCCTTCCGGGGTGCACCTGCCCGCGACACCAGTGCCGCTGAGGTAGACCTTCGGTCGGCTGGCTGAAGGACTATCACTGACGTTCAGGGCCGCCGTCCGTGCCCCCGATGCCGTGGGCTTGAACATGACAGTGATGCCGCAGCTCGCGCCTGCAGCCAGCAAGCTTCCGCAAGTGTGGGTTTGCGCAAAATCCTCGGCATCTGTTCCGGTAATCGCAATGTCGGTAATGTTCAACGTAGTCGTGCCTAGATTGGTTAGAGTCGCAGCTTGGGCCGGACTGGTCGTGCCAATGGTCACCGTGCCGAAGGTGAGGTTGGTAGGAGACAGCTTCGCCTCGGTGTTGGACCAAGCCATTTGTGAATTGCTGGCGGTGCTCTGCGCGATCGGCGACCTCGCAGTCCGGGCCCCGGTTTGCCCGGTGCTGAGGGTAAAGCCGCGTCTGCCGAAGGAGCGGAGCGCGCCCGGAGTCTGAGTTGTCGATTCGTGCATTATTACTGCAGCGCTCGGGGGAGTTGGTGCGACTGCATCCACTAGGCCGTTGCAGCCTTCAACATCGGGATGATTCTCGTCGCACGGGATCAGCAGAAAAGTGTGCTGGTCACCATTGGAGAGCGTTCCGATGCCACTGATTTCTCCGCGATCATTGATGAAGAATGCCTCGGTCAGTGTCAGGTCGGTACCCGGCGGGACAAAGGCGTTCAAATCGAAAATCTGGCCGTTATCCCAAAGAACCGCATGTTCGACCGGGTCGGTGCAGGCCGGTTCGTAAGGAGCATCGTAAAAGCCCGACCCACCAACAATCTGACCTGCGGAATTGATAGCATCGGCTGCACTGCATGCATTTCCCGGCAAGGCGCCGAGGTTCGTCATTGTGGTTTTCTCCCAACGGAATGCGAGTAGCGCCTGATCGCCATCATTGGTGGCACTGCCGACAACGGTTCCGGCGTCGTTCAGCCACTCGGCAAATCCGTAGGTTCCGCCTAGCGTGCCAAGGTCTTTCATTTTTTCCCGCTGCCAAAGGAATGGGTGCGAAGTTATGTCCCCTGCCAAATTAGATTGACCAACCACCTGGCCGTGGTTGTTCAATGAATATGGGAACGTGCAGTTTCCTCCAAGCGTCCCAAGGTCCGTCATTTGACCCTCCTGCCAAATGAACGCGTAGAGGGTTAGGGGAGAATCATTGCAGCCGACTGCTGGTGGAACTGTTGAGTTGGCGGAGTAAGACTGGCCGACGATCTGTCCCGGTTCATTAATGAAGAGCGCCATGGCATCGGTGCCCCCAGGGAGCGTGCCCAAGTCCTGCAGCACTCCGTTCTCCCAGAGAAATGCTCGCGCCTGAGTCTTTTTTCTCAAGAAGGAGTCGGCATACGAGATCAAGTTGCTTGCAATGCCCACTACCTGGCCGGAGTTGTTTACTGCCATGGCTTGGCTTTCATAGCCGCCGTCGAGGGTGCCGAGGTTAATTGCCATGCCGTCTTTCCAGAGGACACCCAAGAACGCAGGTCCACTGATGAGCGGATCAATTTCGCCATTCTCCGAAACGCCTGCGATCAGGCCTTTATCGCTGATCCAGGTAGCCGCGGAACTGGAGCCGGCCAGGCCCGGCAGTGCACCGAGATCGGTCATCTTGCCATTTCTCCATGTGATCGCATGCGAGACGAAGCAATCGGTGTTGAAACAAAGTGGGTTGTAGGGATCGGGAGTCGTTGTGTCTGCAAAACCGGCCAACGTGCCGTTTCGGCTCAAGGAAGCAGATGGCAGAAAATCATGATAGGGCGGCAACAGCGGCAGGTAGCTGTTCGGTCCGCCGAGCGTGCCGAGGTCGATGAACTGGTAGTGATGGTGGTTGTGATCGCTATTGCCCTGCGCGGCCACGTGAACCGTGACTGCTAATGCTGCCATTAGCGTGCCTGCGATGATCAGCGCGAGTTTTCTGGGTTTCATAGTGTTCTCCTCTATTCGTTGCTTCAGGAATCGTGAAGAGCTGACCTGGCCGATTGCTTATTTGGTCTTGGCCACCAGATTTCCGAGCCAAGAATCGGCGGAAGCCCTCCCAAGAATGACAATCAGCGAGGCCAGTGGGGGAGCACTCTGGCTGGTCCTACGGTAAGGGTTGCTGTGGCGGATCCTGCCGCATTGCTTGATGTCTCTGCCACTCTGTAGGCGCCTTCGCATTTGGGAGCGCTAAACGTGTAGGTCACAGTGCGGCTTTCGAACGCTGGAACGTACGCCTGGATCGCAAATGCTTCTGCAAATGAAGCGCAGGCGGCGCTGGGCGTAACGTTTACCTTGACGGTGGCCACTTTGCCTTCAGAGGCGCAGTTATGGACCACTGTCATCAACACGACTGGCTGGCCCTCTTCCGCGGTTGATGGGCTCACAGTTAAGTTCGGCCGATCACAGGGAGGGGAGCAGAGACCACAGCAGCGTGTGCACTGGCCACGCGCGATGGTTGGAAAAATTGCCAGCACAGCGAATAGAGTCATCGTGACAATGTTCGCGGTTAGATTGTTTTTCATGACATTCTCCTTTGGTTTCTTCGTCCTCGGGTTGAGGTCGCTAATTGCAGTGGAGCTTTCGCAGCGATTTGGATATGGCCCAACTGTCCTTCCACCTACTAATGCGTAAATCAGAGAGGAAACCGATCATGGTGGGCATTGTCTCGTGGCGGCTGACTTGGAGGGAGAATCAAGGCTGAGTGAGCCGGTATACAATGCTGAGCGACCGAAGTTCAGCATTATCAAGGTCTACGCGATGTCTACTACTCACGAAGTGACGCGACTGCTGGCGGAGTGGGCAAAGGGTAACGAACAAGCCCTCGATGACCTGACTCCACTGGTGTACCGGGAACTCCGCCGATTGGCCGCCTCTTGCCTGCGGAAAGAACGCCAAGGCCACACGTTGCAACCCACGGCGCTGGTCCATGAGGCTTATCTGCGGCTCGTTGATCAAGCGAGCCCAAGCTGGCAAAACCGGGCGCATTTCTTCGGAGTGGCAGCTCGTCTCATGCGTCAAATCCTGGTGGACTATGCACGCCGGAAGCAAGCCGGCAAGCGAGCCGGGCAAAAAGTGTCACTGCAAGAAGCATTGAGTTTTCAGCAAGAGCGAAGTCGGGATCTGCTAGCTCTGGACAGTGGCCTCAACGCGTTGGAGAAGCTCGATCCGCGGAAATGCACGGTGGTCGAACTCCGCTATTTCGGCGGGCTCTCCATGGATGAGATCGCCCAAACGCTGGATGTGTCCGCTATCACTGTGCGGCGGGACTTGAGGATGGCGGAAGTTTGGCTTCACCACCAAATGCAAAACGATTAGGTGTTCCTTGACTCCGGAACGTTGGGCGCAGATCGAGGAGTTGTTTCATCGTGCCGCTGAGTCCGAACCGGGGCACCGCCCGAGCCTGCTCGACGAAGCCTGCAGCAACGACCCGGACTTAAGAAGAGAGGTGGAGGCGCTGCTCTCTTGCGAAGGCAGTGCCAGCGAGCGCGTCCAGGCGACCGTGCACTCCGTCTTAGCGGCCTTCGGATTTCCATTGGTGGGCGAGACCATCTCCCATTACCTCATCTTGGATGGGCTTGGCGGCGGCGGTATGGGCTTGGTGTACCGGGCCGAGGACATCAAGCTGGGACGCATGGTGGCGCTAAAGTTCCTGCCCGAAGAGTCAGCTAAAGATCCTGCTGCACTGAAGCGCTTCGAGCGCGAAGCTCGCTCGGCTTCGGCGCTCGAGCATCCTAACATCTGTCCTATCTACGAATTTGGCGAGCACGAGGGGCAGCCGTTCCTCGTGATGCAGCTCCTTGAAGGACAAACGCTTCGCGAATTGATCTCTGCCGCGGACCACGAGAAAGTGCCGCTTTCACTCAGTGCAATGCTCGATCTCGCCATTCAGATTGCAAATGGATTGGAAGCGGCGCACCGGTATGGCATCATCCATCGCGACATCAAACCGGCAAATATCTTTGTGACCAGCCAAGGCCAGGCCAAGATTTTGGACTTCGGTTTGGCGAAACTTGCTTCTATGGCAACGATCGCCGGCAATGGCTTAGACCGGGAGCCTGGCGGCGTCGATGTTGCAGCGGGAACGCCTCGCCATGCTTTACCGTCAGCGACTCCCGATCCGTTCCTCAGTCGAACCGGGATAGCGATGGGGACGGCGGGTTACATGTCGCCGGAGCAAGTACGTGGTGAAAAATTGGATGCGCGGACGGACCTGTTTTCCTTTGGCCTCGTGCTCTATGAAATGGCGACGAGGCAACGCGCATTCGAAGGCGAGACAGGACCGCTGCTTCAGGAAGCCATCCTGAACCAGACGCCGCGGCCGATTCGGGAGTTGAATGCAAAAATCCCGGTCAAACTCGTAGCGATCATCAGCAAGGCACTGGAAAAGAACCGGGAAGTACGCTACCAGTCCGCTGCGGAAATGCGCACCGATCTGGAAATCGTGAAGCGTGCGATGGAGCCCAAACCGTTTCTTCGCCGCTGGGATGCCGCCGCATTTGCCACCCTCTTGATTGCGGGCACTACTTTCTGGCTCGTAGAACGCCGCTCTCATTTACCGCAGGTTCAGCCTGAGCTGAAATTGCAACAGCTGACAACGAACTCCTTTGAGAACCGCGTGCTGAATGGGGCAATTTCTCCTGATGGCAAATACCTGGCCTATGGCGATACGAAGGGGATGTACGTCAAGCGCATTCAGACGAACGAGACTCGGGCGGTTCCTCAACCAGAGGAGCTCAAGGGTCAGAAAGTGGGTTGGGAGTGTGTCTCCTGGCTTCCCGACAGCACCGGGTTCATTGCGAATGCCCATCGCTCGGGAACAGATCCCGGCGAGTGGAATTCACAAGAGACCAGCATTTGGATGACTTCGGTGCTGGGCGGAGCACCGCGCAAGCTGCGGGACGATGCGCTTGGATTTTCCGTTTCTCCGGATGGCTCTGCCATCAGTTTCGGAACTAACAAGGGCAAGTTCGGCGACCGTGAAATCTGGCTGATGGGCCCAGGCGGCGACCAGGCGCGAAAGCTTTTCGACACCGATGAGGAGAGTGCCATCGGCGGGCTCAATTGGTCAAGCGACGGGAAACGAGTTCTGTATGACAAGACCGACCAGTCTGGAGACAGTCTTCTGAGCCGCGATCTTAAGGGTGGTCCTCCTACCCCCATACTTGGCCCGAGTGAAATGAAACAAGTGAACGATTTTATATGGCTGGCAGATGGACGGCTCCTCTATTCGGTGGCGGAGCCCGGATCGTTTAACGGCAGCGCTTGCAACTTCTGGGAAATGCAGCTTGATGGGCGCACAGGCGAACCCATGGAAAAGCCAAGACGGCTCACGAATTGGTCTGGGTTCTGCATGAGCGGCACGAGCGAAACCGCGGACCGGAAGAAAGTCGCTTTCTTGAAATGGGCCGGAAAGCAAACTTCTTTCTTGGCTGATTTGTCGGTGGGCGGGACGCGCATCCTCAGGTCAAGGCATTTTCCTGTAAATGAGAGCTCGGAAGCGGTTTTTGATTGGACACCCGACAGCAAGGCGATCTTTTTCTCATCCTTACGATCTGGCAGTCATGGCATTTACAAACAGTCGCTAGACCAGGACATTGAGGAACCTGTTCTGATCGATGGCGTCGGCAGAAACGCTCATGTAACTCCGGATGGCAAGAGCATTGTCTACCTGGGGCCCGGGGGAAATGGACCACCGCCAGCAAAAGGGCCGGAACCTGTCATGCGAGTTTCCAGCGCTGGGGGAGTTCCGCAGCAATTATTTATAGCCAAGCCCTTTAGCATGCTCACCTGTGCGAAGTCTCCTTCCCGGCTGTGCATGATTGGTGAGCCGACCGAGGATGGCAAACAATTGATCGTTTCGACCTTGGATCCCATCAAAGGGCGTGGTCTTGAGCTCTTTCAGTTTGCGCTTGTCGAGAATGATGACAGTTGGTACCTGGACCTCTCTCCCGATGGCACTCGTGTAGCCGCAACTCGAACCGCGGCAGGCCCCGTCTACATCCTCAATTTAGACGGGCAAGTCCTGCAGCAGGTTCAGGAGAAGGGTTGGACAACCTGGAGTCTTTGATTTGGGCCGCGGACGGAAAGGGTTTGTTTGTCACCGCTGGCATTCGGAACGGGAAAGAAATCTTGCATGTAGATCTCCAGGGCAATGCACATGTCCTGTGGGAGAGTACCGGTGGTTCAGGAGAAACACTCGCGCATCCGTCTCCTGATGGACGCCACCTGGCATTCGACGGCTGGACCACCAGTGGCAACATATGGACGATGGAGAATTTTTGACGCTGACGCGCCCGACTCGCTCAAAACTGCAGTTGAGCCTTCAATTGGACCATTCGAGGCGCCGCATCGCCTCCAATACCACTACCCACGATGCTGGTCGGCGACTGCTCTAGGTATGAGATCTGCCCAAAAGCCTGGTCGGAACTGTAGTTATCGGGGAAGCCAAAATTGGGATGGTTCAAGAAGTTGAAGAACTGGAAACCAATGCCAAGCGTGGCGTTTTCGCGGAGCCTCGTGTTCTTCATGATGGTGAAGTCGCTATTCAAATATCCTGGCCCGCGGAAGTGGTTGCGTCCTTGGGCGAAAGACACTAAAGGCCCGTTTATGCAAGAGCCTGACGGCCCCAAGTGTCCGGCATTGAATCCGGTTTCGCAGCCCGACTGCACGAACAGCGCGTTAGGATTGGGCGTCACACCGTCCTCCGACAGTTGCGGCGGTTGACAAGGATGGAGAGCGGGCGGGTAGGCTGCGCCCGCCCCACACGACGCACCCGATCCTGGAGGAGCCACTGGCACGGCGTAGATCGTCCCGAAGAAGTTGTTTTTGTTCAGAGCCTGGCCTTCCGAATTGTCGATGACGGTGTAAGGGAAACCGGTCCGAGCAAAGACGGTGCCTGAGATCTGCCATCCGTCTACCAGTCGATTGGGACCGCGGCCCCCAAGAGCGGCTTTCACGGGAACTTCCCAGACGTAGTTTGCATTCGAAGAGTGGCGCACATCGTACTCCGCAGGTCCATAGCTTCCTCGCAGATTGTTGGGGTCTTGTGGATAGATCGAACTGCCATAGGTGAAGGAGTACAAACCTCCGTTGGAAACTTCGTCGAACGCATGGCTGTAGGTGTAGTTGAGTTGAAAAAGGCCTGCCGCCCAACGGCTGAAGCGATGACGGAAAGAGGCGACCAAGCCGTTGTAGTTGGACACTCCACTCGTGGTCAGCTGTGTCACCCCGGTGAATCTCGGATCGGCACAGGGCGGCACTGGCGTGCTCGTGCATAGTTCAGTGGGAAACGCACCAAAACCAAATGCGTTCGCGCTAGGGTTCTGCACCAGTTCGCGAACGCCGTGATTGCCGAAATAGCCAACGTTCACCGAGGTATCGGCGCCAAACGCCTGCTGCAATTCCAGGCTCCATCTCTGATATTGCGGCGCGTGCATATGCGTCAGCGGGTTAGTGATTCCGGGCGGAGTGAAGCCGGGCGGATAGAAGCTAGAGAATGTCTTCTGAATTTGAGCAAGCGTCTGGCCGGAAACAAAGCCGTTGAGGAACGCGGCATTCGAAGCGATGGCATCTTTGGAGAGGCTGGTGCGCTCGGTTGGCGCCAGGTTGTCTTCAAAAACTGAGTACGTGTCAAAAATCGGCGGATTGCTAGACAGCGTGAGGGTATGATTCCCCGAAACAGGATCAGAAAATGCCAATTCCGCCGCGAATTACCGTATTGCGCGAAACGCCAAGAGGCTGCCAAGCAAAGCTGAATCGCGGCGTCCATAAAATGTTGTCCAATGTCGTAAACGCCTGCTTCTGGTTGGCCAGGATTGCTTGGTTGTAGGGCTGGCCGGGATCATGGCTGAGCGACGCAAAGTTCCCGGCCAGCCGCGCAAAGCAGCTCTGTTTACACACCGGATCAGATCGACGCTCAGCGCGAAGGGCAAGCGTGATAGTTAGGTCACTGCGCGCATGCCACTCGTCCTGCCCGTAGAGGCCGAAAGTATAAAAGGAAATTCGCTGTGAGGTATGCGAAGTGAAACCCTGGAGCAACTCCGTGTAGTCGGCTGGAGAGGCTGGGTCCACACCACCCTGATAGAAAGCATCGAGAGTCTGGGGCGCGAATATTCCGATAAGGTTCGTGTTGACCAGAGTGGTCCAATAGATCTTCTCGAAGCTTGCTCCGAACCCGAACTTCTGATTGCCCCAGGTTTTCACTGCATCTTCGGAAATCTGAAATTGGGTTGTGGGTCTACCACCGGGAAACGCCAAGCCATCCCCAAGATTTGTGAAGGTGTTGGAAGCGTTAAAGCTCAAGTAGTGCGGGAATGCCGACAGGGTTTGTGATGGATTCTGCACTTGAAAAATGGGGCTCAAATAATAACCACCGACCAGGAATTGGCTGGCAGCAGACAAGCCAAAGGTGTGAGTTTCCATCAGTTGACCTTGCCACCATGGGTTATGCCCAAAAGCATCGAAAACCGGGCTGATAGGGTCAACCACGACCGCGTTATGCCCAGAATCGTATTGCACCCGAAGAAAGGCGCGATCATTACTGCTTGCATTCCAGTCGACGCGAACAGAAGTAAGCGTATCGCTCGTCGGCTGACCACGGGTAGTGAAAAAGTAATCGGCGCAGGGAACATTCGGGCCCAATAAAGGGAATCCCGTGCAACCGGTGGGGTCTTGCATCGGGTCCTGACCACCCGGACGAGCTAAGTTTCCACCGGGCGCCGCATTGTACAGGGCGAATATTTTCTTGTAGAACGCATCGGAAGCAGACGTTGTGCCGAACCTCGAGTCAATATTAGCGATGGTTGCGACTTCAAACTGAGGACTGGGGATGACGACATTGAAATTCTGGGACAGCTGCAGCCGGGAGCCTTCGCTATCAAAGAAAAAAAACAACCTGTCCTTTTGTATCGGGCCACCCAAAGAGCCAGCCCATTTATTGGCAATATCAAAGGGCCGGTCTTGGCCGTTTGCGTTATTGAACCAGTCGTTCGCGTTGAGCGCCCGGCCGTTCCAGTAATACTGCGCGTTGCCGTGGAAGTGATTGCTCCCCGATTTTGTGATGAAGTTTATGGTTGCGCCGGCAGCGCCACCGAACTGTCCGGAGTAGCCGGTGCTCACGACGGTCGCTTCCTGAATCTGGTTCTGGCCCAGGAGCATGTTGAGAGAACCAGCCAGATTGAGGTTCAGGCCATTGTCGTTTTCGCTCATCCCATCCAAAAAGAAAAGATTTGAAGTTCCCGGCATTCCCAGAATCGAGAAATTAGCCGACCCCGACTGGTCTGTATTCATGACTGCGCCCGGCGCGATTTGCGCTACATAAGTGATATCGCCCCCTGGGTTTGGGACCTCCGCTACTTGCTGTTGGTTCATGGTGGTGGCTACGTCGCCATTTTCCGACTGAATCAGAGGCGCCTCTCCTGTGACATTCACGGTCGTGCGTTCTGTCGCAAGTTCGAGCGTAACGTTCACCGTGACCGGAGGCCCTAACAGAACATTCGCGATCCGGCTCTCTCTTCGAAACCCACTATGCGACACCGACAGCGTATATCTTCCCGGCGCCAGAAAGAAGAACCGGTACACTCCTTCTCGATCGGTCTTCGTGGACTGAGTCGTCCCCTTGGCGTTGTCCTTGATCTCAACACCAGCATCGGGCACAAGAGCATGGCTCGAATCGGTTACGACACCGGTCAACCCACCAGACGTCGTTGTTTGCGCGTGCAGCTTATTTGCCGGGGAGACCATGGCGAGAAGAACAGTGAGAAGCAATACGGGAATCCGCCGCAATCGCATCGAACCACCCACGAGATTCGATCACACAAAACCCCAGATAATACGGGATGACATGATACCCCTATTCGCCAGGTCACGCACGGTCTAAGGCGTCGTTAGAGGTGGCGAGCGCCTGCCTTTGTTTGATACGGTGGCGGGCATGTCTCCCCGCAACCCGGGCTGTATTTCGAACCCGTTAATATTAACGGCAGACATGAACGTTATTGGCGGTACTGAAGGAAAGCGGCTGGACCGCCCACTGAAGTGTCTCTGTAGAATGGAGAGAAATGTCTCTCTTGGTCGAGCTGCATAACGCGGGTGATGCCACGATCAGAAGGGAAGTTCAAGCGTTTGTTGAACACGTTCTGAGCGGCCGGCCCGGGGAGTGGCGTGTGTCGATTCTTGGGTCTCGTGCCAAGGAAGATTGGGAGATGAAGGTCGAAGGTCCCAACGGGTTTGAGCGATCGTACACACTGGTAGGAAGTGCAGGAGAGCACCAGCCTATGGCCATCGCGAATCTGCTTCTGAGGCTGCTGCCCTCGAAAATCTCATAAGCAGAAGGACTACCACCAAATCATCGCACCCCTCGCTTTACTTTGTAATGCGCAGTCCGACTCACCTGAGTGCCCTCACCTCACGATCGAACGCTGGCAGACTGAGTGTCGCTTGGTGGAGAAGTGCTTTTCGCTCTTCTGACCATTCGCGGAAATTCCGTTTCTGGGACTCTGGGGTGTTGTCGCCCCGCGGGGGCTGCGAGTACCGCGTCACCGTTGCAGCGGAGATGGACATGTGTCCGATTCTCCGACCCTGGGTCTACGTGACGCCAACTCTGCCCGGCGCAAGTGCGGACGGGGAGGTGCGCATCGATGATCCATGGCAGCCTGAGACATCCACGTTCGGGTCAGTCGTCATCGCTCGGGTAGAAACGGCTGCACGATAGGTCCTCTGGGACCGCATAGGAGAATCACGCATTACAATCCTAGCTAGATATGCGAGTGCAAGTTGAGTGCTACTCTGGCCGCAAAGCGGATGAAAGACCCATCCGCTTTCGGGTGGATGAGCATGAATACATGATTGAGGAACTGCTCGACCAGTGGTACGGACAGGAAGACGCCTGGTACAAGGTTCGCGCGGATGATGGCAACATCTACATCCTGAGACATCAAACATCCATACCGGACGGCACTTGGGATCTCACCGCGTTCAGAAGGGCCACCCGGTCGATGCCGAGAACGAATTGCCCAACAGATCCTAGTTTCTAAGCCGCAGCCCTCTTTTCGTTCGCACCTTTGACTTTTGCCCAGCGCGCCTTTTGCGCGGCTGCGATCCTCTTCCGCGCGGCAGCAGAAAGTGTCCGCTTCCTCACGGCTTTGGAGCTGGCCTTGGCTTTCGCGTTATCTCGTAGTTTTGCCCAACGCGCTCGTTGTGCGGCTGCGATCCTCTTTCTTGCTGCTGCTGAAAGCCGCCGTTTACCAGTCGCTCCTTTTCTATGTGAGCCGTTGAGCGCGGCCAGTGCCGCGTCCAAGCGATCAAGCTCCTTTGCCGTCCGAGCTCGTTCGTGTTGCAATTGCCGAACAACCTTGGTGAAGTTAGTCATCTTTCCCCCTCGCGCGGCATTGTATCAAAGCAATTATGGGTCCGAGGTGACTGGAGGCACAGACAGACGTGCAGTTTGAATCGGGGCGCGGCTAAGGTCTACAATTTTCTGCTATCCAATTTTCCACCTGGAGGCAACATGCCTCACTACGAATTCTTCTGCCATGACTGCGAGAAACTCTTCTCGACGATCCTATCTCTCGTCGACTACGAGGAGGGCGAGGTCGTGTGCCCGCATTGCGGCAGCAAGAACGTCGAGCAGCGCTGGTCTGCCTTTACCGTCATCACCTCGAAAAAGAGCGCGTGAACGTGCGGGAGCGTGTTGTACCGGAACCAGGAAGCCTAGCTGAAGAAGTCATAGACTAGGCTGCCTGGAGTGCCCTGGGTGAGTTCCGGGCACCCGGAAGTAGCTGTCGCTAACAGGTCAGCATGACCGGAGTCCGGTCACAACGAGGCATGAAAAGAGGTTCCACGCCAACCACCTGTTTGCAATGGGTTACGGCTCTTTTCTAGGGAGGCGTTTCTGTGACTCAACCCTTGGACATTCTCTGCACGCCCTGTTGCATTAGCCACTTAGCGATTGCAGCAGAGTCGAATCTGACGCAGGAGCCCACTCGAAAAGACGGAATGCTGCCCCGCTTCGCGCGCCGGAGAATCGTTATGCGGGACATTTGAAGCAGCTCCGCGAGCTCTTCAGCGGTCAGAGCACGATGAATGGCATTGATGCGCGAGGCGAGGGACATCAACCGATGCGGATTTGGACTGTCGAGTACGCTGCTCAATTGAAGGGATTGAGGCAAGTGCGCAAGCGATTTTCGGCCTGCGCCAGCCCAGCCAGCCGCCAGCCGAAGACATAGTCGCGCTGCGCGGATCGACTCACCAGCTAAGCCAACCGCTCGGCGTCACGGAATCTGGCGTACTTTCCCAACTTCCCGTGTCCATCAGCCGCGTGTATGCCGCCTCTTTGGTTTTGCTCTAGCGGCAATGATCTGGTCGCGGTACTCCTCCCGTGTCTTCGCCACAGCCTTCAGCAGTTCGTCGAGGCGGGGCATCCTGCCCGCTGCAATGAGCCGCTGGGATTCAGCGCGTAAATCGGTGGGCACGACTTGAAGCCCCTGCAAGCAGGTTGAGCGTATAAACGACGCCCATTTCCGTTCCCGCGCTCCGCGCCCCGCGATCAGACGGTTGGAATATACGCCTCGGGATCAGCGCAG
>Ga0181524_10000808_pt1 | contig 37603 bp, 28 predicted proteins | sample PEATcosm2014_Bin_34_FD_119761 | JGI IMG/M metagenome (GOLD analysis project Ga0181524, IMG submission 119761) | Peatland microbial communities from MTU Mesocosm Facility, Houghton, MI, USA - PEATcosm2014_Bin05_60_metaG | ecosystem: Environmental > Terrestrial > Soil > Wetlands > Peat | place... | reverse complement strand
GCGTTCCTGGGCGGGCCTTTCTTCCTGTTCATCCTGCGGCGCAGGACATCGCCCTACTGGAGGTAGCCGTGCTCTCGCTCAAGAACGTCAGCGCCGGATATGGCAGGAAGCTTGTGGTGCGGGACATCACGATGCGCGTGCCCGAAGGCGAGTTCGTCGGCCTGATCGGCCCGAACGGGTCCGGCAAGACCACCCTGCTGCGCGTCATCAGCGGCGTGCTGGCGCCGTTCGAGGGAGAAGTGCTGCTTCGCGGCGCTCCGCTCAGGACGATCGGCAAGCGCCGGCTGGCGCAGATGATGGCCTGCCTGCCGCAGGAGTTGGCCTTGGACCTGGCGTTCACGGTGCGGGAGATCGTGTTGATGGGGCGATCGCCGCACCTTTCGAGGATCGGCCGCGAGACACGCAAGGATACCGAGGCGGCGGAGAAGGCGATGGCGGTGGCGGACATTGCGGACATCGCGGACCGTTACATGACCGAGATCAGCGGCGGGGAGCGCCAGCGCGCGTTCATCGCGATGTGCCTGGCCCAGGAGCCGCAGATACTGCTGCTTGACGAACCCACGAGCCACCTGGACGTGGGCCACCAGTTATCGCTGCTCGACCTGGTCAAGCGACTGAACCGCCGGAGCGGAATGACCGTCGTCGCGGTCTTCCACGATCTTAATCTCGCCTCCGAGTATTGCGACCGGCTGTTGCTGCTCCACCAGGGCCGCGCGGAGGCGCTCGGCTCGCCGCAGGAAGTTCTCACGGTGGAGATCATTCGGCGGGTCTACCAGGCCAAAGTCGTCACGGAGCCGAACCTCGTCTCCGGGAAGCCGCACATCGTCATCTCCGCCGGAACAGACCCGCCCGGCGAGTGACGGGCGGCGTTGCGGGCGAAATCCCTTCTCAGTTACAATGCTTATAGAGGCGGCGCCGGGCGCTTTCGGCCGAATCCGGCCTCGTTCCAGGAGACCCTTAGCTTGGAGCTGTTCGGCGACTTTTCGCGCGTTCTGTTGAGCATCCTCTTCGAGGCGCTGCCGTTTGTGCTTCTGGGCTCCCTCGTCAGCGGGATCATGGAGGTCTTCCTTCCGTCGGAAGTGCTGGCGCGGATTCTGCCGAAGAACCGCTTCCTCGCCACGCTCAGCGGCGCGATGGCCGGGCTGGCGCTGCCGATGTGCGAGTGCGGCGTGATCCCGGTGATGCGCCGGCTGATCCGCAAAGGCACGCCGCTCAATGTCGCCCTGGCTTACATGCTCGCCGCGCCGGTGGTCAATCCGATCGTCATCCTCAGCACGATGGTCGCTTTTCGCTCGATGCGGCCGCTGACGGTGACGGGCTTGCGCATCGGCCTGGGCCTGGTCATCGCCATGATCACCAGCGCGGTCGTGACGGTGTTCGCGGGAAAGGACGCGCACACGATCGAACTGAAGGCGCCGACCGCCGCGCGGCCGTCGTGGCGGAAAGGATCACGCGAGGCGCTCGGCCACGCGGGCCGGGACTTCATCGAGATCGGCGCGTTCCTGGTGATCGGCGCGGCGATTTCCGCGGCGCTGAACGTCCTCGTCGAGCGCAAGATCGTCGTGCAGTTCGCCGGCCAGAACGTCATGGCGACGGTTACGATGATGGGCATGGCGCTCGTCCTGAACCTGTGCAGCGAGGCCGACGCGTTCGTGGCGTGGAGCTTCCGAGATTTCTCGATCTCCAGCCGGTTGGCGTTCCTGGTTCTGGGGCCGATACTCGACATGAAGCTCATCGCCATGTACACGCGCGTCTTCCGCAGGCGGACGATCCTGATCCTGTGCGCATGCAGCGTCGTGCTGGTCTTCACGGCGACCATGCTGTTGAGCAACCTCTGGCCCGAACTGAGCAGGCCGAGCCCGCTGACAGACGCCGCGCGGCAGGCGCAGCAACAGCCGTCGGCGCAGGAACTGCGGCCATGAATCACACGATTCATCGCGTCGTCGGCGTCGGGCGTGTGGCGCTCATTCTCTCCTGGGCGGCTTTCCTCGCGTTTGCCTGGTACACGACCAAGTACCCGCAAGCGGGGAAACCCGGCCGCCTGGGGATCATCAATCCTTCGTACCGCTGGCTGAGCCTGGCGTCGGCGGCGACATTGATCCTCGTCGGCGGCGCTCTGCTGCCGGCGCACCGGGACGGGCGTACGCATCGCCCTGGCGACGGCTCTGAGCGCGGAGGCGAACACAACCACGATCATGAAGATCAGGAAGCCGCTTCACCCGGCGAACTGGCCTTCCAGGCGCTGTTCCTCGCTCCGATTGTCCTCTCCTTGTGCACCACCGGCAGCGGGCTCAGCGGGACCAGCCTCGCACGGCGCGGGGTCCACGAAATCCGGTTGCCCGGGCAGACCGAAGGCCGCTCGCCGACGCCGAGCGCGGAAGCCGAGGGGGTTCAGCCGCCGCTGTCCATGGCGGATCTCTACGAATACCTGCTCACGGGCGCGCCGGCGCAGTGGGCGGGACGCCCGGTGGACGTGATCGGGCAATACTTCGTGGACGAACGCTGCGGCGAGAACCAGTTCGTCGTTACCCGCATCGTTGTCACCTGCTGCCTGGCCGACGCGGAGGTGATCGGGGTGCGCGCGCAACCGTCGAAGCCGTTCAAGCCGGCCGCCGGCGCCGCGGCGAATTCCGCTCAGGGCTCGCAACGGTCTGACGAGCCGGCCGCTCGCGTGATCAAGCTGGCGCCCTGGATCGAAGTCCGCGGCAAGCTGGAAGCGTTGAACGACCGGTTCGGCAACCGGGCGCTCTTTATTGGCGGTGCCACCGTCTCCGAAGTTCCTGCGCCTGACGATATCCTGCTCTACCCGCGCCGGCGCAGAGCGCCCTGGTGAAAGCGCCCCCTGGATGGCCGGCAGGCTCACATCAGTGTTTCCCGGTCCGGCCGCGTAAAACTCTCCCGGAGCATCAGGACCGCCGCGCATAGATAAATCGGCAGCCAGGGTATCCAGCTCACCACATTGCACGCCAGTGATTGGTCCGCGCGGATTTTGAACGCGGCCAGCAGCCCGACGAATGCCACTTGCGGCAGCCCCAGACCGGAGAGGCTGATAGGAATCATGCTCACCACTTCCACCGCGCACATGATCCAGAGAATGCGGACATACGAAACCCCATTCACGCCTACGGCGAGCAGGCAAAAGCGAGGGCAGAAATTCCCCACGAACAGCCGCGCGACGTTAGCCGCGAGCGCGCCCACCAGGCTCGGCCCGTGCGAGCGATAGGCCTCCAGCGACTCCAGAATCTTCCTCAGCGCGTCGTGCAGGCGATGCGGCATGAGGCCTGGAAGCGATCTCACGTGAAACCGCTTGACCCGGCTCGTCAGTCCCGTGACGAGCATGAGCAACAGGATCAGCGTCGGAAGAGCCGCAACGACGAGCAGTGGCGCGATCCACGCCCGATGCTCCTGCGCGGCCTGAACGTCCCACGCCAACGCCAGCGCGCCGACGCCGCAAACCGCGACGATCTTCAGCGCCGCATTGAGCGACAGCGCGACAAACATCTGCGCGTGCAGTCTGTCCGGCCGCGCCAGCCTGTACCACGACACCGCCCCGCCGCCTACCGTTCCCGGCAGGAACAGCGATACGAAATTGACGACGAGCGTCGTCTTTGCCACGGACCACCAGCCGCCGCTGAACCCGACGGGCCGGACCAGCCAGTACAGTTTGAGCGCATCGAGCATGACCGCGCAGACGACGAACGGAAGGCAGGCGAGAACCCACAGGTAATCCGCGCCCCCGACCGCCGAACACAGCCGCAAGGGCCCCGCTTTAGCGATGAGGCCGGCGATCATCCCCAGGACGAGCACCGGCCGAACCCACTTCCAGACGCGCGCCAATGTGCCCGCGCATACCGGTTGCGGCTCCGGCGCGTTCGGTGTCGCGGATTCCGGCGCTTCGCTGGTCATGCTTCTCCCGTTTGCCGATCGGAATTTCTGAAAGACGGCTTGTGCTCTTCCCACCAGAGTTGGAGCGCGAGCACGGTCCAGAGGATGCCGCGATGGTTCCGACGGCCGGACAGGTGCTCCTCCAGCAGACGCGAGAGCGCGTCCGCGCGAAAAACACCCTGCTCTTCAAGAAACTTCGGCGCCAGCGCGCGGTCCATGTACGGCCGCAGGCCGGAACGAAGCCATTCGGCCAGCGGAATGCCGAATCCCATCTTCGGCCGGTCCAGAATCCTGTCCGGCAGTTTCCCTTCAAGCACCCTTCGCAGGAAGCCCTTGCCTTGCCGGCCGCGCAGTTTGAATCGGTCCGGCAGCGCGTTGGCGAAGTCAACGATCCGAACGTCGAGCAGCGGCGCGCGCACTTCCAGCCCGTACATCATGGATGCCCGGTCCACCTTCGTCAGAATATCGTCAGGTAGATACTGCTTCTGGAATTGGTATTGCAGCCGGGCGAGGCGCGAGCGCCGCGGCGCCTGGGCTTCATACCGGATCGTATCCGCGTAGAGCGTTTCGGCCTGCAGGATTTCGGGATTCGGCGATGCCAGGATTCCGCGTTGCGCGGCCGGCGGGACCGCGGCCTCGGACCACATCATCACGCGCCAGGGCTCCGGCGCATCCGCCGCGCCGCCGATGTACTCCACCGCTCGGCGCAGCCGCAGCAGGCGCGCCGCGTCAAAAAGCGCGCGCGGGGCCGGCTCGAGCACCGAGCGCCTGATCCCGCGCGGCAAGCGCGCGTATGCAGCAGCCAGCCGGTCAAGCCAGAATGTCCCGTACCCCGCGAACAACTCGTCGCCGCCGTCGCCGCCGAGCGCGACAGTGATCTTCGAGCGCGCGAACTCGCTCACGAGGCTCGTCGGACTCATCGAAGAGTCCGCCAGCGGCTCATCCATGCGGGCGATCAACGAGGGCAACCGCTCGAGCATCAGCGCCTGGTCAAGGACCTTCTCGTGGTGGTCCGTCCCGAACTGCCGCGCGACCGCCCGCGCGGGCTCGGACTCGTCATACAGCCGCTCCTTGAACCCGATGGTGAAGGTCTTGACGTCCTTCGGCGACATCAATTCGCACATCATCGCGACGACGGCGCTGGAATCAATCCCGCCGGAGAGGAAAACTCCGAGCGGCACGTCGCTCACCAGCCGCAGGCGGACGGCATCGCGGAACAGTTCCCAGAACTGCCGGCGCAGCTCCGCCTCCGGGACTCCGGAAAAATCACGCCTCTCGAAATCGAGCTTCCAGTAAGTTTCGAGATTGAGGTTTCCCTTCTCGAATGTCAGCCACTGCGCCGGAAGCAGTTTGTACACCTGATCGTAGATTGTGTCCGGGGCCGGAACGTAGCCGAATGCGAGATAACGGCTGACGGTATAAGGCGTTACGATCGGCCTGACGAGCGGGTGCTTCAGGAGCGCCGTGAGTTCCGAGCCGAAGATGAGCGTGTCGTTGCGCACCGCATAGTAGAGCGGCTTCTTGCCCATGCGGTCGCGCGCCGCAAAGAGGCGTTGCTTCTTCGCATCCCAGAGCGCAAAGGCGAACATGCCGTTGAAAAGCTGTAGACACTCTGTCCCGTACTCCTCGTATGCGTGGATGATAACTTCGGTGTCGGACCGCGTGCGGAAGACGTGTCCGGCCTTCTCGAGCTTCGGCCGCAGTTCCAGAAAATTATAGATTTCGCCGTTGAAGACGATCGCGACGGAGCCATCTTCGTTGAGCATCGGTTGGGCTCCGGTCGCCAGGTCAATAATGCTGAGCCTGCGATGCCCCAGCGCGGCGGGACCGGCCACTCGATAACCTTCTCCATCCGGACCGCGATGCCGCACTACGTCCGCCATTAACCGGAGAGTCCGCTCCGATTCCTGAACGGGCAATGCACCGCCCCGCAGGACGAAACCGACGATCCCGCACATACGCTCCATCCCTTAACGAACGCCTTCTTTAACAGGGAGGCACGGAGAAACACGGAGAAAAAGTCAGGATCTTAATGTTCACAAACAATTCCTCAGTGCTTTTCAGTGCGTCTCCGTGTTCTCCGCGCCTCCGTGTTGAACAAATTCTCGATCAGCCAGAGATCGGATCAGGCCGATAATCCGTTCGCCCGCGCCCTCCGTCTCCCGCGTCAGGCGCAAAGCGCCGTCGTGGCATTCCTGCCAGAGCGAAGGATCCGCCAGAAGTTCGGCCGTGCGCCGAACGACTTCATCGAACGATCCCTGGCACGCGAAACCGGCCTTGTTCGAGGAAAGTAGATTCTCGGGATCCACGCATAGCGAGACGACCGGAGTCCCTGCCCGCGCAGCCTGAAGGAGCACGTTCGGGAAACCTTCCGAGAGACTCGTCAAGGCGTAAACTCGATGGCGTGCGAAGAGCGGCGCTGTCTCTTGAATCGGAAGGCCCGGGACCAGCCGGAGATTCTTCGGCGCGGTCGCCGTCAACCTCTGCAAATCGCGTCCCGGCTGCGGTAGACAGATCATCGTGAACGGGTGGCCGGGGAGCCTCCGCGCCAGTTCGACGAAGAGCTCCGGCCCTTTGCAGTCCACGTCCCTGCCGACCCAGAGTACGCCTTCGCGCGCCTCGTTCGCAGGAACCGCGAAGAGGTCCGGCGAAATATTCGGCGCGAGAAACCCCTCGATCCCGAACATGCTTCTGAGCAGCTCAATCTGCCGAATCGTCTGGCAAACAACCATGTCCGCGCGTCGCAACCCCATATTCTGCAACCACTTAGCAGGCTTGGAAAGCGTGGCCTCCGCCAGCCCGGCGCATTCGCTATCGGCTGCGCACATGTGCATGTGCCGGCCGCCACAGAGCAGCGCGGCGATCTGTGTCAGGCCGCTGATCGAGCTGGCGCTGCGCGTGACATAAACGCGATGTCTCTCGCGCGCCAGACGCCCGATGATCGCAGGCGCCGCCCTTGCAGAAATCTGAAGTCCGGGTTTCAAGCGGACAAGCGGCTTGATGCGGAGCGCGTTGTCCACGCGTTCAGGCTGTCCGATATCCGCGACGTGAAGCGTGACGCGAAACTCTTCCTCGGCGGCGAGCATTCGGGAGATGATGTAAAGTTGGACCTCGGCGCCGCCCGTCGGAAAGCCGCTGTCGGGCTCGGTGATGGCGCACGAGCCGAGCGAGACGATGCCGACGGAGATCGTCGTCTGAGCGTCGCGCAACAGGAACCTCTCACAACTTCAGGGATTGAGCTTCATGCGTAGAGTAGGTTACCGGGGAAAAAGAGTCAAGCCTCGCGGTTACGAACCCGTGCCGTTATTTTCCTTGACAGCGTCATTGCCGGGAGATAGATTCCGCTTGGTCAACGCGGGGCAGTTCGATATTCCCCGGACAATCTTCTGTGCGCGGAGGTCCTATGACGAGGATAGCCGTCTTCAACGCCTTGCTGATCCTGCTTGTGCCCTCGGCACTGTTCGCCCAGACGGAAGATGCGCCGGACACGTGGGCCTTTCGGCCAGCGCGGGACCAGTTCCGGCCGGATGCGCTGCTGGATTTGCGATCGCTCAATGAGAAGCAGGCGGGCGAGTCGGGATTCGTTAAGGTTGACGCCAATGGCGACTTTGTCCTCGGCAACGGCAACCCGGTCCGGTTCTGGGCGGTCAATACGAATGTCGGGCGCGAGAAGCCGTTCGTCGCCAGGCCGCTCTGGTCGGAGGCGGAGCCGGACCTAGCGCATCACGCCCGGTTCCTCGCCAAGCGCGGCGTGAACATGGTGCGGCTGCATGCGCACCTCGACCCTGGATCCAAGGGAAAACTGACGGAGTTCGACCGGGCCGACCGCGACTGGATCTGGCGGGCGGTCGCAGCCATGAAGAAAGAGGGCATCTACGCGACCATCTCGCCGTTCTGGGCGGAAGGCGCCAGTGTTGGCCCGAGCTGGGGCATTCCCGGCGTGACGAAGGAGCAGAATGCCGCCAGCCTGCTGTTCTTCGACCCAACGATGCAGAAGGGTTACAGGGCCTGGCTGAAAGCCCTCTACGCTGAGGCGAACCCTTACACCGGCATTCCGCTGGCGGCGGACCCGGCGGTCGCGATCATCCAACTTCAAAATGAGGACAGCCTGCTGTTCTGGACGCTCAACAACGTCCAGGGCGAACAGCGGAGGCGGTTATCCAAGCTGTTCGGCGATTTCCTCAAGGGCAAATACGGCTCGCTGGACAAGGCGAAGACGGCGTGGGGCGGCGCCGACAACAAGGACGACGACTTCGGCAACGGCGTCGTCGCAGTGGACAATATCTGGGAGTTGACTCAGGACCGCAGCGGCGCCCGCGCCCGACGGCTCGACGATATGACCGAGTTCCTCAGCCGGACGATGTTCGACTTCAACCGGGAGATGGAAAAGTTTCTCCGCGACGAACTCGGCTGCAAACAGCTCATCAACGCGGGCAACTGGCAAACGGCTGACATGGTCAAGCTCAACGATGCGGAGCGGTGGAGCTACACGGCCAATCAGGTGCTCGCGGTCAACCGTTACTTCGGCGGGATCCATACAGGCAAGAATAACGGCTGGGCGATCGAAAACGGCGACCGCTTCACGTCGCCTTCGGTGCTCCTCGCACCCAAGGACCTGCCGGTCAGCCTCAAGCTGGTGAACGGATTCCCGATGATGGTCACCGAGTCCGCCTGGGTCATGCCGGACTCGCACGCCAGCGAGGGGCCGTTCCTGGTGGCGGCTTACCAGTCGCTGTCCGGCGTGGACGCCTACTTCTGGTTCGCCACCGGATCCGATGAGTGGACTCCGCCGCAGTCGGCGAACGGCTACATGCCGTCGCAGGGCAAATGGCTGTTCGCCAATCCGGACATGCTGGGCGGTTTTCCGGCGGCTGCGTTGATGTATCGCATGGGCTACATCCGCCGCGGAGAGCTGGCGGTGCACGAGGAGCGGTCGCTGGAGGACATCTTCCAGCGGCGGGACCCGATCATCGCGGAAGGGTCCGGCTTCGATCCGAACCGCAACTCCGGTAATATTGCCCCGGAATCGTCGGTCAAGGGAGGCATCAACCCGCTGGCATTCCTGGTCGGCCGGGTGGAGGTCGTCTATGGCGGGCGGCCCCAAGCCAGCAAGGTGGCCGATCTCAAGCAGTTCATTGACGAATCGAGCAAGGAAGTGCGCAGCAACACCGGCGAGTTGACATTCAACTACGACAAGGGCTTCTGCCTGCTGAACGCGCCGAAAGCTCAGGGCGTTGCAGCGTTCTTCAAGAACCGGAAGAACTTCAAAACCGCCGACGTCGAGATCGCCTCCGCCAACGATTACGGAACCGTCGCCGTCGTCTCGATGGACGACAAGCCGATCCGTCAATCCGGCAAGCTGCTGGTGCAGGCGACCACCCAGTGTCGCCCGACCGGTTGGCTGGAGAAGCCGGTCGCGATCAAGGTGGAAGAGGGAAACTTTTCCGGCTTTGAGGTAGTCAACTTCGGCAAGGCTCCCTGGCAGGTGAGGCGAGCCCGGGTTACGCTGACCATCAACAACCCCGGCCTTGCCAAGGCGACGGTGCTTGACGCCAACGGCAACGCCGCCGGTCAAGTCAAACTGGTCAAACGGGGGGACGAGGTCGAGCTCAGGTTTCCCGAAGATGCCCTATACGTCATCCTGCAATGACGGACCGCCGGGCTAATGCAGGTCGTCACATCCACCTGAACTTCCTCAACGGCGAGCGGGGTTGCGCCTTCCCGAAGATTCAACCGATGGTTTCGCTGATGCGGTGCAGCGCGTGGCGGATTGTTTCGAGCGACGTCGCGTACGAAAGACGCAGGAACCCTTCGCCGCATTTCCCGCACGCCGGCCCGGCGAGTGTCGCCACGCTGCCCTGGTAGAGTGATTTGTCGGCTAGTTCGCGCGAGGTGACGCCAAGTCCGCCGATGTTCGGGAAGACATAAAACGCTCCGCGCGGCATGCAACAATGGATGAGAACAGGCGGCCCCAGGAGGGTTCGACGTTCGGTATTTTCCGTACTGCTAATTCCGCATGACCTTGACGGTTTCATGCAGCACGGTCTCAGGGTCAAGGTCGCTCAAAATGAATTTCGAGACACCCGCGCGACGCGCCTCTTTCGAGAGTCCTTTGACCTTGGGAGCATTGAACATCACGACCGGAACATGAGGATCGGATTTCTTCAGGCTCTTGACGAGTTCCCAATCTTCTCCGTGGCCGACTTTCGCGCTGAGGATGACGACGCTCATGTACCGTTCCGCGACGATAGCAAGGCCCACCGTCCCGGAAAGGGCAATCTCCGCCTCGTAGCCGGATTGGACAAATTGTTCCTGCAATCTGTCCACTGTACGCCGGTCTTCGTCAATGATCAGAACTCTGCGCCGGGCAATCAAGTGAATCTCCGGAAGAGAATTCAACCGCCGACGAACGTCCCACAGAACCCCTGTTTCCGTAGGAACTTACATGCATCTCCGATAGGAACCTGCAAAATCCATTGTATCAAAGAGACGATGCCATGTCAATCATTTTTTTGCGGTTTAATTGCCTAAAATGTCGGATAAAGCTGTAACATATGTCATAGTAGTGCTTTATAATTAATAGCTTTTTGGCGCCAATGGCACGTATTTTGCCCGCGTTGCGAGTCATTCCGTCCAGAAAAGCTCATTCCCTCCGAATCACATGGGAAGCCACCGAGACGTGCATGGGACCCACCTCGTTTCAAAATGGAACAACATCTTACTCGGCGCTTTGCTTTTCGTAGAGTGATTCATTTCTCTTGACCATCGCCGCGATGGAAAACTCGCGCTTGACTCGCTCACGGGCGGCCGCACCGAGGCGCCGGCGCAGCTCGGGATCGCGCAAAAGCCGCAGGATGCGCTCCGCCAGAGCGGCCTCGTCACCCGGCGGCGCCAGGAATCCCGTTTCGCCGGCGATGATCAGTTCCGCACAGCCGCCCACATTCGTAGCCACCGAGGGCTTCCCGCACGCCATGGCCTCAAGGATCACATTGGGCATCCCTTCCCAGGACGACGGCAACGCGACGAGGTCCATCCTCGCAAGAAGCGGTCGAATGTCGGATTGCCATCCCAGCCAGCGGATGCTGTCGGAGATGTCTAATCGGTCGGCTTCCGCCCTGCAGCGCGCTTCCAGCGGGCCCGTTCCGGCGAAGGCGAAGACTGTTTCAGGGGCATCGCGCACGACTCGCGCGGCGGCCCGCAGAAGCAGGAGCGGGTTCTTCTGCCGGTCCAGCCGGCCGACAAAAGCCACCACTGGCGCGCCTTCCGGCAGCCGCCACTCCGGCGGCGGCGCCAGGACCGGGAGATCGCAGTCGGACGGGTCCACGCCATTCGGCACGACCACCAGCTTGCGCAGCGGCACGTGCGCGCGCCGGCGGGTGTATTGCCGCGCCGATTCCGAAACACAGGTGAAAACGTCCGTCAGGCCCTGCGTCAGGCATTCGAGCCAAAGGTGCCGGCGCCGAGGTTCCTCAACCCGGATGGAAGCGATTTTCGTTCCGATCCCCGACCGGATTGCGGCCAGACTGCCGACGAGGTTGGCATGGAACAGGAACGTGTGGAGCACATGCGGGCGGCTCGCGCGGAGCGCCCTGCGCAGCCGAAGCCACGCGCGCAGGTCCCACCAGCCGCGCATGTCAATCGGGATGACCTCGATCCCTTTCTCCTTGAGCCGGTCGCCGATCGGCCCGCGGCCGGAGAGGCATGCGACCGTCGGCTCGAATCTCGTCCGGTCCAGGCGGGTGGCCAACTCGTACAGCGCCTTCTCCGCGCCGCCGATCTCCAGTTCCGTGATGAGGTAGAAAATCCTTCGCATGAACGCGCCCTTTCTGCCGCTGCCGGAGATTGTAGCAGCCCGCGCCGAGTCGGACAATTGCCGAAGCCGGTTCTCGATCTCGCGTTCCCCTTCAACACGGAGGCACTCCCCGCTCCGAACCGCAGAGCGGGACGGAGGAGGCCACGGAGACGCACGGAGAAAGGCGGTTCGAGGATTGCAAAAACTCGGGTCTCTCGCAAAGACGCAAAGAGCGCCAAGAACAAGCTCATCAGGTTGTTTTTCGTTCCTTGCGGCCGTCGCGTCTTGGCGAGAGGATTCCTTTCTTTATACGAGCGTCAATAGTCGCAAATTATGAGGCTCCGTAGCTTTTTCGGGCCGGGCATAGTAGAATCCCGCCGGGCGGAAACAGGCTCAGCTCAAAGGAGACCGATAGTGCGCTATGCCATAGTCATCGAGAAAGCGGCGGAGAATTACTCGGCCTACGTTCCGGACCTTCCGGGCTGCATTGCCACGGGGCCGACGGTGGCCGCCGTGGAGAAGAAAATCCGCCAGGCGATGCGCTTCCACCTGGAAGGTCTCAAGGCCGATGGTCTCCCAATCCCGGAACCTTCCTCGGTGTGCGAATACGTCGAAGCATGAGCATAGCCCTCAGAGGTCTGACCGCCGGCCAGATTACCGCCGACAATCCTGCTTCCCAGACCGACCGCGCCTGACGGCATTTCAGCGAATTACGCGGAAATTACCAAGCTCCGTAGCTTTTTCGGGCCGGGCGTAGTAGAATCCCGACCGGGCGGATAGGGTGGCGGGCCCGAACCGCCGGAACTCGCACGGCTTTCCGGCTTATCGTTTAGCGAGTATACGTGAACGAGGTCGCGTCAACCATGGCGCCTTCTTCGGAAATCCGCAAGCACGAGGTCTCTTTCTGTGCCGACGTGAAGGCATGGGCGGAGATGCTTTTCGCGCGGCACCCGGAGTGGCCTTTCGGTGCAGCGCATATCGAGGAGTACGGTACAGGCAGCAACAAGCGACAAGACCTGCGCGTCTTGACTCGCGATAGCGAAACGCCAATTCTGTCCGGCGAAGTCAAGATGCCCGGCACGCTCGAAGGCCGCACTCCATACAATCCCGACCTTATGCGCGACGCATCGGAGAAGGCCAGCAATTGCCACGCCAGGTATTTCTTCACTTGGAACGTGAATGAGTTCGTTCTCTTTGACCATAGCCTCCACAGCAGGCCGATCATTGAGCAACGTTTGAAGCCCTGGGACCTTGGCCTCAATTTGACCGAGCCCGGCCAATGTTCGCTGCCTGAGGTGCAAGATTCTATTCGAGACAATTTCCTTCCGCAATTTTTCGCCGAGTTCGCCGACATCGTTCTCGGCCTAAAACCCGACTGGGCCACCCCGCCTGATGCAGTCTTTATTCATTCGCTCGAAAGCCATCTGCGCTGGCCGCTCGACGGAACCCGCAATTTTCTCGCTGAGCGGTGCAAAGACAAGGCGTTCCTGGGCCGGTTCTGCCAGTGGCTCGTTGAGGATCTGCAGTGGAGCGTCGACCCGAAGAACGTTGAACATTGGCGGAAGATTTTGGATCGTGCCGCCCGCACCCTTTGTTATGTCTTCTGCAACCGGGCCATTTTCTACGATGCCATTCGCGTCAGGTATAAGGACCAGTTGCCGAAGCTCAGGATGCCGTCGGACAATATGAAGTACGAGAAGAAGTACCAATACTTCAGGGAACGTTTCGCAGACGCCGTTGAAGCCACAGGCGACTATGAGCCGGTTTTTTATCCGCGCGTGGACGATTGGGTAGGCGCGCTCGTCTTTGCTTCGCTGCACGCCTGCCAGGGCTGGAAAGGCGTCCTGGCGAACCTCGATCAATACGACTTCGGCGATATCCCACACGACATCATAGGCGGCATTTTTCAAAAGCTCATCGCGCCAGAAGAACGCCAGAAGTTCGGACAGTTCTTCACCCACGAGGACATCGTGGATGTCATCAATGCGTTTTGCGTCCGCAGGGCAGGTGATACGGTGCTTGATCCGGCCTGTGGCTCAGGCAGTTTCCTAGTTGGCGCATACCATCGCAAGGCGTGGCTCGGCGAGCATAGGGGCGGCGGGCGGCGGCATCAGGACCCGCACAAGAGCCATCAGGAACTCCTCCAGGAAATTTACGGGTGCGACATCGGTCTGTTCCCGGCGCACCTGGCTACATTGAATCTGGCTTCGCGCCACTTTGAGGTAGAAGGCAATTACCCGCTCATTCGGAGAGGGAATTTCTTCGAGGTGATCGAAAAGCCGGAGGCGTTCTACGCCGTCCCAATGCGAACGCCGGAGGGCGGGAAGGCAAACCTTCAGGTTGCTTTGCCCATGCTCGACGCCATCGTCGGCAACCCGCCTTATGTCCGGCAAGAATTAATACCTAGGCTCTCAACGATCAAGCGCGGTCGCGGTGAGACTGACCAGTCCTTTGAGAGCCGCAGAAAGAACAGCAAGGAGCACCTACAGCATTTGGCGGAGGGACTTTGGCCTGATTTGTCCTTGTCCGGGCGCAGCGACCTTCATTGTTATTTCTGGCCCGTGGCTGCAAAACGGCTGAAGGAAGGCGGCTACTTCGGTTTCCTCACCAGTTCGAGTTGGCTCGACGTGGAATATGGCTTCCCGCTGCAAGGCTGGATACTCAATAACTTCCGTCTGATCGCCGTGATCGAGAGCGTTGACGAGCCGTGGTTCGAGGACGCCCGCGTGAAAACATGCGTCACCATCCTTCATCGCTGCAGCGACGACAAAGCGCGCAGCAAGAATCTGGTTAAGTTCGTTCGCCTGCAAAAGCCGCTGGCAAAGATCCTCGGCGATCACGATCCGGGCGATGAAACAGCGCGTCAGAGAGCGGCGATGTCCCTCAGCAAATTCATCGAGTCCGCCAAGGAACCCTATTCCGATGAGCAGCTGCGTATCATTCCGGTGAGCCAGCAGAAACTATGGAACGAAGGCGTCGAGGCCGGCAAGGTGCTTGCCAACGGCGACATGGAAACCGACAACGGCAACGGTGAATCCGAGTCCAATGGTGGAAGCAGCCTTATCAGAGAGGCCGCATTATCCTACAACGCCGTCCGCTACGTGGCTGGGAAATGGGGGCGGTTCCTTCGTGCGCCGAACATCTACTTCAAGATTATGCGGGATTACGAGGATAGTTTCGTCACGTTGGGTGGGGTGGCACAAATTCGGCGTGGCATCACCAGTGGCTGTGACGCCTTCTTTATGCCGCGCGACGTGACAAGACAAACTCTCGCAGAGGTCGGGAAAGGGTTGCCGTGGAACGACTTGGGCTTGTTGACCTCCTGTCCCCGCAAGGATATCGAAAACGGCAACGTTCGTATCGTACAAGCCGGAGATAAAACGCTCCATCCCATCGAATCTAAATACCTGCGCCCGGAAGTCCACAGCTTGATGGCCGTTGACCGGCCCGTAATCCGAGCTCGTGACGTTGACCGGGTTGTGCTCTGGGTAGACTGCCCTTTGAAAGAACTCGCCGGGACGTATGTTGGCAGTTACATCCGGTGGGGAACCAAGCAAACGTTCGAATCCAATAAGTCAAAAGCCGTCCCCGTCCCCGAGCGCAGCACTTGCGTTGGAAGGCCGAGATGGTATGACCTGACGACCCCCACAGTGGGTCTGTCCTTCTGGCCAAAGGCGCAGAAATATCGCCATATCGTACCTGCCAATCCTGAAGGATTGGTATGTAACTGCAACCTGTACACGGTGGTTCCCGATTTAGACTCAAGGGAGGAACGGCAAGCGCTGGCGGCAATCCTGAATAGTACTCTTGTCGCCCTCTGGAAGCACTTCTACGGAAGGTACGCAGGTGCCGAAGGCACACTGAAAACGGAAGTGGTAGACTGCCTGCTCATGCCGCTTCCCGATCCTCGAGGCGTCCCAAAAGAGCTGGCCGCACGCCTGTCCGCAGCACTCGCGAGTATGGCGAAGCGGAATGTCACGCACCTCGTCGAGGAGGCGCTGCTGGAGTGTCATTCTTCGGAGCACTTGCGCAACATTCTCGCCAAGCCGCCGATGCTACCACGCGAACTGCAACAGGAGGACCGCCGGGAGTTGGACTATGCGGTCCTCGAGTTGATGGGAGTCTCCAACACACGGACGCGGGAAAGGCTCCTGGAAGAACTCTATTGGGAGACGACCTTTTACTATCGGTACCTCCGTACGCAAGACATTCAGTCCATGGAGAACCGCGCCGGCGGTACGCAACGCAAACTGACTGCGGTGGACATTGCCGCCAGCATTTGGGACTCGCTCGAGGTGGCAGAGCAGGGACCGAAACTTCTTGATTGGCTGCGGGAGCGCAACGTGCCGCTGATGGTTGTCCACATCCCGGATGGCAAAGCGAAGGCTCTTGGACGCGGCCACATGTTTTCTTCGAGTGGCGTCGACTTCGCTGAGGGCAAGCAAATCCGCCAGGAGGAATACGCAGGACCGGCCCAGGCTGCTCTCGTCGCCACCCTCGCTAACCTCGACATTCGCGGCACGGTTGATATTCCATCTGAGGAGGCGTCATGCAAACTGTGGCGCAAAGAGATTGAGGGGCGCGTGAAAAAAGCCTCCAAGCGGTTCGAGGAAGTAGTCGCCAGCCGCACGAGCGATCAAAGCCTGCGTGAGGCCATCTCGGCGCTCTTGAAGCAATGGTACGTCAATGGAAAAGATGTGCCGCCTGACGGATAAGCTGATGCGAGCAGGAGTTGCTCTGTCGCTCCTTTCGGCCTAAGAAGCCCGCGCGGGTTTCGTTGCTACCCATGATCGTCTTCAACTCACTATGCGTCAGTTGCCGCTCCCACCTTGACGAAGCCTACTCCATCAAGCAATTGCGGGTATAATAGTGCGCGTGCACGGGATCATGGCGAAATTCGAGGGGACGATTCGGCGGCATGGCATGCTGCCTGAGCGCGGGTGCGTGGTGCTGGCGGTGTCCGGCGGGCCGGATTCGCTGGCACTGCTTCACCTGATGCGCGAGGTCCGGGATCGGTGCTATCCGCGGCTGGCGCTGCACGTGGGACATCTGCATCACGGGATGCGCGGGGCGGCGGCGGATGAGGACGCGCAGTTCGTCGCTTCGGAGGCGGCGCGGCTGGGCGTGGACTGCACTATCGGCCGCGCGGATGTGCCGGCGCTGGCCGCTGAGCGCCGATCGGGGATCGAGGTCGCCGGCCGCGAGGCGCGGTATCAATTCCTGACGCGGCTGGCGAAATCGCTCGGCGCGCGCGAGATCGCCTTCGGACACCAGGCGGACGACCAGGCGGAAACGGTGCTGATGCGCGCCATCCGCGGCGCCGGGCCGCGCGGGCTGGGCGGGATTCCTTACGTCCGCCCGGTCGCCGACGCGCCCGGAATCCGCGTTATCCGGCCCCTGCTCGATTGCTCCAGGCGCGAAATCGTTCAGTTCCTCCGCCGGCGCGGATTGCGGTCGCGGCTGGACTCGACGAACCTCTCCCGGAAATATCTTCGGAACCGCCTGCGCCGGCTCGCTATTCCCGAAATAAGGCGGGAATGGGGCGCGCGTCTGACGACGGACCTCTGCTCGCTCGCAGCGCTGGCGCAGAGATTTCAGGCGCGGTCGGAGGCGATTCGGGCGGCGCTCCTGTCGCAGAATTCCGCGCGCGTGACGAGCGGGTATGTCGAGACGGAGGCGGGCTGGCTGCGGCGGATGCCTCCGGCGATGCTCGCGGACCAAGTCCAGGCCTGGATGAAAGAGGCGGGGCTGTGGCGGAAGATGCTTTCGGCGAGGGAGTACGAGAGAATCGCCGCACTGCTCGATCGCGGGCGCGGAAGCGTGGCGATCTCCGGCGCGGCGCTGGCCTGCGTCTGGCGGCGGCTATTCATTCTCTGCCCTGCACCCGTCCGCCGAAGGGGAACGGCGGAGACGGAATTCCGCGTCCGCCTCGATGTGCCGGGCTACACGCGCATCGAGCCGTTGGGCGGCGGGATCGAGGCCGAAATCCTCGCCGGGGGAAAGGAACTGATCGCGCGCAGGCGCGCGACGCGGGACGGATTCGAGGAGTTCCTGGACCTGGAGAAGGTGGAACTGCCGCTGGCCGCGCGGTTCCCGCGGCCCGGAGACCGGATGCGCGCGCTGGGCGCGCCGGGGAGCCGAAAATTGCAGGATATATTCACGGACCTTCACGTGCCGCCGTGGCTGCGAACGCGGACGCTGCTCGTGACGGTGGCGGCCCCGCAGCAAGGCAATCCGCCGCATGCTGCGGGGAAAGATCGGCCGATCTGGATCGTCGGCTGCCGCATCGCCGACGCGGTGAGGCTGACGGAGCGAACGCGCAAGGTGCTGCGGCTGAAATTCGTGGCGAAAGGCTGATTTGTTCCTTCCCGCGCATGACATAGGGGACGGCCATCGTCCGGGTCGAAGGGGAAACGGCGATTACGATTACGAGTAAGAGCACGATTACGAGGTTTTGGAACGGGTTTTAGCTCGGTTGCCTGCCCTGCCCGGTCACCGCGTGCCGGCAGAGCGACGAGCAGAGTTTGACATAGGCGACCAGAAATGTCAGAATAGTGCATTCAGCGGCTGATCGTCCTGCGAGGGGCGGTCATGGGCGGATTCCTGGTCGAGGCGTTCGGACAGGAGAGCACGGCCGATAAGCCGTGCCTCCGGGGAACGCCGGAGACCGGCGAAATGGGGAGAACGGAACGCCATGGCGAGCCAATTCGGGTATTGCAACCGATGCAAAAAACTGTCGCCGGCGTGCTACGAGGAGCGCGGCAAGGCGGTGCTCCTGGTGAAGAACTGCGCGCAGTGCGGAGCGACGGAGACGATTATCTCGACCGACGCGTCTGTCTGGCGCGCGAAGCGGCAGATTGACCGCCTGAAGACCGACGGCGGTTGCGCGCTGGACTGCAAGAGCTGCGGCCACGAGCACCACCCGTGCGTGATCTTCATGGACCTCACGAACCGCTGCAATGAGAGCTGCCCGATCTGCATCGCCAACATCGCCGGGATGGGGTTCAAGTTCGAGCCGCCGTTCGAGTACTTCGATCAACTGCTCCAGTATCTCGCCGGGCTGACGCCGAAGCCCTCGGTGAAGCTTTTCGGCGGCGAGCCGACGCTGCACAAGGACCTCTTCCAGATCGTCAACCGCGCGCGCGGGCTGGGTCTCTCGACGAGCATCGTCACCAACGGCCTCCGGCTGGCGGACGAGGATTACTGCCGGGAACTCATCGCCACCGGCGCGAAGATCATCTTCTCCTTCGACGGACGCGACCCGAAGGTGTACGAGACGCTCCGGGGCGACGCGAAGGTGTACGACCGGAAGCTCCAGGCGCTCGAGAACATCCGCAAGCACCGGCGGTCCAAGGTGACGATCATGTGCGTCATCGCGAAGGGGGTGAACGACCACCTGATCGCGGACCTCTTGCAGTTCTGCCACGAACGGTCCGATTTCATCAACGCGTGCGAGTTCATCCCGCTCACGCGGACCTGGGAGCCCGGGACGGTGGAGGCGGACGGGGCCGACATCACGGCGATGGAGGACGTGGAGAAGGTTATCGCCGCAGCGGTCCCCGGCGGAAAGCTGGAGTTCCTGCCGGCGGGGCTGACGCCGTTCAGGACGATTTCCAAGTACCTGCCGATCCCGCGGCTGACCTTCGCCGGGGCGCACCCGAACTGCGAGAGCATCGCGTTCCTCATCTCCAACGGGAAGGAGTACGTGCCCGTGTCGGACTACCTCAAGGGGCGCTCGCTGTACGAGGCGCTCGAGAAGTGGGTCGCGCGGGACGAGGCACTCGGCCGCCGCATGGAGCGCACCGAGCGAGGGATCGCCGGGCGCATCGGCCTGGCGCGATTCATCGGGCGCGCGCGCAGTTTGAAGGAAATCGCCGCGACGCTCCACGAGAGCGCCGACACGCGGGCGATCTTCGGCAAGCACCCGGCGTGGAAGACGTTCAAGATGGCGCTCGGGGTCCTTGTCGGCCGCAAGCCCAAGGTCGTGCTCCGCGCCAACAGCCGGCTGCAGAAGGTGCTGCGGATCGTCGTCCTTCCGTTCGAGGAGCCGCGCACGATGGACAGCAGCCATCTGAAGCGGTGCCCGGCGGGCTTCGCGTACCTGGACCCGGCCACCGGCGAGCCGCGGACGATGCCGGTTTGCAGTTGGGGGATCTACAAGAACGACATCATGCGGAGGATCATGGAACGCTACCCGCCGGCGCGGGAAGAACCGGCCGCACCGGGGCGGGCTGTCGCCACGGAGAGCGGTGTGAAGATGCGCGCATAACAGGGGCGCACGACGGAAGGCGAATGCGGAATGGGCGACGCCGGGGGTTCAGGCGGTTCGCTTCGCCGGGACAAAGCACAAGGCGGCTTTCGACACGGGCAAGGTCTGAACTTGTTCCTCAGCGAGCCGTGCCTGCGGGAGCGGGGGTCTCGGCGGGCGTGGAGGTCGCGGCCATAGGCTCCGTTGCACGCTGCGGGGCGGCGGACGACGTCGCTCCCGGGGCGGCCGACGTCGCCGGCGCGGGCGTCGTTGCGGGCGTGGGCGTGATCTGTCCCTCGCGGATCGCGCGTAGCCTATCCTCCTGCCACACTTCCGTGCCCGGGTGCGCGCCCACCCAGGCGATCCACAACATCGCCTCGGTCAGCACCGGGTTACCCTGGGCGTCCTTCGCGCTGAGTATCAGCGTGTCCGGGTCGAACTGCAGCGTGAGCGCGCGGTCGCCGACGGTATCCTCGAACGGCCCTGGCTTTTCCCGCAGAAGCGCAGGCAGGTAGGCCTTTGCGACTTTGCCCTGCGAATCAGTTATGCCAAAGACGCGCGCTTTGGGGAAGAACGGATTCTTCTCCACGTCCAAACCGTACACGGGATGCGGAAGCCCGGGGTTCTGCGGATTCAGATACTCCGGCGGCACGGCCATAGTGGTGTCGTAGTTGAACGGCTGCACCGGCTTGGTTCCGGTGAGGGCGGTGGTGTTGGGGTTGAGGGTTTTCCAGGTCTTCCACGTCACGAGGTCCGCCTGAAGCGGCTTGAGCCGGGCCCCCGCGCGCTCGCCGGCGATGCAGAGCCGGCATGTCGGCGACCAGAGAGAAAACTTCTCGACCTTCTTTCCATCCGCAGCCGGGTCGGTGTCCTTGCTGTACATGACGATGGCGCCCTGGAAGACCAGGCCGGCCGAGCCGAAGGTGAGTTGATCGCGGTACATGGCGCTCGGCGCGCTGGCCAGCGCGCTCCAGACCACAACGATCGGCTCGCCGCCGAGCGTGTCGTTGATCACGTCATGGTAGTTCATGAACTTGATCGGGTATGCGCGCGCTTCCGCGCCGACCTTGACGCCGATGACCGGCAGACTATCCGGGAGCACGTCCATCGTCACGTGGGCCGCCGGGGTCAGGATCATCTCAATACTCCCGCCCGTCCCCAGCGGCGGGAACGCGTCCATGAAAAGGGCCTGGTTCGGCCCGTAGATGATTCGCCGCTGGAGCATCTCCGGCTTGACGCCCTCGGCCAATTTCGTGACATCGAACAGGGTTCCCGGAATCACGCTGGCGGGCTGTTTGCCGTTCTCTTTCCCGCCGGCCGGCACAGCCGGCACCGCAAGCAGGAAAGTCCTGCCGTCCGCGATGAACATTTCGCTCTCGGTCTCCAGCTCGTGGACGTGAAGCATCATGGCGTAGCGCTCCGTCGGGGACGTGGTCTCCATGGAAGGCGCGGTCCCCTCCTTGGCGTTGGAGGCGGATTCATTCGATGGGGCGGTTTCGCTCGGCAGGCTGGGATACAATTTCTTGTTGGCATAGATCGCGATCAGAAAGAGGACGGCCATGGAGATGACGACGACGAGCCGCCAGTCGAGCCTGGACTCGGGCCGGGGCGGCGCCGGCGGCTGGGACGATGCAGGAGGGGCGGCAGGCGCCGGGGACGGCTGCTCCGGGTCCTGCGGCGCGGGAGTTTCAGGCATGGGAATCCTTTCGATTACTCGATATTGGCATGTCTCCTCGCGAGTTTTTTCGGAGTCAGGCGCAGGCGGTCCATGAGGATCAGGACGAGCGTGTCCATCAGCAGCAGCGTGGCCTGCTCGAAGAGCGAACCAGGCGGCTGGCGCGTCGTCCGATTGCGGTTGACTTCGCCCTTGGTCGGCGCCGGGACGACGACGACGATGTCGGCCATGGCGGCGATGCGCGCCTCCGGGTGGGCGGTGATCGTCGCGAGTCGGGCGCCTGCTTCCTTGGCGGCGGCGGCGACGTGGTACACGAAGCGCGTCTGCCCGGTGCCGGAATTGACCAGGCACAGGTCGCGGCGAGTGATGGGCGGCGTGGTGGTCTCGCCGACGAAATGGGCGTCCATCCCGAGGTGCATCAGGCGCACGGCGAACGTCCGGCTGACGTAGCCGGTTCGCCCCTGGCCGTAGATGAAGATTTTGCGCGCGCGCAAAAGCGCCCGCGCGAGTTCGTCCACGCTGCGCACGTCCACTTCGCTCAGGACGGATTGCAACTCGGAGATGATGGCCTGGAGTCTGCTTCTGAAGAGCCGGGTCAAAGGGAAAAATCTCCCGCGCAAAAGCCTGGAGAGCGGCGCTGGCCAGAAATGCATTTTATCATGCGGCCTGCGCCATCGTCAAGGAGGGAGTTGTCTGAGTGCAGGGTGCAGAGCTTGCCCGCCCACGGCGGGCAAGCTCTGTATCTCCTTCCTCGCGCGTGGTAGAATACGGCCGTTGTGGCGCCGTCCTTCCATGCCGGCGCCCGTGATGGAGGATCGCCTGTGCCTGGAAAAATTATTGATATGCACCAGCATTTGATCAAGGAAAACTCCGCGGATGTGCTGGCCGAGACGTATGCCCGCCTCGGCGTCGAAAAGGCGGTGCTCGTGGGTGTGCCGGCGAGCCAGATTCCCGGCGACAACGAGGCGGTGCTCGCGGCGACGCGGAAGTACCCGAAGCTGTTCCTGGGACTGGCCGGCTTCGACCTGGACAAGATGACGGCGGCGGACCTGCCGGGCTTTCACGACGCGGGGTTCATCGGCGTCAAGTTCATCGGTCCGGGCAAGGCGTACAACGATCCGTCGTATTTCCCCGTTTACGAGAAGGCGGCGGCGCTGCGGATGATCGCGCTGTTTCACCTGGGGATCGTGGCGAACAGCGGGCCCTGGCGCGGGTGCGACAGCAACCTGATGCGGCCGATCCACCTGGACCATATCGCGCGGAACATTCCGGAGCTGACGTTGATCGGCGCGCACCTGGGCAACCCGTGGTCCGACGAGGCCGCGATGGCCTGCCGATGGAACCCGAACCTGTTCTTCGATCTTTCAGGGTCGCTGCTGAAGTATCGCTCGCCGGAGTACCTTGGCGACCTGCTCTGGTGGACGCCGGCCAGCGCGTACAAGAGCCCGGACCGCACCGACGCCTGGCAGAAGATTCTTTTCGGGAGCGACGTGCCGGCGGCCAGGATCCCGGAGGTCATTAAGGACTACGAAAACCTGATGGACGGAATCAAGATGCGCCCCGAATTGCGCGAGGCGGTCTGGCACGGGACGGCCGCAAGGCTGCTCGGGCTGAAGTGAGCGACGTTGGCGTTGACGCCTACGGCCGCGGGCATCGGCTAAGTGCAGCATTTCGCAAGTCCGAATATGGCTTCATGCCGCCAAGAGACGAATCGACGACGGCCTTTGGCCCGGATTCTACCTGCTCAGGGCCGACGAAGGCCCTCCAAGCGAGGAAAACCGTCCGAAAGGACCTTGACAACGGTCGCTCGGCGGCCACAATGTGCTGTTTGGAGACGGCCTTCCCAGGGGGGAGGCTATATGGCAAATTCCGGTTCAGAAGACTCCGTATATGCGTCCATCGGCGTTTATCGGCGGTTACAACCTTTCGTTGCCGTCAGTTATGAAACAGGCTCTGACAAAAGAGGGCAAGCAATGAAGACGAGAATGGGGCAGCGGCGGACACTGGCGGTCGTCGTCGCCGGCATTCTTCTGGCGTTCGCTTGTGGTGGGTATGCTCAGGAGCCGGCTCACCAGCCGTTGGCGGAAAAGCGCCCCGAGCCGAGGGAAATTCTGAAGGAGACGGATTGGTCATCCCAATATGAGACAGCCAGGCAGCAGATCCCCGGTCTTGAACTTGAGAAGGACATGCGGCCGGTCTTCTCACTGTGCATCACCAACGTTACCCCGCGTTCTCAGGCCGATGAGAAGGGCCTGAAAGCGGGTGATTGTATCGCAACATTCGACGGAGAGCCGGTGCGAAGCTTCAATGCGGTCACTTACCAGCGTAAGAGCGGCGCCAATCGTATTGAGGTCTGGTCCCCCGCAGGCAAATCCCGGATGGTGGACCTGAAGCCCGGAACGATTGGCGTCACCTTCGGGGACCACTGGCGCCCGGAGCTGGCCTATCTGCGCGGCGCCGAGCGCAACAAGGCGTGGGATGACTTAGTCCTGGTGGCAGCCCTGGCATTCCAGACGAATCTGCCGCTCGCCGAGACCGCGCTCTATCACGCCCGCAAAGCGGGATACCAGGGATGGCTGTTGCCGGCGCTGATGACGGTTATTTCCGTCGAAGGCTGCCGTCCGGACTTGGCATTCGCGTACGGATATCCCGGGTATTCCGCTGTCCCTGAGCATTCCCGGAGCACCGTTCTCCACTGCCTCTGCCGCGCCGCGCTGGCGGAAGGTCATGTCGAAGTGTTGAGAGAGCTCACCGAGAAGTACCCGCAATATCATTTCTTGGACAACATTGACCTGGAAAAGGTCTTCGAGCGGAACAAGTCGCTTTCTCCCGAGGAACGAGCTGCAATCAATTCCCCCGATGCGCCATTGCGGAAGATCAAGACCGACTTGACATCTCGGGCGGAATGCCCCGCTTACGCAATGCACCACATCCGGAATCGGATGCCCTTTCCAATCACAGCCCAGGCCGCCGAATATGTGCCCATGGAAATAGGCCCTGGCACGGAGAATGCAGCTATCGTCGCAGACGTGGTATTTAGGAATACGGAACCGACTCGTGAAGACTGCCCGCCTTTCTTCGAGCTCGACCTGGTTGATACTTCCTTCGGCGACGAATGCCTTGCCAGCGTGTGCTGGGATACGAAGACCAACCTGACCTGGGAGATAAGAGGATATGCGCGCGTCAACGAGAGCGTTAAGAGCCTGTTCGTCCCTCACGGCCCAAACCGCGCCGAGATTTACTTGAATGGCTCTCTTTGCGAGATATGGTTTAACGGGCACCGCCAAGCGATCGGCATCCTGCCCAGGGAGGAGAGGAAGGTCATTGGGTTCCTGTACTTCCGCGGGATTACGGCCGGCGTGCAGAAGCTGACCTTGGCGGAACTGACGCCCATTGCGCCCGCAGGCGCATTGAACGCCGCAATACCGGGCGGGGCGGCGGGTGGCGCAACCTCCAAGGAATTGCGGACGCCCGAGCGGCCCTCCGATCCCGCGCAGGCGTGGTTCTACGACATGACGGTGGGAGCCTACCTTGCGCACGGCCGCCGCAACCCGACATGGGATTCGGACGCCGTCCAGGCCGCATGGCTGACAGGACGGTACTGGGCGGGGGATGTCCTGTCGGTAGAACCGGACGACATCCTAGCCGCTTCCAAGGCCGCGATCTCCAATGGCTGCGACGATCCGCTGATTTTTCTGATCCACAGCGAGATGCTCGAGACGGTCCAAGGCAGGGTGTCTCAGTGGGCGCGTTTCCTGTATCGGGCTGCGGATGGAATGAGGAAGTCCACTTACCCGGCATTCCTTCGATTCGAAGCGCTCATTCGCTCGTATGACTACTGCGTGGACTCCCATTTGGACACTGTCCGTCAAAGGTCAAAACAGGACTGCGAGGCGGCGGCCGCGCTGCTTCAGGAGGTCCTGAGCGACGCGAACGTATCCAGGTCATACGTCCGAAGGCTGTTTCTGCAGTATGTCTTGCCCGGCTGTTGCTCGCCTCATCCGGACAAACGTTCCGCCGCATACGAAGTGTACTACGCTGCGCTTGCCAAGGCGGACCGCGAGGGGTCTGTGGCTCAAACGGTCAAGGGCGTCTATTACACCCAGTATGCCTGGGTGGCGCGCGGCAGCGATTGGGCCAGCAAAGTCACTCCGGAGGGCTGGAAGCTCTTTCGTGAACGACTGAAAGTCGCCGCCGATTGCCTGCTCGACGCGATCCGGCTTGATCCGGCGAACGCCGAGGCAATGGAATGGATGATCACTGTGTGCAAAGGGGAAAGCCGTCCTCGCGATGAGATGTACAAGTACCTCCAGGCGGCTGCCCGGGCAAACCCGAACAACACGCAGGTGTACAGAGAAGCGCTGGACTATCTCCGCCCGCGATGGTATGGAAGTCCGCAGGCCATGCTCGAGATCACCGATCAGTGTCTGCAAAGAATGCGGGATGACCCAAAGGCGACCCCCTGGTTGGTCATCGTCCGGACGCAAATGCACTACGACTTTGCGGACGATCTGTATCAGTCAACCGAGGACCACAGTCAAGGCGCTGTGCTTCAGATGATGTATTGGAGCACTCCCGAAGTCTGGAAGGACATTGAGCAGGCGTATGAACTTGCCCTCAAGCGCAGTCCCAATTCACGACTTCTGAAGAGCTATTATGCCTCCTGGGCCGGGAAGTGCCAGCAATGGGCCGCTGCCGACCGGCTCTTCACGGAGTTGGGCGAACGAGCGGCGCCGTGCCCCTTCGGCAGTCTCTCTGAAATGCGCTTAGAGCGATTGAAAACCCGAGCCATGACCACGGCCATCAACGGAACCGCCAAGTAGGCGCCAGCGATACGTCATTGAAGGATAACGTATAGGGCGTCTTCGGGAAATCGGAACTTGATCGCGATCTGAAAGCTTGTGTACCTCCTGATAGCCATCGATGACATCCTGCTGGTAGCCGCGCCATGCCAGCGCAAAGTCGGCCACGCGATAGTTCAAGTGCGTCGCCTCGAAATCGATGATCCCAGAAAGCCGCCCGTGCTCGAATAGCAGATTCCAAGATTCTAAGCGCAGCGAAGCATCTCATGCCCTAAACCGTTGCGAGCGCGCTGCGTGTGAGATTCCTCGCTCCGCTCGGAATGACAGCGCATTAATCAGGTTTTTTCCGGGACACCGCACTAAGGAGCGGTCTTGCCCGCATCCTTCATGATGCTCTCCCTGCGGGCGACGAGATTCGCGGAAGCCTCAGCCCCGTCCAGGAACAGCCGGCCGAGGGGATCCCGCTCCGGGGCGATAAAAATCCCGACCGAGTTCAGTTCGTTCTCCAATCCGGCTGATTGCACCTGCAAGTCATCCGAGAGCAGGCCCAACTCCTCTTTCTCGGAAGGCTGCAGCGGGGTATTCAACTGCCAGGGGTCTTCCTCGCCCGCGTTGCCTGAGGACCGGGCCGCCTTCTCCTCCTCCTCAAGCACTTCCCTTCGAAGCGCATATTCAAAGTCGCTGACCGGCTCATAACTGTTGATCTTCATCAGCACTTCGCGGGCCCGAAGATGCCTCTCCTGGATGCGCGACTCTCGGAATCTTCTGACCATGTCCTCCAGTTTGCTGACCTCCATGAGCTGCGCGTCCAGGCGCGCCTGTTCCGGGGGCGTCAGCGCGGGACCATTGCCTTCTTCGGTCGCGCCCAACGTGCCCCCCCTTCTCAGCGCGATCGCAAGGCAGATTCCGGCGAGTAATATGATCCCGGCCAAGACGACCCAGACCACCTTGGATGGGGGTCGCGTTTGAGGCGCGGGAGCAGGCGGCGCGTGAATTTCGGGCGGCGGAATTGTTATTCTACCGCCACAGATCGGACATCGTCCATGTCTGCCCGCTTTGCTTTCGGGCACTCTGAGCGACGTCTCGCACTGCGGACACTTGAGCTCGATCATCATCGGCGTCCATAGTGCTCTGTAGAAAACGTCATTTTTCAGCCGTGTCATAGGTCATTCCCGCGAAAGCGGGAATTAGAATCCTGCGCATAACGTGGATTCCCGCCTTCGCATCGTGCGCCGTACGCGGCGCACTCTGGGGAATGACCCTGTCACAGCGCAAAGAGTCATGAAGCTATGTTTTCTACAGAGCACGTCCATAGCTCGCAGGACTCAAATGACTTTATCATGGCCCCTGCTGTTGTGCAAGAAAATAGCGGCCGGATTCGTCGCTTTTCCTGCGGCGGCGTCCAGCGGCTGCTTCAGAACCTGCGTCAGCAAGCGCCGCATTTCATCGGCCATTGTAGCAAGTTGAACCAGGTCACTCCGTCGCAGACATGCTCCATGGGCCGACTCCTCAATTGCACGCCCGCGAAAAGCAGGTCTTACTCGTTATTTGATAAGTAGTTATGCTCACAGGCCAATGAACGCCATCCGTGCCGACGCCTGAGTTCATTGCGGCGGCATAAAGATTGCTTTACGTAAACAGAGTTGCCAGGCGGACCGGACAACCTGTCAGCGAGTGCATCAGAGGAGCGTTCAGACAATGAGTTCGAGTACGCCGCAAGCGGAGAAGGGCGTCGTCTGCCTGAAGCCCGCCGAGGCCGTCACCATGCAGCATGCGCCCCTCAGCGAAACTTCGCTTATGAGGCGCTTGACAGAGCGGTTCTCCGTGCGTGGCGCGCTGGTGGTCTGCCACCGTCGAACCATCCTCGGAACATGGAAAGCATCCGGGACTCCATTGCACGTCTATGATCTCGGCATGGGCGGAGTGAACTTCTGGAACCTGGGGAAGCCTCCCAAGCCGGGCACGAAGATCAAGCTGACCCTCCTCGTGCCCAAGGTGAATCCCATAGACGTGGTCGGCGTCGTGGTCTGGAGCAAGGCCATGCCGCATTCCGACGACCACGGAGCGCAACGGTACAGCCACATCACCGGCGTCAAGTTCGTTAAATACAATGCCAGAGTCTGGGCGGCGCTGTGCAGAATTCATCGAATTGTCGCCGCCGAGTCGCCAGGCGCCCCGCTGCCGACGCTCCACTGATAGCAAAAACAATCTGACAAGTCGGAACGCGTCCTGCGTTCCGCCCGGGGCCCAGGCGAACCGCCAAGCCCTGTGCGGCCTTTGACAATACGGCGTCTTTCCTGATAAAATAATGATTTATTGTTTCCCCAGAAGGCTGCGGACGCCGCATCGTCCTGGACCCGGAGGTTCCCCTCCTATGGTGAAGCTCGTCCTGGCGTATTCCGGCGGGCTGGATACATCGGTCATCCTCCATTGGCTGCGGACGCGGAAGCATTTCGAGGTGATCGCCTTCGCGGCCGACCTGGGCCAGGGAGACGACCTGAAACGCACGGCCAAGCGGGCGCTCGCCACGGGGGCCTCGGCGGTGTTCGTCGAGGATCTGCGCGCGGACTTCGTCCACGACTACGTCTTTCCCGCGCTGCAGGCCAACGCGGTCTATGAGAACGGCTATCCGCTGAATACGGCGCTCGGGCGGCCGCTGATCGCGCAGGAACTGGTGCGCATCGCCCTCAAGCACAAGTGCGGCACGGTCGCTCATGGCTGCACCGCGAAGGGCAACGACCAGATCCGTTTTGAGGCGGGCGTCGCCGCGCTCGCGCCGCATCTGAAGGTCCTCGCGCCGGTCCGCGAATGGGAATTCAAGAGCCGCGAGGAAGAGGTGGACTACGCCGTCAAGCACCAGATCGAAGTGCCGGTCACGCGCAAATCACCCTACTCGATTGACCGGAACCTCTGGGGCGCCAGCATCGAGTGCGGCGAGCTTGAAGATCCCTGGCGGGCCCCGCCGCGCGAGGCGTACCTGATGACCCGCGCGCCGGAGGCGGCGCCGGGGCGGCCGGTGGAGATCGAGATCGCGTTTGAGGGCGGAATTCCCGTCGCGCTCGACGGTCGCGCGACCGGCGGGGTTAAGCTGATCCAAACGCTCAACGAGATCGGCGGCGAACACGCGGTCGGCCGGCTGGACCTGATCGAGAACCGCGTCGTCGGCATCAAGTCGCGCGAGGTCTACGAGGCCCCGGCCGCGACGATTCTGCTCGCGGCGCACCGCGCGCTCGAGGAGATCACCTTGAGCCGCGACGTGGCCCGGCAGAAGGCGTATCTCTCGCAGGTCTTCAGCGACGTCATCTACTCCGGCCGGTGGTTCACGGACCTTCGTGAAGCGTTGGTGGCGTTCATGGGCGTCACGCAGAAGTACGTCACCGGCGCGCTGCGCGTGCGGCTCTACAAAGGCCAGTGCGTCGTCACGGGCCGGCGCTCGCCGTATTCGCTCTACGAGAAAAAACTCGCCACGTATGGGGCCGGCGACGCGTTCAGGCACGACGCCGCCCAGGGCTTCCTGGAGATCTATAATCTGGACATCAAAGCGCAGGGTTTCCGCCGTGAGCGCTACCTGGCGAGCCGCGCCAAAGGGCGGAAAGCATGAACGCTGAGGTTCTCTCGATCGGCAGCGAGTTGATGGCGGGGCGCATCGCCGATACGAACGCGGCGTTTCTCTCCGAACAACTCCAGTCGCTCGGTTTCGACGTCACACGCCACACCGCCGTCGGCGACCGTCGGGCGGACATCCGGGCGGCGATCAAGGAGATTGCGGCGCGGGCCGACCTGGTCCTCGTGACCGGCGGCCTGGGGCCGACGCGCGATGATCCCACCCGCGAATGCTTCGCCGCCGCGTGCGGCGTGGAGCTGGTCGAGGATCCCGAGAGCACGCGCCGCATTCGCGAGATGTTCGCCGCCCGGCAGGCGCCGCTGCCCGCCTCGAACCTCGGGCAGGCCTATTTTCCGCGCGGCGGCGAGGCGATCCGCAATTCGACCGGCACGGCGGCGGGATTCGCCGTCCGGCTCGGACGCTGCCGCTTCTTCTGCATGCCCGGCGTGCCCTCCGAGATGAAAGTCATGTTCCGCGAGTCGGTCGAGCCGCAACTGCGCTCCGCGGCCGGCCGCGCCACGCTGGTCCGGTCGCTGCACATCTTCGGCCTGGGCGAATCCACGGTCGGGGAGCGGCTCTTCGACCTGATGGCCGAAGACCACAACCCTCAAGTGGCGACGCAGGTGCATGAAGGCGTCATCACGCTGCGCCTGACCGCGACCGACTCCGGCGAGGCCGCCGCACGCCGGCGTCTCGACGAGACGGAGGCGCAGGTTCGCGCCCTCATCGGAAACGCCATCTTCGGCGCCGATGAGACGGTCACACTTCAGGCCGCCGTCGCGGCGCTCCTCGGGCGAACCGGGCTGAAGGTCGCCTTCGCGGAATCCTGCACCGGCGGCGAACTCTCCGCCCGCCTGACCGACGTTCCGGGCATCAGCGCCTTCCTGCTGGAATCGGTGGTGACCTACAGCAACGAATCGAAGATCCGGCGGCTGGGGGTGCCGGCCGAGACGATTGAGCGCGACGGCGCCGTGAGCGCGGCGACCGCCGAGGCGATGGCCCGCGGCATGCGCGCGACTTCGGGGGCCGATGTCGCCCTGAGCGTGACCGGCATCGCCGGGCCGGACGGCGGAACGGCCGCCAAGCCGGTCGGACTGGTTTATATGGCGCTGGCCGACGCGGCCGGCGCGCGCGTGGAGGAAGCTCGTTTCCGCGGAACGCGCCAGCAGATCAAGGACCGCGCGGCCAAGAGCGGCTTGAATATGCTGCGGCTTTATCTCGAAGGGAACACAGCGTAAAATGGGTGAGCTAAAAGAGGACGGGAAAATCCATCTCCGGTGCACGGGCTGCGGCAAGAAGGTCAGGTACCCTGCGAACCACCCCGGGGGCACGTTCCGCTGCCCCATCTGCCATACGGTGATCATCGCTCCGATGGAGGAGGAAGCCAACGAGCTGAGCCTTGAAGAGGAATCCCAGCCTGGCATGACCGCGGATGCGCCGAATGAACAGGGCGATGTGCCCGCTTCCGACCCGACGCCCGCCGCGCCGAGCGTCCCGGCTCAGAAACCTCCCGCGCTCGAACGCGTGAACGCTTTCCTCGTCAGGGAAACGGACCGCATCGGCCGGCTCAGCGAAGAAGTCGTCGCGAATACGCTCATCTCGGTCGATGAACAGGCGAGCAAGCTCCGGGCGCTGCGGCACGCCAAGGCGGTGTACTTCAAGAGATATGTCGAAGCGGTCATGAAAGACCTGGACAACGAACTCGCCGAGCTTCGCGACGATCCGGCGTCGGAAACTCAGACGGGGCAGACGAAGATCAACCGGTTGCTGCTGGAGAGGCGCGGGCTGCTGATTTTCCTGAACGTCATGTTTGAGCTTCGGCCGGGCGTTTCGCCCGCTCGGCCCGACGCCACGCCCGGTACTCGCGGTAGCGCTGCGGCACCGCCCACCACACCTTCTCAGCCAGCCGCTCAAACTCCGCGAAACAATCCAGCCGGCGCCCCTGCGCCAAATGGCAAAGGCCCAGGTAGTAGTGCGTCTCCGTCATGCTGAAGCCGGGCTCGGCGCCGGCGCGGATCTGCGCGATCGCCTCGTCAATGCGGCCGAGGGCGTAAAGCACCCTTCCCTCCGCGCGGCTGATCTCGGGAGTCTGCGCAGCCGCGGCGTTTTGCGGGTCCATCGCCAGGCGCCTCGCCTCGCTCAGCTCCCGGTCCGCCTCCTCGAGCCGCTCCATGTCGGCCAGGTGAGAAGCCAGTTCCACGCGGGCTTCCGGCGACTGGGGCGACTCGACGACGCGTTGCTGCGCGGCGCTCAAGGCGGCTTCGCGGCACTGCCTCAGTAACTCCGCCCCGGCCGGGTGTCCGGGCTGCATCTCCATGACCATGTCGGCGTAGGAGGAGGCGCGGTCGAGGGTTCCCGCCTTTCGCGCCATCTCACCGCGCCACAGGGCGTAGGCGACGCGCGGCCGGTCGAGCCAGGGCGTGCGCCGCTCCCGGTCCACCAGGTCCACGGATCGCCCGCGAAGCTCCGTCTCGATCAGGGCGAGCAACTGCGCAAGGAACGGGGTGGAATCGGGAAGCTGTTCCGGATTCAGTTGCTCGGCGGCCTCCTGCGAACCGGAGGCCCATTCGTTCAGGATGCGGTAGCTTCGCGCGAGTTCATTGTCGGGGTTCAACTCCAGCGCACGGGCGAATTCCGCGCGCGCGGGCTGGTATTCCGCCGCCTGGAAGAACGCCTCTCCGGCAAGCAGGTGGAATGCGGCACTGCCCGGCCTCAACTCGAGCGCCCGGCGCAGATGCGGGGCCGCCTCGGCGAACCGGCCGGCCCTCGTCAGGGCAAGCCCCAGGTGCAGCAGCCCGCTCCCGAGGTCCGGATTGCGCCGCACCGCCTCTTCCAAGACGGCCAGCGCTTCGTCCAACCGGCCCATCGCGGCCAGCCGCGCGCCATTTCGCACGAGCGCGTCCGTCTCCAGAAGTTCTTCCAAGTTTCGCCTTTCTACCGTGTTTTCCTAGCCCTGTTTGATCAGCGCGATGGCCGCATCGGCCAGCAGGTCTCCCGCTTCCGGTGCCAGCCGGCTGCTGGAGATGAAGGTTGTCTCGTATCCGCCGCGCTGAAAGGCCCAGCGGGTGGGCACGTAGCCGACCATGCCGTTGGCGTGGCCGACGACGAGCGCGCGTTTGGGATAGCACGCCTCCTTGATCCGCAGGCCGTACTCGACGAAATATTCCGCCGGGATGCCGACGAAGGCATATTCGTCCAGGAACAGCACCTGCACCTCGGCCTTGTTGGTTTTCTCCCGGCGCATCTTCTCCAGCAGGCGCGGGGCGCCGGCCTCATAGAGCTGATCGGAGCGGAAGCGTTGCGCGCCGAAGACCTTTCCTTTGAGTTCCGCCTCGGTGATCCGCCGGTACGGCAGTTCCAGTGTCCGGCGCGCCATGCCGATGCGCACGGACGGACGGTATTGGATGTCCCGGATGGCGGCGGCTGCGTCCTCGGCCAGACGCCGGCCGAAATCGTCAATGGAATGGTCGTGGGGCTGCTGGAAGGGGTCGCCGTGGTGCACGTTGCCGCAGGCGCCGTTCAGATACACGGTCACGGGCACGCCGCGGGCCTTCATCTCCTTCGCCAAGGCGCCGGGATAGCCGGCGGAGGCGGTGGTGGTGCCGCCCTCGTGCGTGGGGTGGCAGGTGAAACAGACCAGGCAGCCGAGAATGCGGCCGGCCTGACTTCGAACGGCGGCGACGGCCACTTCCGGGTCAATGGGCCCTTCGCGGCAGAGGATGGCCTTCGGGTCGGCCTGGGCGTGCGTCCTGACCGTTCCGTCGCGCATGATGAACCGGCGGTTGCGCGCGAGTTCCCATTCGAGCGCGTGGCCGAAGCCGATCTCGGCCTCGACGTATCCGGCGAGGGCCTGTCCGAACGCCGCGACGACCTTCCGGACCATGTCCTCGATGTACGACTCGTCGCGGGGCAAAGGCTCAACGCCGGCCACCGCCGGGCCGGCGTGGTTATGCGTGGCGCAGACGAGGATGCGGTCGCCAGGGAAGCCGAACTGCGCCTCTACGCGCCGGCGGATATCGTTCACCTGCGTCCAGCGGATGCTCAGGAGGTCGAGTTGCACGAAGGCGGCGCACTCGCCGTTCGATTCGAAGACGGCGATGCGCGCGAAGAGCGGATCGCGGACCTTCTCGATCGTGATGTCCTGCAGCCAGCCGATTTTCCTGGTGCCGATGGGCGGGGTGATGTCCACCTCGGCGAAGCCTGTACGCAGGGGACTTCCTCCTTCAGGACCGACCCGAGAGACCGGTCGGATCGGACGGGTTACCGAATCTGAGCCGCGTTCTCCATGACTTTCCGGATGCCGCGCGCCGTGAGCTGCGCCACCTTCGGGCCGTTGGGGGCGCGCAGCGGCACCGTCATGCCGGTGTGCGAATCGCTGTGCTTTTGGGCCACCGGGTACTGCCCCAGGTCGTAGCGCACCTTCTGCGCATGCGCACAGGACCAGGGACAGCCGCGGCCGTAGGCGTTCTTCGCCTGAAAGACCGTCATCGCCGGCAGGATGAACTTCTGCCAGACGCCGGTCTGCACGCCCTCGGCGTTGAGCGCCGCCACCAGTTTATCCCGGAACGAGGCGGCATCCTGTTCGTGGCCGAGGGCCTTCATGTCGAAGCGGACGGTGTAATTGTACCAGTTGTGTCCGGCGCCCTTGTAGGCGGTCGGCAGGATGAGGTTGGGCGTGCCCTTGAGGGCGGCGGCAAGGGCCTGGGCATTTTCCTTCAAGGTCGCCTGATACTTGTCGAGCTTCGACAACTGGGCGCGGCCGAAAGCGGCGCTGAGATCGGCCATGCGATACATCCACCCCAGGGCGTAGGCGTGGTAGTCGCGCTTCTCGCGCGGCGTGCGGGTCTCGCCGAAAGACCAAAGCTGCGTGGCCTTCTGGCGCATTTCGTCATTGTCGGTGACGAACATGCCGCCCTCGCCCGCACAGAGGCATTTGTTCTGGTTGAAACTGAAGGCGGCGCAATGTCCCAACGTGCCGACTTTGCGACCTTTGAACGTGGCCCCATGCGCCTGGCAGGCGTCTTCGACGACCTTCAGCTTGTGCCTCCGGGCGATGGCCATGACTTTTTCCATGTTCATCGGCAGGCCGTGGAGATGAACGGCGATGATCGCCTTGGTCTTCTTCGTGATCGCCCGCTCGATGAGCGACTCGTCCATGTTGATCGTGTCGAAGTTGATGTCCACGAAGACCGGGATGGCGTTGTGGTGGAGGATGCAGGTGGCGGAGGAGGACCAGGAGTAGGCCGTCACGATCACCTCGTCGCCGCAACCGACGTCGCACGCCACGAGCGCCATGTGCAGCGCGGCGGTGCCGGAGTTCGTGGCGACGGCGAATTTGTTGCCGTTCCACGCGGCGAACTCGGTCTGGAACGCTGCGCAGTTCTCGCCGAAGGCATGATTGGGGCCTTCGAGGGACGCCAGGACTCGTTTGCGATCCACATCGTCTATCGGGGGCCAGTTCTTTACCGTGCCGACCGGCACGGCCTTGGGGCCGCCGTTAATCGCCAGTCTCTCCATCATCGTGACCTCTCTTTCTTACCCCAGGATTATCCGGACGCGCGTTTCTCGAAGACCAGTCCGACATATCCCACGGCGCGGTCCGCATCGAGTTCGTTCAGAACTTCGGCGCTCGTGGTATACTCGAGCACTCTTCCGTCCGTGGCGCCCATCGCGCGAGCGGCGGCGGTTGCGGCGGCCAGCGCGCCGGGGCCACAGGCGTTGAAGTGCTCCTGCGCCTCCGGGACGATCTCCTCCGCCTTCAGCGATTCCGCAAGGTCTATAACCCGCCGGTCGTTCGCGTGCATCCAGCCCATCGCCTGCGACAACGGCCCGCGATCCGGCGTGCCGTAGTCCATCCCGTAGTGCGTCAAGTCGGTGCTCGCCACGACCATCACGCGCTTCGAGGCTTGGGCGACGGCCGAAGCGACCGCCCCGCCCATGCCCGCGGCCTCCGGCACGGGCGGCACGGCGATGGGAACGATCTTCGCGCCCGGGGAGAGCGCCTGGATAAACGGCAACTGGACCTCGATGGAATGCTCCATGTCGTGCGCGGCGGCGGAAGAGAGGATCGAGCCGTGCCCGGCTTCCACAATCGCGGAGGCGAGATCGGCATCCACCAGAAGTTCTCCGAGCGGCGTCAGCCAGCCGCCCGAAGGGAAGACGCCGCCTTTCCGCCCGAACCACTGATGGACCGCTCCGAGCAGAACATAGGTTTCCGGCTTCGCCGCCGCAAGCGCCGCGAAGACTTTGGCCGCCGTGCGGCCGGAGTAAATCCAGCCGGCGTGCGGAACGACCCCGCCCAGCAGAGTTCCCAAGTCCTTCGGAGGCTCATACCCGGCGGCATATTCGAGCGCCGTCCGCTTCAGGACGGCCGGCGAGGCTTCATAAAACTGGCCCACGCGCACGGGCATTCGGACATCAGATCTTTTCATCGCGCCCTTCCGCCCCCCTTTCTGCGCCGGCTGCGGCATGGGCTTGCAGCCACGTGAAATCGCCGATAGCGAAGAGCGCCTGGACGTGAATCAGCACCGCCGCCCCGAGAAAAACCCAACCGGAGCTGCGGCCCAGGCCCAAGGCCAAGGCCCCATAAGCCAGCAACGCGCCGTGACTCACCGCCAGCGCCGCGGCGCGCTTTTTGAACCCGCAGCGGACGAGTCCCATCGGCGGCCAGAGGAGGTCCACGGCCCGGAATTCCGAGCCGGACGCCGCATGCCCTTGCTGGACGTTCTTCAGCGGCGCCGCGAGACCGAACCGCCGCGCTTCCTTTCTTTCCCTGCCCGACTGCGCGAGCTGCTCGGTCGCCTCGACGCGCGCCGCGCGCCCCTGGCGCGCCTTCGCCGCCAACCGCGCGAGGACGCGCTTGACGGATTCCTTTTCGTACAGGCAGAGCGCCTGGGCGACGAACAGCAGGTTGCTTTTGCCGGCGCCGACTGACGGCGCCAGTTCCGCCGCCTGCGCCAGCGCTTTTTCTGAGGCTTCGTTCCACGCGCGCTCGAACTCTTCCGCGCCGCTTTCGCCGGAACCGTCCAGCGACAGCAATCCCAGCAGCACGACCGCGCCGTCGCTTTTTCGCAGAAGCCGCCGGGCGATCTTTCGGCACTCGCTCGCCGGCAGGCCGCTGACCTGCGGCGCCAGGTCGCCCAGTTCGCCGGCCTTCGGCGGCTCGAAGAATCCCGGCCCGCGTAAGTGCCGGACGATGCCCGCGCCGATCCACCACAAAATGTATCCGGCCAGAAGCGCAAGCCCAATCCCCACCACGTCCGCGGCCGCTCGACGGACGGACAGGACCGCGACGCCCACGGCAAATGCGAAAAGCCACGCCGCCAGGGTGACCAGGATGCGGCGCGGCGCATGCGGAGAGACTTCAAGCACGCCTTGTCCGATGGCCATCAACAGCAGCACTGCGAAGAGTTCAATCGCAAGGAACATCGGAAATATCGCATCCCTCTATTGAAGTTCGTATAAAGAAACGAACGCTCTCGCCAAGATACTCATGAAAGAGCCTCCTCTTGCCCAAGAGGTTGTCTTGGGCGAGAATCCTGAGAAGTGGCGAACGACCCAGGGTTCTGAGAGGAGGCCGAGTGATGATAGAGATTGG
>Ga0181524_10000806_pt1 | contig 37662 bp, 30 predicted proteins | sample PEATcosm2014_Bin_34_FD_119761 | JGI IMG/M metagenome (GOLD analysis project Ga0181524, IMG submission 119761) | Peatland microbial communities from MTU Mesocosm Facility, Houghton, MI, USA - PEATcosm2014_Bin05_60_metaG | ecosystem: Environmental > Terrestrial > Soil > Wetlands > Peat | place... | reverse complement strand
TCCGTGTCCGGCACCGCCTCCGTGTCCGGCACCGCCTCCGTGTCCGGCACCGCCTCCGTGTCCGGCACCGCCTCCGTGTCCGGCACCGCCTCCGTGTCCGGCACCGCCTCCGTGTCCGGCACCGGCGGCGCCTCGAGGTCGTCGGCCACGACGGGTGCGTCCACAGCTGCCGGCTCGGCGGGCTCTGCCGGCGCGACCGGCTCTGCCGGCTTGGCGGGCTCGTTCGCCGTCGCGAGCTCGTCCGCCGTCGCGGGCTCGTCCTGCACCCGTGAGTCCCCTGCCGCCTCATCGGGCCGTTCAGGAGCATTGACCTCAGAGATCGAACCCGCGAGCGCCGTCGTCAAGGTCTCGCCGCCCGCCAGAGCCGCGACGTCGCCGTTGCTACCAGCCATCTCTGCGAGGCCGGCGCCGACGCCGACAGCCTCTCCTTCGGTGCTCATCGGACTCATCGCCTGATCGACCTGCGCATTTCGACATTGACGACGAGCCCGACCGTAGCGAAAAACACGATCATGGCGGAGCCACCGTAGCTTACGAACGGGAGCGGAATTCCGGCGATGGGGATGAGGCCGATGGTCATGCCCACATTCTGGAAGACCGAGAACGCCAGCAGTGCGAGCGCTCCTGAACACAGCATCCTGCCGAGAGGATCCCTGGCGATCTGTGCGGCGCGCAACAGTCGGAACGCGATCACCCCGAACAGGGCTATGACCAGCACTCCTCCGGCGAATCCGAGCTGCTCACCCACGGCCGAGAAGATGAAGTCGGTCTGTTGAGCCGGGACGAATCCCCCGTTCGTTGCCGCGCCGTGAAAGATACCGGTGCCGAAGGCTCCGCCCGAGGCGATGGCCAGTATCGACTGCGCCAAGTTGTAGTTGGCTCCACTGGTCTGAGTGTTCTGGTGGAAGAACGACTGCAGGCGACCGAGCTCGTAGGCATGGATCAGCCTGAAATGAATCCCCACCACCAAGCCCATGAGAGCCACAACGGCGAGAGCGCCCAGATACCTGAGTCGCACGCCCGAGGTCACGATCATGACCGTCAGCACGACGCTCATGATCAGCGCGGTCCCAAGGTCCGGCTGCTTGTAGACGAGCAGGATAGGTACCGCGGCGAGGGCGAGCACCACGACGATGTTCCTGGGGAACATCGTTTCTTGGCGACTGCAGTAGACCGCCACGACGACGATCAGCGCCAGCGCCGCGAACTCCGAGGGTTGGATCTCGAGGGGTCCCAGGGCGAACCATCGTTGCGCTCCCAGGGAAACGTGGCCGAAGTGAGTCAGCACCGCCATGAGCGACAGGACGACGAGGCCGTAGAGCACGTACGCCCATTGCTCGAGCCAGTGATAGTCGACCAAGGCGACCACGATCATCACGACGAGGCCTATCGCAAGCCAGGCGAGCTGGCGCTTCAGATAGAACTTCGGATCTCCTCCGGCATCTATCTGCTCGACACGCGTCGCCGAATAGACCATGACCGCGCCGATCAGCGAGAGCACGACGGCGCTGCCGATCAGGATGAAGTCGCAGTGGCGCACCGCCTCCCAAGCCGGGTGCCTTTCTCTGCGATGGCTCCACCGAGCCGGCACGCTCGGGGAATGAACCGCCATGATGCCCAAGGATAACCTTGACGACCTCGGAACTCTCTGCAGCGCCCTGCGGACCCGGCCTCGCCTGCCTCGGCATGGGAGTCTCCGCGCTCCAAGCCGCATGCTGGGGCGCTGATCTTGCCGGTTCGGCCCGCCGAGGCCGTTGGCTCACGAGCAGTAGCTGTTCGGCTCACGAGTAGCAGTCGTCGTGTCTTCTAGGAGTAGCCAGTCGGCTCCTCACTCCGGTCGCCGTGCCCACGGACCACCGCCCACATCACCTCGAGGGGCGGCTGCGCACCGGTCCAGAACCTGATCTGGCGGGCGGCCTGGTGCACGAGCATGCCCAGGCCGCTGCGCACGGTCGCACCCTGACGCTCGGCCTCGATCAGGAACGGGGTGACAGGCGGGTCATAAACAAGGTCCACCACGAGCTGGCCCGCCCCGAACCACGAAGGGTCGACGCCGGCGATGACCCCACCTCGATCTGCGCCGGACTCGGGCGGTCGGGAACCTGGTTGCCCAGCTGAGCGGCTCGGGTCCTGAGGCCCTACCGGCTGGTCTGATCGGTGGGCTGTGCCTGAGCCGGCTGGCCCAAGAGACCGGGTCAACCGGGCAGGTGAGACTTCCGGGACACTGCGGGCCTCGGGCATCCCCGCGGGCGTCGCTTGAACCACCAAGTCCATCCCCCGAAGATCCTCCGGGCGCCCGACGTGGACGACCCTGGGCGCCAGTGCGACCGCGCGCCACGCCCGGGCGGCTGTCCTGTTGACCACGACGATCTCCGCCGCACCCGCTTCGGCCAGTGCCAGCACGACTGCCCTACCTGCGCCGCCTGCGCCGATCACCCCACAACGGCGACCGGCGGGATCGAAACCCGCGCCCTGTCGCAGATCATCGAGCAAGCCATCTCCGTCACAGCTCTCTGCACGAATGGCTGTGCCCAGGAAGATCAGCGTGTTCGCGGCCCCCAGTCGCCGGACTTGTCGCGAATGGCGGGTCGCCACTCGGGCCGCTGCCTCCTTGTGGGGCATGGTCACCGAGAGGCCACGCAAGCCCAGTGCCGCCGCGCCGACCACTGCCGTGTCCAGCGACCCCGGAGGCACCTCGAAGGCGTGGTAACACCAGTCCAGACCCATCACGGCGTAGGCCGCGTTGTGCAACCGGGGCGAGAGCGAGTGGCTGACCGGAAAGCCGACCACGCCCACGATCGCAGTCGTCGGAGCGGGCCAGAGGGCCTTTGGACGGGTACCAGCTGACATCTGAGCAAGTTCGGACAGCTCGGGGGGGTCGATGGACTTGCTCACGACTCGCCCCGTTGCTGGTCCAACCACGACTGCAGAAGGACCGTCGCAGCCACTGCGTCGATCCCGACCCTGTCGTCCCCAGCGGCGCCCGCTTGGGATCGGCGCCCTTGCCGCCCTCGTGGGCGGCCTCGCTCGCCAGCGCGGCCTCTCCCGGGATCGGACGGCAAGCGCCGGCGGCGGGCGGCCTCGACGGTCGTCAGGCGCTCATCATGCAGCACGACCGGAACGTCGAGCTCGCTTTGCAGCGCGGCAGCCTCGGCCATCGCCGCCCGGGCCGCGGGGCCCGAGTGGCCCGAGAGCGACAGAGGAAGCCCGACCACGACGAGGCCGGCGCCGAGCTCCGAGACCAGAGCCGCGACGGCCCGGTGATCTGCACCCTGCTCGCCGCTGCGCGCGATCACCGAGTGCGGGCTCGCGAGCACCCGACGCGAGTCGCTCAGCGACATCCCGATGCGGCGTTGCCCGAGGTCGATGCCGATCACGCGCCGTCCCGGCGCTGGCCCGGTCTCATTCAGCTCCGGGTCGCTCTGACCGCCCGTCAAGCCGGTCAAGCCGATGCCCGGCCGCCAGCCTTGGGCTCGCCCGGCTCGGGGCCCAGTGCTTCGCCAAGCTTCCGTATCGCTTCGCCAATTCCACCCACGTCCCGGCCGCCGGCGGTCGCAAGCTCCGGCGTGCCGCCACCCCCACCCCCCACCGCTGCCCCCGCCAGGACGGCAGCCGATCGGGCGTCGATTCCAGAGTCTTTCCGCGCTGCCACCACGACCGAAACGCGCTCAGGGCCGGTGATGCCGACAAGGCCGACCGCCCCAACCCCAGGATGATCTCGGACCGCGATCGCCAGGTCACGCAACTCCCCTGCCTCCAGCCCGTCCCGCCGCCCGACCACTCGCCGGCCCGCACCTCCCGCGACTACAGCCGAACCGTCCGAACCGGCGGCCAGCTCGTCGGCCTCGCGGCGCAACTGTTCCGAGCGCAGGGCCCGCAACTGCTCCTCGAGCGTGCGCTGGTTGGCGAGCAACCGGTCGACCGCAGAGGGCAGATCGGAGGCTTGAGAGCGCAGGCGCTGCGCTGTCTCCTCGACCGTGTGCTCGAGAAAGCGGAGGCGTGCGAGCGATGCCTCGCCCGTCACCGCCTCGATACGGCGCGTGTTGGAACCGATCGAGGCCTCCGAGACGATCTGCAGCGGGCCGATCGTGCCCAAAGCGCTCACATGGGTGCCGCCGCACAGCTCGACCGAGTCGTGACCGGCTTCGACAACACGCACGACCTCCCCGTACTTCTCGCCGAAGAACGCCATGGCCCCCGCTCCCTCGGCTTCCTTGCGGCTCGTCTCGTAGGTGCGCACGGGCTCGTTTCGCAGGATCTCGCTGTTCACGAGATCCTCCACGCGAGCGATCTCCTCCTCGGACATCGGCCCGAAATGGCTGAAGTCGAACCGCAAGCGGTCCGGCGCGACTAGCGAGCCCTGCTGGCGCACGTGGTCGCCGAGCACTTGTCGCAACGCCCAGTGAAGCAGGTGGGTCCCCGTGTGATTGCGCTTGATCGACTCCCGACGCTCGCGGTCGATGGCCGCTACGGCCTCTTGACCGATCTCGATGGATCCCTCGACGAGGTAGCCGAGGTGACGCGTCAGGCCCTCGACGACCGACGTCGTGTCCAGCACTCGGACACGACCGGTGGCGGTCGTGATCGAACCGGTGTCTCCCACTTGGCCGCCACCCTCGGCGTAAAAGGGTGTCCGGTCGAGGAAAACCTCGATCAGCTCCGCATCTGCAGGTGCCCGCTCACCGTCGACGTTGGCGAAAGAGTGCTCGACCGAGCTCGGGAGGACAGCGAGCACCCGCGCCTCGACTTCGGCCTGCTGGTACCCGAGAAACTGCGTCGGACCGAACTCGAAGCGTATGTCGCTCCACGCCGCGGCAACCTCTTCCACTCCAGAAGCCCCCACGACTCCCGCCCGGCCTGCCTCGCGGGCGCGGCGCCGCTGCTCTTCCATCGCCATGTCGAAGCCACGGCGGTCCACCTCGACCCCGCGCTCGCGGGCGATCTCCTCGGTCAGATCGATCAGGAAGCCGTAGGTGTCGTGAAGCAGGAAAGCGACGCCTCCGCTGAGCGAGGACGGCCCTGTCGCGAGCTCGGCCTCGAGCAGCGCCGTCCCGGACCGCAGCGTCCGCAAGAACGCCTCCTCCTCGTGCACGGCGATGCGCTTTATGAGCTCCCGGTCGCGCCGCAGCTTCGGGTAGGCGCCGCCCATGCCCTCGGTCACGACGTCGATGACGCCGGGAGTGACGAGGTCCTTGGCACCGAGGCGATGCGCTACGAGCACGGCTCTGCGGATGAGGCGGCGAAGGACATAACCGCGGCTCTCGTTGGAGGGGAAGACCCCATCTGCGATGAGGAACGTGAAAGTGCGGGCGTGGTCCGCCACGATACGAAGGCCGACGTCGCTCTCCTCGCTCGCCCCGTAGACCCGCCCGGTGCAAGCCGACACGGCCTCGAGGATGGGTGCGACGAGGTCGGTGTCGAAGACCGACTCGACTCCTTGGATCTGGGTGAGAATCCGGTCGAGACCGGCCCCGGTGTCGATGTTCTTCTGGGGAAGCTCCGACAGTGAGCCGTCAGCGTGACGGTCGTACTGCATGAACACGAGGTTCCAGAGCTCGACGTAGCGATCGCCCCCCTGCGCCGGCCCGCCGCCCGGCCCGTACTGAGGTCCCCGGTCGAAGAAGATCTCCGAGCAGGGGCCGCAGGGGCCCGTCTCGCCCATCTTCCAGAAGTTGTCCTCGTCGAGCCGCTGCAGCCGGCCGGGGAGCAATCCAGGGATGTCGTGCCACAGCCCTTCGGCCTCGTCGTCGGAGACATGGACGGTGACCCAGAGTTGCTCGGGGTCGAGTCCGAGGCGCTCGGTGAACAGCTCCCAGGCATAGGCGATCGCCAGATCCTTGAAGTAGTCGCCGAAACTGAAGTTCCCGAGCATCTCGAAGAACGTCACATGGCGCGACGTGGTACCGATCACGTCGATGTCGACGGTTCGCACGCAGGGTTGCACGGTGGTCGCCCGCGGGCCCGGAGGCGGGGACTCGGCGAGGAAGTATGGCTTGAACTGGACCATGCCCGCGATCGTGAACAGCATCGACGGGTCGTTCGGCACGAGGCTTGCGGCGGGGAGCGCGAGGTGGCCACGTTCCACGAAGAACTGCGTGAACGTGTCGCGCAACTGATCGGCGTTCACCTCTCGCCTCGCTCCTCTTTCTCCGCCTGGCCCGGTGGCCCCATCTCGCCCCGTGGCTCCCTCTCGCCCCGCCGTGCCCTCCAGCGCTCGGCGAGCCCCTTCTCGGCACCGTGTTCAGACGGTTCGTAGTAACGGCGCCCGGTGAGCCCTTCGGGCAGGTACACAGCTTCGACGAACCCTCGCGGGTCATCGTGAGGATACTCGTAGCCCACACCGTGCCCGAGCGCCCCGGCACCTCGGTAATGAGAGTCGCGCAGCTCCGGCGGAACCGCCCCGAGCGGACGGTCGCGCACATCGCCCTGTGCCGCCCACCATCCGAGCGCAACCCGGTTCGACTTCGGTGCGAGCGAGAGGTGCACCACAGCCTGGGCCAGGTTGAGGCCCGCCTCCGGAAGCCCGACGAACTCGACGGCCTGGGCGGCCGCGGTCGCGACGCCGAGGGCGTGCGGATCGGCCATGCCGACGTCCTCGCTGGCGAGGATCACGAGGCGGCGGGCCACATAACGCGGGTCCTCGCCGGCCTCGATGAGACGCGCCATCCAGTACAGCCCGGCGTCGGGATCGGACCCGCGCACGCTCTTGATCAGGGCCGAGATGAGGTCGTAGTGCTCCTCGCGCCCGTGGCGGAAAGCCCGTGTCTCTCGAGCGCCCTCGATGTCGTCCATCGTGATCGTGGGCAACAGGTCCGACCCGGCGCTGGGCGCCGTTTCCCGACTGCGAGCTCGGGCACGGGCGAGGGCCATCGCCACCTCCAGGGTCGTGAGGACGGCCCGGGCGTCGCCTTCGGCCAGATCCACGAGGCGGCAAAGCGCGTCCTGATCGGCCACGAAGCCCTCGACCCGCAGGGCACGCTCGGCGAGCTCGCGGAGGTCCGCCGGCGTCAGCGCCTCGAAGCGCCAGAGCGTCGAACGGCTGAGCAGCGGGGCGTTCAGAGCGAAGAACGGGTTCTCGGTCGTAGCGCCGACCAGGACGACGAGGCCTTCCTCGACACCGTGCAGGAGGGCGTCCTGCTGCGCCTTGTTGAAACGGTGGACCTCGTCCAGGAACAGGATCGTCCCCCGGCCCTCGGCACCGAGCGCCCGGCGAGCCTCGTCGAGCTCGTTTCGCACGTCCTTTACGCCGGCGTCGACGGCGGAGAGGGCCCGGAAACGGCGCGCTGTGTGCTCGGCGAGGAGGCGGGCCACAGTCGTCTTGCCCGTCCCGGGAGGTCCGAAGAACACCGCCGAGCTCAGCCGGTCGTCCTCTACGAGGGCACGAAGCGGCGCGCCGGGCCCGAGAAGGTGGCGCTGGCCGACGACCTCGTCCAAGCTGGTCGGGCGCAGCCGGGCGGCAAGCGGCGCCCGGGTCGTGAGCTCCTCTTCGACGGCGAGGTCGAACAGGTCGGGCGGGCGGTTGCTGCCCGCTCGGCTGGGCGGGCTCGGCGTCACGCTCCGCTCGGGGCCGGTCCACCCGGCAGGGGCGACACGGCCGGAGTGCCGGAGGCGCTCGGTCTGCCCGACCCGGGCGCACCCTGCCCGGCAGGCACGGGTGAGACGATCCGGATCCCGAGCTCGGAGAGCTGGCTGGCCGTGATGGGTCGGGGCGCGCCCGACATGAGATCGGCCCCCGACTGGGTCTTCGGGTAGGCGATCACCTCACGGATGTTGTCCTCACCGGCCAGCAGCGCCACAAGCCGGTCGAGGCCGACCGCGAACCCGCCGTGAGGTGGGGCGCCGTAACGGAACGCTCCGAGAAGGAACCCGAAACGGGTCTCCGCTTCCGCGTCCGAGATCCCGAGGGCCTTGAAGACGCGCCGTTGGATGTCGGCCCGGTGAATACGGATGCTCCCCGACCCGAGCTCCCAGCCGTTCAAGACCAGGTCATAACTCTGCGAACGGACAGCCAAGGGGTCGCTCTCCAGCAGGTCGACGTCGTCGGGGTGCGGCATCGTGAACGGATGGTGCGCAGCGATCAAGTGTCCCTCGTCGTCGATGCCCTCGAAGAGGGGGAACTCGGTGATCCAGCAGAAACGGTAGGGCCGCTCGCTCACGGCCGGCTGGCCCAGCTCGAGGCGGAGCTGACCCAGCACCTTGCACGCCAGCACCCGCTCGCCGGCAACGATGAGGACCAGGTCGCCCGGTTCGGCCGAGGTGGCGGACACGATCCGGCCCTGCTCTGCCTCGGTGAGGAACTTCGCCACCGGCGATTCCAGGGCACCTCCGGCCAGCACGCGCGTCCACACCAAGCCGGCGGCGCCGAGCTGGCGGGCACGGTCCACGAGCGAGTCGAGGCGGCTCCGGCTCCAGTCCCCCCCGCCCACCACGCGGATGGCCCGAACGGCCTCGGCGCCGCTGAACGCCTTGAACTCGGTGCCGGCGACGGCCTCGCCGAGATCGACCAGCTCCATCGCGAAGCGCAGGTCCGGCTTGTCAGTCCCGAACCTGTCCAGAGCCTCGTTCCAGTTCATCGTCACGATCTCCGGCGGCCGCTCGCCGCTGACCGCGGTCGTCGCCTCGATCACCGCCTCGCTCACGAAACGGTGAACATCGGCCTGGCCCACGAAGGACGCTTCGATGTCGAGCTGGGTGAACTCGAACTGGCGGTCCGCCCGCAGGTCCTCGTCCCTCATGCAGCGCGCGATCTGGTAGTAGCGATCGATCCCGCCCACCATCAGCAGCTGTTTCGCGATCTGGGGGCTTTGCGGCAGCACGTAGAACGAGCCGTGCTGCAGCCGGGACGGGATCGCGAACTCGCGTGCCCCCTCGGGCGTCGGCGTCCACAGCATCGGCGTCTCGACCTCGACGAAGCCCTGGCGCTCCATGGCAGTGCGCAAGGCGCTGTTCACCTGCGCCCGCAAGCGCAAGTTGCGTTGCATGCGGTCGGTCCGCAGGTCCAGGTAGCGGTATCGAAGCCGCACCGCCTCGTCGGTCTCCGAGCGGACGTCGAGAGAGAACGGCGGAGGCTCCGCCGTCGAGAGGATCTCGACCACGCAGTCGCCCAGCTCGACCTCACCGGTGGAAAGGGCGGTGTTCACGGTGCCCTCCGGGCGGGCCCGCACCGTGCCCGTCACCCGCAGCACCTGCTCGGACCGGAGGTCGCTGGCCCCGTCGACGACGCACTGGATGATCCCGGTGTGATCGCGCAGGTCGACGAAGGCGAGGTGCTCGCCGTGCTCACGCCGGCGCGCCACCCAGCCACAGACGCTGACGCTCCTGCCTGCGTCTTCTGACCGCAAGGCGCCGCAATAGGCCGTACGCATCCCGGCCGGGACCAACCCCACATCGGTGGTGAAGCTCATGTTGACCTCGTGATCTCATAAAGGCGTCCCGCAAGGGCTTCGCGCGCCACCTTCTCCTGGCTTCGCGCGTCCGGGCCGCGAAGCACACGGACGGTGACGAGCCCGTCGGCGAGATCGTCCACGCCGACGATGCATGCCACTCTGGCACCCGAGCGGTCCGCCGCTCTCAGCTGGGCCTTCATCGAACGCCCGTCGAACGCCCGGTCGACGGCCAGACCGGCCCCGCGGAGATCCCTGCACAGCTCGAGGGCGACGCCCGTGTCACTGGTGTCGACGACAAAGACGTCGAGTGCCGGACTGAGCCGCAGGTCACCGGCCGAGAGCGCGCCGTCGGCGTCGCACGCGAGCAGGATCCTCTCGATGCCCGCCCCGAAACCCACACCGGAGACCTCCGGGCCGCCGAGGGCGGCGACGAGCCCGTCATAGCGGCCACCACCGCCGACCCCCTCCACGGCGTCCGACCCGTACTCGAAGGTCGTGCGCGTGTAGTAGTCGAGTCCCCGGACCAGGAAGTCGTCCTCCTCATAGGCGATCGCCAGCCGGTCGAGGCCACCGAGCACCTCGGCGAAGTGGCGGCGGCAGTCTTCGCAAAGGACGTCACGCAACCTCGGAGCCCCCGCGCTCACCTTCCGGCATTCGGGTCGCTTGCAGTCGAGGATCCGCAGCGGGTTGGCGGCCCACTTGTAGCGGTGCTCGTCGCAGAGCTCATCCGCGTGGGCCGCGAGATGAGCCGCCAGCTGCTCGCGATAGCCCGGAGCACATTTCGCATCGCCAAGAGAGTTGACCCGCAGCCGCAGTGACGACAAGCCGAGGTCGGCGTACAGCCCGGCCAGCAGCGAGATCACCTCCACATCGGCCATGGGGTCATCGGTGCCGAGGATCTCGACGCCAAGCTGGTGGTGCTGGCGAAAGCGCCCCGCCTGCGGGCGCTCGTAGCGAAACATGGGGGCGGCGTACCAGGCCTTGAACGGAGCCACCGGGGAGTGCTGGACATAGGCACGCACGACCGAGGCCGTGCCCTCGGGACGAAGCGCCAGGTCGCGCCCGCCCCGGTCCTTGAACTCGTACATCTCCTTTGTCACCACGTCGGACGAGTCGCCCGCGCTGCGGCGGAACACCTCCGCATCCTCGAATCCCGGGCTCACGACCAGGCCGAAGCCCGACCTTTGCGCCAAGGCTGCAAAGCGCCCCACGAGCTCGGCCCAGCGCGCGCTTTGCGGAGGGAGGATGTCCTGGGTCCCCTTGGGGGACTGGAAGCTGTTCACCGGGCGGTCGGCGCGGGCGCGTCGTTCCTCCCCGGAACGAGGCGGTAGGCGTCATAGACGCTGTCGAGCATGCGGAGGTTCTCCAGGAGCGAGTCGAGATGCTCTGGGTCCGCGAGCTCGAATTCGAAGCGCATGCGGCTCACCCTATCGGGCGTCGTGTGGGTCGACGAGGAGATGATGCTCACGTGGTGCTCGGACATCACCTTGGCGACGTCGGCCAGCAGCCGCGTCCGGTCCAGTGCCTTGACCTCGATCGCAGCCACGAAGACGCCCGTGCGATCCTCGTCCCACTCCACCTCTATCAGCCGTTCCTTCTCGTCGGCCGCAAGGGCGATCGCGTTGGCGCAGTCCTCACGGTGCACCGAAACGCCGCGGCCGCGAGTGACAAAGCCGATGACGCGATCTCCCGGCACCGGGGTGCAGCAGCGCGACAGGCGGACCATGACATCGTCAAGGCCCTCGACGTAGATCCCCGTCGATACCCGACGGCGAGAGGTGCGCCGGGGCTGCAAGGCGGTCGAGGGCAGCTGCTCCTCGCCCTCGCCCCCGCGAAGCTCTCGTTCGATGCGCTGCACGAGCGCCTGGCCCGAGATGTGCCCCTCGCCCAGGGCGGCATGGAGCGAGTCGAGATCGGAATAGCCCATCGAGGTCGCCACGGCGACCAGGGTCGGTGAGTTCTGCAGCTTCTGGACCGGTAGGCCGCCTCGCCGGAGCGCCCTCGCCAGTTCTTCGCGGCCGGTCTCGATCGCGTCTTCGCGGCGTTCCCGGGAGAACCACTGCCGGATCTTGTTGCGCGCCCGCGGCGAGGTGGCGATCTGCAGCCAGTCGCGCGAGGGGCCGGCCGAAGCCGTCTTGGAGGTGACGATCTCGACCGTGTCGCCGGAGTGGAGTTTCGAGTCGAGTGGGAGCAGGCGCCCGTTGACCCGGGCGCCGACGCAACGGTGGCCGACCTCGGTGTGGATCGCATAGGCGAAGTCGACCGGGGTCGCGCCCGCCGGCAAGGTCAGGATCAGGCCCTTCGGCGTGAAGACGTACACCTCGTCCTGCTCGAGGTCGACCTTGAGCGTCTCCAGGAACTCCACCGGATCCGGGGTCTCACGCTCCCAGTCGACGATCCGCTGCAGCCACGCGATCTCGTCGGTCGAGCGGGCGCCGCGCTGGATCGGGGGCTTGCCGATGCCCCCGGGCTTGCCACCGGCAGCCTCTTTGTATCCCCAGTGGGCGGCGATCCCGAACTCCGCCCGGCGGTGCATCTCTTGGGTGCGGATCTGGATCTCGAGGGGCTTCACGCGGGGACCGACGACAGTGGTGTGCAGGGACTGGTAAAGGTTGAACTTCGGAGAGTTGATGTAGTCCTTGAACCGTCCCTGCACCGGAGGCCAGAGGGCGTGCACCGTCCCGAGAGCCGCCCAGCAGTCCTTCTCGGCGGTCACGATCACACGGATCGCCACCAGGTCGTGGATCTCGTCGAACTCCTTGCCCCGCACGACCATCTTCTCGTAGATGCTCCACAGGTTCTTCGGGCGCCCGGTGACCTCCGCTTCGATCCCGGCCGCGGCAAGCCGGGAGCGCACGACGGCAAGGACCTCGGCGAGCTCGACCTCGCGCCGTGGAGCGCGCGTGGCGACCATCTGGGCGATCTCGGCGAACCGTTTCGGATGAAGGGTCTCGAAGGCGAGATCCTCCAGCTGCCATTTGACCTCCTGGATGCCCAGGCGGTGCGCCAAGGGCGCGTAGATGTCCCGGGTCTCTTCTGCAGTCCGGCGCTGCTTCCACTCGGGCATCACCGACAAGGTCCGCATGTTGTGCAGCCGGTCGGCCAACTTGATGACGAGCACGCGCCAGTCACTCGCCATGGCGACGAGCATCTTGCGCATCGTGGCGGCCTGCTGCGCCTCTTTCGAGTCGAAACGGAGCCGGTCCAACTTCGTCACGCCGTCCACGATCCCCGCGACCGCCGGGCCGAACTCCTCCTCGATCTGGGCCAGGGTGACTCCTGTGTCCTCCACGGCGTCGTGAAGCAACGCCGCGGCAGCGCTCACGGCGTCCAGACCGAGATCGGCGATGATGGTCGCCACTGCGACCGGGTGGGTGATGTAGGGCTCACCTGACAGCCTGCGCTGACCTTCGTGGGCCTTGGTCGCGAAGGCGTGTGCCCGTCGCACCAGATCGAGATCACCGTCGGCCCGCCGCGCGCTGAGAGTCGACAAGATGCCCTCGACCTCCGAGGTCGGGGGCGGGATGAGGGCGCGAGCCGGGTTCTCGGGGAGCACCTCGCCCAGCTCGGCAGTCCGTCCGGCGAGCACGGGATCGACTGCAGACATAGCCTAAATCTACCCGCTGAGGGCGGCCCGACCTGCGAGTCCGCGAGGACTCGGCGGCCGCAGCTGGCCGTGGCCAAACTAAACTTGCTGGTGACGCAAGTGATGAACGCAAAGCCCGAAACGACGCCTGTAGAAAGGGCCGCTCCGTGACGACGCCGCCGGACCTCGAGTTGCAAGGGGCCGATGAGCTCAAGTCGGCGCGCCCGGGCCGGACTCGGCCCCCGTCACTCCGGCCCGCGCTCGTGGTGCTCGCATGCGCGGCCGTGGTGACCTTCGGCGGATTTGCCGTCGCCCTCGTGGGCAGCGGGCAGCCGGCGCCGGCGACCGTCAGCGGCCTGGCGACGCCCGTGCCGGGCGTGAGCCTCTCGGCGATCGACGCGTCAGGGGTCCTCCAGCGCATCTCGAGCGGGGGCACACCTCCTCCCGACATCCTCGCAGCGCTCGTCGTGCCGAACGGGGCGCGGATAATGGGCACGACGACTCAGGACGCCGACGTCGATCAGTACGACCGCGCCATCAAGCTCCAGATCAGCACCACCTCCGGCCAGCTCCTCGAGTTCTACAGGACAGAGCTGAAGCGGGCGCGTTGGTCGCTGCTCGGGACCTACCCTTTGCCGAACGCCGGGAGCGAGCTCCTCGCCCAGCGGGCCGCGTCCGACGGCTATGAGTGGGAGGTCGGAGTGCTGGTGACGCCCGTCAATCCCGCGATCTCGCCTGCCCTGGCAGGTGACGGTCAGACCTCTGCTGTGATGGGGCTCACGCTCAGGCTGTTCGAGGTTCCGGACGCGTCCTGAGCCTCCAGCTCCGTCCTCGGCCCGCCCCTGGCCCTGACACCCGCGACGAGCGGGGTGAGCAGGACGGCGCAGGTCAACAAGTCGAGCGGGTAGATGAGGTACCCGAAGCGGGTGGCCGGCGCGAGCAGCGTTGCCAGCAGCATGGCGAGACCGCTGAAACCAGCCGCGCTCTGAGGGCTCGAGGGTGGCCACCGCCGAAGCCCGTAGGCGACGGTCGCGAGGCCTATGAACCCGAGGAGGGAGATCAGCTCCGGCTTGACCGATGGGAACAGCACGACCAGCTCCTGGCCGAGGAGCGGGCTCGCCGCCGGCGACTTCACCTTCGTCAGCCCGAGCGGGAACTTGATGGCGTTGGTGACAAAAGCATGCCAGTTCGAGCCGATGCCGATACCGAGAACTGGGACGACAACCGCCGCGACGGCGAGCGAGTACCGCAATATCGCGCGGCGGCCCCGCCGGTCATACTCGCCCAGCGCCAGCAGGATCAAAAGCGGCCAGGCAGTGAACTTCAAGGTGCCGGCGAGTCCCATCGCCAGCCCTGACCAGACCGGTCTTCGCCGGGTCGCCAGCGCCAGTCCGAGGACCAACAAGGCGATCACCGGGAGGTCGTCGCCGCCCGTGACCATCGGCAGGGCTCCGCTCGGCAGGACGACGACCACTTGGAACAGGCGCCAGCGCCGCCGGGAGGGGACCTCCGCTATGAGCAGCGCCCCGGTGATCACGATCAGCGAGAACCCGGTCAGTGGGATCCTCGCGTCCTTGAGCTCGGCCGGCCCAGAGGTGGCGTTGATGAGGCCGAAGGGGATCATGCCCGGTAGGTAGGGGAAGAAGGAGTCCTCCGACTGGCTCGTGACCGATGTGCCTATCGTCTTGGGGTTCGACAGGTAGCACTGCTGGTGGTGCACCACCCGATCGGCGCAGGTCTCTATGACCACCACCTCGTTCTGCACCTCGTCACCGGGATGGTGCTCGGCACGGAGCACCACCTCGACGCTGAGTGGGACAAGCATGACCGTCACGAGGAGCCCGAGAATGACACCGTTTCGCAGGCGGTCGCGCCGGTTTGCCGCCCCCGCCTCATCCGGCCGACGCGAGCGGTGCCGTGCCACCGCCCAGCACAGGGCTGCCCCGACGACATAGGGGCCGACCGCCATCTCTGCCCACTGGCGATAGTCGGCGCTCTCCCCGAGCAGGATCGTGCCGAACGCGAGCATCGCCGCCAGCAGATAGAGGCAGGCGTCCTGGTCGAGAACCGAGAGGGCCACCAGACGATCCCGCCAGCGAAGCGCAAGATCCCGCCAGCGAAGCGTTGTGCGCGAGATCGCGGGCATCTTGCAGAGCGTATCGGGCCGCGGGTGCCAGAGGGCTGGCACAGCAAGGCCGCCCACACTGAGGCGGGCGGCCTTGTGCGGATTCGAGCCTGTCCTAGAGGTCGGGCTGAGGTGTGTAACGCAGGTAGGGCTTTACCGCCCGGAATCCCTTCGGGAACTTCACCTTGGCGTCCTCGTCGCTCACGGCCGGGACGATGATGACGTCTTCGCCCTCGTGCCAGTTCACGGGCGTCGCCACCGAATAGCCTGCCGTGAGCTGCAACGACTCGAGCACCCGGAGGATCTCCTCGAAGTTGCGCCCCGTGCTCGCAGGGTAGGTGATCGTCAGCTTCACCTTCTTGTCCGGGCCGATCACGAACACCGAGCGCACGGTCAAGGTGTCGCTCGCGTTCGGGTGGATCATCCCGTAGAGGTCCGAAACCTTGCGATCCGAGTCGGCGACGAGCGGGAAGTTGAGCGCGTAGCCGGTGGCATCGGCGATGTCTCCCACCCAGCGCTTGTGGGAGTCGAGCGAGTCGACCGACAAACCGATGACCTTCGCGTTGCGCTTCTCGAACTCGCCTTTGAGACGCGAGACCTCTCCGAGCTCGGTCGTGCAGACCGGGGTGAAGTCCTTCGGGTGCGAGAAGAGGATCCCCCACCGGTCGCCCAGCCAGTCGTGGAAACTAATTGTCCCCTCTGTGGTCTCAGCCGTGAAATCGGGGGCAACGTCGCCCAGCTGAAGTGCCATATCTTGTCTCCTGTCGTTGATCCGATACCGTCCCCGGCCGCTCAGGCCGTGATGCTTGGGCGATGACATTAGTCGGGTTTCATTCCGGCCATGCCGGCAGCGGTCTGCCAGTTTGCGGCGGCGGCGCGCACCTTTGGCCTAGCTTCGCCGGCGTGCTGAACGACGACATCGCACATTGCGCCATCCCGCTCCCAGTGCTTGTCCCTGTCCCTTGCCCGGTTCCGGCGACGGGTGTGAAGGCACAAGGCGGATTCGGTGTCTGCGGAGTCTGCCGCGGCGCTGCTACCAGCGGGCTGGGAACTTGCTGGAGCTGCCGTGTCGTTCGCCGGCAGCTCGGCACCAAGCTCACGCCCGTCGTCCCGATCTCGCTGTTCTCCCCCGGCTCAGCGCTGCATGAGCTGCTCGTCGGGTACAAGGCCGCTCCATCGCGAACGGCCCGCCTTGAACGCCAGGGGTCGCTGGCCCGTCTCGTGGGCGACTTCTTCGGCCTCCATCTTCGCTGCCTGGTCGGAGAGGTCCTCGAGGGCGAGCTCGCCACCCTCGCCGTCCCGGTCCCGTCGAGCTCGGAGCAGCGTCCGTCCTGGGGCGGGCAGCACCCACTCGTCGGACTGCTCAGATCGGCCGTCGCCACACAGCCCGATCTGTGCGTGGCGCCGGTGATCGTCAAGGGTGCCGAGACGCTCTGGCACCTTCGCGCCAGTCCACGGGGCTTTCGCCCCGTCGTCTCCGTCGCGGGCCGGCGAGTGCTCGTGCTCGACGACACCTACACCTCCGGCGCCCGATCCCAGAGCGCCGCCGCAGCCCTGTCGGGCGCCGGGGCCGACGTGGTCGCAATCGTCCCGATCGGTCGGCTCATCCACCCTGACCACAACGAGGCGACCGGCGCCCTGTGGACGCACCAGCAGCAAGAGCCGTTCGACCCTCGTCGGTGCGCCGGCCCGTGCCGGCGCGGGCAACTCGGCTCCGACGGGGGCGCGGGCTTGGTGGCAGAAGCCGGCTCGGCGGCACAGAGCCGCCCTCGGCGCGAGCAGCCTCTGAGCGAACAGCCTCTGAGCGAGCAGCCTCTAAGCGAGCAGCAGCCGCCCGAGCCGGCGCGAGGCGCCTACCAGGCCGACCAGGCCGAGAAAGCCCAGGTAGCACGCGTGCACGAGAAGCACCGGACCGATCGCACCAGTGTCGAGGCCGCGTAGAAGGGCGACGCCTTGGTAGAGAGGTGTGACGGTGACGAGGACCCTGACCCACTCGGGGTACAGCGAGAGCGGGTAGAACACCCCCGAGAACAAGAACAGCGGCATGATCGCAAGCGAGATCAGGTCGAAGTCCTGCCAGCTGCGCATGTAACAGGTGCCGAACATCCCCATTCCCCCGAAGGCGAAGCTCACGAGCATGGCCGCGGGCAGGCAGAGCACGGCCCACCAAGAGGCGACCAACCCGAGCGCTGCCATCACCGCGAGGAACGCGATCGAATAGATGGTGCCGCGAATCAGCGACCAGGTCAGTTCCCCGATGGCCACGTCGCGAACCCCGAGCGGCGTCGCGAGCACGGCGTCGTATGTCTTGGCGATCTTGAGCTTGAAGAAGATCCCGAAGGTGGAGTCGAAGATGGCGCCGTTCATCGCCGAGGAGGCGAGAAGGCCCGGAGCGACGTAGTCGGTGTACGGGATCGACCGGCCGCTTAGCTCGAGGTGGCCCACGAGATGGTTCAGACCGAGGCCAATCGAGAGCAGGTAGAACAACGGCTCGAAGAAGCCCGACACGAGGAAGATCCACCCCCGCCGGTAAGCGACGACGTTACGTGCGACGAGCCGGCGCGCCCGGCCCCGGGCCGGCCCGAGCGGTGGGAGGACCCGAAGTGGCAGGCTGAATGCCGGTGCAGCGGAGGTGCTCATGACCCCCGCCTCATTGCACGAGCCTCCGGCGATAGGTGGCCCTTGCCGCCAGCACTCCGGCGACGAGCATCAAGACGAGGTACCCGGCATGCCCGAGGTCGTACCAACCTTCGAGACGGCCGAGCACTAGAGCGCGGCAAAGGCTCACGCCTTGGTACAGCGGGGTGCAGCGGGCGACGACCTGCAACCAGCCGGGCAACTGCGTTACCGGAAAGAACGTGCCGGAGAACAAAAAGAGGGGAACGATGACAAAGCGGAAGAGCATGATGAAGGACTGGTCGGTCTCCTGAGTTGCGCTGAAGGCCATCACCGGCGCAGCAAAGGCCGCACCCGTGAGGACCGCGGCCGGGAACGCGGCCGCCGCCCACGCCGAAGGCACGGTGTGGAACGCCGTCATCACGGCGAGGAAGACGCCGGAGGCCAAAGCGACGCGGGTCACTATCCAGAGAAGGTGGCCATAGAGCACGTCTGTCACCTCGAGCGGCGTGGCGAGCATGGCGAAATAGGTCTTGAGCCACTTGATCCCGGCCATGACCGGGAACGTCGACTCGTTCGTACCGATCTGCATCGCCGTGCCCGCCAGCAGCCCGGGGGCGAGGAACCAGATGTAGGGCACGCCCTCGACTGCCTGTCTCGAGCCGTGATCGATGAGGTGGCCGAGGCCGACACCGATGGCGGCGAGATAGAGGACAGGGTAGAGGAAGGTCGTCGTGAGCGAGCCTCTCCAGGTTCGCCTGTAGGCAAGAAGGCTGTACTGATACGCCCGCAGCGCAAGTGGCACCCGTCTCCTGGAGGGCGGGATCGACACATCTCGCGACGGCCTTGTCGGCAGGCTCAATCGACCAGGCTCCGCCCGGTCAGGTGCAAGAAGACGTCCTCGAGAGTCGAACGCCTCACCAAAGCCGCTATCGGCGACTTGCCGCGAGACCTCACAGCATCGAGCGTCGCGTCGCCCTCGTCTGTGTAGAGGAGCAACCGGTCGGGCAGCACCTCGACCCGCTCGGCGAGATCGGCCAACGTTCTGCCGTGGGTCTCGTGTCCCTCGGCTTCAAAGCGCAGTTCCACCACCTCGCGGGTGGACCACTGCTCGATCAGCTCGCGAGGCGAACCGGAAGCGGCGATGCGCCCGGCGTCCATCACCACGAGCCGGTCGCAGAGCTGCTCGGCCTCGTCCATGTAGTGCGTCGTGATCACAAGGGTCACGCCCTCCCGCTTCAGCCGGTAGAGCCGGTCCCAGAGAAGGTGGCGTGCCTGGGGGTCGAGACCTGTCGTCGGCTCGTCCAGGATCACCAGGTCGGGCGAGGACACGAGCGCCCGCGCGATGGTGAGCCGGCGCCGCATGCCCCCCGACAGCGGGTCCACGCGATCGTCGGCTCGCTCCGTGAGCCGGGCGAATTCCAGCAGCTGGTCGACGCGCTCCCGCAGCTGTCTTTTCGGGAGTCCGAAGTACCGCCCGTAAAGATAGAGATTGTCCCGCACGGTCAACTCGAGATCGAGCGTGTCGTCCTGAGGGACGAGGCCGATCCGGCTCCGTATCCGCGAGCCGTCGCGCATGGGGTCCAGTCCCAGAACACGCAGGGTCCCGCCCGAGACCGGCGAAAGGCAGGCGATCATCCGCATCGTCGAGGTCTTGCCTGCCCCGTTGGGGCCGAGAAACCCGAAGGCCTCTCCGGCTTGAATGTCGAAGTCGACCGAATCGACGGCGGTGAAATCGCCAAAGCGCTTCGTGAGCCCCCGCGCCTGGACCACGGCACCGGTCCCAGCACCGAGGCCGGCCTCGGGAGCGGTTCCGGGGCCGGCCTCGGGAGCGGAGGTCGACTCGACTGCCCGGGCCAGGCGCGACAGGTCAGATGGGCTGCCTAAGTGTTGCTTGACAAGCTCATCGCCGCCCGAAGGCATCTTCGCTCCTGCCCAAACTGCGTGACCACGCCGTCTCGGCCCACGGGCTGGCGCCGGGACGGATCGGGCGGACTCCAGGCCCTAGACTCTCTCTAGCGTGCAGCAAGCTCCCGATTGGCGCCGTTTCCGGGCCGGCGTGGCCGTCCTCGTAGTGTCCATGGGAGCCGCCACAGCCGCCATGCTCCCGTTTCGGAGCCATGTGAGCGTAGCCGCAGCTGCGCTCGTCTTTGTCCTGCCCGTCGTTGGCGCCATGGTGATCGGGGGCGCCTGGGTCGGGCTCCTCGCCGTCGTTCTCGGCTTCATCGTGCTCGACGTCGCCTTCGTCCCACCGTACGGGACGCTCGCGGTAGGTAGCGGCCAGAACTGGCTCGCGCTCGTCGTGTACGTCGCAGTCGTCCTGGTCGTAGCACGGGTCGTTTCCCGGCTGCAGCAACTTCGGGGCGACGCCGCGCGCAACGCGGCCGACTCGCGACGGCTTCTCGAGCTGTCCGATCTGCTCGTGGCGGACAAGCCAGTGTCAGAGATGCTCGGCGTCGTCGCCTCGAGTGTCCGCAAGGCCTTCGACCTCGAGACCGTGGCGCTGCTGCTGCCTTCGGAGGAGACGGGCTACCTCGAGATCACGGCATCCGACGGGGTCGAGCTCAAAGGCGAGTCACTGGAGCGCATCTTGCCTCCACCGGGCACGCCGGCCTCACTGACCGGCAGCATCGTCGCCGGCGCGTTGCTGCGACAGATTCCGTTAGCGGCCGCCGGGCGCCCTGTCGGGCTCCTCGTTCTTCGTGGCCCGGCGCTCGACGTCCACGATCGTGCCCTGCTGGCGACCTACACCAACCACGCCGCCCTTGCGATCGAGCGTGCCCAGCTGCGCGACCAGGCCTTGCGGGCGGACCTCCTCCAGGAGGTCGACGAGTGGCGCGCCGCGCTCGTCGGCACAGTTGCGCACGACCTGCGTACCCCGCTCGCCTCCATCAAGGTCGCCGTGTCAGACCTGCGCGAGCCGGGGATCGTGCTGACCGAGACGGCACGCCGCGACCTGCTGGAGACGATCGAGGAGCAGACCGATCGCTTGACGCGCCTCGTCAGCACCGTGCTCGACCTTTGGAGGCTCGAAGCGGGCGCCCGCCGGCCGAAACGCGAGCCTGTCGCAGTTGACGACCTGATTGACGAGGCCACTGCCCTCGTTGAGACGTCGCTGGACGCGTCGCGCCTGCGCAGGGTCATCGCGCCGGACCTTCCGCCCCTCGAGGTGGACCCCACGCTCATCGCACAAGCATTGGCGAACCTGCTGGAGAACGCCGCCAGGCACAACCCGCCCGGTGCCGAGATCCTCGTGGAGGCGACGCGCCGGCGCGGGCACGGGGACGAAATCGAGCTCGCTGTCTCCGATTCGGGCCCTGGGGTGCCGCCCGACCAACGAGAGATGATCTTCGAGCTGTTCCACCGCGGCGCCGGTGGGGGGCGAGCCGGGCTCGGACTGGCGATCGCAAAGGCGTTCGTGGAGGTGCACGGCGGCCGCATCGGAGTAGGAGGCGCCCGCGGGGGCGGGGCTCGCTTTGTCATGACCGTGCCGGCGGCCCCGGCGCTCGCCGCCAAGCTTCCCGCCGAGGACGGGGTCTTCTCGTGACCCGGGTGCTCGTCGTCGACGACGACCCAGCCCTCTTGCGAGCCCTCCGGATAGGCCTTGACGCACGAGGCTTCGATGTCATCGTGGCCCGAACCGGGTCCGAAGGGCTCTCGCGCGCGGCCCAAGCCACGCCCGAGCTCATCGTGCTCGACCTCGGGCTGCCCGACCTCGACGGCGTCGAGGTCTGCAGGCGGCTACGACAGTGGACCGAGGTGCCGGTGATCGTGCTGTCCGCCCTCGACAGCGAGGACCGCAAGGTGCTCGCCCTGGACAGTGGCGCCGACGACTACGTCACCAAGCCGTTCGGCATGCAGGAGCTGGAGGCTCGACTCCGGGTCGCCCTCAGGCACGCGGCCGCCCGGGACCCCTCCTCGGCCCTTGTGACAATGACTGTGGGACCTATCTCCTTGGACCTCGCCGCTCGTGTGGTCGAGGTCGGGGGCAGGCCGGTCGACTTGACGGCTCGCGAGTTCGACCTGTTGGCGTTTCTGGCCCGTAACGCCGGCAAGGTCTGCACCCACAGGACCATCCTCCGCGAGGTCTGGGGGCCCGGCTACGGGAACGAGACGCACTACTTGCGCGTCTATGCCAGCCGGTTGCGCCGCAAGCTGGGTGAGGAGGCGGGCCCGCTCCTGCGGACGAACCCGGGAGTCGGCTACCAGCTCGTGGACGAGCGGCCGGGTGAGCCCCCCGGCTCTGGTGGGGGTGGAGGTGCCTGCCATGACGTCGCGGAACCAGGTGCTGGTGATTCCGAACCACCGGACGCCGGAGGGGTCTGACCGCCGGAGGGCGGCTGCCAGCTGGACGGAGGAGCCTGAACAGGGCCGGAGCCATAGCCCGCAGGGCCGGATCCATAGCCCGCAGGGCCGGAGCCATAGCCCGCAGGGCCGGAGCCATAGCCAGCAGGGCCCGGCCCGACCACGCTTGCCAAGATGAGCATCTTCGACCGCCTCTCGCGGGGACACTCCGTGCTGTCTAAGTCAGCGGCCGGGGACCCGCCTTGGAGGCGAGCGTAGACCGCACAAGCGGCCGGGCGCAGCAGCTGCCGCGCCCGGCCATCACCTGGCCGTCCGCTCGGCGAAGGTGAGCCGGTTCAGCCCCCGGACGGTGGCGGCGGCGATCCGCTGCTCGGGCCAGCAGGGCCCCCTGCCGAGCCTTCTGGCGGTTCCTCGGTCGCAGACGAGCCGCCTGAGGCCGGGGTAGAGCCACCTGGCGTAGCTGGCACCTGGCTACCTGGCGACGGGTTCGGCGGGGTCACTGAGCTACCTGGCCAAGGCGGTGGCGAGCCGCTCGGTTGGGTCGGCACCGGACCACCTGGCGGGTACGGCATGGCGCCACCTGGCGGGTACGACGGCGCGCCACCTGGCCACGGCGGCGGACCAGAGGGAGGCGGCACAGGACCACCTGGCGCCGGTGGCCAGCCGGACTGAGAGTACTGAGGGCCGGCGGAACCGTAGCCCGCGGGACCCGATCCGTATCCACCGGGACCGCCGGGACCGTAGCCCGCCGGCGGCCACGGTGGCGCGGGATAACCGCCGGATCCGGCTCCACCCTGGCGATAGTTCCGAAGCTCCTTGCCGACAGGCCAGTCCGAGAAGGCGAACACGAGGATCATCACCAGGTTGAGCAACGGGACCAGGAGCACGAGAGACCACCACGCCGAATACCCCGCCTTCGGGAGAATCTTCGCCGCGGCCACGATCAGCACCACGACAAGGACCAGCTCGATGAAGAAAAGGCCTCCGCCGCCTCGGTGTACAGCGGACAGCAGATACATGCTCGACCACCTCTCCGTGGGTGCGCTCCCGTACCGAGTCAGTCAGGTGCCGACCACCCGCCCTGTCAAGCGAGCGTAGACCGCACCCAGCCCGACCACAGCGATCTTTGCCACCATCTGAGCGCTCGGCTCGGCAATGCTGAGCACCGAGAGAGGAGGCCCATGCCAGGGGTCGTCACCCCAGCGCCGTATCTGGTGGCCGTCCTCCTCGTCCCAGCCGCCACCACGACCGCGGGTCGCCGCCGTGGTTGATCGCGCCAAGCCCGACGCCACGTCGCAAGGCCAGCCGGCGTCGGGACTGCACCTTCATAGCTGGCGCGACCGGGCGATAGTGGCCACCGCGCTGGTCGCCACCGCGGCTGGTTTCGGGCAATTCGGTGCCGTCGCGGCGCTCGGCGATGTCGCGAAGCATTTCGGCCACATCACCCACGGTGTCACGATCGCCGAGCAGGCAGGCTTGTCGGGGACCAAGCTCGGGATCGGCCTTGCCGTGCTCCGCCTTGCTTCCCTCGGAGGGCTGCCGCTCGCTGGGCTGGCCGACCGGTTCGGGCGCCGCCGCGTGATGCTCTGGACGTGCGCGCTCGGGCTGGCGCTGACGGCCGTGTCTGCTGTCAGCCCGACCTACTGGTGGTTCGTGGCCATCTTCGCCCTCGGACGTCCCCTGCTCAGTGCCACCTCAGGCGTGGCGCAGGTCACCGCCGCCGAGGAGACGGACTCATCAGAGCGCGCCAGCGCGGTCGCGCTCATCGCCGCCGGCTATGGGATCGGGTCGGGCCTGATCGCCATCGTGCACAGCCTCGCGTCGAGCACGCTCGGCTTTCGCGGCGTCGTCCTGCTAGCCCTCGTGCCGCTGGCCGGTCTGCCCTTCGTCGCGCGCTGGGTCGTCGAACCCGACCGCTTCAAGATCGCGGCAGCCTCCGGAGAGCACCCGCTGCCCGTTCTCGGGGCGGTCAGTCGGCGCTTCCGCCGCCGTTTGCTCATCGTCGCCGCGCTGACGTTCGCGATATCGGTCGTGACGGGCCCGGCGAACAGTTTCTTCTTCCTGTACGCGCAGAACGTCGTGCGCTTCTCCGGTACGGCGACGGCACTGCTCGTCGCAGGCGCCGGGATCACCGGGCTCGCCGGGCTGCTCCTCGGCCGGTTCCTCGCCGACCGAGTTGGGCGTCGTCTCGCCGCGGGCGGCGCCATGATCGGCATGGCACTGTTCGGAATGCTGATCTACAGCGGCTCGGCAGCGGGCGCCGCCGTCGGCTATCTGCTCGAGATCTTCGCCGCGTCGTCTTTTGCCGCTCCTGCTGGGGCGCTCACGAACGAGCTCTTTCCCACCTCGGTTCGCGCTTCGGTGATCGGCTGGGAGATCGCGGCGGGCGTCTTCGGGGCTACCGCTGGGCTGTTGGCATTCGGAGCAGTCGCAGATGTCGGCAACCGCTTCGGGATTGCGGCAGTCGTGGTGTTCGCCGCCACGATCCCCGCTACGGGCCTGTTCGCATTGTTGCCCGAGACCCTCGGCAAGGAGCCCGAGGACCTCTGGTCGGAGGCCGGCTGATCGCTCTCCTCCCGAACTTAGCGCCGGACGGGTGCCGCAAGCGCCCACAGGCGCCCACAAGCGCCGCTCAGGCTCAGCGGGCGAACACGTGCCAGCCCAACCAGAGCCAGCCGACGATGAGGACGAGCCGACCCGCGAGGTGTCCCCGCAAGCTGCGGAAGATCTGCGCCGTCGTGGGCCAACCGTGATCAAGCCGTCGACTCGCCGCCTCGCAGGCGCCAAGGGCGCAGGCCGCCAGCACCCAGAGGGCGATGTTCACGCGTGCCGCCCAGGGCGCGTCGAGACGAAGAAGCCACAGGCGCCCCAACAGACGAAGGCCACGGCGCGAGCGGCTCGATGGTCGGGCCCGATCACATCGTTCGCCATGGAGCTCAGGGTCGGATAGAGGCTGCGTGGGCCGTGGAAGAGCTCCCAGAGCTCAACGGCGATGACGAACCCAACCGCCAGCATCCACGAGACGATGCCCTGCGAACGCAGCGTTGCGTCCTGGCCACGCCCGACCGTTTGGTCCTCGGCCTGGTCGGGGGCGAGGCTTCTCCGACGGTCCAACACCGCGCCCGTGGCGAGCACGGCGGCGGCAACGGAGAAGGTCACGACGCTCGACTCGAGCCCGAAAGGACGCATGGCGGCTTCGAACCAACCACAGACGGCGAGGGCAACCAGCACTGCGCTTGCCGCCACAGCCTTCTTCGGCGAGGTCAAGATGCTCGCCACAGCCCGGTCGCACCGAGGAACCCGTCTTGCGGCGGTCTCGATGGCATCGCCTCAGAATCTGCAGGCATGTCTCCTCGATCCCCGGGAGTTGTCGCCCCGGCGCCGGACAACGACGACAAGTCATGCTAAGCGCAAGGCGCCTGGAGAAACGGGATTGAAGCGAGAGACAGCCCCGAGGACCCCGAGCGCCGTGGAGGGTGTGAAGTAGTCTCGGCGTTGCCTGCGGCCCGGGGGATGGAGATGGCCGGGGCTTTATTGGGAGGAAGTCATGACCGAGCAGTACCTGCCTGAGATCTACTCGCGTTTTAGGGAGCGGTTCCCCGAGCTGTCGGAGAATCTCGACGCCCTCGCGGAGACCGCAAACGCCGGTCCCCTGGACGAACGCACCAGCCGCCTCGTAAAGCTCGGCATCGCTATCGGAGCGATGGCCGAAGGCGCTGTCCGCTCCAACGCCCGGCGCGCCCTGCAGGCAGGGGCGACGCCCGAAGAACTGCTCCACGTCGTCGCCCTCACCGTGACGACGCGAGGTTTCCCAGCGGCCGTGGCGTCATACTCCTGGATCGAGGACGTGCTCGGCTCGAGCCGCTGAGGCGCTCAACGAATCGGCTTCGAGCGCACGGACCGACCGCCAAGACGGCAATCTGCGCAGATATTGCTCGTCGTCCGGCCCGTCAAGAGCGGGTGCGAACCGCCCAGGCGACGCAGTGCCGCCGCCGGCAGCCTGGCGCCGAGTGGCGCTCCGCAAACCTCGCAGGTGGCAGTCGGCCCGGTTGCGACAACTCGGCGACCGGCCGTCATGACGGCGCTGTCGACCGCTCTCTCGAGGGTGACCACCCTCTCAGGGCAAGCGGCCACACAGGCCTCGCATGCAGTGCAGCGCGAAGGGTCGAAGCTGAGGCGGAGCGATCTGCCGCCAGTCCGGTCAGCTTCGAGCGCGCCCGTCGGGCAGACAGTCACGCAAACCTCGCACAGAGAGCACCCGGCCGCGTCGATCCCGACCATTCCGAGCGAGCAACCCGGGCCGTCGGCTCGCCACCTTGCCCGGGCTGGCTCGAGGGCTCCCAGCACGGCCAACGCCTGCATCGTCGCCTCGGGCTCGCGCAACTCGATCCGGACACCTCCCGCGGCCTGCACGCCCTTCGCGGCGCCAGATCGCCCCGTTGCCTCGGGCGGCGATCGCCGGCCTGCCACTCCAGGTGGCAATGGCCGGCCCGGTACAACCGGCGGGACGGGGCTCTGGACAAGCAGGTCTCCTGCCCCAAAGGGCGACTCGAGCATAAAACCGAGCACTTCTGCGAGTTGTCCGAGAAAGCTCGCCAGGTCACCGGCGCGCTTTTGGCAATTGCCGTCCTCGCAGGCGACGACGCGTGCGCTCACTCCGGCGCTCGCCAACTGGAGCAGCCATCCAGCGGTCACCATCTCCAGCGACGGCACGCGGAGCACGAACCATTGCTCGCCGAGCCGGGGCCCGGTCTTCGAGTGCTGGCAGGCGAGCGCGACTCCTGTGGCGGACCTCCGCTGCCCGATCGACTCGACCAGAACCCGGGCCGCAGCACCCAAACCGTCCAAACCGGCTCCGGGGAGGGCAAAAGCACCACTGCGGCAGGCGGTCACGCAGGCGCCGCAACCCTGGCAGTAATCGCCGTCGACCACCAGACCACCGGCGTCTCGGTGGAGCGCCCCGTGCGGGCAAGCCAACACACAGGCGGTACAGGCAACTCCTCCTTTGCAGCGCCCAGGTCGCCACACGACGATGGGATGGCGTGCGCCACTTACGCCACGAAGCAAGGAACGACGGGACACTCCCCCAACCGAGAGCCTCGTCCGCTCCCGCACCGGCGCCTCGAGGTCGGCATCGATAACACGCGCCACCCCGGCGCTGAGAAGGGCGATGGACTGCTCGAGCACGAGCCGTCCAGGGATGGCCTGTCCGGGGTTGGCCTGTCCGGGGTTGGCCTCCGCGCCACCCGCCTTCTCGGCGCAGGCCGCCGACGGTCGCAGATCGACGATGTCGGTCCCGGCGGCCGTCACGCCCGCTCGCCGCAGCGCGGCGAGCAGCTCCCCCCGTCGCTCCGAGGCTGCCCGGCACCCGAGCACCACGCGTGCCGGGCGAAGAGGCGAAAGCGCATCGCCAAGGGCTCGTGGTCCTTCGCAGACGCCGGGGACCACCACCACGACCGTGCCTGGCAGCTCCCGGCGCAAGCGGAGCACAAGTTCCCCGACGCGAATCGGCGCAGGAGCGCCACCCACATCCCCACAGACCACAACGACAGGCGCCTCCTGGGCGCGCATCAGGCGCCTCCTGGGCGCGCCTCAGCCGCCTCGAGCGCTCGCATCAGATCGAGTCGGCAGCAGCAAAGTAAGCCTTGATCGCCGCCAGCCAGTCGAGCGTGAGAGCAGCCAGGTCGCGATAAAACGCCACGGCGGCGTCGTGGGTCACCGCTCGGCACAGCCGCGGCAGGAATTGACCGAGGTGCTCCTCGAAGAGCCGGCGCGCGACCGGCTCGGCACCTTCGAGCGACAAGGCGTAGGCAAGCGCCTCGAGCTCGATGGCGACGTGATCGGGTAGCTCGCACGACCCTGCGGACACCTGCAGCCCGAGCTCGCGGTAGATCGTCTTGAGCTCGGCCGTGCACGGGCCCATCAACGTCCTGCGGATGTCGACCGGGACGTCTTCGCGCCAGAACGACTCATACGGCGGACAGGGAACCTGGCCTGGGCCCACGAAGAGGCGCTCGTACTCCTCGAGCAACCCGAGGGTCTCCTCGGCGCCTTCCGGCACCCTGGCAGGACTGCGTGCCGGCTCGGACGAGATGAGCCGATGCGTCTCGGCCTCGAGCTCGCGGGCCTCGGCCCATCTCTCGACCTCGTCCGCCACCGGCCGGCTCCAGTAGTGACTGAGCAGGTCGACGGCCGCCAATATCGTCTCGGCGGTCGGCAAGTCCGTGGCTGAGCCGGCCTCGCCGCCCGTGTGAGAGGCGGCCGCACGCCGGCTGCCCCCGCCGTTGGAGACGGACGTGGCTCCAGTCATGAGGCTGCTTTGCCGACGGCGGCCGCTGGCTCCTCACGGTGCTTGGCGTCCGGCGAGGGCCCCATGACATGAAGGCTCTTGTAGCCGATCGTGACGAGCGCCGCGAACAGCGCCACCAGGCCGATCACGATCCCGTACTCGATCCAGGTCGGGTGGTAGCGGCCGACGAGCTGGAACGAGGAGGTCTGGGGGTTGTAGGTGCCGACGGCGTTCCCCGGCGGGTACTGAGTGAGCGGGTTGATGAAGCCGAGGACGACGAGCTCGATGCGGAAGGCATAGACACCGACGATCACGAGGACCGACGCCAGTCCGAGAGCGCCGGGTAGCTTCTTGAGGCGCGGCACGACCAGGAAGGCGAGGGGGATGACGCCTCCGACGATCCACTCGACCCAGAACAGCCACGCCCAGGGGCCTCCCGGCAACACGAGGTTGAGGGCCGAACGATCAGAGGGCACGTTGCCCCACAGCACGGTGATGTAGTCGCAACCCACGAAGAACAGGTCGATGATGAGGCTCACGGTGATGAAGCCGCGCAGCCATCTCCGCGTGTCCTCCGCCAGCTCGATCTTGCCGTAGCGCTCGGCACAAAGCGCCAGCAGCGTCACGAGGGCCGTGCCGGACAGCACCGCCGAGACGACGAAGAGCGGGGCCATGAGCGAGGTGTTCCACCAGCTGCGGGCGATCTGGAGGCCGAAGATCCAGGCCGTCACCGAGTGGAGCAGGATGGCGGTCGGCAGGCCGACGTAAGCCAGCACCCGCACGACGTTGCGCCAGCGGCTCGGCTCAGCCGCGTGGCGCTGGAGGAGGTAGAGGTCCACGACCGAGAAGACGAAGTAAATGGTGATGATCAAGATGTCCCAGATGAGGGGCGAGGTCCAGTTGGGGTGGATGAAGATGTTGATCACCCGGAACGGCTGGCCGAGGTCGGGGATGATCATGAGCGCCGCCACCGCCACGCAGGCGGCGGCCGAGAGCACGCCGAGGCGCGAGAGCGGTCTCAGGGCTTTGATGCCGAACACCTCGGCGCTCGAGGCCATGATGAGGCCGCCCGCCGACAGGCCGATGAAGAAGGCGAAGGTGAAGATGTACATCCCCCACGAGACGACATCGCGCATGCCCGTCGCGGCGAGGCCGTAGTGGAGCTCGTCGATCCACGCCCCGAGTCCCCAGGCCATGAGGGCGACGAGTGCTGCGTACCAGGCCCAGATCGGCCGGACGGTGCGGGTCGCGCGGGCGGGAAGTGCTGCGGTAGTTGTGGCCATGGCCCCCTCCTCAGCTCTCACCCGGCACGCGCCTGGCGACCGGGAGGTAGTAAACGTTCGGGTTCGTGCCCAGCTCGGGGTGGAGCTGCTCGGCGCCGCCGTTGTTGACAAACTCGCTGACCTGAGACTCGGGGTCGTTCAGGTCGCCGAAGATGCGGGCCCCCATCGGGCAGGCCTCGACACAGAAGGGCAGCTCGCCCACGTCGATGCGCTCGACGCAGAAGGTGCACTTCTCGACGACGCCCTTCGGACGCTCGGGCGTGAACACGAGACGGCCGCCCGTCGAGTACTCCTTGCCGTAGCCGACGACTCCGCCAGGGGCATAGGTCGCATCGCCCCAGTTGAAGATGCGCACCCCGTAAGGACACGCCGCCATGCAGTAGCGACAACCTATGCAGCGGTTGTAGTCGATGAGCACCGTGCCGTCGTCGCGGCGGAAGGTCGCCTGCACGGGGCAGACCTTCACGCACGGGGCGTCGTTGCACTGCTGGCAGGCAACCGGCAGATAGGCCAGCTCGCAATTGGGGTAGGTGCCCCAGGGCACGTCGAGGTTGTCACTGGCAGGAGCCTTGGCGGTCGTCGACTGGTTGGGAGCCGTCGTGAGCACCCGGTTCCAGAAGTACCCGAGGGGCTCGTTGTTGACCTCTTTACAGGCGACGGCGCACGTCCAGCAGCCGATGCAACGGTTCGTGTCTACCACCATGACGTGATGCGGGACGTAGTTGTTCTTGGCAGCCATGGCGGTCACACTCCAGAGGGTTCGACTTGGACGAGGACGTCGTAGTACGCCGCGTTGGACGGGAAGTTCGGGATTAGCGACTGGGCTGGTTTCGCTATCTGGTGAGTCAGGTTGTTGGGATGGCCCTCGATGTAGTGCTTGACCCTGATCGTGTCCCAACCGCCCTGGTAGCAGTTGACTACTCCGGGCTTCATGGACTCGGTGAGGCGGGCCCGCACCTTCATCTGACCCCGGTCGTTGAAGACCCTCACGACGTCACCGTCCCCGATTCCCCGGGGGGCGGCGTCGCGGGGGTTGATCTCCAAGAAACCGTCTCCGCCGTTGTTGATCTCCTTCAGCCACGGAAGGTTGACGAACTGCGAGTGGGTGCGGAACTTGGTGTGGGTCGAAAGGAAGACGAGCGGGTACTTGCCGTAGAGCGGGTTCGTCGGCGACGCCTCGATGGGCTCCTTGTGGTCGCACAGCTCCTGGTCGTAAGGCAGGAGCATCTCGACGTAGAACTCGATCTTGCCGCTCTTGGTCGGGTACTGCTGGTTGAAGAACGGGACGTAGGGCATCGGGTCGGTGTTGAGGTGCACCGCCTCGGTCGTGAGCCGCTCCCAGGTGAGGCCTTGCACAGAGGGGTCGGCGTCCGGCTGGCCGAGATGCATGATCTGCTTGAGGAACTCTTCGGGGGTCTCGGTGAAGTACTGCCCCACCCCCATCTTGTCGGCGATCATGCGGATGGCGTCGAGGTCGGACTTGGACTCGAAAAGCGGGTCGATGATCTTCGGCAGGTACTGCAGGTAGAAGTTGTTCGACGAGAGCAGGTCGGTCTTCTCGATATAGGTGCAGGCGGGAAGGATGACGTCGGCCAGGTCCGCCGTCGCTGTCAGCGAGTAGTCGGAAACGACTATGAACTCGAGCTGCTTCATCGCCGCGACGACGCGGTTGCGGTCGGACATCTGCTGGGCGAAGTTGTCGATGGGGAACCAGGCGGCCTTCACGGGGAAGGGAACTCCCTTCTCGACCGCATCACAGAAGTTCATCGGCTCGAGCAGCGTGTAGAGCGTGGTCCCCTTCGGGGCCCAGAAGTCTCCGAGGGCGAAGGGGGCGAAGGTCGCCGCCATCCCGCCGGCGAAGGTGGTCACGCCTCCGCCGTGGACTCCGATGTTGCCCGTGATGGCCTGCAAGGTGAGCAGCGCCTGCATGTGCAGGTCGCCGTGGTACCAGTGCGAGAGCCCGAAGCCGACGCGCACGGCGAGGGGCTTGCTCGCCCCCCAGATCCGGCCGAGGGAGATCACCTGGGCGGCTGGCACGTCGGTGAGCTTCTCCGTATAGGTCGCTGTGTACTTGGCGGTCATGTCCTTGAGCGCCTGCAGGGCGGTGCGCGCCTTCAGGCCGGCGACGGCGTGCGTGCCGAGGACGGCCGGGGTCTTGAGGGTGGGGTCGCTCGCCGCCTTGATCTTGCCGTCCGACTCGTCGAAGACGACGTAGTCATCCTTCGCGCCGGGGATGACCTTGTTCGCACGCAGCCACTTGCCGTCCCGCGGGTCGATCAGGTACGGGCCGACCGTGTTGGCGCGGATGTAGTCGGTGTCGAAAGTGTCGTTCTTGAAGATCTGGTGGATGATGCCGTCGATGAGAGCGGTGTCGGCCCCGGGGCGGATGGGGACGAACTCGTCCGACTGGGCACATGTGACCGTGAAGCGGGGATCGACCGAGATGAGCCGGGTGCCGTTCTGGTCCCTGGCGTCGCACATGATTCGCCAGTCCGGGAGCGAGGTCTCGGCGACGTTGTTCGCCCAGAAGACGATCGTCTTGGCGCTCATGAAGTCGACCGACTCGTGTCCGGTGAAAAAACCTCCGGCGTTGGCGGGGTTGGTCGGGTCGACGAGGACGTAGTTCCATCCTGCCGGGGTGGCCGAGTCGCCCTCGTTGTCCCCCTCCGAGTCTCCCGCCGAGGCGCCGATGACGCTCGCGAAGCGGAACCCGGCGCCGATGACTCCCTCGATCAACGCCAGCGAGCCGGTGTAGGGGGCGACCCACACCGCCGTCTTGCCGTACTTGTCCTGGATCTCCTTGAATTTCGTGGCGATCAGGGTCGTCGCCTCATCCCAGCTGATGCGCTGCCACTTGCCCGACCCTCGCTCCCCTATGCGCTTGTAGGGGTACTTGATCCTGTCCGGGCTGTAGGTGTTCGAGATCTGTGACAGGCCCCTGAGGCAGATGCGGGGATGGAAGGTCGGCGCCGGCTTCCCGGCAATCGTCGTCGTCCCGAAGGCGGCGGGACCGATCATCGTCACCCGTCCGTCGGTGACATGGACGAGATGCCCACAAGCACCGTCGCAGTTGTTGGAGTGGCCTGTCCGGTAGACGACCTCCTTGCCCGTCAGGAACTCCTCATCCCTGGCGAGGTCACCAGTCGACGGCTCCAAGAAACGCAGGTGGTCCGCCACAGCCAGCCCGCCCACTACGGCCGCACTGCCTCCGAGAAACGATCGCCTCGAGAACTTGGACATCATCCCTCCCCGGTCTGCTGCACCCACAGATCAGCACGTATAAGTCCATGTAAACAGGGGCCTACCTCGACGCCCAGGGTCGAAAGACCTTGTGGTGACCACAAAGGACCCGGCACAAATGTCACTACCGCGACGATGGCCGCCTTCTTGCGAAAGCGACGGAGATTGTGTTGAACGCACCGGTCCCCGCCGGCGGGCCGACACGCGCGCCGGGGGCACTGCCACCTCGATCGAGGTCGAGGCCGCGGGCCTCGTGGTCTCCTCCTGCCTTCGCCGCGATCTGACTGTCCGCAGCGATTATTATTTACACTGCGACAACAGCTGATGTGCTTGCCTAATCCTTTTATATACTGGGCTTGAGATATCCAGCTTGTATTTGTGACGAGATTGCACAATAATAAGAATATGCCGGGAGCTGGAAAGGGACCGGAGGCAGGCCGCATTGGCCGCGGGCGAGCCCGCCAGGCACTGATGAGCGTGCTTCGCCGTTCCGGCCGGCCTCTCGACGCCACCGAGGCCGGGCGTATCGCCGGTCTGCACCGCAATACTGCGCGTGCGCACCTCGAGGCGCTGGTCTCGGTCGGCCTGGCGTTGCGAAGGATCGAGCTGCGCACGACGCGCGGCCGCCCGCGCGTTCTCTACGAGAAGGCAGGGGACGCAAACGACGAACGAGCAGGTTCTCCGGTGGGGGTTGACCTCGGCTACTTGCAGCTCGCCCAGTCGCTTGCCGGCCAGCTCAGCGAGATGGAGGACGCGGCAGGCGAGGCAGTCCGTGCGGGACGAAGATGGGCGGCCGCCGTCGACTCGTCACCGCTCAGTCCCGGCCGCCTCACGCCGGTCGAAACGATCGGCACCGTCGCAAGTCTGTTCGAAAGGCTTGGGTTCGATCCCGAGCCAGTGTTGGACGAGAGCCGGATCCTGCTGCATCGCTGCCCGTTCCTGGAAGTGGCAAAGGAAGTCAGGCCGATCGTCTGCGGCATGCACCTCGGCATGTTGAAGGCGACCTTGGAGCGCCTTCACGCCCCCCTCGAGGTGACCGGGTTCTACCCGCTCCTCCAGGAAGATCCCCTCCTGTGTGTCGTCAACCTGGCGGAGAAGAAGTCGCCCGCAAACCCACGACCTGCTCAGCTCGGCATCTAGACCTGTCAGGTTCCCCGGCCTGATACCGGGCGCAACGCCTTGGTCAAAGCTCAACAGGCGGCGGTTCCGGTGTTGTCTCCGGCGAGCCAGAAGTGCCGGCTCAAGAGCAGCTCAGCCCCAGGCAGAACGCGTGAGCGGCATCCCGCTGCGACCGGCGTCGGGCACTACACCGAGCACCTGGTGCACGGCGATGCCGCCGTTCTCGAAGCCGATCACGGACGCGGCCATGTAGAGCCGCCAGATCCTGGCACGGGTCAGCCCCACCTTGGCCACGGCCGCGTCCCAGTTGGCCTCGAGATTGGCCACCCACGCACGCAAAGTCCGTGCATAGTGCTCGCGCAGCGACTCGACGTCGCGGACCTCGAAGCCTGCCCGCTCCATGGCGAGCACGACATCGCCCACGTCGAGCAGCTCGCCATCGGGGAAGACGTAGCGGCCGAAGAAGCTCCACGGCCGCAGCCTCGATCCCCCTACCTCGGAGATGGCGTGGTTCAACAACCTCCCCTCCGGTGAGAGCAGACCGCGCAGAGTCTCGAAGTACTGGGCCGTGCGCAGCTTGCCGACGTGCTCGAACATGCCGACCGAAGAGATGGCGTCGAAGCGTTCGCCTCTCAAGTCCCTGTAATCCTGCACGCGGATCTCCACGCGGTCGCCGAGGCCCGACGCGGCCACTCGCTGGCGGGCGTAGCCGGCCTGCGCCTCGCTCAAGGTGATGCCCACGACCGTCGCGCCGCAGCTGGCCGCGGCGTGCATGGCCATCGTGCCCCACCCGCAACCGACGTCCAGCAGTCGCAGCTGCCGGCCCTCGCGCAGCCCGAGCTTGCGGCAGATCAGCTCGTGCTTGGACTCCTGGGCTTGTTCGAGGCTCATGGCCGGGTCGGCGAAACGGGCGCACGAGTAGGTCAAGGTCGGACCGAGCACGAGCTCGTAGAAGTCATTGCCGACGTCGTAGTGGTGAGTCACTGCTTGGGTGTCCCGACGCTTGGAGTGCCGCGAACCCCCGACGCGGGCCTCTTCGGGCGGGGCGGGCAGCGGAAGACCTATGGCGCCGGCCCGATAGGCGGCGGCCAAGGCGGGGGGCACGGCGCGCAGACCGACGCGCAAGTCCCGGGGCGCGACCGCGTGCAGGCTGTGGAACATGGCGATCAGGTCACCCTCGAGCTCGACGTCACCGGCCACGTAGGCGCGCCCGAAGCCGAGCTCGCCCGGCGCCCAGAGGATGCGTCGCAAGGCGTCGGCCGTACGTACGTGGATGATGCCGGGGCCGTCGGTTGGCCCGAAGCCACTGCCGTCCCACAGCTCGACGCGAACAGGGACCTCCCCGCCGAGCAGGCTCCGCACGAGCGGAGCCAGCGCGTGGGCGGCGCTCCTGCGCCGTAGTTGGGGAGCACCTACAGATCTGAGCGTTGGTGGTTTGGGCTCGGTGGAACCGCCCCCTCGCGGAATCGACGACTGCTCGGTGACCATCGGATACCTCCCGCGCTCTTGAGATGCGCCGCTCGCCGGCGACGCGCTCAGCTGAATCTCCCGTCTCCCGGGCCGGCAAAGGGGCCTGAGTTGAGAATATCTGCACGGGCGCGCCTCCGGTCGGGCTCGAGGTCGCGACCGGGCCTTGTGCGTCACACAGCGCCGGGCCGTGGACCTGCGTGCTCGGGACGCTCAGGCGCCGCCGGGCACCGTTTCTCGGATTCGGGCAGGCACGGCCTTCAGGGTGGGTGCTGCCTGAGCTCCCCTGGAGAGGATCCGAGAGACATAAGCGGCGATGTAATCGGCGAGATACATGCTTCCCGCCATGTTCAGGTGCACGCCGTCCAGTCGCACCTCTCTCGGCTGGCCGTCGATGATGCGGGCGGCCGCATAGCTCCCGTGCGGACCGTTCAGGACCGTGCCGGGGTTGAAGAAGGTCACGCCGGGATGCGTGGCCGCCTCTTGCGCGCAGACCTCGTCCATGGCCTGCATGTCGGCCGACAGCTGCGGGTCCTGCATCGCCGGCTCTCCGATCCAGAGCACCTTCGAGCCCTCGCGAACGAGCGAGGTCATGATCGCCGCCACCCTGGCGGCATAGGCCTGTTTCCACAACGGGCTCCCGACTGGCTGGTAGGTCCCGTCGACCAACAGCTCCTGGCCGTCGTTGGCACTGCCCATGTAGATCACGAGCCGTGGCCGTCGTGCCGCGACGACGGCGAGAAGATGACTGGGCCAGTCGAAGAACTGGGGGACGACGAGGCCGGAGCCCACCTGGTACTCCGCCAAGGTTCTCAGCTCCGGCGAGGTGACGTGATAGGTGTCCCAAGCCCATTCGGGCCCGGCAGCTGTCGAGTCGCCCGCGAAGTAGATCGGGGGCCCGGGTGGCCCGGGCACGGGCGCGGCCGCAGCTTGCGTGGCCGGGTCATGAGCCAGCACGTCGTGTGCCAAGGCGACGAGCTGGTCGGCGTGCAGCTCAGAGAAATCGCCCACCTGTTGCCAGAGCAGCCAGTAGGAGGTGCCCGAAGCCGTGAAGTACAGGTAGCGGTTGTTAGCGATGATGGCTTGCTGCCCGAGACCGGTGACCTTCACCAGCGTGTCGACGTACTGAGTCGCGCTGTCGAAGGACGTGCCCGGCTCGACCGCGAGAGCCAAGAAGGCGTCGGTGCCCACGAGCCACTGGCAATAGGGATAGGTCGGGGTCGCCGGGCTCACGGGGCCGCCGAACTGGCCCGCTATCTGCGCCCGGCTGAGCAGCCTGCACGCGACCCGAGTCGCCTGATCCCCAAGCGAGCCGTCGTCGATCCGAGGCGGAGCGGCAGGTTGCCTCGGTGGCGGTTGAGTGCTCGTCGTCGTTGTCGCGGTGCTGCTCGTCGTAGCGGTCGTGGTGGTCGTAAGAAGGGCGGTGCTGCTTGTCGTCGGTCGCTGCTCCGAGGCAGCCGAATGGCAACCCTCGACACTGACCGCTACGAGGAGTGCGGCAACGGCTGTGAGCCCAGCACTGCGGGCGCGCGGCCAAAAGGAATGGAACCGGGCCACGAGGCAGAGGCTACGGCGGCCACCGAGCGGTGCGGGATCGGGTCCCCGCCTTTGTTTCGCCTTTGCGATCCGGAAGTTGCGCTGAAACGCTCGATCTGCAAGCTCGCCCCGGAGCGGTCAGACTCGAGCCGTGCCCCTTGGTGGAAATAGGCGACGACCCCTCCCCGCCCGCACGATCCTCGCCTGCGCGAAGGCCCGGCTGTGAAGCTGTGCGCCATCGAGCTGCGCCGGGTCCGCCTGCCGCTGGTGTCGGTCTTTCGAACCTCGTCCGGGGCCGAGGCAGTCCGGGAAGCGCTTCTGGTGAGGGTCGAGTCCGACGAGGGCGAAGGTTGGGGCGAGTGTGTCGCAGGCTCGGATCCCTTCTACTCCTCGGAGTACGTCGACTCTGCCTGGCTCACTCTCGAGCGCTACCTCGGGCCGCGCCTGCTTGGCCAAGCAGATCTCGCCGCCAATGACGTCTCGCGGCTTCTCGGTGGGTTCAAGGGTCACCGCATGGCCAAGGCGGCTCTCGAGATGGCTGTGCTCGACGCCCAGCTGCGCGTGGAGGGCATCTCATTTAGCAGGTTCCTAGTTGGGTGGTCGGCAATGAGGGTTCCCGAGTGATCGCCGGCGCCGACGCTTCGCTGGGGTTGGCCGTGGCCGACGGGAGCAGTGTCGGTGGCCGTGACATGTTGACACCCGCTCGGGAG
>Ga0181524_10000804_pt1 | contig 37786 bp, 29 predicted proteins | sample PEATcosm2014_Bin_34_FD_119761 | JGI IMG/M metagenome (GOLD analysis project Ga0181524, IMG submission 119761) | Peatland microbial communities from MTU Mesocosm Facility, Houghton, MI, USA - PEATcosm2014_Bin05_60_metaG | ecosystem: Environmental > Terrestrial > Soil > Wetlands > Peat | place... | reverse complement strand
TCACGGCGCCTCTTTGCCCCGAAGGGGCTTCCGAGAATAGCCCGGCGTTTCAACGCCGGGTGAGCGGACCGAAAACGTGGATCCGTCCCGAAGGGACGGCTGAGGGCAAGGAGTGTTCTCAATCGTCCCTTCGGGACGAGAATCTCTTTTCTTACCTCCCCGGCGTTGAAACGCCGGGCTATTCTCGGATGTCCCTCCGGGACGAGGCTCCCGGTATGCATGCCCGACACTTTTAATCGCACCCCCGGCCCCCCGGCCCCCTTCCCAGTTGACGGCGGCCGGAATAGTTAGCACTATCGTGACCGGTTATGGGTCTGCAAACAGAGTCGGTTTGGCATCCGCCACTTGTCGTGGCGGCAGGCATCTTGCGCCCGGCCAGGGACGTGTTTCAGTCTCCGGCCGCGCCGTTCATCGGGGCCTGCGGGCCTCGGGTTTCGATTTCATTCTCCGCAATCACCGATGCATAGGATTCTCTCCAAAACGCTCCTCAGCCCGAATGTCACGCGTCTGGAGGTCCTGGCGCCGCGCATCGCGCAAATCCGCCTTCCCGGGCAGTTCGTCATCGTCCGGCGCTCTGAGGGGGCCGAGCGAATTCCCCTGACCATTGCCGATGCCAATCCCGGCCAAGGCTCCATCGTCCTGGTCATCCAGGCCGTCGGCAAGAGCACTCGAGAGCTGGCAGCCCTCGAACCGGGCGAGTCCATCACCGACATCGCGGGTCCTCTGGGTCATGCCACCGAGCTGATTACCTCCGGCCGCGCCCTCTGCATCGGCGGGGGCGTCGGCACTGCTGTGGTCCATCCCATCGCCCAGGGCCTCCACCAACGCGGCGTTCCGGTGCTCAGCATCATCGGCGGCCGGTCCCGCGAATGGGTCATCCTGGAATCGGAGCTCCGCCGCTTCGGCCAGGTTATCGTCTGCACCGATGACGGCAGCTATGGACGCCACGGTTTCGTGACGGAGGCGGCCCGCGACGCCCTGGCCCAGGGAGGCATCGAGGTCGTCTATGCCGTCGGCCCGGTTCCCATGATGCGCGCGGTCGTCAACCTGACCCGGCCCCTGAAAGTCCGGACGATCGTGTCTCTGAACCCCGTGATGGTGGACGGGACCGGGATGTGCGGCGGCTGCCGCGTTGCCGTGGGCAATGAAACTAAATTCGCCTGTGTCGACGGCCCGGAATTCGACGGCCACCTGGTGGACTTTGAGTTGCTGATGGATCGCTTGACCACCTACCGTGAATTTGAACAACAATCCCTGGCGGCGTGCGAAGCCGGGACGTGCAAGCTCGGCCTCACCTAATTCCGATGCCTCTGTCCAAACCAACCACAAAACAGCGCCTGGCCATTGACCGCCAGAAGATGCTCGAGCAGGACCCGCTGCTCCGCAATGCCAATTTCGACGAGGTGAACCTGGGCCTGGCTGAGAAGGCGGCGCTGCTCGAGGCGGAGCGGTGCCTCCAATGCAAGGACCCCAAGTGCATCGCGGGCTGCCCCGTCCTGGTGAACATCCCGCGGTTTATTGACCTGCTCTGGCAGGGGGATTTGGCCGGCGCAGCTCAAAGCCTGTTGAGTGACAACGCCCTGCCGGCCGTGACCGGGCGGGTTTGCCCGCAGGAAACCCAATGCGAAATCGAGTGCATCCGGGGGCACAAGGGGCTGCCTGTGGCCGTCGGCTACCTCGAGCGTTACGTGGGGGATTGGGCGGGGGGCCACGCCGGCCAACTGCCCCTGCAGGTGGGCGCGCCCACCGGCCGAAAAGCGGCCGTGGTCGGTTCCGGCCCGGGCGGCCTTACCGCCGCGGGCGAGTTGGTCCGGCGCGGCCACCAGGTCACCGTCTTCGAGGCCCTCCACAAGCCGGGGGGCGTCCTGGTCTATGGCATCCCTGAGTTCCGCCTGCCCAAAAAGATCGTCCGGGCAGAGGTGGCCCGCCTCGAAGAGGCCGGGGTGAAGATCGTGTGCAACACGGTCATCGGCCGGACCTACACCTTGCAGGAGTTGCGCCAGCAATTCGACGCGGTGTTCATTGCCAACGGGGCCGGGCTGCCGGTGTTCATGAACGTGCCCGGCGAGAACCTTAAAGGCGTCTATTCGGCCAATGAATACCTCACCCGGGTCAATCTCATGGCGGCCTACCAGTTTCCCAGGTCCGACACTCCCGTCCTGAAGGGCAAGCGCATCGCCACCATCGGCGGCGGCAACGTCGCCATGGACGCCGCCCGCACCGGCAAACGTCTGGGCGCCGCCACTTCCATGATCGTCTATCGCCGCACCCGCAAGGAAATGCCGGCCCGGGCGGAGGAAATCCACCACGCCGAGCAGGAGGGCATCCAGTTCGAGTTCCTGGTGGCTCCGCTCGAGGTCCTCGGCGATGACAAAAAATGGGTCTCCGGCCTCAAATGCATCCGCATGAAACTGGGCGAGCCGGACGCCTCCGGGCGCGCCCGCCCGGTGCCCGTCCCCGGCTCGGAGTTCGTCATCCTCTGTGACACCGTGGTCGTGGCCGTTGGCACGCGCGCCAATCCCCTGCTGACCGCCACCTGTCCCGAGCTTAAGCTCAACAAATACGGCAACATCATCGTGGACGACAACGGCATGACGAGCCTGCCGGGGGTCTTCGCCGGAGGCGACATCGTCCGCGGCGCCGCCACGGTCATCCTCGCCATGGGCGACGGCAAACGCGCCGCCCGCGCCATGGACGACTACCTGCGAGGGCCTGCTGTTGGTCCTTTGGCCAGGGTGATCTGAGCCAATTCCCCTGGCCCTGGATTCCATCCCGGAGGGATGAAAGAGGGTAGCCGGGAGTCGAAGCATATCGAGACCCCCGGTCCGGCGGCGGCGCGCATCGGCATCCCGGGGATGCCAGAAGGCGGCTCACGCTGGTGTCGCAGAAGATCCTCATGAGTCCCTGGCGGGGCCCTGCGGCCCGGAAAAGACTTGACGCGGTCGAGCACGCGGCCAATATAGCGGCATGCTTACGACTGAAGTCTTGTTTTTGTGGGTGGCTATCGCCCTGGCAGGCGTTGCCGGGTGGCAATTGATTGGCAAGCGCTTTTTCTCCGAGGCAGCGCGTGATTTTCGCCGGCGCCGCCGGAATTATGGGCGAGTCGCCTCCCGCCGGCGGAGTCCGACGGTGAAATTGGCGGTCAGGGTGGCTCGCTCCTGAGTTCGGGTGTTTAGTTCGGAGGGAGTGTTACTGCCACGCGGCGAGTTTGAGCCGCAATTTGGCGGCCAGGGCGTCGAGGTTCACCTTGTTGGTCTTGTAGTAGATGGCGCCGAAGACCAGGGTGGCGCCGATGAGCAGCACGAGGCTGCCGACCACTGTCATGCGGGCGCTCCGTTCCATCAGCACGAGAACTTTGTAGAGGAGCGAAACCAGGTCCGTCATCAGGCCGGCAAAGCCCAGCGCCAGATAGAGGCGGATTCTGAGGAAACTGCCCAGGCCCATGGCCAGGAGGCAGAGGAGGATCATGGTGAGGTTGAAGGTGATGGCATGGCGGGCATCGGCCAGCGCATAATAGCCGGAACTGCCGAGCATGGCCATGAGGGTTGCCAGGCGAATCCAGTTGGCGGCGTCCGGCTTGATTCGCTTTTGAAAGAGTTCCTGTAAGACCAGGACGCCCAGGCCAACGGGGATGATGTAGGCATGAACCGCCCGCAGATGCAGCTTGGAATAGAAGGTCAACAGGATGAAGCTCACGAAGCCCGCCAGCGCCACAATATTGTAAGGCGATTCCCGGTCGTCTTTTCCCAGGTAGGCGAACATCACGCTGTGCAGTCCCACCACTAACAGCGCCAGGTCTGTGCTCAAGCCCTGCACGACGACCCAAACCAGCGCCATGGCCGGGAGCAGAAACAGGGTCGTCAAGAGCGGCGCGCGCAGGGCGGGCAGCCGCAAACCCAGGCCCTGTTTGGCCCCGGCGATGGCCAGCGAAAAGGCGAGGCTGGCCCAAACATCGTATTCGTAATGCCAGAGACCAGTCGTGAGCATCAGGTGACGCCGCGCCGAGGCGAAGCAGGCGGCGGCGGCGAGTTGCATCAGGTAATAGGCGAGCCTGGATTGACGGCGCCGGCCCTCGTAGAACCAGGCCACCGCCACGCCGGCCTCGAGCAGAATCAGCAGCGCGAATTCGCGCGGAGCGAAGGCCTCTTGATAATGCAGCACTTGGGCCGCCCCGGCCACAGCCAGCGTGAGCCACAGAATGGCCTGGTGGATTTGAGGTCCGAAGGTCTCCAGCCCGGTCAGAGTGGAGTCGAACAAATGGAATCGTGAGCGCGGCCGGGCGCGGTAGCCGGCGGCCAGCCAAGCCGGAAAGCACCGTGCAAAGAGGCCGGTCAGGAATGCCATCATGGCGGCCGAGAGGATGGGCCACGGCTCGAAAGCCGCCTCCGGGCCGCGCACTGCGAATGGCGCCTGGCTGAAGAAGACCAACCAGACCGGCGCCCACAGCAGCAACGCGCCGAAGACCTTTTCCGCCGCGTTTGCAGGCTCGCGATTTCGCTGCGGAGTCCACGCGCCCAGCAGAACGCCCAGCCCGAGTCCCCACAGACCCACCACGGACCACGGCCGATGATAAAAGATGTGCGCCAGCACCAGAGCACCCGAAACCAGCGCGACTTGACCGACGGTTTCCGGGCGGAGTTTGCCGGGCAGAAATCGATAGGCCGCCAGCAGCGAGAACCAGGCGCCAAGCACGGCCCAGATGACGTGGTCTCTGGGCAAATAGCTTGGAATAAGGAAATCGATATGCAACGCCGCGACCAATTCCAGGGCGGCGATGACGAAGCTGAGGGGAGAGCGGCGAATAATGCCGCGATGAATGAGGATGGTTGCGGCGCCGGCCAACAGGGGCGCCACCATCTTGGTGTCGGCGGAATAATCGGCAATGCCCCAGAGGGTCACACCCTGAACGGCGACCGCCAGGAAGAGGCCCCAGGAGCGTCGCAGCGAGTTCCAGGCCGCATCGTCCATCTTTGCCAGGCGCTGAATGGCGGTGCGCAAGGGGGAGCGGGCATGGCTGGCCACGATCCAGAAATGGCCCAAGGCCAATGCGCACCAGGCGCCGGGCATCGGGTAGCCGAACGGGCTGAAACCCGGCAGGGCGGTGAGCAGGAAATAGCTGGCCGCCATCAGGGCCAGGCCGCCGTAGAAAGCCAGCCACTCAGTGCCGCCCAACCCATGCAGCCGGAGCAACACTATCGCCAGCAGCAGAATGAGCGGAGAATTGTAGTGATAATACTCAGTCCCGATCGGCGTCCCCGGGAACAGCACCACTTGAAACACGGCCTTGAAAACATACAGACCCAGCACCACAAATCCGAGGACCGCGGCAGAATTTCGGTACCGCCGGGCCTCGGCCAATCCGGCGCGCTTCCCCAGTTCAGCCCGCACATAGAAATAGGCCGCCGGCGCGCCCAGGGCGAGCAGGGTGAAGAGCGGTTGGCGAAACCAGGGCGCCAGCAAGGCCGCGCACCAAATAGCCAGCACCATGCCGAAGTGATACAGCCCCTCGCATAAGTCGCCATGGGCCTCCTCGCCTGGGCCCGGGTGGCGTGCCGCCCTCCGGAAGTATTGCCCGGCCAGCCAGGCCAGCGCGCCTGAGACGATGAACCGGGTCGGGGTGATGTCTGCGAGCTTGGGATCAGTGCAATAGTTGGCCGTGAGCAGCGCCAGAATCAGACCGGCCAGTCCCAAACTTGCCCGGTTGATGGCGGAGATAGCAGTGGCGCAGGCATCCTTGCCCCCGTCCAAACCGGCGCGCGGCAGCCGGCGCAAAACCGAGGCCTGCAGCAGGCTAAGGCCCAGGCCAAGGCAGATGAGGTGCAGCTCGGAAAGCCCGTGGCCGCGCAAGAAATCCCCGCCAAACACACGCACCAGGTGAATATTGCCCAGCAGCAGCAGGAAGCCCGCTCCGGCAAGAAAGAGGCCCCTTCGCCAGAACCGCGCAACGAGCGCCAGGGTGACCACGCCCGCGTACGGCGCCCAGAGCTGCGCGGCCTCCTCACGCAGCACAGGGCTGAAGGTGTGAAGAATCGCCGCCACGCTCGAAAGCAGCGCCGCCGGCCAGAACAGCCAGCCGCACCAGGGCGCGGTGAAAAACGGCTGGGCAAAGGGGCCGGCCAGAAATGCGGGTCTTCGTTGGCGGACCCAGCGGCCCGCTTGCGTCAGCAGGACAATCCCCAAACCCAGCGCCGCCAGACGCCAGGGCGTGAGCAACACTTCAAACCGGGCCTCCAGGCTGCTGCCGGCAGCCAGCATGCTGCGATGCGCCATGACATAAGCCAGCAGCATCGCCGGCAACAGGATGAACGCCGAGGCCTGGGCGCGCGCCGTCAGCAGCAGTGTGGCCAGAAGCAGAACCTGTTGCCCTGGCGACAACCCGAGCCAGTGGACGCCATCAGCCAGGCCTGCCACCCCGAGCAGCACCGCCAGCCCGCTCGCCAGCGCAAGGGCCGGACAAACTACCGGGCTACACAACTCCGCCAGCGAGGCGCCAGACACCACTGCCCCCGCCCCACGCGCGTGCCCAGATGCGCCATAACTCCCATCCTCCCCATAACTCCCATTCCTTACTCCACGCGCGCCCTCCAACACAATAAACAGCGCCTGAATCCCAACCAGCAACCACAGCGTCGGGCTGACGCTGTGGTCGAGGGAAAGCCGGTCCCAGAGCGGGCCTGGGCCGGGAGCGGTGGCGGCGAGCAACGCGGCCCAGACCTCGAAGAACAGGATGGTCCCGAAGACCAGGCGCCGGGTGCGAAGCCCATGCCAGATGAGTTGCGCGGCCAGGAACCCGCACAACCACTGGACTTTCTCGAACGATGTTCCCTCGAGCAAACAGCCCGCGCAGAAAATCGCCAGTCCGGCGCTGGCCGCCAGGAGCACCATGCGAGTGGGTTCGGTCAACAAAGCCCGGGCCCATGGCCGCGCTGGTTCGAGCCGGAAGCGATAGAACCAATAGAGGCATTGCAGCAGGAGACCGGTGGCCAAAACCGGCCAGGTCCAATTCGGCTCTTTTGCCAACCGCCAATAGGCGAAACTGATGGCGGCGAGCATCCAGAACCAGCCCAGGTGAACGCAGACCACCGCGGCGCGATGTTCCCGGTGGTAAATGCCGATGAACGTCCAGGCTATGGCGGTGATTCCCAAAGCGGCGGCGGTTTTGAGCGCAAGCCCGTGCGGCCCCCAGTTTTGGACCAGGTGCCAGGTGTCCACCTTGAGCGCAAGATAGAGCGCAGCCGCCATAATCGGCCAGGTGAAGAGCGTGTGGTCGGCGCGTCCGAGGGGGAACGATTCCCTGCCCATGAACCTGTCCGCCTCCGGCAGCCTGCCCAGGAAACTCCATGGGCGCAGCAGGAAACATAAGCCGGCCAGGGCCAGCGCCCAGCAGGCGCTTCCCAACCCGGAGCCCCAGCAGAGCCAGGGAGTGGATGCTTGCAGATTGGCTTTCAGCTCGGGGAACAGGATAGCCATGATGGCGACGGCCATTCCGGCGGGCGCCAGGGAGTGCGAGTAATAGGTGGCAGCTATCAACGCCAGCATCATAAGGAACGGCCCCGTGTAATCCATGCAGTCCCGATACCAGAGCGGAGCCGGAGCGGTGTCACCCAAAGCGACTCGCAGGAGCATGGCGGCCACGGCGAGGATTCCATAGAACCACAAGACCGTGGATCGCGCCTCGAGGAGGAGCGAGGGGACGCGCAGCCCCGCTCCTGGTCCGGCGTGGGCCTCGGAGGGCTGGGCCTCGTTTTCCGGGCCGTCCGGAACTTCCTGGTCCGACGATGTCAGGTCTCCTGGGTGGCACGGGATGGGGTTGGGGCCGCCGGCAGCGCGAAGCGTTTGGAGTGCGTCCGGCTTGCCGGCGCTTTCGGACGGGGCGACGCGCCTTAAAGCGGGAGCAAGCTCCCGCACTCCAAACGCTTCGCGCTGGCCTGCGTCATTCCGAGGAGAGTCAACATTGTCAAACTGGATGGCTCTGGGCGCGCGCCCCTTTCCGCGGGCCGCCGCCCAGTTCAGCCCTAGCCACACCCAGGAGAGAAGCGCCAGGCCGAACACCATCGTATTGTGGTGGACGCTGCCTCCGGCCACGTCCATGAAACCGGCGTAGGGCAGTGCCAGCGCCAGCACGACCATGGACGCGTGGAGCCAATGGAGGTTGCGATCTCTGAGGGCCCTCGACCCAAGCAGCGCCGCCACTATCGCCAGCCAACAGGCGGTCCCCAAGGGTTGAGACCGGTAATGCCATTGCGCCAAGGGGGCGGTAAGCGCGGTGAGTGCCAGCACCATTGCCTCCATGCCGCGGCAGGTCCGGGCCAACTCCTCGAGGCCGCGTCTTTGGCTGGTCCAGTTGCCCAACTCAAATCCCAGGGCCATGGCCACTCCCAGTATAGGCAACCACGCTCCCGGATAGCGCGGCAGCAATCCCACTGACGCCCCGGCCAGCACCCAGAGCGTCAGCGCTATCCAATAGTGCAAGGGATGCCTTCGCCAGAGCCCCTGGTAGAGCCAAACGCTTCCCGCCGTGGCGAATGAAACGATGCGGATGGCCGGTTGCGTGAATCCCATCAGCAGCCCCAACAACACCAGGGCGAACCCGAGGAAGGACTCGCCGCCATGGAGTTGCAGGCTGGCCTTTAATTCCAGGGCGCGCCGTTCTGAATACAAGACCAGCCAGCCGGCCAGGATTACCAGCAGCGCATACGTAGGCGCCTGGGGCACGTGACGCATGAACCCATGGACCCAGACGAAGACCTGAACAAAGGTAACGGCCAGCGCGGTGGCTGCGAACCAAGGCACCCGCTTCTCCTCGGCCATTTCCCGCGTTAGGATTCTCCTCGTGAAATGGACGATGGTTCCGGCCGTCACGAAAAACCCCAGGTAGAAGCCCGCCCCCAGGCACATCAGAAGCTGGCGGCCTTCCAGGTGGCCGACGGTTTGTGCCAGCGGCCCCACGGCCACCAGGGCATTCAAAAGGAGCAGCGCCCCGCCCAGGGGATTCTTCAACCGAGGCTCGACTGCCGCGCACCATTTTCGCAAACCCCACCCGAACAGCGACAGGTAAATGAGGGCCATGGCCGGAACGGCCGCGCCTCGATTCGGCACCTTTGCATCGGCGGACAACAAGGCCAGCGCCATGAAATTGATCGGCAGCAATCCAATCGCCGCGCCTCGCAGAATGGCCGCGGTCCCCTTGAATTCCGCGCCCTTTCGCTCGAGCCAACTGCCCGCCCCGGCAAGCGACCAGGTGAAGAGGGCCAGCAGCGCGGGCATGATCGTATAACGCACCAGCCAATGCTTGTCCCAGGTGTAGTAAGCCAGGAGCGAACTGCCCAGTATCACCATTGCTATCCCCGCCACGATATACCAGTTCTCCACGAAGAACGGCTGGATATGGTTTTCCCAGACCGAGGGCCTGGCCCGCGGCGGGGGAGTGGGCGCAACCGGGGGAGGCGGGACCGCGGCCGCAGCCACCGGACCGCCGACGCCAGCCGGCACCAATGGCTGAGCCGCATCCGGCGGAGGCGCGGCCGCGGCGGCGCTTGCCGCCTCGAGCCCGCCGAACAACGCCCTCCGCTCGGTGACCAGCAGCCACTTCGACCAGGTCTGCAACACGTCCGCCATCACGATTGGCGGGCCTGAGGCGCAAACCATCTCAGCCAGGCTGTCGAGCACTGTCCCCTCCGGTTCCGCGACTTGCGAGTACAAGATGAGGAGCAGGGCCTGCGCGTGGTTCTCGATCAACCGTCCGAACTCCTCCTGCTCTGAGTTCCAGAGCCTGGCTTGGCCGGAGAGCCACCCCAGCCAGTTTTCCCAACTGCTTAACCCCGGCTGGCCGAACCGCAACGTCATGTTCAGCAGCGCCCTGTCCCGGGCCCACGGTTCCCGAGTCATTTCCCGAAGCACCGGCAGAGCTTCCGGCGTCATCCAGCGGCAAACGCAATCCAGGATTTGGGCCTTCTGGGCGCGATCGGCCGTCGTGTTGAACCTGGCCGCCAGGGCCGCCAGAATTGAGTCATCTTCCAAGTCCGGCTGGAGTGCCTCGGGCCGGTTCTCCGGCCCAAAGCCGGCGTTTTCAAACCAAACCCGGCGAGCGGTCTGCCTCCATTCTCTGATCTTGGCAACCACAGGCTCCCGCGCGGGCAGGCCGCCCGGCCAGGCGCTTTCCAGTCGCCGGAGCAGCGCCGGAGACAGCCGGTCAATTCCTGCGGCCAGCGCCGTGTGCGCGCCGGCGAGGGCCGTGGCGGTTTGCGCCTCGACTTCAGCCACCAGGCGCGGCGCCCTTTCACGGTCCGCCGTCAGGAACGCCAGTTCCCGCACTTTACGTATCGGAGCCTCGACCGCCGCGGTTGGCGCGTGGCCCGGCTCCCACTCCGGGACGAATTGCAGCGACAGCCCGCTCAACAGCGCTCGTTCCTTTTTGGTGCTGTTTGAGATGCCCTTCGCATAAATGCACAGTGCCTGCTGGCGGAGGCTCTCCCGGACGTGGGCCTTCAGAGACGCCACGGCTTCATTGGTCTCTCCCTCGAGGTCCTCGAGAATGGCCAGCAGCGGTTTGGGCTGGGCGCCCTGGCCCGCGAGCGCCCGGATGGCCGGCAGAACCAGCCGCGCCTCCAATTGTCCCGCCGCCAGCCAATACGCCAGCGGACCGGCCGGATTCTGTTTCTCTTCCGCGGCTTTCATTCCTGCAACATACACCCTGGCGCGCCGGGCCGGTAATCAATAAAAATGGCTCTGACATTGGGCCAAACGATGACAGGCCCCGGGAACGCTTCCGCCTGCGCCAGGACTTCGACCTCTCGGGCTTCTCGCGCCAAACCCGCGTGATCCTCACCGCCCTCAAGCGCTACGGCATGTTCGTGGCCGACAACGGCATCGAGTGGGCCATCTCCCTCGCGCCCGACGAGCGCATCCCGGCGCTCGACCAGGAACTGCGGCTCCTGACAGGAAAGGACTTCGAGGTCGTCGTCCCGCCGGGCAGCCAGTGAGTTGCCGCGAGCGGGCGAGGGACCATCTGGAGACCGAGATTCCCTGCAGCTCGAGGGCCGGGGAGGGGATGGCGCCGGGGCCGGCCTCGGAGGGGGCGCGAGGCACGGCGCTCCAGCCGGGGTTTTTGAGCCACTCGACTGTCTCCGCCAGGGTATGCCGGGCGGCGTAATCGGCGACCGCGGCCTGTCGGTCTTTCGAGAGGCGGTTGAGCCGGGACCGCCCGTCTGGTTTGCGATTCATCATGGGGCTAGTGTATAGCATAGATACGCAATTGTCAAGGGGAATGTTTCGTTGTCGTCCTGGCTCTCTCCCGGCCGACGGGAGAGAGCCAGGGATGTGGGTCCGAACCGCACCCCAGCCCTCGGCCCTCGCCCCTCTAGCCTCGGGCATCCAGGCTGTGGACCGTGGACTGTGGACTGTGGACTGGGGACCGTGGACTGTGGACTGTGGACTGGGGACCGTGGACTTTCCCAGCCGCCTTTCGGCCTTCGGGTTGCTTCTACACCAGCGGAGGTTCGCGGCCCGCTTTGCCAAGAAGTCGCCGTTCGAGTCTTCAACGCCTTTCTCGGCTTTAGGAGCCGTGAAGAAATAAAGGTGGCAAGCTGCCTTGTTCTTTTGCCGCCCAGGCTTCGTTGCTCACTCGTTAAAGCACCTCGGCCCAGGCGTGGGCGGCAATCACGGTTCGGACCAATTGCCGCTGGCGGGCGCCAGTCACTTCCCCCTTGCGCTGCTTAAGGTCCGGGCGCGGCACGGCGTAAATCACGTCGCACTTGCAGAGGGTTGGCCAGTCCAGGCCATCCGCTTGGTCCAGGAGGATTTCATGCGCCTCCGGCTTGCGCGTCGCCCGCTGTGTTGAGCACATGACTACTTCCACCGGGTCTTTCCGGCCGGCGCGGTCCGGATGAGATACGACGACACAGGGATGAGGCGCATTCCATTGCGGAGGCTGCCAGTAAAAGATGTCGAAGGGCTTCATTCGGGTTCCGGCAACCGGCCGGCTACGGCCCTGGCCATCTGGGCTTCCGTTTTTTCCCAGGCCGGGTCGTCGGCGAGTTTGTGAATAACCGTAATGGCCACCACGCGCACGTTCGGGTCCGGAAGCTGGCGCCGGACCAGCCAGCTATGGTCGTCGACCTGCTGGATGGTCACGGCCGAGTGGGGCGGACACTCTTTCGGCATCACCACTCGCCGCCTTTCGTCAAGTGTGGCGCTTTGCATAATGGGATATTCCCACGTTTGCATCGGTCTGGCAAGCTCTTTTCGGCGACCCAACCCAGCCTACGGAGAATACGACATAATATCTTGGTCTTTTGCTGCCCAGCTTCGGTATTCGATCGTCATTTCTTTCGTGCGAGCATCCGCGCGTCCATCGGCAGTGCGCGATAACGCCCGGGCCAAGAGTAGCGAGTACCAGGTCACCATTGCCTTTCGGCGTTCACCGCGTTTCCGACGAAACACCGGACCACCAAAGCACCGGACCACGGGACTACGTCACCATTGCCTTTCGGCGTTCACCGCGTTTCCGACCCCCTATGACTCCCTGGACCCTCCAAATGCGCGAGCAAGGTCACCATTGCCTTTCGGCGTTCACCGCGTTTCCGACCCGGCCCGATGAGCGGAGAAAGGGCGCCTGGTTAAGTCACCATTGCCTTTCGGCGTTCACCGCGTTTCCGACCAGGCTGGAGATGAGCAGCGCGATGGCGCTGAACCTGGCGTCACCATTGCCTTTCGGCGTTCACCGCGTTTCCGACACGGCCTGTCATCCGAAGTGCTCCCCACGCTTTACGTCACCATTGCCTTTCGGCGTTCACCGCGTTTCCGACCCGCGCCGGAATGGGCCAACCCTGGCCATAGCCAGGCCGCGTCACCATTGCCTTTCGGCGTTCACCGCGTTTCCGACGAAACACCGAACCACCGAGGCACCGGGCGACGGGGCCAGGTCACCATTGCCTTTCGGCGTTCACCGCGTTTCCGACCGGCGACTGGATGCTCTGGCTGCTCGCGCAAGTTGCCGGGGTCACCATTGCCTTTCGGCGTTCACCGCGTTTCCGACGAAAAATGAAAAATCTAAACCAGCAGATAGCGGTGCTTCACGTCACCATTGCCTTTCGGCGTTCACCGCGTTTCCGACCTGGCGCCGGCGGGCCGCTACAACGTGCCGGTGCCGGAGTCACCATTGCCTTTCGGCGTTCACCGCGTTTCCGACCTGATCAGACTGCCATGAACCTCCAACCGCAGCTAGGGTCACCATTGCCTTTCGGCGTTCACCGCGTTTCCGACGCCCGGCACCGGTCGGAACGTGATGACGTACTCGACGTGTCACCATTGCCTTTCGGCGTTCACCGCGTTTCCGACAGGCGTGCGGTAGCCTGGGAAAGGGCGCACCCGCCGTGTCACCATTGCCTTTCGGCGTTCACCGCGTTTCCGACGCTGGCGAGTGCCAGCGGGACGCCTCGGGCGACTGGGTCACCATTGCCTTTCGGCGTTCACCGCGTTTCCGACCGACAAAGTTCGGCTCAACCGTTCGGCTGCAAACGGCGTCACCATTGCCTTTCGGCGTTCACCGCGTTTCCGACCGGCTAAGCGTGAGCGCAGCGTGAGGGCGGGGTGTAAGTCACCATTGCCTTTCGGCGTTCACCGCGTTTCCGACCCGGGCGCTTGCTCGGATGTGCATTCTGCGGCAGCAGGTCACCATTGCCTTTCGGCGTTCACCGCGTTTCCGACGGTCCAACCGGATCACGGGCGGGGATGTGGGGGACGCGTCACCATTGCCTTTCGGCGTTCACCGCGTTTCCGACAGACGTGACGGTTTTGAACTACGACATCCTCGCCAAGTGTCACCATTGCCTTTCGGCGTTCACCGCGTTTCCGACGGGGCACCGTTCCTCATGGCGCCCCTGGAGTTGGCGGTCACCATTGCCTTTCGGCGTTCACCGCGTTTCCGACAGGCGAGCGCAAGGGGCAAGCTGCGCGCAAGGCGTACAAGTCACCATTGCCTTTCGGCGTTCACCGCGTTTCCGACATGCAGACGGCCTGGCAAAATTGCCAGCGGGCCGAGTCACCATTGCCTTTCGGCGTTCACCGCGTTTCCGACACGCGAAGAAGGTCCTGGTGGTATGCCCGAGCTCGCGTCACCATTGCCTTTCGGCGTTCACCGCGTTTCCGACTGAGCGCAAGAACCTTCAATCCCTGGCGCGGAAAGTCAGGTCACCATTGCCTTTCGGCGTTCACCGCGTTTCCGACTAAACACTCAACCCGACATGCAGACGGCCTGGCAAAGGTCACCATTGCCTTTCGGCGTTCACCGCGTTTCCGACCTAGCCACCAAGTCGGGCAAGTCAATCAGCGAGATCATGTCACCATTGCCTTTCGGCGTTCACCGCGTTTCCGACCCGCCGACGAAATCAAGGCCATGCTCGAGGAGCAGGCCAGTCACCATTGCCTTTCGGCGTTCACCGCGTTTCCGACACACCGGGGCACAGGCGGATGACCTCATGCAAGGTCGCGTCACCATTGCCTTTCGGCGTTCACCGCGTTTCCGACTCGCAGAACCGGTACAACATGAACACAGTTGAAATAGAGTCACCATTGCCTTTCGGCGTTCACCGCGTTTCCGACGGATTTCAATACCGCTCTAGCTGACGGCACGGCGATGGGTCACCATTGCCTTTCGGCGTTCACCGCGTTTCCGACTGCTCTCCTTATGCCCAACTCATCATATCACTGCTCACGTCACCATTGCCTTTCGGCGTTCACCGCGTTTCCGACCTAAAGTCATCGCCCGAAAGCGCGAAATCCAAAACGCGTCACCATTGCCTTTCGGCGTTCACCGCGTTTCCGACAAACGACAACAACCAGATTGTTGTTTATTCACCCGAGTCACCATTGCCTTTCGGCGTTCACCGCGTTTCCGACCAAGGTGTATCTCGACCCCTTGACTGAGGCCGAGATCGTCACCATTGCCTTTCGGCGTTCACCGCGTTTCCGACCCGGGGCAGCGCGGCTAACCACCTACTCCGCCGCCCGCGTCACCATTGCCTTTCGGCGTTCACCGCGTTTCCGACATGCGGCTTGGCCGCAAAATCGCAGAGAAAGGAATGGGGGTCACCATTGCCTTTCGGCGTTCACCGCGTTTCCGACGTGAGGCTGGGAGCCAAGACCCCCGGGACTCGGATTGTGTCACCATTGCCTTTCGGCGTTCACCGCGTTTCCGACCCGGGCAGGAAGGCGGACTGTGAGCAGAATCCGCGTGTCACCATTGCCTTTCGGCGTTCACCGCGTTTCCGACCTGCTGAGGAAGCTGGTGCCGCTGCGGTGCCAGACGCGTCACCATTGCCTTTCGGCGTTCACCGCGTTTCCGACGTTCGGAAGACCATGAAAGCGCCTGACAATTCCAATGTGTCACCATTGCCTTTCGGCGTTCACCGCGTTTCCGACCAATCCTCCGGGACTCCGCCGAGCGGCTCTCCGCCGGTCACCATTGCCTTTCGGCGTTCACCGCGTTTCCGACTTGTTCCCACAATCTAACCCAAGTTTTGACAGGTGGGGTCACCATTGCCTTTCGGCGTTCACCGCGTTTCCGACACTCACGGTATCGTGTACCGGACTAAGACCGGAAGTCACCATTGCCTTTCGGCGTTCACCGCGTTTCCGACTTCAAGCGGGGCGAGCCGATCACGTGCGGCCCTTTTCCGGTCACCATTGCCTTTCGGCGTTCACCGCGTTTCCGACAAGAGAATGAAATATGAAAGTCACAGTAAATGACATGGGTCACCATTGCCTTTCGGCGTTCACCGCGTTTCCGACACAAACAGCAATCCCGGCTCAAAAGGGCTGAGGCCCTGTCACCATTGCCTTTCGGCGTTCACCGCGTTTCCGACGCGAGGAGGAGGAGGAGGAATGATGCCGCGACTGAGTCACCATTGCCTTTCGGCGTTCACCGCGTTTCCGACGCGAGCCGCATTGAGCACCAAATTATCCGGGCCTACGGTCACCATTGCCTTTCGGCGTTCACCGCGTTTCCGACTGGCCCTCCACCGGCTACACCGTCGCCGATGCCCGCCGAGTCACCATTGCCTTTCGGCGTTCACCGCGTTTCCGACTCGCCGCCGGGGTGGTCGAACCCCGGGACAAGCAGGCGTCACCATTGCCTTTCGGCGTTCACCGCGTTTCCGACCGGCAAGTGGGTGGTGATGCATAGGGACGGGCGGCGGGTCACCATTGCCTTTCGGCGTTCACCGCGTTTCCGACGCCGTTCTGCCTGCGTAAGAGTGAACTGACGCCCGAGTCACCATTGCCTTTCGGCGTTCACCGCGTTTCCGACTCGGGGACGACGAGCTGCAGGCCCTTGTTGAGCGGGCGCGTCACCATTGCCTTTCGGCGTTCACCGCGTTTCCGACCCTGGGCATCCTGGAAGAGGCGAATGGAACCCCCAAAAGTCACCATTGCCTTTCGGCGTTCACCGCGTTTCCGACGCCGTCCAAAGTCCTAACCTACGTTGCAGTGGCCGGGTCACCATTGCCTTTCGGCGTTCACCGCGTTTCCGACACGCGGGCAGAGATTGAGGCCAGGGCCGAAGCCCTGGTCACCATTGCCTTTCGGCGTTCACCGCGTTTCCGACCCGATATGCAGCATCCATGCGGCTGTCGCTCCTCCAGTCACCATTGCCTTTCGGCGTTCACCGCGTTTCCGACAGCCAAGCGGCTCCGCAAAGACGGTTTCGATGCGGAGTCACCATTGCCTTTCGGCGTTCACCGCGTTTCCGACCCGGCGCGAGCCGGAGAAAGACAGTATGAAACGGATAGTCACCATTGCCTTTCGGCGTTCACCGCGTTTCCGACCCAAACAAGCCCTGATATGACAAAAGAACGGAAAGTGTCACCATTGCCTTTCGGCGTTCACCGCGTTTCCGACCTGACTGTGACAGTCGGCTCCATGGGGATGCAGGTAACGCCACCATTGCCTTTCGGCGTTCACCGCGTTTCCGACAAAAAGCCGCTTTGGCAATGACGTACAAACAGCCCACCGTCACCATTGCCTTTCGGCGTTCACCGCGTTTCCGACGCACGGGCGACGCCCGCAGGCGCGCGGCGGCCCTCCGGGTCACCATTGCCTTTCGGCGTTCACCGCGTTTCCGACCCCGATTAATGCAACACCGTCCGTTCAGCCGCCTCTGGTCACCATTGCCTTTCGGCGTTCACCGCGTTTCCGACGCAGGAAAAACAGCAGGCAGCCGAAGCCCACTACTGTCACCATTGCCTTTCGGCGTTCACCGCGTTTCCGACGAGGCGAGCAGCTTACTTACTGCTCAGCCGGGTGAATCGGTCACCATTGCCTTTCGGCGTTCACCGCGTTTCCGACTGGTTGCGCACTTGGAAACCCCGGCGGTAATCGCCGGGTCACCATTGCCTTTCGGCGTTCACCGCGTTTCCGACAAGGGGCACAGGGTGGTGGTGTACAGGGCGAGCCCCGTCACCATTGCCTTTCGGCGTTCACCGCGTTTCCGACTGTGCCGGCTGATGGACTACCCGGAGCCGGAGTTCGGTCACCATTGCCTTTCGGCGTTCACCGCGTTTCCGACGGTGCAGCCCGCGCCGTTCCCCACGCGCGGCGTCGCGTCACCATTGCCTTTCGGCGTTCACCGCGTTTCCGACGAAGCTGGTCGCGGCTAAAGCGGCGTGCGCCCGGTTGGTCACCATTGCCTTTCGGCGTTCACCGCGTTTCCGACGAGGAAAACGAACGGGCGGAAGCGGCAATGGCCGAGTCACCATTGCCTTTCGGCGTTCACCGCGTTTCCGACACAGGCCGAAGCGCGGGAAGCCCTGCGGCTTGCCCTTGTCACCATTGCCTTTCGGCGTTCACCGCGTTTCCGACTTCGGCGGTTTCACCGGGGGGTGGAACGTAATCCTCGAGTCACCATTGCCTTTCGGCGTTCACCGCGTTTCCGACCCTGAACGACGATCTCATGCGTTCGAACGCACAGTTGTCACCATTGCCTTTCGGCGTTCACCGCGTTTCCGACACCGCGCGCCGGGCGCAAGCGGATGCGGAGCGGCGGTGTCACCATTGCCTTTCGGCGTTCACCGCGTTTCCGACCAGTCGTACTGGTATCCCACCGCCGAGCAGTTGTCGGGTCACCATTGCCTTTCGGCGTTCACCGCGTTTCCGACTCCGCCACCCCGGCGCAGTTAGCTCACCTAAAATATGGTCACCATTGCCTTTCGGCGTTCACCGCGTTTCCGACCTGGCAGACTTCTTCGAAAGCGTCACCCCGGACAAGCTGGTCACCATTGCCTTTCGGCGTTCACCGCGTTTCCGACAATCGAACTCAAGCAAACCGAACCCTGGCCAGAGCCAGGTCACCATTGCCTTTCGGCGTTCACCGCGTTTCCGACAAGACGGCAGGCCGCCGAACTCGCATCCCGACGGCGGCTAGTCACCATTGCCTTTCGGCGTTCACCGCGTTTCCGACCCGGCAAGGTGTATCTCGACCCCCTGACCGAGGCCGAGAGTCACCATTGCCTTTCGGCGTTCACCGCGTTTCCGACAACCAACTCGCGGAGGATGAGCAATACCGCCGCCTAGATGTCACCATTGCCTTTCGGCGTTCACCGCGTTTCCGACGCCCGCGGGATGCCTCGGGCGATTGGCCGGAGGTTTTGGTCACCATTGCCTTTCGGCGTTCACCGCGTTTCCGACGCACGGAAATATGCCGACGCTTCTGCCACCTACGCTGCGTCACCATTGCCTTTCGGCGTTCACCGCGTTTCCGACTGGAGGTGGACCTGGACGTGCCAGCGCCCGCCGGGCGTCACCATTGCCTTTCGGCGTTCACCGCGTTTCCGACGAGGAGGCGCTGCCTTATGCTCGGGGCATGAAAATAGGTCACCATTGCCTTTCGGCGTTCACCGCGTTTCCGACTCACGGAGATCGCCCGGGTCCGGCACGAGGTGGCGCTGTCACCATTGCCTTTCGGCGTTCACCGCGTTTCCGACAGGGCGGCAGTGGAGGAACCGGCGATGAACTGGGAGGGGTCACCATTGCCTTTCGGCGTTCACCGCGTTTCCGACGGCCCCGCACGACAGAAAGACGCGAACGATGAAAAGTGTCACCATTGCCTTTCGGCGTTCACCGCGTTTCCGACAGGGGAGAGCGGCGTACGAGCAGTCGAAGACGGCCGAGTCACCATTGCCTTTCGGCGTTCACCGCGTTTCCGACCGGGCCTGTATAACTCCATGGGGCCCAGTTGTCCAGAGCGTCGGCAGGTCGCGAGCGGGTATTTTGGTTGGCACGGAATATGCGTTCATGGGTGTCCAGGAGCGCCCTTCCGGCGTAAAACCCTGCAAGCCAGGGAGAAGGCGCCCAGGTCGCGGGGTGGGGGTTTTGGGCGGGTCCGCGCTCACGACCTACAGGGCCCTCAGACGAGGTAACAGACGACTTTTTCCGAGCAGACCATGGTGCCTGCGGTCTCGGTTTCTTTGGCGCACCGGGCATCGATCTTGTAGGCGACGAGGCGGTCGTCATCTTCATCGATCAGTTGCAGCAGTTTGAGCCAGAGGTCGTTGAATTCCTCCGGCTGGAGGTGGCATTCAAAGATGGAGTACTGCACGCGCACGCCGTAGTCCTCGCAGACGCCGGCCACTTTGGCCAGACGCTTGGGGTCCGCGACATCGTAAGCGATCACGGTGAGCATTTGATCCTCTCCGGGCGGGGATTTCTGATAGGGCAGTTCCGGAAACGCATCGTACCACCAGTTTTGCATCGGCTCCTCGAATGGGTTGCGCAGGTAACTGCAAAGAGCGCAGAGATCACAGAGAAATGCCTCACTTTTCTTAGGCCTGCGCGTTCCTTGCTTTCTTTGGCGGTTAATTCTGCGCCCGGTTGTTCAATTCATCAAGAACGGCTCGAACGCAGGCGGGTTCTCAAGGGCGGACTTGAACGTGAGGGCCTGGTTCTCGAGCTGCTGGCGCAGGCAGGTGCGGTGGCCGGCGCACTCGCTCATGAATTGCCGTTCCATGCGGCGCTCATACTGGAGAATGAGTTTCTTGCGGCCTTCGTCGTTGAGGTAGATGCCGCCGTTCCTGGGTTCGAAGTGGGCGGCGCCGAGCATTTGGTGGCTGAAGAGGTCCAGGGCCAGGGCCTCGACGAGGGCGGGCCGGAACGGCTCGATGAGGTCGAGGGCCAGCCCCCAGCGGCCGTCCTCGGTGCTGTGGAGCAGCCCCAGGGCCGGGTCGAGGCCGTGCGCGTGTAGGAAGGCGACGGCCTCCTGGTAGAGGAGCGTGGCGCCGAAGGAGATGCACGCATTGACCGCGTTGAGCGGAGGCCGCGTGGAACGGCGCTCGAAGGGGAATTCTTGCGGGAGGAACAGCGCCCAGGTTTGAAAGTAGCGGGCGGTGGCCGCCCCTTCGTAGCCGCGCAGTTCGTCAACTGTCTGGCTGCGCTGCAGGGGCTGGAACAAGGCATCGAGCCAGACGAGAGTGTCCTTGATTGCGGACTGCGCATCGGGCCTTGGAAAATCGGCATTAGCCGGCGGTTGAGGCGCAGGCGAGCCTCCGCCCGGGGGGGCCTCAGCGGGGACGGGTGGGGCTGCGGCCTCAAGGCGGCCCTCCGGGGCAGGCGGCTCCGACTCCCGGCGTGACGCATCGAGGCGCTGGACAACGCGGCGCTGGTTGTAGAGTTTGGCGGCCACGATGCGGCCTGCCATCTGGAGGACAAAGGCGGGGTCCAGGGTGCGCTGGTACTGGCGCAAGCGCGCCAGCCCGTGTTTGTTGATGGCCGGCAGAAACCCGCCCAGGAATTGCCCGTTCCAGCCAAGAACGCCCACCGGGATGTCCGCCCGCAGGAGGGCCGCCAGCGCCTGCGAGGTGATCTGGACCGATTCGGCGATAATGAGCCGGTCGAGGTCCCGAATGGGAATCTCACGCACCAGTTCATCGGAGCCTGAGGCCGTGTCGCGCCTCCAGACCTCCAGCCGCTCCGACTTCAAATGGATGCGGCAGTCGCTTTGGTTTATGCAGGCAGTAGGCATGGCGGCAAAGGACGGAGTTTCATGCCCCAATGTTTAGCAGAATACACGCGCAACAGGGCGGGCGCGGACGTCCGCGGATCGTCGGGAAGGCGGGCAGCTTGGCCCGGACATTTCACGCGCCAGCCGCCCTTCTCATTGACCGGGGCTTCAGCGCGGTGTAGGTAAGCGGCGAGCCGTCCCAGCCGTTTCAACGGCTTTCCGCCCCCCCCCGTCAGCCAAACCGTTGAAACGGTTGCAGCGTCCCGGGCGCCTCGTTACACCGGGCTGAAGCCACGGTGTTAATGGACCATCTCGCCGGGATATCAGATTTCGGGGTCAGCGCCTTAATCTGCTACCGCCGCCTCAATCCTTGAGCGTCACGGCCGCGGCTGCCAGGTCCAGGGAAAAACGCCTGGCCCTGGGCAAGAGCGGCAGGAGCACGGCGGCCTCGGGGCCGTGACCCTTAAGCTTGTCCTGGAGTTGATTTTTCACCCGGATGCAGAATCGCTCCATCTCCTCGACGGTAACGGTGAGTTTGGCCTCGTGCCGCCAGTCGCTGAAGTCGTTGGGCGGACGGGCGGCGTATGTGCGTTTGGAGAATTCGTTGAAATCCTGAAAGGCCGCGGCATAGCTGGGCAGGGCAGCTACTCCGGCTTGAGCGCGCTCGGCCAAAAAGAGCAGGAGCAGGTGCTCCCGTACGGAGGTGGGGATGACAATGCCATTGACGGAAATCCTGAGTTTTGAGCGCCAGAGGACGAGGCGGGCATTGCTCCGGGCGATCTCATCGACCTTGACACGGCAACGCTCGACGAGTTCGACAAACGAGAAGGGTTTGCGGACAAGGTCGCGCGCGAAGAGGTTCCGAAAGGGCACAAAGGGAATGTCGGCCAGATCGATCCTGGCCTCGGCGGCCTGGTACTGGCGGCCATCGGCGAGGTGCAAGTGCTGCCGGCTCTGGCGGGGGAAGTAGAATTTGGGTTTGAGGCGGGCGTCCTCGAAGGGCTCGTTGACCAGGACGTGAGTGAGGCGGTCGGTTTCGCGGCCCAGGAGCGACACGCAGGCGTAGAGGAGGGCGCCCATAGTCTTGCGCCCGCCCGCGATCGAAACGACCAGCCGCGTCTCGGGCGCCTCGGTCCAGCGGCGGAGTTCGCTGAGGAGGAAATTGGCGGTGGCGTTGTTTTCCGCCGGTGTGCGCAAGTCCTCAAGCCAGTCGGCCTTGCCCGTGCGGGGATTTGGCGCCTCGACCAGGCGGGGCGGTTCCAGAATCAGGCGCTCCAGCTTGTCGGCGTCCGGGCCGAGGATGGCCAGGCGGAGTTCCTGCCACAGGTCCGGGGCTTCCGCGTCTGGCGGGTTGTGCAGTTCACGCTCGATGGCCTGGCGGCCGGCGATGGTGGTCACGACTGCGACGCGGTCGGGGATGACCGGCGGGTCCTCCCTGGCCAAGGCCCAGACCGTCTCGGTCAGCACGGCGGGCGACATGCCGGTGACGGCGAGGAGGACGGTTTGGGCGGTGGGGGTGGCCAGGGGCTTGGGGATGGGGGTTGCGGTTTTGGCGCGGGGCATAGGCGTCGTGAGTGGGAGTTCCCTCAAATCGCCAGGGACCGCGGGCGGTGCGCGGTGCTCCAGCATGCCAAGGCGGAAGGCATGTGCGTACCGATAAGGTTGCGCAGGCGGTCGCAGACAGCGTGGACCTGGGCAGGCTCGACTGGTTCCTGGCCGTGGCCGTACATGCCTTCGTTTCGGCGCTGGAGACCGTATTGGAGCTTCTGGTCGGCAAAGTAAGCGGCGGCCATCGGATCGCCGCCGGCATCCAAAACATCCCACGTCCTCTGCGCGGTAAGCAGGATTTCGCCATGGGGGGGCCGGGAGCGCCGGAGATCCTCGGCGAGCCGGCACCCCGCGGGGAGGATAGCCAGGACGCTCTCAAGCCGGTAGGGCGGGCGAATCGAATGCGCCTCGGCGAGGCGGGCCTTGGCGGCCTGTTCGGCGCCGCGATAATAGCGGGCAAGGGCCTCTTCGCAATCGCCCCAACGGAGCAGTTCGTCCGCCCCTGCCAAGAGGTCTCCGAGGATATTCGCGCTGAAGGGATCGGCGCCTGCCAGCAGCGTCAGGTGACGGCGGACATCCTCAGAAAACCTTGCCGCATGGGCCGCGGCCTTGGCGTGATTGAGCCGCTGCCATTCGTGAAGGCAAAGGGCGGTCTCGCGGGCGCGGAGGGCCTCGGGCAGTTGATGGCCGCGGAGCACCCGCGCGGCGGCGTAAAACGCCCCGTGGTCAAAGAGGCTTTGCGCGATGCGCAGGTCGCGCTCGAAAAAGAAAGTCGCTGTGGAGAAACTCTTCGCCCGCTCCGTTCCTGTCTTGACAACCCCGTCCACGCGTTCGCCGACGGTGAACATGAGTTCGCCGATCTCCTCATCCAGGGCGGCGAGAGTGGCTCCGGCGCTCATCTGCTTGGTCCCGCTGGTGGGGTTGACAATAAGCCGCTCGCCGGGCTGCAGATGCTTTTTGGCCTCCGCAATGACCTGCCGCAAGACCGTCCGGCACTGGTGGATGTCATCAGGGTCCGGCACGGCGTGGTAGGGGGCCGTCTCAGACCAAGGGCGAAAAGCGGCCGGAACCGCCACCGACTCGCGAATCAGGTCGGCCACGGGACGGGACTTTTCAGACTCGCTTGGCACGAGCCAGAACAGCCGGGGCGCAGTGAGATCAACGGTGCGGGCCAGCCCGGCCGCAACGTCCGAGTGTTTCCCGGCGGTGCCTGTGCCCACGGTAAGGATGAGGAGGGAGGACATGTTATGGTTTGGGGGTCTGCGCGGGTTCCTTCGGCCATTCGCTTCCGGTTTCGCCCAGGAGGGTTGTCAGGTTGCGCCCGGCGGTGAGGGCCTCGCGTTCACCGAGGGGCGTGGATTGATAGTGCTGACGGAGGCGCTGGGGTTCGACCACGCGCAGGTTGAGCAGGGCGCGCAATAGATCGAGGTCCTTTTGGCGACCGACCACCAATTTCACCAGGGCAAGGTCGTACACGTCAAGGGCGAACGCGTTGTCGTGCCCGGCGATGGGATGGAGGCGGGATTCCCAGCCGGCAGGGAGGGTTTCGGCGATGCTGGGGCGCAGGATGTCGGCATAGTAGCCGTGGCGTTTGGCAAAGAGGCTCTGCTGCCCCACCGCTTCACCAATGATGGCGGCCATCTCCTCGTCCATGGGAGTGAGCAGCAGATCGGAGTCGTAGGAGGTCTCGAGCGGTTGCCCCGGCTCGCCCAGTTCCGGGTGGGCGGGCAGGAGGGAGGATGAGCCGATGACAACGACGCGGTCAGGGTGGGCGAGGGCTCGCGCCGCTTCCAACAGTTGGATCAGTGAGCGTAGGCGCATTGGAGCAGGATTTTCCGACGTTCCAGCGTTGTCAGCACGCCGGGGAACGGATCGAAGCTGCGTAGATGAGCGGCCTCCTCGCCGGGATCACGCAGCACGGCAAGCAGTTCCTGGAAGCCCTCGACCGATTCCACGGCGCGGAGGAGAATCTCTCGCCACTGTTCGAGCCGATGAGGGGCGGTATGGCCATTGGCCAGCCAGCGGTCGATGTTCTCCAGCGGAATGCGCAGCAGCCCAGCCCGGGTTGCCGGGCCGGCCTGCTCCAACTTGTCTGCCACCAGTTCGTGCAGCGTCTTCATGGCGGAATTATGGGAGGCAAATCGAGACTTGAAAGGTCTCGTGCAGGTAATAGACCGGCAGCCGGAGAGCACGACCCAGCTCATAAAGCACGGCACATTCGGCTTTGTAGCCGCCGGTGCAGTTAAGCTCAATCGCGACCCCGGGAGAGTTGCGGCGGAGCTTTGCCACGTGCTCCAGCAGCTTGGCGCGCAGGTCCTCGAGACCCCGTCGGGCCAGGCCCTGCGCAAGCTCGGGATCTGCCTTGCCCTGGCCTGGGAGTTCGATGGCCTCCAACTGCAGGCGTGTGGCCGTCACACCCCTGGCCTTGAGAAACTGCTCGATGAGTTTCGCGCAGAGCTTTCCAGCCTCAGTCTGGGTGTAAACGAGGCTGACACCCAGATCCGACTTGGTTGCGCTCAGAAAGCCCGTCCGGCTGTCGAGCGAGTTTATTTCAGCGCAACCGGCCTTGGGGCTCTCAGCCAGGAACCGGGCGATCTGCTGGCCGCGCCGCAGGGCGTCCGGCCGCGCGAGTTGCCGGGCCTTCTCGAAGTTCACCAGCAGGCTGATGCCGACGGTGAGGATGTGGTGTTGGGTCATGGGAATTGCGGAACGTGGATTGTGGATTCGAGGATTCATGGTCACCGCATTAGGCAAGGAAGTCCTTCAACCGTTCGTCGTTCTTCATCGCCTCGTAAAGGTCGAGCGAAACATTGCGCTCGTGGCCGTTCAGGTAAACCCTCTTAGCGGCGGGCCATTGGTGCGCATCCACAAAGACAACGAGCGCGTGCCACTTGCCTTGGGCGTCCCGGTGGGGCCGTAGAAGCACCGGGGAGGCGAAACGGCCCTCGCCCTTGTATCTGGGGTTCCTGCGCGCCTTGCCTTCATCGAACGTCTCGTTCCATTCTCCATATTTTGAGAGAATCGGCAGACCCAGAGCTGGGCGAAATGCGGCACCTGGTGCGCCAGAAGCAGCCATGTCGTGATCCCGTTTGGCGTAGGCGTAGCCGGGCATTGCCCGCTCTCCGGCATTGTTGCCTGTCCGACCATGGCTGCGCCAACTCCTCAGCCACCTCGCCAGCACCGAAATAGCGTCCGATGGCCCTTGGGCGGTCAGTTGCCGTACCATAACCACGCCGGGAGTCCGGAACCGCTCCAAAACAATTGCCACCGGCGGTGCAACCGAGCGGAATGCCAGCGCTCCCATGGCGCGGCGACTACGGAACCCCAGCGCCCCCAAATGACCGAATACAGAAACAAGCGCGCGAATGTCCTCCCACGCTGCCGCTTCTCCACGCCAAAGGAGGTGGAGCGAAAATGTCGTGCCAGCGACGGCCGACTTGTTGAACACGCCACGGTCCCTGCGCCGTTCCTGAGGCGTGCCCACCTTCTCGGCGCGTAGCGGAAACAGCAGAAATCCCCGCTCTGAGCCGGGCTTTGCGTTCATGGCAACATCGTCAACCAAGTCGGCTGATGGCCTGAGGCCCGAAACGCGGACAATGAGCCTGCCTGCCCGTCCACCGCCACCTGCCGTTGAGCCGAAGATGAGTTGCTCCTGCTCACGCACGTTCATGCCCCGGTTTGCCAGCGACTGAAATCCGCCAAGCGTACGGAACCACCACCGGAGTTGCCCGCGGATGGACGGGGCACGGATTTCGGCCTGTTTGTTCGGTTCTGCCCCGCCGCAAAAGCAAGGGGTAATGATCTCGAACTGGAATGTCTCCTTATTCATGGGAGAAGGATTTGGAACTCTTGGGCCAAGCGCTTCACCCCTCTGGCGAAATCTGATCCGGCGTGGTTCTTCTCACGGAGAAACAACGCCGTGCGGTTTTCGAGGATGAACTTGGCGAGGGTGAGCCGATATTCAATCGTCGCCTCCCGCCCGGCCTTGGGCACTAAGGCTGCGAAAGCGAAGGCCGCCGCTGCCTTACGCAGTTGCCTGTCATCCCACTTGAGGAACTCACCCAGCAGCACGTGGCTTGGTTTCACCGATGCACGTTGAAGGGAACCCAACACCACTGTCTGGACCTTATCACCGGTGTCAAACCACCCATAACCTGCCCCCGTCTTTGCACCAAGCCCGAAGGTCCCCAATCCGCCCGATAGCCATGTGCGGGCTTGGCTCAGCAGCTCCCGAGAACTGTCTCGCAGCGGCAGCATAGCGAAGATGAAGACATGTCCAGCCGCTATAGTGGGGAAGACAACCGGCACGGGTTCTTCGGTGTCCTCAGCCCTCTCGGACGGATCGTCGCTGGCGTAGTAGTCGCAGTGGTGACAGGTCACGACATCAAGTTCGAGCGCGCCCAACTCAGGTTCGGCAAGTGGCAGGGCGTTCGCGCCGGTTTTGATGGAGTATGCGGGGAGGAAGCTCAAGCTGCCGGCGAAGCTCGGAAGCTGCGGTGCGAGGAGTTTGTCAAGCTCCCGGGGCTTGGCATGGAGTTTCTTGAACAGCTTGGCTGCCGCCTTTTCCGCCACCTCCGGCCAGCGAGAATGTCGCTGGGAATCAGCGGAACGGCCGCCGGAGTCATCGGCCAGTGCCCACCAGAAGTCCGAGAACGGCTCGGTTTCGATCCACTCGCCGCGTTGTCGCCTGCGCTGGCGCCCTGGTTTCCAGTCGCTATTGCCCCAACCGAAGACCAGCGCGATGTCGTTCAGGAGCGTGGCCAACTCCTCTGATGACCTGTTGCTCTGGCTGCGCTCGAGCAAATCCTGAATGGCCATGCGACGGGCGCAACCTTTTACCGCGCTGCCGGGGATAAATGGGAGGCCAAAGCGGTCGAGGCATAATCCGGCATTCTCCATCACGCCGCCCACCATATTGACCAGAAGGCGCGACTGTAGTTGGGCAAAGATGATCCCGCCACGGCCATTTGCTGCCACCTGGGTAAGCCATTCGCGCCCACCGCCCGTTGCACTCGATGGCGCCGTCTTCCCGTGCAACGTGTTGAACCAATCCCTGCGCGGATGGAGGTCTCCTGAGTCTTTCGCTCCTGGGTCAGCGAAGCGGTCGAGGTAAAGCGAGCGGCTGTCGCACTTGGCGGCACCCGGGCCAAGCAGTGTGCGCGTATCCCTGGGCATCAAGATTGGCATAGTTCAAGGGGCGAAGCGTTTGAGGTAGCCCAGGTAGGCGAGCGCCTCGGCAGTAGCCAGTTGAAGGCGCGTCGAGGTCGCGTCGTCGCCATCCGTCAACAGCCGAATGAACGTGTCCAGCTGCGTTTCGCCCGGCCGGGGCTGAGGCGGCTGCGGAAGCAAAGCGCGATCAGCGTGACAGAGGAAACGGAAGACCGCCGTCATCAGCTCATCGTGGCCACCGCCCTTTGACTTCGCAAAGGCGGTCGTCGCCAGCAGTCCGTTGGCAACCACGAGCGAGGGAAGTTTGCTGATTACGTCGCCGTCGTTGACGCCGCGGGCCGACGGGGGTTGTCCCTGAGCAGGATGCCAGAAGTTGAGCGCGTGCTTGGCGCGAATCTGCTCGAGGTTTTTCACTTCAGCACCTCCTTCTTCTCGCTGTCGAGTCCCACAGTGCAGTAGCCGAGCCCAGTGCTGGCGTCGCCGCCGAACTGGAAGACGGACCTGTTGCGAACGCCGGGCTTGCTGGGCTGGTCCTTGCCTTGGTCATCCTGCCCCAGGAAGGCCCTGAGAGCTTGGTCCGGCGTCTTGCCCTTAAACTTGTCACCCCGCCCGTTGAACACATTGAGCACGGCGAAAAACAACGTCTCGCCGGGCACGTTCTCCTGGTTAAAGAGCGCACCGCCCGCTGCGGCGCCCGTCTCGTCGCTGATGCGGACGTGCTGGGCCACCTCGCAGGCATTCTGGGCAAAGAAGCTCATCATGCCGTCGCTGAGGATCACGAGGCGGGAGGCGATTTCCTTCCAGACTTCGTCTGCGGGCGGGAGGCCGGCCAGATGTTCGCCCAGGTTGCTCAATCCGAGCCATGTTGGAGTCGCGGCTTGGAAAGTGTATTCCTCCAGCACCACGTTGTCCCCAAGCGCGAGCTTGGAGTTCGCCGTGGTGTCGAAGATGGCCTTGTCGTCGGCAGGCTCTGTCAGTCTTTCGAGCTTCGCTGCTGGGATCGCACCATCCCGCACCGCGCGTCGTAGCATCAGCGGGCAAGTGATCCACGCGAAGCTGCCCCTGGCGGAGCGGATGGGGAACGCGAGCAACTTGGCCTCAGAGAATTGGAGCGCCCCGGCGGCAGGATGCTTGTCGCTATCGGATCCAAAGAGCCAAGCGGCATCGCTCGCTGTGCCATCCTCCTTAACCCGCACTTTGTGCGTCTCACCTCTGTCACTTGCCTCTTCCTCCAAGCCCCCATTCCAAGCATCTGCGAAGGTGCCCTTCAGCGAACTTGCCGGGATCACCGGAAACCCGGTATGCCGTTCGCGAACGATAGGTTGGTCAATCGCGCCCACGCTGGAGCCAGCCCCGACGTGCAGCGGCGTCCGAGTGAACAGGTAAAGGATTCTCGATTCGCTCATGATTCGTTTGTACTTTAATTGTTTCGCAAGGTTACTTGGGCGGACGTCCGGCGACGTTCCCGCAGAAGTCCCACGTGCCGCAGACGCCCAAGCCGAAGCCTTTTTCACCGTAGAAATCAGAGCGGCAGCGGGCTTGCAGCACCTTTCCAAGCCGAGCCGCTTCCGCTGTGGGGTTGTCTCCGGTGGCTTCGAAATAGAAGACCGAACCGGCAGGAACAGCCAGGAAGGTCGCCTTGGCTCGGCCGGGGCCGTCGGAGGGATCGTTTGTTTCGCCCAGCAATTCCCAACCGCCGAGGACTTGGGGCTTGCCAATGCATGCAGCGACCAGTCGTGCGCGGATGGGTAGCGCCTCGTCCTCCGCTTCGTCGTAGGTCCAGCCTTCCTGCCGCCGGGCGCGGCGGCGTTGGCGGCGCGCCTCGTTCCGAGGCGGGACCTCGCGAAGCTTCACTTCGCCCTGGTCCCCAATCCAGCCAGGACGCCATCCATGCACGAAGATCGCGGGCGTCAGCAGCAGCCACTCTACCCGCGAGCCGCGAATGGGTGCGGACGGCAGGGCCAGCGGCGTGTCAGCCTTGACGACGTGGCCGAAGCGTTGTTCGCCGCCAAGTTGGAGGGTGGTTCCAGCCAGGTCGGCTGCAGTCAGGTCGTGTTCGCCGGGCATTTGCCCTTTGTGGTCCGGCGGATCGGCCACGCCAAAGCGAAGCCGGACGTCCCGACGCAAACGGAGGTGCTCGGCGGCGTACAGACGCCCTTCAGCGGCAGTCTGCGTGACCGGGTCAATGGCCACCCCAATTCGCGCCTCCGCGTCCCAAAGCGCGATCTTCTTCGGAGCCGGCAGGTGCCCATCGCTAGCGAGGTAACGGCATAGGAACTCGCCGTCCACCCAGTCGCCAAGACCCGTTTTCGAGGGCCGCTCATAGGAGGCGAGCCGGTGTGTAAGCATCGAGGGCAGATCGTTTTCGCCGGGTTGGTTCACCTCAGGCCGGAGCCGGGCCGCGGACCCGTTCGCGCCGGGAACCAGGTCGCGCGGCATCGGGAAATAGATGCATCCAGCCCCGTCCACGGGGAACGGGCCTTGCAGGTTGAGCCACTGGAATTCGGCCGCGCCGATCCTAATCTCGGTCCTGCCACTTTCGCGCTGCCGTGGGCGCACAAAACCGTCCGTGCGCTTGCCGTCAGGTAGCGCCCCAGCCTTCCGCAGCAACGCGGTACGCAAGGCTGAGTGCAGGACTCCCGGCAACGGCCAGTTCGCGCCGCGCCCGTAACCGCTGCCGGCCTGAAGGGGGCGGGAATCACGGAAGAAGAGAGTGTCGGCTGGGATGAAGTCGAGAGTCGTCATGGTCATTCGCCCCCGCGTTGAATGAATGTGGTGGTGAGGAACGGGCCAAGAAAGTCCTCGAGCGTGCGGCCAAGGCAGTCGCGAGAAAGGAAGGTCTTCGCCAGTTGCTCGAAATCCTCTCGTTCCCGACCGGCGCGCCATTCCGGTCTGGTTTGCTGATCGAGGACGTGGTGAAGCTCCGCAGAAAAAACGCTCACCGGATCGAAGCCGTTGCCCGCACGGATGCGGAAGGGCAACAACTCGTCGTGCTCCCGGTCGCGGGTGGGTGTGGCATACGGCCGCAGGAGACCGGCCAGCGCGTAGGGGAAGCGCCCGGATAACGGTCCGTCACGACGACTGAGGCTGGCGAAGAAGCGGGCCAAGTCGTTGGCGCCGGAGTCCCACTTGGCGCCCCATTCGATGGTTTCGCCGGAGCGTTTGAAGAGGCTGACGGCGAAGGCGGATTTGCCGTAGCCGCCTTGAGTCTCTTTGCCCTTGGCACGCTTTTCTGCGCTGCGCGCGGCATCGACTAGATTCTGCAGCGGACTGTGCATGTGCCCGATGGCAATGCCGGCAGAGATGTCGGCGTTTTTGCCGGGGACGATGAGTTGATAGCCCCGCGGCAGCGAGCGCCTTTGCAGGCGCGACCAGCCTTCCCAGTCGCCGTCCAGCGCAACGAAGCCCCAAGCGTCATCCTTTGCCGGCAGGACACCGGGGAAGACGCTGCACAGTGCTGGGTTTCCCTGGAAGGCCATGCGCAAGGCGCATGCACAGCCGAGAACGCTCTCCGCCGGGAGCATGGCCACCAAATCGTCGCCCCCGGAATAGACGAGTTGGCCGTCGAAGGATTCAACAATCGGCCCCGCAAGATAGAGCGAAAAGTTGGCCAGCGCCTCACTGAACTGGAGGTGGAAGCTCGGGGAGACGTGGCGGGGAGCGTTGAGAAGTTGCTTAAGCGCGTCTGGCGACTTCGCGTCAGGATGCTGCCGCTCGAAATATGCGGCTGACTCCTTGGCCAGTTGGTCGGACCACTTCGGGGACCTCGCCCCGCCGAGCCACTCGCCCATGGAATCCCCGTCCATGGCGAGGATGGCGACATAGCTGAGGGGCTTGCCAAGGCCGCCCTTTTCCTCGGGGCGCTGGAGATGCGCCAACGACTCCGACGCGGCGGTTAGTGCCTCAGGACCACCTTCACGCGATCCATCCCCGCGTCTGGTTTCTTCGCGGATGGCCCTTTGCCACTCGTTCTGATGGAAGACTGCGGCATCCACCCAATCCAGCCACTTGGTTTCGTCCACACGGCCCTCCCCATCAGGAGTCTGGCTGGGAATGTCGAAGTATCCGAGGTGGCGGGTGGCCACGGCCTTCACTGAAAAGTCCAGGAAGTTGCGCCATGCTCCTTCGTCATCGCGCATTCGGCGGACCAACTTCCTCCGCCAGGCTGCGGCTGCGACGGCTGGCACGGAGTCAAACGCCAGGCTCAAACGCCTCAAATCATGCTCGCTTTCGAGATAGGCGACGTGCCAGATGCGCTTGATGATGTTCATGGCGCCGAGCCGATCTGCTTCTTGGAACAGGTGGCCCTCCAAATTCACCAGGCCCTCCTGCCATGCCCTCGAGCCGATGGTTTCTTCGTTGCCTGAGAGAACATCCTTGGTGGCGCCTTCGCGGCACTGATCGGCCTGGCTTTGCGCACTCGCGGTGGCCCCTGGGATCAATCCCCACCGCTCGAAGTCGCGAGTGTTGCGGCGCGCCGCCAAATGGAATTCGACCTGGGCATAGTGGGCGGCCCAGGCGAAACCGGGATTCTCGATTCGAGGCAGGCCATCAGGGCCTGGAGTCACTCTGGATTTCCAGACATCTCCATCCTTCCAGGAAAGGTGCCGGTAGTTGCGGGGGTCAAGGTCTTGGCTTGGGATCCCATCGCGTGCCGCTACGTACGCGCGCTCCAGTGCATCAGCAGGGGAGATAGTTTGGCCTTCGGCCGGTCCCTTACCCAGCGGGAGGACTTTGAATTGCCGGATCGCCTTGAACACGTCCCGCTCCCAAGGCCGTACCTGCCAGTGAATGGTGAGGAACTGGCGAAGCTGCTGGCGCCAGCGATCAAGCGCATCCGGCTTAACGGGGTGTTCCCTGGCCTGCAGCCACTCCAAGCAGGCGTTTGAGATGCTCTTCTCCAGTTCATCGCGCATGGCCTGCTCGGCCCATTTGGCGAGGACGGCGGCTTTTCCCTCGGGAACGATTGCGAGAAAGCGGTTTGTTAAATTCGGGGTCAGGATGTGTGCCGGGGCGTGACCCAACTCCTTCCAAATGTCGAGCGCCTCTTCGCCGTAGAGTTGCTTCTTGTGGAGAAAGTCAAAGAGGGGCTGGCCGCGCAACGACGGGAACAGCACGCAGTCCGGTCCAATCTGATCCGTGACGGCCTTGATGCCGTGAGCAACGAGCCATGAAAGCAAGTAACTGCCGCTCCAAAGGTCGCGCGTGGTGCGCGCCTGGCTGATGAACTCCTGCACCGGGCCGATCTGAAGGAGCAGAAAGGCCGGCTTGAACTCGCGCCATTCGATGCTCTCGCCCTCTCCGGTCACCTCGACACAGGCCTGGAGGGCACTGACGAGGCTGCAATGAGTCCAAATGGAGTGGTCCGGGATGCGCGTATCGGCCGGCAGATGTGCCAGGTGCGGGTCGTGTCGAGCGGCCTCTCGCGGCCAAAGCCGCCAGTGGCAGAAAAAGCGCGCCCAGTCGCGTTTGTCCGCCGACAGCCGGCCGTAAAGCAAAGCGTGGGGCTGGGCTTTGGTCGTAATGTCCTCGGCCAGGGCTGCGGTGATCTTCTGGTCAAAATGCAAGGCCCCTCCCCCCAGCGGGTGTTTGAACGCAGCCGCTTCTGCCTGCCAATCGGCCTTCATGGCTCGCGCCTTTGGGCATACCAAACGATCCGCCGCCGCCACCGTGTGGTCGCACACCTTGTCGAAGAACCAGGCGGCTTCGGCTGGGTCGAAACCGGCGTTCCGAATGAGGGTGTCAGCGACTTCCCGATGCTCCGCCACTTGGAACGGCTTGCTTGGCGGGTCGTGCAGGAAGGCCAGGAGCTTTCGTTGCCAGATGTTCATGGCGGATTCAGATTCGCTGGGCGGGCAGAACCAGGTTGGGATGTTGGGTCCGCCTCGTTCCCGCGTCGCCCGATGGGAGCCCGGGGCTGGCCAACAGCGGTGTCGGTCCGCGATTCGCTGCACTTGCCGCCAGATTCAATGACGCTTTTGTTTTCATCGCAAACATCTTGCGCCCGGTCGGTGCTGAAAACAATGGAATGGACGTCTGCGGACGTTCACCAGCCGGACACTTCTCCTGACGGGACGCATTATGCGGCTCGGCGCAGGGCGCGCAAGCTTTTTCTGTGTTCAGGGCGAACCGCCAATGGACGCTAATTCACGCTAAGGAGTTGGAAATGAATAAGTCATCGGCTTCTGGCTTGTTCTTTTGCCGCCGGGCTTCGTTGCTCGCTCCTTACAGACCCATGGCGGGTATGCGCGTCGCTCGCGCCTCGCCGGGCGGCAAAATCCCTGCGCCATAATCCGATGACTTATTCATTTCCAACTCCCAATTCTGCCGGTTCACAGGGGCAGGGGCGAGGGCGTGAACAACGCCGCTGGCCCGCAATCCCTCTGGCCTCCGGCTCCCTCGCTGTGGACCGCGGACCGTGGGCTTTCCCGGCCGCCTTTCGGCCCTCCGGTGACTGCTAACGAGGGACTACGGGACTACGGGACCACGGGACCACGGGACCACGGGACCACGGATGCCTTTCGGCGTTCGGCGCACTTCCGACCCCGCCGCCGCCAAGACCGCCCAGGAACCAGCAGAATTTGCCGGTTGACGGGCGCGTGCCGCTCCGGCATCATCCCCCGTGATGAACGCGGCCAGAAACCAATTCTCCATCACCCGCGTAGCGTCAATAACCCGGGCCGCGGGAAAAAACCAAAATCCTATCAGTGCGGTGCCGACCGGAGCCGGAAGAAAAGGCGGTCCCCTTTCGTCACACCAAACGGTTGAGGGTACGCTTCGCTCGCGTTGCTCGCGGTGAACATCGGCCCCGCGTTGCTCCAAGTGCTGAGGTCGGTTGAAACCTGCAACTGGTAGTTTGTGCCGAGCAGAAGCCCCTGGAATGACGGCGTTAGGGTCCCCAAGCCCCGCACCACGCTCAGAACCGGCTGGTAGTACGGCTGGGCGGGGTATCCGTTCCAAGTCGGAGTGCTCCAGCCTGAGGCGGTTGAAGGGTAATAGATTGAGAATTGCGCAGTCGTGTTGTCGAACACCGAGTTACCATAAGTTGACGGTGCGTCGCCCTGAAAGTAAGCGCTGGTCAAGCCGCTACAGTTGGAAAACGCCCAGATCCCGAGGTTCGTGACGCTGCTGGGAATGGTGACGCTGGTCAAGCCGCTACACGCATAAAACGCAGCGTCCCCGATAGAGGTGACGCCGCTGGAAATGGTGGCGTTGGTCAGGCCGATACACCAAGCAAACGCGCCGCCGATGATCCCCCTCCCAAGCCCCCCGCCGATGGAGGTGACGTTGCTGGGAATGGTGACGCTGGTCAAGTTGGTACACCCAGAAAACCCACCTCCCCCGATGGAGGTGACGCCGTTGCCAATGGTGACGCTGTTCAAGCCGCTACAGGCGGAAAACGCCCAGAACCCGATGTTCGTGACGCTGCTGGGAATGGCGGCGCCGGTCAAGCTGCTACACTCCTCAAACGCCTCGTCCCCGATAGAGGTGACGCCGCTGGAAATGGTGGCGTTGGTCAGGCCGATACACCCATAAAACGCACCGGGCCCGATGGCGGTGACGCCGCCGGGAATGGTCACGCTCGTCAGGCTGCTACACGAAGAAAACGCTTGGCGCCCGATGTTAGTCACGTTGCCGGGAATGGTCACGCTGGTCAAGTTCCTGCACGTAAGGAACGCCACGTCCCCGATGGAGGTGACGCCGTTGCCCATAGTGACGCTGGTCAAGTTGCTACACAGCGCGAACGCGGCCTCGCCGAGGCTGGCGACGCTGCTTGGAATGGTGACAGTGGCCAGGTTGCTACACCCGTCAAATGCACCGTGCCCGATGGCGGTGATAGTGCCGTTAACGCCGGGTATTGACGCGGGTATCGTCACTGCCCCTCCGGGGCCGGTGTATGCGGTGATGGTGATGTTAGTCCCGCTGACGAGGTAACTGAAATCGCCGTAGGTCTGGCCGATACAGCGGCCCGGCAGGCACGAGAGAGAAATGAGCCACAGCCAACTCGTCCCCGTGAGGACGTTCCGAGGCCCAAATCCGCGAGTATTCATAAAAGGCCCTTTCCTTTGTGTTGCCAATAAAGCCAGCGATCAATTCTTGCCGAATGCGGCAATCTTAATCGAATCAGGCCGTCAGCCTCAAGAAGAAAAGGCCTCGCATTGGCGGCTTCGAGCGTGAACGCCACTGGCTGGGAGTTCGCGAACCGATGGCAGAAGGTGACCAGCGCGCGGCGGGCAGTGCAGGGTTCCGCGTTGGTGGCCGGCTACCAGCAAAGCACGGGCAACCCGAGTCGTGACAGGGTCAACTTCCCGGCGAGGCACGATCGCCCACGGCGAACTCGACGACCTCGTCGACTACCTCATGAGCGTGGCCCCGAAAGGAGAAAAGCTCGACTTTTAGAAAGGCCCGGGATCGGCCAGCACCTTGCGGTAATCGTCGGTCCCGGATTGGCCGGAGCCGGAGACCTGGCCTCCGGGGCTTGAGATGGCACCCCCGGCGCTGCTGGTCGTGGCAGGTTCTCTCATGCCGGACTGGCAGCCGGCCAAGGCGGACACAAGGACCGCACCCACGAGGCAAGCGGCAAATCTGCGGGCATAACGCAGGCGGGAGACGCGTTGCGCGTGATAACCGAATCGGGACGAATGTATTTCCATAGATAATCGCGTATTACAGTAAATCTAATTTCCCGCCTCCAAGGCGGCCCCGCAATGGGGTCTTCTGCCCAGGCGGACTGGGCGGTGGGCATCCCGACAAGCAGGGATTGGAGTGCGCCGGCAGAGCGAAGAGACCGGGAGTTGCCTCCCGGCCTCTCGAACCGTGCGGGCGCAGAAGGCCCACCGGGCGCTGTATCCTTTAAAGTCTTATGCGATAAAACTTCGCCCCAGGTCCGGCCGGCGGGTAGTATGCCGTGCCGGCGGTTGCGCCGGGCACATCGGTGTAGGTCCCGTTGACGGTCGAGGCCTGCTGGACTGAAACAAGATCCGTACATAGTCTGAGGCCCGGACAAGAATCTTGTACCGGGCCTCAGAGCCTTGTAGCAAACCGCCGTGAGGGGCTGGTTATTGTCGGATCCGGTAGAACTCTTGGGCCGCAGTTCCGGAGACCTTCAAGGGGCTATAGGTGGCGCCGCTTGGGACTGGAACATAGGACCATGGTCCCTCCAAGCTGCTGGACGACTCGAGAGCGCTGCCGCCGAACCAGTCCAGCGTGACGTTCTCGCCGGAGTGGGTTAGGCCGGTGAAGACCGGCGGGTTGACCGCAGGCCCGAACGCGCCAAAGCTGCCGGTGATGCTGGGGAAGCCGGCCGCCTTGATGAGAATGTAGTTCACTTCCAATTGCGCGAAACCATTCCCGCTGGCCCCGGCGATGCCGGCGAAGCCCGTGCTCAGCACGTGAGTCGGCGCGTAATCCCAAACCATCTGCCAACCCGCCGGCTCGGGAGTGACGCCGTCCGAAGGCCACACTTTTGCGTACACGTCGTCGGTCCCGTCGGCCTTGGAGTCCTGGCGCATGCGCATCCAATACCAAACGTTGTTAGTCCAGCCCACCTCGGTTCCATTGACTTCCAGCCCTTGGGGTCCCCACGACAGCCCGTCGTACAGGAACTTGAATTTGCGCTCGGATTGGTTGTTGTCGTTGGAATCGGTTTTGAGATCGCGGAACTCCAGGTTGAGTCCCCGGCTCGGGTTGGCGGAATTGGTCGTAACTGCGACCGAGATTCCCCCGCGAGGCCCGTCATTGTTGGTTTCGAAGCCGACGACCCGGATGCGCGCCAGGACTTCCTGCACGCTGTTGCTGTACCCGGGCCCCATGAACAGAATGTGATTCGGGTCTCCGACGCTGGTGAAGACGCGCAACACGCCATTTGCCAACTGATACTGATCCGGCGTTGGATCGTTATTCCCCACGGCTACCCAATTGGTGTTGAGGGTCGCCGCGTTGAAGTTATCCTGGTAACCATTAACGCTTTGTGCCAGCTCCCAGGGAAGACCGAGGGTCTGGTTGGGCTGGAACGTAATGCTTCCCAAAACGCCGTGCGCCTGGGCCCTGGAGATGGCCGCCGTGTAATAGAGCGTATTG
>Ga0181524_10000802_pt1 | contig 37803 bp, 33 predicted proteins | sample PEATcosm2014_Bin_34_FD_119761 | JGI IMG/M metagenome (GOLD analysis project Ga0181524, IMG submission 119761) | Peatland microbial communities from MTU Mesocosm Facility, Houghton, MI, USA - PEATcosm2014_Bin05_60_metaG | ecosystem: Environmental > Terrestrial > Soil > Wetlands > Peat | place... | reverse complement strand
GCAATTATGAGCAATTATAGCCCCCCGCCCCCCACCGGCCGCCCCGCGTCCTCTGACCTCTGTCCTCCGTCCTCTGCCCCCTGCTCCCCCCACCCAAGCCTCGCGCCTTATGCCCGCCAACTCGACCACTGCTTCGAAACCCAAACCCTCCTCTACCATCAGGTCCACGGCCTGCTGCGCCCCCATCTCCCCTCCGCCCCGCTCCAGACCGATCCCAGCCCGGGCCCCCCATCCCCCATTCCTCCCATTCTCCCCATCCCTCCCATTGCCCCTCTCCAGACCGGTATCCTCCCGGACCTTTCCCCCACGCTCCCAACGCTCCTCCCGCTCCTCCCGTCCCTCCAGTTCCTGCTGCTCCCCACCCTCCTGGACTGGCAGAAACTCCTCCTCAAACACGCCCAACTCGCCATCGCCTGCCAAAAACTGCGAAAAAAAGCAGAACCCCAGGCCACCGGTACGAAGCCCGACGGCGACAATTCCGAGCTAATCGCCCTCATGCGCAAAGCCGTGTTCGCGGACGTCGACGAATTGGAACGCTCCGGCGAGCTCGTCCTCCCGGATTGAAAGATACTCCTACTCCTAATCTTAATCCTAATCCTAATGCCCTCAGCAAACGACGAAGCGCGAAGCGTTTGGAGTGCGGGAGCTTGCTCCCGCTTTCCCGCGCCTCGAGCCGTCCGAAAGCGCCGGCAAGCCGGACGCACTCCAAAGGCTTCGCCCCGCTCGCTACCCAGACCGCATTCCTTGCCGCCGAGGAGATCTGAAGTCGTCCAAACAGTTACGCATCACGAAGTATGAAGTCCAGAGGCTGGTCCCAGAAAAGGCCATACGAGCGAGCCACCCTCGCTGCCGTGCGCAAGAGCCGGACGATGGCCCTGCTCTGGGCGCGGCAGTGCAGGAAGTCCACGGCGCTGGCTATTATCGCGTTCGATGAGATGTCGCGCGGGCCGCACCGGAACGTGATCGCGGCAAGCGCGTCGCTGCTGGTCGGGTCGGAGTTGGTTGGGAAATCCGTGTACACGGTGGAACGCGCGGCGCTGGTTGTCCGCGAGGCGGCGGCGTTCCAGGCGGCGCTCGTGGCTTCGCTGGGCGCGTCCCAGACGGGGCTTCGGCTGGTGGCGGCCAACCGGCAAACCTCCGCGGAGTACCGCGGCCTGAGCGCCGAGGACTTCACGGACCTGTACCGGGCCGGGCGGCTCGAACTCCGGCTGTACCATGACCGCTCGGCCTATTCCCGGCTGCAGGTGATCGCGCCGAATCCGGCGACGGCGCGCGGCTGGACGGGGACGGTGCTGCGGGATGAGGCGGCGTTCACGCCGGCGGCGCTGGAGGCGCAGCTCCAGGAGGCGGTTGGGCCGATCATCGACGCCGACCCGTCGTTCCGGCTGGTCTGGGCCAGCAACCTGCCGGCCGATGATGCGCATCCGTTCTTCCTGCTCACACTTCCTCCGCCCGACCTGGACTTCATCCCCAGCCCAAGAGGGTCGTTTTACCGCGGGCAAAACGGAATCCTTATCCATCGGGTGGCCTTGGCGGACGCCTACCTGGCGGGCCATGTGCTGTACGACCATCGCACGGCGGCGCCCCTGACGCTCGAACAGTTCTACGCGCAGGCGGTCAACAAGGGGGCCTTGCGGCGCAACTACCAGCTCATTCACGAGTTCGGGGGCGCTGCGGCCATCGACCTGCTTGCGCTGGCTGCCGCGCAGAGGCGTGGGATCGGGGAATCGCTGCTGATCGTGATCGATTCGCAGGCGGGCCTGGAGCGGGCAATTGAGTTCCTGGGCGACCACCTGCGGGGCGGCCCCGTAGGTGTGGGGCTGGACGTGGCCACGACGACGCGAAGCTCGAGCCACCCCAGCAGCCTCACGGTTACTGAAAAGCGCGGGCATGAGCACGTCCAGGTGCTCGTGGCGCTGTGGAAAGAGCGGCAACCACAGATCGCCCGGCAGCGTCTCCGGCAAATCCTGGAGGCCATCGGGGCGCGGGCGTTGGGCGGGCGCGCTCGCCGGCTCTGCATCGACGCCAGCAATGAGCGGTACTTCGCGCAGGAGACGGCCGATCTTTTTGCGCCGCTCCTGCCCACGGAGTTGGTCGTCAACAGCACGGCGGTCCACCCGCCGGCCTGTGATCTCCCGACGAACATGAAGACGTATCTCGGCGACCTTTACTCCGCCTGTTTCAACGACAATCACTATACCGCTCCCGCCGATGAGTATTACAAAACGGATCACCGTCTCGTCATCAAGGACCAGGGCGCTTATTTATGCCAACCCGGACCGGACGGGATGCATGGCGACACGTTCGATAGCGGCAAACTCGCTCACTATGCTCTTACGAGCGCCTCGGGAGCCATCCTCGATGCGGGGGCAATCCGCGTGGGCGGCGGCCGGCTGCCGCCGCCCCGGCAATTGCCGCTCCGCGTGCTTTGCCATCCGTGAGCGGGCGGCCCTGTCCGGCCGCGCATGCACGCCTATCTGGCGAGAGTGTGCCGCGATTGTGATTGCGAGGCGCATCGCGTTGATGCCGCGCGGCTTCGGCACGACCGGGCTGACGGGGAAGGCGCAGGCGGCTTTAAAACAGAGCTGCCGCAGTTGCCAACCGTGCAGCGTGCAAATGCTCTTGGCGAGGGCGTGAACGTCGTGGTTCGGATTTTCGTTGATGATGAGACTCGCCTCGCGCACCATGCTTCCATGAGCCGGTTCGGAATCAATTTTCTCTCACCGCGCGAGCGTCGGGCTGTATGAAACGGCGCGATTTCCTGCGGACGATCGCGGGCGGCGCCGCAGCGGCTGCGTTGCCGCGATGGTCATACGCCCAGGCAACGCCGGTGCAGACTCGAGTTTACAAGACCGTCGGCAACTGCCAGATCAAGGCCGACGTGGAGCAGGCGGTCCCGGGCAAGCGCAGCCCGGCGGTCCTATGGATTCACGGGGGCGCGTTAATCATGGGGGGCCGCCGCGGGATAGACCAGGCCTTTCGGGCCGAGCTGCTCAAGTCCGGATTTGTCATCGTCTCCATTGACTATCGGCTGGCGCCAGAGACGAAGTTGGCGGGCATCATCGAGGATGTGCAGGATGCCTGGAAATGGCTGCGTCAGGAGGGGCCCGGCTTTGGCATTGATCCCGGCCGTCTCGCCACCGCCGGCGGGTCGGCCGGCGGCTATCTGACTTTGATGACCGGCTTCTGCTTCGATCCGCGCCCGCGCGCGCTCGTGTCGTACTTCGGCTATGGGGACATCACCACGCCCTGGTATGCGGAGCCTGACGAATTCTACCGCCGCCAGGCCCTCGTGCCCAAGGAGGAGGCGTATGGGGCGGTGGGCGATGCCGTCCTGGCGGAGCAACCCACCGCCAGCCGGCGGGGCCGTTTCTATCTCTACTGCCGCCAGAACGGCCTATGGCCCAAAGAAGTGACCGGCCACGATCCGCGCCTCGAGCCCAAGTGGTTCGATCCGTATTGTCCAATTCGCAACATCACGCCCAAGTACCCGCCGACGTTCCTGATCCACGGCACTGCCGACACGGACGTGCCCTACGCGGAATCCAGGAACATGGCGGATAAGCTGAAGGAGAGCGGCGTGGAACACGAGTTCGTGACGGTCCAGGGCGCCGGCCACGGGCTGTCGGGGGCTAGGCCGGACGAGGTGGCGAGGATTGCCGGGCGGGCCGCGGGGTTCGTCGCGGCTCATACGGGTTGATTCAAGGCCGGCGAAATGAAAATCACAAAGATCAATTGCGCGGGACTGCGCGGCGCCACGCCCGAAGGGGGCTGGAGCAACGAGTTGCGGCCGGAGGATTGCGTTCAAACGCTGGTGGCGGTGCATACGGACGGAGGATTGATCGGGCTGGGCAGCACATTTACGAACGACGAGTTGGTGCGGGCGGCGCTGGCGGTCCTGGCCCCGCTCTACCTGGGGGAGAATGCGCTGGAGCCGGAGCGGGTGAGCGAGAAGCTGCATCAGAACACCTTCTGGACGGGGCGGGGCGGGTCGGTGACCCATGCGATTAGCGGCATCGACATCGCGCTTTGGGATTTGCTGGGCCAGGCGACCAGGCAGCCGGTCGGACGATTGCTGGGGGGGCGGTATCGCGAGCGGGTGCGCCCGTACGCCTCGCTGCTGATGGAAGAGCCTCAGGCGCTGGCGGAGCACCTGCGGGCGGTCAAGGCGCAGGGCTTTGGCGCCTTCAAGATCGGCTGGGGTCCATTTGGCCGGCGCGACCAGGCCCTGGATGAAGCCATCGTGCGCGCCGCGCGCGAGGCGGTGGGGGCCGAGTCGCTGCTGATGGTGGATGCCGGCGGCAGCGACGCCTTCTGGCCGCAAGGCTACAAATGGGCGTTGCGCACGGCCGAAATGCTCGCTGATTACGGCGTGGCCTGGTTCGAGGAGGCGCTGCCGCCCGATGCGCTCGAGGATTACGCGCAATTGCGGCGGCGCGCCCCGCTGCCCATCGCCGCGGGCGAAGTGCTCACGCGCCGGCAGAGCTTCCAGCCCTGGCTCCAGCAGGGCGCCTTGGACATCGTGCAACCCGATGTGACGAAAGTGGGCGGCATCAGCGAAGAACGGCGGATTGCCTGGATGGCCAGGGAGAACGGCGTGAAGTTCATCCCGCACGGCTGGAATACAGGCATCGGTTTGGCGGCGGATTTGCAGCTCGCCTCCGCCTTCCCCGATACCGACCTGGTGGAGTACCTGACCGGCTCGCACTTCATTGACGATCTCGTTGTGGGCGGCTGGCATTTGGACGCCGAAGGGATGCTGCCGATTCCCGACCTGCCGGGCTTGGGGGTCTCACTGAACCCGGAGGCGCTGGCGAAGTACACGCGGGGTGAGAAGCTGCTCGGGTAGCGGGTGTCCAGGCAAGGAGCGACCAGTGGCCGGGTGCGATTAAAAGTGTCGGTTAGCTCACGGCGCCTCTTCGCCCCGAAGGGGCTTCCGAGAATACCCCGGCGTTTCAACGCCGGGTGAGCGGATCGAAAGCGTGGATCCGTCCCGAAGGGACGGCTGAGGGCAAGGCGTGTTCTCAATCGTCCCTTCGGGACGAGAATCTCATTTCTCACCTCCCCGGCATTGAAACGGCGGGCTATTGTCGTATGTCCCTCCGGGACAAGGCTCCCGGTATGCACGCCCGATACTTTTAATCGCGCCCCCACCGGCCCAAATCCTCGCCTAAGATTTCTTGTGAAACCGCGGCTGCCGTTCAACTGACAAACTTCTTGGCCGTGAGGCTGGCGTTATGGCCGCCGAAGCCGAAGGAGTTATTGACGATCGCGTTGACTTTCATCTGGCGGGCGGTGTTGGGGACGTAGTCCAGGTCGCACTCGGGGTCCGGGACTTCGTAGTTGATGGTCGGAGGGACGCAATCCTCGGCTATCGCCTTGGCGCAGACGACCATCTCGACCGCGCCGGCAGCTCCGAGCATGTGGCCGGTGGCGCCTTTGGTGGAACTGACGGCCAGTTTGCGGGCGTGGGGGCCGAAGACGGTCTTAACGGCCCTGGTTTCGGCGATGTCCCCCTGGGGGGTGGAGGTGCCGTGGGCGTTGATGTAGGAGATATCCCCGGGGTTGAGGCCGCCATTGAGCAGGGCCATGCGCATGCAGCGGACGGCGCCTTCGCCGTCGGGAGAGGGAGAGGTGAGGTGATGGGCATCGGCAGTATTTCCGTAGCCGGCGAACTCGGCGTAGATGCGGGCGCCGCGCGCCTTGGCATGGCCGAGTTCCTCGAGGACCAGCACGCCGGAGCCTTCGCCCATGACAAAGCCGTCGCGTTCTTTGTCAAAGGGCCGGGAGGCGCGCAGGGGTTCGTTATTGCGTTTGCTCATGGCCCGCATGGCGCAGAAGCCGCCGATGCCGATGGGGACGATGGTGGCCTCGGCGCCTCCCGCCAGCATGATGGTGGCATCGCCCATCTTGATGGTGCGCCAGGCCTCGCCGAGGGCATGGTTGGCGGTGGCGCAAGCCGAGCAGGTGGCGAAATTGGGACCGCGCAGGCCGTAGTACATCGAAACGAGACCCGAGGCCATGTTCGAGATGAGCATCGGGATCATGAAAGGGGAAAGCCGGCTCGGGCCGCGCTCGAGCAGTATGGCGTGCTGGTCGGTGGTTGTTCTCAGGCCGCCGATGCCGGAGCCGATGAACACGCCGGCCTCGTCGCCGTTGATGTGGTTCAGGTCCAGGCCTGCGTCGTGCAGGGCCTGCCAGGCGGCACAGACGCCGAACTGGGCGAAGCGGTCGGTGCGCCGGACTTCTTTTGGGGACGGAAAGGCCGGAGTGGGATTGAAGTCTTTGACTTCAGCGGCGATCTGTGTATCGAACCTGGAGGCATCGAAAGAGGAGATTTTTGCGATGCCGCACTCCCCCGCCAGGAGGCGTTTCCAGAGAGTGGGGACATCGTTGCCCAAAGGTGAAACCACGCCCAACCCGGTGATGACCACCCGGCGTTCGGTCCAGTTGCTTGCCATAATAAACTAAACGGGGCAGCCCAACCTGAAGCCAGGCCAAGCTGCCCCGGCATTGCTCAACAGGCAGTTTATTTCTGCTGCAGGTCCTCAATGTACTTGATCACATCACCCACACTCTGAAGTTTCTCGGCCTGTTCATCGGGAATTTCATGGCCAAACTCTTCCTCCAAGGCCATGACTAATTCCACGGTGTCGAGCGAGTCGGCCCCGAGATCCTCGATGAACTTGGCCTCGGGAGTGACCTGATCCGGGTTCACGCCCAACTGCTCGACGATGATGTCCTTGACTCGCTGCTCAATTGTTTTCTCAGCCATGATAGTCTCCGGTTCTAGTTTCGCTGTGTGTCTATTCTACGTTGGGGGGAGCCGTCAAGCCCTGATTCAACATTTTTTTGGGGGCCGTTCACATCGCCAGGCCGCCGTCGATCTTCAATACCTGCCCGGTCACGTAGCGGGCGCCCGGGCCGGCCAGGAACAGGGCGGCATCGGCGATGTCCTCCGGCCGGCCAAAGCAGTTGAGCGGGATGCTCTCCAGCACCTTCTGGCGCAACTCCTGGCTCAGGGCGGCTGTCATGTCCGTCTCGATGAACCCGGGCGCCAGCGCGTTGACGGTGACGCCCCTGGACGCGAACTCGCGCGCAACTGACTTGGTGAAGCCGATCAATGCCGCCTTGCTGGCCGCATAATTGGCCTGGCCGGCATTGCCAATCAAGCCGATGACCGAAGCGACGTTGATGATGCGGCCCGAACGCTGCTTGAGAAAAGCGCGCGAAAAGGCCTTTGAAAAGAGGAACGCCCCTTTCAGGTTGGTGTCCAGCACGGTGTCCCAGTCCGCTTCGCTCATCCGCATCAGCAAACCGTCCCGCGTCACCCCGGCATTATTAACCAGGATGTCCACCCGGCCGGTCTCCGCGAGAATCGCCGCGGCGGCGCCCGCCACCGCCGCGCCGTCCGAAACGTCCACCGCGCGCGCCCAACCCTTGCGGCCCAGCGCCCGGATTTCCTGGGCCGCCTTCTCCGAATTCTCTGCCGTGCGCGACACGCAGACCACGTCGGCCCCTTCGGCGGCGAATTTCAAGGCGATGGCCCGACCGATGCCCCGCCCGGCCCCGGTCACGACCGCAATTTGATTTGCCAACTGGTTCATTGGTGTCTCAAGGCTTTATGTCCTCTGCGAGCGCCTTTGCCGTTGCTTCCAGGCTGGGCACATCCGAGACATTGAGCAAATGGGAGTCCTTGCCGATGCGTTTCATGAAACCGGTCAGTGCGGTTCCGGGCCCCAGTTCCACGAAGCGGCTAAACCCCCGGTCCAGCAGCCAGCGCATGGATTGTTCCCAACGCACTGAAGAGGTGACCTGCTCGACCAGGCGCGCGCGGATGGCCTCGGGACCCTCGTGCGGGAGGGCGGTGACGTTCGATACGACGATGACGGCGGGCGGGGCGACTGCCACGCGCGCCAATTCGGCCTCCAACCTGGGTTGCGCACCGGCCATCAGCGGCGAATGATAGGCCCCGGCGACGGGCAGAGGCAGCGCCCGGCGGGCGCCTTTGGCTTTGGCCAGTTCACAGGCCAGGGCGATCTTTTCTGTCGGGCCCGAAATCACCAACTGCCCGGGGCAATTCAAGTTGGCCAGCACGACGCCCGCCTGCGCGCAGACCTCGCGCGTCGCAGCTTCGTCCAACCCTATCACGGCCGCCATGCCGCCGCGGGTCGCCTGGCAGGCCTCCTGCATGAAGCGTCCGCGCCGGCGCACGATGCTCAACCCGTCCTCGAAGCTCATCGCCCCGGCGGCCGTCAACGCGGTGAACTCGCCCAGGGACAACCCCGCCGCAGCCTGGAATTCCAGGGCGGGCACGCGCTCCTTGAGCAACTGGAAGGCAACCCAGCCGACCAGGAAGATGGCCGGTTGGGCGTTCTCCGTGGCCGTCAGTTCGGCCTCCGGGCCGTTGAAACACACGGCCCCAAGATCATAGCCCAACACCTCCTGGGCGCGATCGAACCAGGCCCTGGCCGAGGGAAACTGTTCCGCCAGGTCCTTGCCCATGCCGACCGCCTGCGCGCCCTGTCCTGCAAATAAGAATGCGGTTTTGATCATAAGTGGACCCACGTGCCAACGGGGGCGTCCGGGTCGTCGGCGATCAAGGCGAGGCTCTTGGCCTCGGCCGGCACGCCGCTCCACTTCAGGGGCGGAGAGACGTCTTTGCCTTCGCAGGTGTATTTGGCGGGGATCGGTGCCCCGCTGTTGAATGCAGTGCTGGTCAATTGCATGGTGCTCTTTCCTTTAATTTCGGCCGCGCCCAAGCGGGTGACTGCGAGTCCGAGGGAGAAACAGAAAACCCCGGCCGCTGCCACCAGGCGCGCTGGACCATTCCATGTCTTCATGGCAGGACTCTACTCGAAAGCAGCCACGCGGACAATGGGGAAGAAGGCCGCGCCACGGAGAGGCGGAAACCCGAAAAAAATGAACCGCTAATACCACCGCTAATAAAGACCCCATTAGCGAAGATTAGCGTAGATTAGCGGTTAAGATTTCGTCCTTCGGATTTCGGATTTGAATTGTCGATTGCGTTTCGGGCCTTGTTGCCGGATATTCCCGGCCGTGCATTTGTCCATTGCCCAGCTTACCGATCGTCTGGCCGCTTCTTATGCCCAGTTGGGCGGGATCAACCATTTGGACGGCAAGAATCTGCCGTCGAAACGGGCGATCGCGCTCATTGCGATGAACCTGCTGCGGCTGTTGTTTCCGGGGTTTTTCGACGAGAAGCCGGTGGATTCGTCGAGGATCAAAAAGGAAACCTCCGCATTGCTGGAGGCGGTGCTGGTGAGCCTGGAGGGGGAGATTCGCAAGAGCCTGGAATACCGCCCGCCGGGGAATTTGCCAGCCAGGGAAGCGGGGCCGATGGCCCATTCTCTGACCATCGAGTTTCTGAATGGGTTGCCGTGCATTCGGGAGTTGCTGCAGACGGACGCGGAGGCGGCCTATAATGGCGACCCGGCGGCGCTGAGCAAGGAGGAGGTCATCGTGGCTTACCCGTTCATTGAGGCCATTGCGGTGCAACGCCTGGCCCACGAGTTGTATCGGCAGGGCGTGCCTCTCATCCCGCGTATCATGACCGAGTGGGCCCACGGGAATACGGGAATGGACTTGCATCCCGGGGCGAAGATCGGCTCGCATTTTTTCGTGGACCACTGCACCGGGACGGTTGTGGGGGAGACCACCGAGATCGGGAACCATGTCAAGATGTATCAGGGCGTGGGCCTGGTCGCCAAATCCCTCTCCGCCGGGCAGAAACTCCGCGGCCAGAAGCGCCATCCGACCATCGAGGATCGCGTCACGATTTACGCCGGTGCCACCATCATGGGAGGGGACACAGTGGTCGGCGAGGGCAGCACCATCGGCGCGAATGTGTTTCTGACTCAGAGCGTGCCGCCCCATTCTCTGGTGGTCCAGGAAGCGGCCAATGTGAAGGTCATGAGCAAGCGCTCCGGCGGTGTGGAGCGGGAAGAGCGTGGAGCGTGAGGAGCGTGGAGCGTGAGGAGCGTGGGAGCGTGGGAGCGTAAAGAGCGTGGAAGGGGGGCACTGCTCAGGGCTCTGGGTGGCCATCGGCGTTCGGCAAATCCGTTCTCGCTTACACCGGTCGTCTCCCCCCAAGGGGGTTGTATGAATGCAAGCTTGATTTCCTGGCGGTTTCGGTCTTTCTGTCTTCATGCTTACATCATTTCGAGCGGTGTTGACTCGAGGCTGGGCCGGCGCGGCCCTGGTTTTTGCCGCTGCTTTGGCGGGCGCGGCACCGGAACCGGATGTTTTGTCCGTTCGTGATTTCGGCGCAAAGGGCGACGGGCAGGCGGACGACACGGCGGCCTTTCAAAAGGCCCTCGATGCCGCCGGGAAGGCCGGCGGCGGCATCGTCTATGCCCCGCGCGGCAATTACTTTTTTGCCGGCCACGTCAACGTGCCGAGTGCCGTCACCTTGAAGGGCGTATGGGAATCGGTGCCCGCCCATAACGGCATCCGCGATGCCGGTCTGCGCAAACCAACGGATGACGGCACGACCTTCCTCGTCACCGAGAATCCGGGTACGGAGGACGGTCCGCCGTTCATCACGCTGAACCATAACTGCACGCTCAAGGGCGTGGTGATTTACTATCCGCTCCAGGACCCCGCCGAGGAGCCAAGGGCGTATCCATGGGCCATCGCCCTGCGCGGCAAGAATCCGGCCGTGCTCGCCGTCGAATTACTCAATCCCTATAACGGCATTGATGCCGCCCACAACGAACGGCACCTGATACGCGATGTGCAGGGCCAGCCGTTGCGGCGGGGGATTTTCGTGGATGACATCTACGACATCGGGCGCATCGAAGACGTCCACTTCAATCCGTGGTGGAGCAACAAGCCGCGCTTGTTCCGCTGGCAGCAGCAGCATGGGGAGGCCTTCGTCTTTGGCCGAAGCGATTGGCAATACGTCTTCAACACGTTCTGCTTCGGCTATAATATCGGTTACAAGTTTATCCAGACGCGGCGCGGGGTGTGCAACGGGAACTTCCTGGGCATTGGGGCCGACGACTGCTTCACCGCGCTGGTCGTGGAGAACTCCGCCCCGTTCGGCCTGCTCATCTCGAACGGCGAATTCGTCTCGTTCCATGGACCGGACCCCACGATGGTCCGCGTGGAGGCCGCCAACTCGGGCAGCGTGCGGTTTGTGAACTGCGCGTTTTGGGGGCCGTGCAATCAGATCGCCAAGCTCTCCGGACGCGGCACCGTGGGTTTCAGCGATTGCACTTTCGTGCAATGGGACCGCAACAACGAGGGGCGTCATGCGATACAGGCCGAAAGCGGGACCGTCCTGGTCCGCGGCTGCGAGTTTCGGGAAAACAAGCCACAGATCGAGCTTGGGGAATCCGTGCGCGGCTCGGTGATTTCTGACAACATCTTCAACGGCAAACCGCGGATCACCAACCGCAGCACCCAGGACAAGGGGCAATAGGTATGAACACTAAGAACTTCTGGTCAGCGTCGTTGTCACTGCTTTCACTGCTCGTTGTGGCCGGCTGCCTCCGAGCCCAGCGAGGAAATCCAACCTCTTCGCCGCCCTCACCCGCCCTGGGTTCCTTCTTCGTTGCCACCAACGGCAATGACCAGTGGTCCGGCGCTCTGCCCGCGCCCAAGCCGGATGGCACTGACGGGCCCTTCGCCACGCCGGCGCGCGCACTCAAGGCGACCCGCGACTTCAGGCAACAGGACGCCGCTCCCCAGGTGCGGCTCACCGTCTGGGTTCGGCGCGGCTCTTATTTCCTCGACCAACCGCTGGTTCTCATGCCTCAAGATTCAGGGCTGATGGTGGCCGCCTATCCGGGCGAGGCGCCCGTTTTGAGCGGCGGCCGGCCTGTGACGGGCTGGCACGAGACGGCGCTGGATGTGAAGGGACTTTGGGTCGCCGATGTCCCGGCGGCGCGGGACGGCAAGTGGCCGTTCCATGAACTGTGGGTAAACGGCCGGCGCGCCGTGCGCGCCCGCCATCCAAATAAGGGCTACCTGGCCGTGGCCGAACTGCCTGACAAGGCCTCCGATTGGACCAAGGGCAACAGCCGGTTCCGCTTCCGCGAAGGCGATCTCAAGGCCTGGGACACCGTGACCAATGCCGAGGTAGTGGTCATGACCAAATGGGTGGAATCGCGCCTGCCCGTGGTTGGGGTGGATGAAAAAGAGCGCCTCGTGCGCTTCGGCAAACGCTCCGTCTTCTCCCTTGAGCCGGGCGACCTCTACTATGCCGAAGGGGCGCTGGACTTCCTGGACCAACCGGGCGAATGGTGCCTAGACTCTGCCGCCGGCACACTTTACTACTGGCCGCTGCCCGGGGAAACGATTGACCGGGTCCAGGCCGTCGCTCCAGTGCTCGCGCAGGTGGTCCGCTTTGAAGGCCGTCCAGAAGCCGGGCAGTGGATCGAGCGCGTCACCTTTAGCGGGCTGACGTTCTCCCACACCGAGTGGTGCTTTCCCCAAGGCTTCTCCGCCGGGGAGCATGCCCCCCTCATCGACCCGGCCCCCGCCGCCGAAGTCGGCGGGTTTGGCCAGGCAGACATCGGCGTGCCGGGCGCCGTTTGGGGCCAGGGCATGCGCCACTGCGCTTTCGAGCAGTGCGCGTTCTCGAACCTGGGCGACTACGGCCTGGAACTCGGGCGCGCGTGCAGCGAGAATCGCGTTGAGGGCTGCGAGTTCGCCGGGTTGGGCGCGGGCGGCATCAAGATTGGCGAAACCGCAATCCGCCGCAATCCTGCCGACGAGTCGCGGGCCAACGAGATCGGCCATTGCCGCATTCACGATGGCGGCCAGATGTTCCACAGCGCCATTGGCATCTGGATCGGCCAGTCGCCCGGCAACCGGCTGACCCACAACGTCATTCACGACTTCTATTACACCGGCATCTCAATCGGCTGGACGTGGGGCTACGCCGATGCGCGCGCCACCAACAACACCGTCGAGTTCAACCACGTCCACCATATCGGGGTGAAGTCCGATGGCGACGGGCCGATACTGAGCGACATGGGCGGCATCTATACCCTGGGCAAACAGCCGGGCACTACCATTCGCAATAATCTCTGGCATGACATCGCCGGCATTCGCTACGGCGGCTGGGGCATCTATTTCGATGAATGCAGCAGCGGCATTCTGGCCGAGAGCAACGTCGTCTATCGCACCACTCATGGAGGCTTCCACCAGCACTACGGAGAGACCAACCTCCTCCGCAACAACATCTTCGCCTTCGCCCGCGACCAGCAACTGCAGCGGAGCAGGCCCGAAGACCATTCCAGCTTCAGTTTCCAGACCAACATCGTCTATTTTGATTCCGGCAGCCTCCTGGGCGGCAATTGGTCCAACGACCACTATCTGATGGACTGGAACCTCTATTTCGATGCGCGGGCCGACGCCAAGCCCGAGACTCTCCGGGTGGGCCCTTGCTCCCTCCAGGAATGGCGCGAACGCAATCACGATCGCAATTCCATCGTTGCCGACCCGCTCTTCGTGGCGCCGGAAAAGAACGATTTCCGCCTGCAACCCGGCTCGCCCGCGTTCAAGATTGGTTTTCAGCCAATCGACATGGGCAGCGTTGGGCCTTGAGAGCGGGTTGAAATACCCGGTTGGTCCAGCCGCGAGGGGACGCGTCCGGAGCGTGGAGCGTGGAGCGCTCCCACGCTCTCACGCTCCACGCTCCACCCAGGGCACTTTGCGCTTGCCGGCGGGATGATTTTGGGGAAACTGATGCCCATGACCAGACACAAGCCGAGCCTGTTGCGGGAGAGCAGCCGGGGGGCCATCGTCGAGGCGCTCGAGAAGTCCTCGTTCATTCGTCACAACTTCACGGCCGAGTTTGAGGATTTGAAGGACCGGGCGGCACTGGTTGTGGTTTCTTTTGTGCCCAATGAGAGCTATTCCTTCAAGGTCTTAAAAGGCCCGAGGTATCCCAGTGAGCCGCGCTTCACGACCATGGAGTGTCCCGGGAAAGAACTGGGCGAGACCTTTCGCTATGAGCGAAAAGACTTCGCGGAATGCCTGGCGGCGCTCGAAGGCTGGACGAAACGCATCGTCGAGGACTACCGGCACGCCTCGCCGCTGTTTGACGAGGTCCAGGCACTCAAGGAGACCTTGCAGGGAGAACTCGCCCGCCACATCGAGAATCCACAGCCGCACTCGACTCCGGCCGCCGCGCCGGACCTCGAAGCCAGGTTGGACGCCCTGGCGCATCGGCTCGAGGACCTCGAACGACAATGTGCCGTTGCGGCGCAGAAGCTCGAGCAGTTCGAGGCGCGATTGGCTGAATCTGGCGAGCGGACCAACGGGACGGCGAATGCATCGTGGTTCAAGCCCACGGGCGCGAAAGTCGTCGAATGACTCACGAACGAGTGTAGCCTGTGAAGCGGGCGTGGTCGCAGAGGTTCTCGCGGTCCGTCGCGCAGTACCGGCACGAGCCGTGCTTGCCGTTTCTCGAGCGTTGTGGACTGCGCGCGGGCATTCGAGGCCTGTCGCGCTTCGCAGATGCCGATGGCGACCGCGGCGGCGAGAGTGGCGGTGATGAGAGTCTTTTGCAGTGTAGTCATAGCGATGGCTTTAGTGGCGGCAATGACCGCCGTGGTGGTGATGGTGCCTCCGGAAAGCGCGGCGGCGGTTATGGCGGCGGCGAGTCCTGCTGGCGCGGCCTGCACGGAATTTGCGGAAACGGCTCCGACAATCGCCGCTGCTGAAAGCGCCACGCCCCTCTTGGTGAAGAATTGGCGGAGTTTTTCCACGGCACGATTCACCCGCATGCGAGCAGCATCTTCGCGCATTCCCAATGACGCTCCGACCTGCTGCAAATCTCTGCCCTCAAAATATCGGAGCACGACAGCATCATGCTCTTTTTTGCCCAGACAATTGAGCGCCTCATCCAGCAACGGTGCGATTTGGTTCCAAGGGTCGGAATCCGATGCGTTCAGCCAGCGTGAAAACCGAACAGACTATTTCGACGACATGTTGGAGGGCCATGTCGGAACATGAGCCCTTCAGCCAAAAGATACGCTGTTACTTTTCGCCTGTTCCGGCAACTCTATAGGCGAAGATGAATGACGAGCAACTCATTCGGGAGTATTGCCTCCGGGACAGCCAGGAGGCCTTTGCTGAACTGGTGCGCCGATACGCCGGCTTGGTTTATGGCACTGCTTGCCGGCACGCGAGAGATGCGTTCGCGGCGGAGGAAATCTGCCAGGAGGTCTTCTGCGCCCTGGCCAGGCAGATCGGAGCGCTCCGCAAAGAGTCGATCTGGCCGTCGAAGGACCCATGACCGTCGCCCCGGTGACACTCGCCCCCGGGCCATCTGCTCGGAGGACGGCCGCTTCCACTTCGACTCCCTCGACGCTGTTTCTCCACAGCGCGGGGTATTACCTGAGCAAAGGCAGTATGGACACGACCAGGCACGGCTCATCGTAGCCGTGCATCCGCAGGGCTATGCCGAACGGGCCCTGGAGAAACAAGGCGAAGATCGTTGTCCCGGAGAGCGGTAACTTGAAGACCGGGGAGGTGGTGAATCTCGGGACTGTCAGACTCGAGTAATCGTCTAACAAATGAAGAGGTTTGGTGTCATATAGAATGAACGTGCAGTCCGCTCAAAGATCAGCAAGAGACCGCGTCAGGTTACCTACAAATGGAACCAGGCCTCCTCTTTGTCGGGCAGCATCGGAATGATATTTCCACTTCATTTCCACAACGCAAAAAATGACACCGACGATGAAACGACCCTTCATTCCGCTGGCCGTCCTGCTTCAGGCATTCGCCCTCTGGCTGCTTCCGATGAGCGCGTCCGCCCTCATTGTTTCCGGTAGTGGGAGCAGGCCCGTGCGCGACGCTGGCTGGCCCGAAGGAGCCTTAGCGGTAGCGAATCTGCAATCCCGGCTGGGGTGGTTCGAAGGGCCCCCTTTCGGCGGCGGGGAGTGGCATTTCTTCTATAGCGGCGACACGGCGGCGTTCATAGCGGCGCTCGACGCGTTCGCGGCCATTCGCGCCCCCTCCCTGGACCTGGAGATCCAGGACGGTCCCGGATCGGAGAACAGCATCCTTCACTTGCAGCGTGTGGACTGGACTTTCTGTGTCTGGGTCCCCGCCGCCTGGAATCGCCTCTACAACAATCCGAAATTCCCGATGCTCGCGGTCCGGGAAGGCCGCTTCCACAAGCCGGTCGATCCACCGTGTTTGACGGTATATGTTGGCCGCGGCGGGGTGGATTGGGCACAGATCACTGTTCCCCCTCAGGTGCATGTTCGGGACGCGCGGGCCTCGGCGTCGGGCGTCGACCTGAGCGGCGGCTCCGTTTTCCAAGCCGAGTTTTTCGACATGGACACCGGCAAGCCCATCGAAGGGGCCCACATCATCGTGGACCGGATGACATGGCAGAACCCACCCGCCTCGCGATGGAAGGCCGAGCGTCTGGTCGATAGGGTGAGTGACGAGTCCGGCCGGGTCCGCATCGAGAAGATTCCGGTGGGCGACTTCCAAACTTGGGTGCATGTGACGGCCGAGGGATACGCCCCTCTCATGCTCGACCAGCATTCTCTTCTCCACCCGGTTTATACGAAATATACCGTGGAGTTGGCCAAAGCGGCGCGCCTCAGTGGAGTTGTGACCGACCCGGAAGGAAAGCCAATCAAAGGGGCAAAGGTGCATCCCTTGGAAGTGATGGCATCCAACGGACGGAGCTACGACAACGGCCAACAGTTCGAAACTTACGACAAATCCACGGTCGAAACCGATGAAGCCGGGCGTTTTGAAATCGCCAACCTGCCGACCGGTTACGCCATGTTGACCGTCGCGGCCCCGGGTTATGCCTTTGGCGACGCCTCGACCATCCACGACGTGCCGGGCGACATCGAATTGCGCCTTAGCCGTCCGGGCGGAATTCAAGGGAACGTGCTCGACGAATCGGGCAATGCGTTGACCAACTACCAAGGCCATCTCATGGTGCGTATCGCGCCCAAGAACTCCAAAACTCCCTCCGCGGGAGGCACCGCCGGCGTGAAGGCCGATGGAACGTTCGACTTCAACAACTTCCCCCCCGGCGAATATCGTCTGACCCTCGACATCCATCCTTTCCGAGGTCGGCGAAGCACTCAGGACCAAATCGTGACCGTTGAGCCAGGCGCTCGTGCCACCGTCACCTTAGTATTGGACCAGCAATAGTCGGGCTTGTACTCCAAGCGAGATGTGATCGAGGTCTGGATTTGAGGGCGCCGGAAGAAACCTGTCTGACACCCTGTTCCACTCCTCCGAGCCACCAGCGTAGCGCCTGCGCCGCGTAGCGACGGGCTGAAGGTAGCCGTGGACCTCGGTCCACGGTTTTGGGGGGTGCGAATGGCCGCGCGTCGCGTAGCGACGCCTGAGGGCATGGCGCTGCCCCAATCGCATCCTGTTTTCAAGCGTCGCTACGCAGCCCAGGATTGGCAGGGGCTGCACCCGCCGCCGCGCGATTATGGGTTTGCCACGCTGGCCACAATCACCATACTGCGGCCATGCGGAAACCGGTTTGCATCACGCCGGCGGGGTCTCATCTGGCGCCAAACGACAAGAGTGTATGAGAATAAGGACGACATTCATCATGGCCGCCCTAGCGCTTGCGACGGCAGCGCAGGGCGCGGAAATCGTAGGAGTGGGAATGGTGCTTCAGGCTGATCCGGGAGGGGGAGCGGTGAGGGTCCGCTCGGTCTTGCCTGCGGGACCTGCGGCCAAGGCTGGGATCAAGCCGGGGTCTCTCATCCTGTCAATCGATGGCAGCAGCACAGCCGACAAGCCCATAGCTGAGTGCGTGAGCCTCATCCGGGGCGAGCTGCACACAAAGGTCAGCCTCGGAATAGTCGGTCCCGAACTGAGAGAGACCAACACGATCACTTTGACGCGAGAGGCGATCTCGATTCCGAACCCTCCGCTTCCTGCGCCTGGAGCTTCGTCCCCTCCAGAATTTCCCACCCTCACCGGAAAACTCCTGCCGGACCTCGCCCCGTTTGGCCTGAACTCGACCAACGTGCCGCCCGGCCAGCCGCTCCTGGTCATGCTGGTCGACGTCGAACAACGCCCTTCACGCCGGGCGCTCAAGGTCCTGGCAGGCCAGGCGGCCGGCTTGAGGCAAAGAGGCATCGTCCTGGTCATCCTCCAAGCCGGCGCGATGTCTGACGACGCCTTTGCCGACTGGAAGCGGGAAGCGGCCATTCCGCTCCCGATCGCCTCTTTGAAGGGAGATGCAGACCGGGCTCGTGCGGTGCTGGGCGCAGCCTCGCTGCCATGGCTCATCCTGACGGACAAGGCCCGTCGGGTGGCCTGCGAGGGGTTCCCCGTCGAGGATGTGGAGGCAAAACTCCGGGATTTGAAGGGGCCGCCATGATCGGAGATCATTGCGCCAGAGACTGAATTTGCCCGTCCTGGTCCCACTCTGGCCGATAGGCCCGAGCCGGATCGTCCATCTGGATCTGGTTCGATCCGGCCTGGTCGGATCGAACGCGAGTAACGCTGATGCTATAGATAAGCAGCCCTTGACATAGATGCCTGCAGGGGCTACTCGTCTATGCATGGGCAACCAACCTTCCCCGATGCCATCCCACGGCGGCCAGGCGCTTTCGGTCGCCGCGGTCATTGCCGTCCTGAGCATCCGGTGCGTTCTCGGGCAGACCAGCGAAACGAACACGCCCGCGCAACAGAGCGCGGCGGAAACGGAGGCGCGGGAACTGGGCGACTTTTTCAAGACCTGCTTCGCGCAGTGGCACCGCGGCCAGGGCGGGGTTTTGAGCCTCGAGGAGGTCAACTCTGTGATCGAGAATCCGCAGGCGCGCGGGAACGAGGCGGCGGCGGCGGTCCTCATCCGGTGGACAATGAACGGCAGGCCGCGTGACGGCGTCGGCGGCATGTCGATCGAGCAACTTCTTGCCGCCCGTGTTCAGCCACCGCAGCCCGAAGAGCGCGACCGTGCGGGCGGCATGTCGCTCGAGCAACTGCAGGAACTTGCGGCGGACCCGCGCGCCCGGCGCAGGTTCTTCCAGATCCGCAACCACATCTGGAACGTCAACCGGACGGTGAACCGGACCCTGTTCCTGCCGCGCGACCCCAACTTCCTGTCGTTTCACCAGGGCAAGATGCAGGATTGCTATTTTCTGGCGGTGGTGGGCGACATGGTTTGCCGGGATGCGCAGCGGGTGCGCTCGATGATTTCGGCGGGCGACGCGGGGTATCGGGTCGCCTTCCCGAGCGGGCGGTTCGTGTCCGTGCCCTTCCTGACGGACGCGGAGATGGTGATGGGGGCCAGCGTAGGGAGCGACCACGGGGTCTGGCTGAGCGTGCTGGAGAAGGCATACGGGCTGCTGCGCAAGGAGCGGTGGGAGAACCATCAACGGGAAAACCCGGGCGCGGGCAGCGGCGGCTCGTCAGCCGCCCACCCGGCGACCATCGCCGACATCATGGGCCATGGCGGCTCGTCTGCGCCCGTCATCACGTTGTTCACCGGCCATCGTGTCACCACGGTGCGCCTGGATCAATGGCTCCAGGAGGACAGCCGGAATGCCACCAACAAGCTCCACGAGTTGCTGGTCGAGTTGGCCCGGGCAAAACCCTTGATGACGATTTCCGGTGCCGGGCGCAACGCCTCCGCTCCGGTCCCTAAAGGCATCATCCGCAACCATGTCTTTGGTGTCCTCGGATACAGGGCGGCGGAGAGAAGGGCGATCCTCTTCAATCCGTGGGGCAACCAGTTCAACCCGGAGGGCACGCCCGGGTTGGCCAATGGCTACGTCACCCGCTACGGTGTGTTCGACGTTCCCTTGCAGGACCTGATCCAAATCTTCTCCCACCTGGACTACGAGACCCAGGCGGAGCTGTACGAATAATAGAACTCGCTGGATTCGCCGACGGGTGGCCGAGGTCTTTAGCCACAGATTTCACAGATTTGACGGATGGAATTCTCATCTGCCCAATCTGTGCAATCTGTGGCTTAAGAACCAAGCGATTACAAAAAAACACAAAAAACCGTTGACACTACCTACGTATGTAGGTAACATGCCACTACGGTTGTAGGTGATAAGACTGTGACAAATCAGAACCGATGGAGCGAATAGACATGAAACGAAAGAAACCGGCGGCGCTTTCCGAGACACAGATGGAGCTCATGCGCGAGGTCTGGGCCGGGGGCGAGGTGACGGTCACCCAGGTGTGCGAGGCGCTCAACCACAAACGGCCGGTGGCGCGCAATACGGTCCACACGCTGATGGACCGCCTGGCCCGGCGGGGCTGGCTGAAGCGGCGGCTCGAGGGCCAGAGTCATTACTATTCGGCCAGGTCGCCGCGCGCCGCCACGCTCCGGGACCTGGTCAGCCGCATGATCGACACCGCCTTCGGCGGCTCGGCCGAGGAACTGGTCGTGGCGCTTCTGCGCGGGCGGCGATTGACCGCCGCGGAGGCCGAACGCATTCGCAAATTGATCCAGAAAGCAAAGACGGAGGACCTATGAACACGACGGAGACGCTCATCCACGAATGCGCCCATGTCCGGAGGAGGGACCCGTGGGTGCTGGCCCTCCAACGTCTTGCCCTGGTCGTCTTTTGGCCCCACCCGCTGCTGGATCGATCCGACGCGGACTTGCCGCTCCGCCTGCTGGGATTCACCCTGCTCGCCATAGGAGACCCACGGGCGGTGCCCGCCTTGATTCGCGCCATCCCCAGGACGTTGCGCCCTGCCGGCAGTGACTGCGGTTTTCAGTTGAGCGACCCCGAACTGCGCGAATTCATGTCCCAACACCATTTGTCCGGGCCGGACCAACGAGGCTACATCAGTCTGGGCCGCCCCGTCCGGGAAATCTTCACTGCGCTTCAGAAGATTTCTGGCGCCACCTGCGGTGAGGAGGAGGTGTTTAGCACATTAAGTCTATTACTACCCCAGGGGAGTGTGGGGCTTCAGGCCTGGGAGATACCCAATGAACGCTGGGACACCATTGCCGAGGAGGCGCGCCAGGACCGCCCGCTGGAACTGGGCCGCCCTGCGGGGGACATGCTGATGCACTACGACTCCGCACAGGCCCGCTACATTCCCAATCGCAGGGCCACCTTCCTGTTCATTACCCGGGAGGGAACGCCGGGCATCTTGCGGCTCACCACCCAGGTTTTCGAACCCGGTTCGCGCCCGGCGCCGGCTGATGCCTCGCCTGCCAATACCGATCCTATCTTGAGGCTCAGGAAGCGTTACGCATTGCCGATGGCTGTCAAGGACCTGGGTCCCAACCAGGACGAAGAGGAGGCTGGGGGGCAAGAGGCAGGCGTCAAGATCGTGAACCCGGGCATTATCGCCATAGCCCCCAAGCCCAAGGCGGCGGGCTGGCAACCGATCGGCGTCAGGATCGAATACAAGTTCTTTATCAGGGACGACGAGGGCGCACCGAATTCAGCCACTGGCGGGCGATAGCTTCGGTCTGCTGGTTGCGCGCGTTTTCGTCGGCAATGCAATCCACCCACCGGGCGGCCAGATCGGGCCGCTCTTGGACAGTCTGGGCAACATAAGCCTCAGCGGCCTTGGCGCGCGCGTCGTCCGCCGGAAGGGATTCGAGCCATAGCCCACTGGCAACCGGGTCCTGAGGAGCCCAAGCCGCGCTTACCGCGGCCATGGCCGCCGCGCGGGTGGGGCCGGGAGGAAGGGCCGCGCTCCAGGCGGCGGCGTCCAGCGCAGAGCCGTAGGAAGAGACCCAGGTCTCGGCCAGGCGATTGAAGGCCTCGACCTGGATTTTGCCCGGAGCGATGGCGGCGGCCAACGGAGCGGCCTGGGCCGGGTCCTGCACCGCCAAGCTCTCGCACATTCCCGACAGGAATGCATCGTGCTCGGTCCCCGCCGGTAATTGGCCGGCCCAAGCAATGGCCCCTTGCGTATCCAGTCCAACCCAGCACCAAGCGTGCGCAACGTCTTTCAACAGGGACAGCCTTGCCTCGCCCGGCGGCAGTGAGTTCAGAATGAAGTTGGCCGCAGCTTCGGGGTCCTGGGGAGCCCAGCTCCGCTCCAGGCCGGCGCAGGCTTCCTGCCGCAGCGGTCCATCCGGCACCTGGCTGACCCAAGCGGAGGCAGCCCGCGGGTCACTCGCGGCCCAGGTTTCGGCCAACGGGCCGGCTAGTTGATCGCGCTGCTTGCCGGGCGGCTGGGACATAAGAAATTCGACGGCTTGCCCGGGTTCAGTCGAGGCGAGACGAGAGGCCACGGCGCGCAAGGCGGTTTCCTGGTCCTTGCCGCTGGAGAGAGTCTTCGCCCAGGCCAGTGTGTCCGGGATGCTCCGGGCGGCTCTGACTTCCGCTATGAAAGAAAAGCCCTCGTCCCGATTGTGAGCGGTCCCAGTCTGCTCCAGGAAATTCAGGGCGGAATCCGGATCGAGCGGAGCCAACTTCTCGAGGACATCCATTGCTGCTTCCCACTTATCTCCGTTTCCCGGAAGGCCGGCCAGCAATCGGGCGGCAGCCTTTGGATCCTGGTTGGCCAGGCCCTTGGCCACCGCGCTGAGCGCACCGTTCTGCCGGTCATCAGGGAGCGTCTGTCGAACCCACTCGAGAGCGGCCTGAGGCTGCTTCCCGGCCCAACCCGTGAGCACCTCCTGGACGCAGTCCTCCCTGTTATTCCCAGGCAGGGCTTGCACAGCCTTGAGCGTGGCGGGCGGGTCCAGCCTGGACCAAATGTGAAGCAGATGACCCTGGAGACTGCCGCGCAGGGCGGCGCCGGGAACGTCCTTAAGGAGGGTCCAGGCCTTGGAATAGTCGTTGGAGGAAAGCAATAGCATCAACGGCAAAAGATGCCTCCCTTCCGTGCCCAGTTCGTTACCATCCAACTGCCGCGCTTTGGCCGCGAACGTTTCCATGGCGTTGGTCAGAGCGGGAAAGAATGGCGACAGAGCCGCCTGGCTGGAATCGTCCGACGGGGCAGGAGCCGGCGCGGCGGGCTCGAGAGCGCGGCCTGTTTGGGGGCGTGAAACTCCGGCTTTGTAGCTGACAAGGGCCTTGTGACCCTGGCGCCCCAGCAGGAATCCCAGTCCATAGAACCACAAGCCCAGCGCCACGAAAACAAGCGCGCGGCGAGTTCTGCCGTTCCTGTTTTGAAGAGGTCCGGTGGTTTTCATTTGCCGAAGAGGTTTAACTTTTCCTCTGCGGAGAAAAGCGAGGTTTCATCCAACCATTTGCGGCTCGCACCCAGACCCGGAGCGTCCAGTTGGAAAAGACCGGCCCCCATTTGTTCGATGGCGCTGGTTCGAGCCGGCCCTTCCGGGAAAGCGGCCACCCATTGCAAGGCAGCCATGGGGTCATAAACGGCCCACCCGTGGGCCACGCCTCCCGCCAATTGAGATTGGACCTCACCCGGCGCCAGGCTGGCGACAAAACTCGCGGCTTCCATCGGTTTTGACTCCGCCAGCGCGTGGCAAACTGCTTTCAAACCGGCGTCGCGCATCGGGCCGTCCGCCAATCCGTCGACCCAGTCAATCGCCGCTTTCGAATCCTTGCCGGTCCAACTCGAGAGCACCCAACTCAAAAACTGCTGTTGCCCCTCTTCTGCCGGCATCGCGGCGACGAACTCGGCCGCGCGACACGGATCCTGGTCCCTCCACTGCGCGAGCAAGCCGTTCAGGGCGGACCCACGAAAAGGCCCGGCGGGAAGCTGCTTCACCCACTGGGCCGCTCCGTCCAGGTCGGTCTTGGCCCAGTCTTGCACCGTGCTCGAGACCTCGGAAACGCTTCCCAATTCCTGAAGGGTCTTCGCCGCCTGGGCGGGGTCATTCTCCTCCATCACACGAAGCGTGCCCTCCTGCGCGCTTGTTTGATCGGCTTGGGGGAGGGTTTGTGCCCAAGCGCGGACGGCATCGAAGTCCTTTCTCGCCCAGGTCTCCGCGACGGATGCCATAAGTTCCGAGCGATGCGTCGAGGGAGGGAGATTTGCGGCGCAATTGGCGGCGGCGGCCGGGTCTTGCGCGGCCCACTGCTCAACCACCCCGGAAAGCGTCTATTGCTTTTGCAGGCCCGAGGGCATTTCCGCCAGGGCGGCCATGGCGCCCTGGGGGTCAGTCCGGGCCAACTTGGGGAGAACCTGGGCGAGAGCAAAACCACGAATCGACTCGCCCGCGCTCTGGCGGAGCCAGGTCAAAGCGGCTGCGGGGTCTTTGTCCCCCCAACCCCGCAGGATGTCGCCTATCAGATTAATGCTATTAAATTCCCGCGCCGTCTGCGCTGCCGCCAAAGCGGCCAGCGGGTCGAACTCCCTCCAATACCTGACGAGGCTCGTTTCGAATTCAGGCCTGAGCAGTTGCGGCCGCAGCTCGCGCCTCAAAGCGAATGCCTTTGGATAATCCGCCGCCGGGAGCGACCAGATCAGGAAGTCCATTGTCTGCTGGTCGTCGAGATTCAGGTCTGCCCAGGGAGCATGCCCTTGTTCAACCCGGCGCAGAAAGGCAGCCAGACGCGCCAAAGGGGTATTGGTTTGAAGCTGCGTGCCAAGGCCACCCCCGCCCCCGACCCCGGTTTGCTGGTTCGCTTGCGAGGGACCAAGGCGGCCTTTCCTCAAGTCCCCATTGGACTGAATGGCCCCCTGCCGGTCTGGGCCGGAACCGGGCAGGATGGGGGTGACGACGCCCGCTGCGAACAGCAGGCCCAACACGGTTGCCTTGAGTTTTGTGATAGTTGATCCCATCGTCCATATTTCGACCGGGCTGGGCTTGCCTCGTCACGGGATGTGCCAGGTTCGGCTGCTCCGCCCTGCGGGCCCAAAAACCTTGTCACGTCTTCACGCTTCTCAACCACTGGAGAGACGATATGATGACAACCAGAATGACACCGGTGATTGCGAGCGGGGATGCGGAATTGGTCAACGCGAGCCTTGGGGGCAATCGTGAAGCGTTCGGACAGATTGTTTCGCGCTATCAGTCGCTCGTCTGCTCGCTGGCCTACAGCGCCACCGGAAGTCTGGACCAAAGCGAGGATCTCGCGCAGGAAACCTTCCTAGCCGCGTGGAGACACCTGGCCGAATTGCGCGACCCGGCGAAGCTCCAGTTTTTCTCCTGCTGGTCTTTGGCTTAAACTGCCTTGAGGAGCTCTTCCTTCCCTTCGCCACTCCCAAATCGAAAATACCCTGGTCTGAGTGGCTGTCGCCGTTCGGGCTGGGTCTTGTTGTGATCGCCGCCCTGGCCTATGCCATTCTCGTGGCGCTGTTTTTCGGCGTGCTGCGCAAACTTGTGCCGCGCTCAAGATGGCTCGCCCGGATACTGGACACCCGGTGGCTGCAAGCCCTCCGACTAACGCCCCAGGGACCGGAGGCTGCCTACGCGCCGCTCTTCCAACAACTCCATCTCCGTCCGGAGCAACAGGCGCAACTCAAGGACCTGGTTCGGAAACGAATAATGACCAGGCTGCGCTTGAGCAGGTTGCTGCTGAACCCGAAGCTCGACGCGGCGAGACGCGCGGACCTGACGCGGGAAAACGACAGAGAAACCGCCGCTTTCACCGCCCGGATTGAGGACTGCCTGGGCCAAGAACAGTATGCGGCCCTTCGACAATTCGAAAAAACCGTCCAGGACCGGATGTTGATCGACCGGTTCGACCAACGATTAGGCCAGACCTCCACGGCATTGAGCCTGGAGCAACAGGCGCGCCTGCTCCAGGCCCTGGCCGACGCGCGCGCCCAATTTCCCTGGACGACTGATTTGAGCCGGCGAAACTTTGAGACCATCGATTACGACGCGCAGTGCAACGATGAAAGCCTCGACACCTTCGCCCGAGAGGAGGAGCAGTTCGACCGGCAGTTTCTCACCCAGCTACAGCCGCTTCTGAGCCCGGAGCAGCTCGCGGCCTTGGAAAAAATCCAGGAGCAGCAGCGCCGATCACAACTCGCCCACTTCACAATGGCCGCCAGACTTTTCGCGCCCAAAAACCGCTGACGCGCACCATGGCGCATCGGGCGGGGTGCGATTAACAGTGCCGGTCAGTTCACGGCACTTCTTTGCCCCGAAGGGGCTTCCGAGAATAGCCCGGCGTTTCAACGCCGGGTGAGCGGATCGAAAGCATGCATCCGTCCCGAAGGGACGGCTGAGGGCAAGGAGTGTTCCCAATCGTCCCTTCGGGACGAGAATCCCTTTTCTCGCCTCCCCGGCGTTGAAACGCCGGGCTATTGTCGGATGTCACTCCGGGACAGAGCTTCCGATATGCCTGCCCGACAGTTCTAATCCGCACCCCATCGGGCGAAGCAGCTTGACCAACGGACTGCCCGGAACTACAGGGTGAGGCGTGAAAGTCATCCAATCGGTGTTCGTCTTGGCGCTTCTGACGGTTGTGAATGGGTCCGCCGTCGCGGCCTCTGGCGAGGGGGCGCTGCCCGATCCGCCGACACGCCTGCAAGATGTTGGCCCCACCGATGGACTCATCGTCCAAGTCCAGCGCCGCCAAACGGCCAACGATCAAAACGACAGAGCCTATCCCGGTCTGCCGAACATCGCGCAATTCCGGACCAATCGGTCAGACCGTTTTCTGGTGGACCTCCAATATGTCAATGCCGGACACCCCTTCAAGGGAAGGCGTGCCATTCAGCCGCACCAGGGCGCGCATATTCACTGGGACAATTCCCCCAACGCCTGGCCGAAGGGCGGGGTTGGGGTGAGCAATTACCCGGCGATATACGCGGTGGCTGACGGGTATGTCGATAGAATCGATTACTCATTCAAAGTAGGGACAAATGACCGTTACGGTGTCTCCGTTGCTTTTGCCAAAGACGAGGCCACGGTCTATTCGTTCTGCGCCGGTATTGAGCCGATGATTCCCGAGCCGGCTCCCGGTTTTTACAGACGGTATATCCTCGTGTCCGAGGGACAGCGGGTAAGAAAAGGCGACATTATCGCCTACATGTATTTGCCCCCCGGCGCGGGGGGCGGGAGCCATATTCATTTCCATATTCAGGCGCATAACGGCGGCGCGTTTTTGGCTCCGGCCATTTTTTCGGGCGAGATTGTGGAGAGCTTTCATGCTCACTGGAATGGTTTTGCCCGGGATGGGGCCGCGTTGATGCCCGTTTGCATGGGATACCTGCTGGAAGCGGATGAGAACCCTTTTGGGAACGGCGCGGCAGATGCGCTCAAATGACCAGTTTGAAAGCCTCAATAAACCACGTTTGGCGGATCTTTTTGCCCAGAGCGAAGTCGGAGATCGTCCTGGCCGTCTTCAGAGAGAGGATGTAGCCGCTGTAGCCCGGCATCTTGCGAAGGTCCTCCGGCACGATGGCCGCGTGCAGCTCATGAGGATTTCATTTATCTGCCTCCATTTATCTGCCTCCGCCTTTCTGCCGGTTCGTCGAAAGCAGGCGCAGCAAGGGGCGCGGTTCTTTTTGGATGTAGGGCATCATGGCAGGACCGGCGGCCCCGCGGCCCCCTCTAAACATCGATTGGATGCGAAGCCGCATGTACTTGAGCCTGGTTGAGAGATCGTCCAGAGGGTCTCTGCCCATGTCGACTCCCCAGGTCCAAATCGTGCCGTCGGCGGTCAAACCGAACGCTGTGCGGCCAGCGCCCCAGATGGAAACCCAGTCGGTACGGTTTCCGACCCGGCGCCAGTCAGCGATGTGGTTGAGGGTTGCAAGGCTCGTAGCCGCGCGGCCTCCGTGCCAAAGAGTGCCATCGGGCCGCACTTCGTAAAGCGGCCCTTCTTGGTTGAATGCGGCCAGGGCATGGCGTCCGGGAGCGGAGTTCGAGGTGATTACCTGGCAGGTCGTGGCCGCCGGGGCCTGGGCGTCCGGCGACAACGTCGAAAGGTCACACAACTGCCCGGAGGCAGTCCAGCCCTCAGCCAGTTCACTCGAGCCGAAGGCGAGCCAATTGGTGTCCCGGCAGACTTGCACTGGAGAGGGCGCGTCTGGTTGTTGACCAGGGGAGGCGAAGGGACGCCGGGCGAAGTTTCCTTGGACCCAGAGGGTGCCGTTGGTTCGCAGGCGGAGGGTCGCGCCGCAGAGGGCGGCCCAGTCGTGGTCGCCACCCATCTGGAACAGCCTGGCATGGGCGGGCCCCGAACCGGGGGACCAACTCCACAGGGTCCCGTCCAGGCGGAGCGCGAACGCGGTGGCAGGCCCGAAGGCGGAGAGGTTCGTCCGCCCGACGGCTACACTGCTCCAGCCTTGGTCCAGGTCCGGCAATGCAGTTGTGCCTCGGGCGCCGTTAGAGGCCGGGGCAGAATCAGGCCAAGGGAGGGCCTTTGCGGCGCTCACTTGCTCCGGGATGCCGCTGAGGTCGCCAACCGGCGACCATTGCCAAATCGTTCCATTTGTGCGAAGCCCGACGCAGCAGTCTTGGGCCACCGCCACTTGCACCCAGTCATAGTTCGTGCCAACCCGTTCCGGCACGACGGACTTTCGGAGCCCTCCCGGCTGGCCCCAGCGCCAGAGCGACCCGTCCGGCAGAATGAGCAGGGCGCCACTCCAGTCAGCGACAAACCGAGGCGGCGCGTTACTCCGGGCCAGATAGACGAGCACCGGCGGCAGGGGACCGGAACGCGAGCGCCAGACCGTCGAGATGAGGCTGGCCATAAGCAGGACGGCGGCCACGCTGGCGAGGGCCGCGCGTCTTTTCAGCCGGCCTTTGGGTGGCCGTTGGCCCTGAAGTGGACCCGTCCGCCTCTCGGGCAGGTCTGCCGTCACTTTCGCGTGGGCGGCGGAAGGGGGCTTGAACCCCGGGATGGCGGGCGGCAGCGCGAACTGGTTGAGAACGATTTGGCGAAAGCGATGACGCAGCACCCACCAGGCCCACAGGCCGAAGAGCAGGTCGATGCCAAGCCCCAACCCGACCCACCAGCCCAGGCAGTATTGCCAGCCTGGCATGGGGCCGACGATGCCGCTCCAGGCGGCAAGCCAAAGGCATGGCAGCCATACCGCGGCGCCCCAGAGCAGCCACGGCAGAACGAGGAGGCGCGTGATGGCGGTGACGGTGGCCCGGTGCTGGGTCTTGGCCCTGAGGGCCGCCAACATCGTGACCCAACCCAAGGCGACGAGGTCGGCCGCCAGCATAATAGTGCCCGCCAGCCAGAAGAGGACGTCGCTCCAGCCCAGGTAGCGCGGATACAATGAGCGCACCAGGAGTGATTCCGCAGCGATGACCGCCAGCACCGGCCCAAGGAACTGCCTGCGCAACGCCAGCCATTGCCCGCGCAGGAGGTCCGCCACGCTCACTGGCGTCGTCAGCAGCAATTCGAATATTCCCGCTTCGCGCTCTTCCGACAGCCGCTGGCCGGCCTCGAGGATCACCCATACCTTGAAAGTGGAGTTCAACAGGAGCGCGGTACATAAGCACACGGTCTTGTCGAGCCAATAGATGCCGGAGCACGCCCACCCGCAGAGCCACCAAGCGGCCGCCAGCCCGAGAAATGTCCAGACATGGAGCGGCCTGAGACGGGCGCGCCCGGCCAGCCAGTAAAGTGGATTGATGTCTAGCAGCCGGCGTCGAAATGCAGCCTGCCGGCGCGCATCCCCGTAGCTCCACCTGCGCCAGGATCCGCGCCAACCGGTCCTGTCGAGGCGCTCCGGGCGCTCCCGCAGAGTATGCCGGGCGGCCCAACTCGCCAGCATCAGCAGCAACCAAGTAAGGCCATGGATGACCCCCAGGGACCACCAGAAATGCTCCGGCTCGAGTCGGTAGCGCGCGTCGCTGCTCAGATAGAACGTGTAGAGAGGGCATGAGAAGAAGAGCGGGCGCATTAGGCCGAGGGCGGGGTGGAAATAGAGCAGGGCGCAGGCGGCGGCAGGCGGGGCCGCCGCCAGGAACAGGAGCAAATTCAAATTGAGGGCCGCCGCTTGTCGATGCTCCCGGCACAAAGCGGAGGAAAAAATGCCCACGACCAGGCAGAAGAGGAACGTATCGATGAGCGTGAGGACCATGCGCCAGAACTCGCCGTAGGTCGTGCCGCCCATGAGCAGGGGGACCGCAAGCACCGGGACCGCCGCCAGCAGTGCGTAGAAGCTGCCCAGGGAGGTGGCGGCGAGTTTGCCCAGCACCACGTCGTGCCCTTTGAGGTGGGTAAGGAAAAGCAGGCCGAGCGTGCCTTCGCGCTTTTCCCGGCTCAGGCAATCGGTGGTGGCGCGCCCGCGGCCCAGGCAATAGAGCATCAGCAGCCCGGCAAGGCCCTGAAAGATGTATCGCGCTGTCTGCTGGGCCGGGAGGCCGATGCAGAATACGAAAACAAAAACGCCGATGAGGATCGCGCCCAGGCTCATGACCGAGCGCGTCCAATACGTGCCGCGCCGGCGGGCAGCCACACGCAGCTCACGCTCGACTATCGGCAGGAAGGTCATGGACGCATGAGCGACGCTTAGAGTTGTGTCCAGACCGGCCATGCGTCAAGGCAATCTCGAGGGCGCTCTGGGCGTTCCGGACACTCCCCCGGACCACCGGCTTTAGCCGCCTTTGGGGTTTGGACATCTTCGCTCCTTGTCACAGCGCCTACGGCGCGGCTGATACCAGCCTGGGCCAACGGCCCAGGTCATAACCCGAAAGGCGCCCAAGGGCTGAAAGCCCGTCTCATGCGTTGGCGTCGTCGGCGATGGGTTGGTCGATGGTGCGCTGCCGGCGCATGGCACGGGCTTTCAGCCCCGGCAATCCTCGCTCACCCAGCCAAACCCTTGAAAGTGAAGCCGAGGCCGGCCTCGCCCGCTGGGCGAGCGCTTTCGCCACTAGTCACTTGGTCGAGCGAAGGACAAACGAGCGCAATATTGAGCCGGCCCCGGTGGAGGATTCGAGGGGAGAACGTGAAGCCCGCTCGGGTTTGAGCCTTTGACCGTTGGCCCTTTTGGACGAGGTAGGCGAGGCATTTCGAGCGTTGCCGCATGGCCCTCCATATAGACGGCGTTCTTGCCGGACTTGGGCGGACGCGGATGGAAGTCGTCATAATCCACCAAGAGGACAGTCGATTCAGGCGCGCGTGCCAGGGTGAGATTGGTGTGCCATTCGCTGCTTGGTGATTTGAAGCCCACACCAACGCTAGTGCTGTGGCCGAGGTCAATGGGCCTCCCGTTGAGGGCTGTATTCCACTGATAGCTCGAGCCTTCGACTTCAAAAAACCAGCCTTTGTCCGCCGGGCACTTGAAGACAGCAGCACTGCCGTTGGTGGTTGCGATTCTCCCAACGTATGGGCCCAGCAAATCGCAAATTCGCGGCCGAGGCTTCTGCGGATCGTCCGGGTTGCTCGGCAGATACTCCGCCGCCGGCAGCCGGCCGTTGTTTTCTTCCGCGTATAGCCGCGTGGCAATTCCCAACTGCCTAAGCTGGCTGAGGCAGGTAATATTGTGCGCCTTCGCTTTCGCCTTGGATAGGGCCGCCAGTGAAAGAGCCGCGAGGATGCCGATGACGGCGATGGTCACGAGCAACTCGATCAGCGTAAAGGCGCGCCGCCGCGTTACTCCTGAGTGGAAAGGGATGTGCGTTGCGCTCATGTCGAAAGCAGGGTTGGGGTTGGGCTATGGTTTGTGTCTCAAGGCCTCGACGGCGCGCTGGTGCGCCGCCCGGTCTTCAGGCGTCAGGTTAAAGTCGTTCGTTCGAATGAGTTGGTCGATGCGTTGCATGAACTCGTCCGGGTTGGCCGGCATGTCGGCCTGGGCAGCAAAAATGTGGCTGCCGCGGTGGACAAGCTTAATGCCGGCGCAGTCGAGCGGCGCCTGGCGCAAGGTGTAAATGGTCGTCCAGCGCGCATGCAGCGTTTTCGCGGTCTGCGCGGCAGCTTCCGCGGTGGCCGGCACGGGCGTGACCAAGTCAGCCCCGGAGAGCAGCCGAATCTCCGCGAGCAGCCGTTCGGGTGCCAGGACGCCTTCGCCCATGCCGTCCTGCATCGATTGGATGATGGCTTGGTGTTCGCTGGGGGGCTGGCCGCGCCCTTGCGCCAGCTCTTGAAAAAACCGGTCGGTTGCCTCCGGACGCAGCATCACGATCATAGTCACGAGATCCCCAGTGTCGTGCCTTCGCCCCCCAAACCCGCCGCCGCCGCCGCCGCCGCCACCGCCGCCGCCGCCAAAGCCAGCGCGAGGCCGGCCGTGCGGGTCGTAAGGTGTGACGAGGATGTTCGCCCGGAGCGGCCTGCTGCTCAAGTTGGTCCAGCCCCCGTCCTGGAGCGCGATTCCCTCGTGCAACACGTTCAGCAATTGCCGCAGCCCCTCGTCGGAGCCGTAAACGGCGTAATCGATGCTCCAGTAGGCGCCGGCCTGAACGGACAACATGTCGAGCACCTGCTCCAGCGCCAGGCCCTTGAAGTCGAATGTCGCCGGCAGGGCGAGGTGTTTGTCCCAGGCAATTTTCTTCCCGCTCTGGCGCTCGAGTCTGCCGATGAGATCGTCCGCGGGCGTGCTGGCCGCTTTGACGACGGCGACCGTCGCGGTTCCGGCGCCGGCGAGCAACACCCCGGCGCCGAGGGCGATTGCCATCTTTGCCTTTGCCCAGGCCATGAGTTTCAATACCCCCTTTGCGATGGCCAGGGTCGAAGTGGCCCCGGTTCCCTTCGCGAGGGCTGCCGCGGTAACCGAGGAGGCCAGACCCATCGGCGCCGCTTGAACGCCATAGCCCGAGAACGCCGCCACCAGGGCGGCTGAAGGCACGACCACGCCGCGCCTGGCGAAAATCATCCTGAGCCTCTCCAGCGCGCGGGAAAGGCGCTTCTTGGCTGCGTCTTCGCTGACGCCCAGCGCCTGCGCCACCTCCTTGACGCTTTTGTCCCCGAAAAAGCGAATCATCACGGCCTCGCGGTCCATGTTGGAGAGCCGGTCCAGGGCATCGTTGAGATGCGGCGAAATTTGCTCCCAGGCCGATTCGGCATCGTGGGGTTCGATAGTGCTTTCCATGGTTACAGCCTCCTGTTCATGCCTGCGGCGGCAGGCCTCGTCACGCACCAGGTTCAGAACGGCGAATCGCGTGGCGCGAAAAAGCCAGCCATACAGCGCCGTTTGCCTGCCAATCCCGCCCGCCTTCCGCGCCAGGGCGATGAATACGGCCTGGGTGACCTCCTGTGCCGCCTGGGGATTTCGCACCTGCCGCAGCGCGGCATGATAGACCATCCCCGCGTGCCGGTCCACCAGCGCGCGGAACGCCTCCTCCGAGTTCCGCGTCGCGTATTCGTTAAGCAGTTGCCAGTCGTCCATAGCTTCAAGGTCGTTCACTATTAGACACCGGCTCGACGAGAAAGTGTGACAAGTTTTTTCGAGAGAAGGGGTCACATCTCCACATTCCACACAACTCTGTTGACAGCAACCGAAGGCGGAACCGAATGCACGGCCGCGGAGATGGCGATTAACCGCTTCAAGCACCCCCTGGCCAACGAAACGACTCTGCGCGCAACGATCGAACAATCATTGAAGGAAAACTGGATGTGTCAAATGTGGAATGTGGAGATGTGACCCCAACGCAGTGAATTGCAAATTGACAACTGCGAATCCAAAGCCGCACATTCCCGAAGAGCTATGAGACACATATCCCTCTTCGTGACAGCCTTGTTCGCCGCACTATCCGGCTTGCGCGCGCAAGAGCCTCCGGCGCCGGCGGCGATTGAGACCCCGTTCTTCCGCTTTACGCTTTCGGGCGCGGATGGGCGCTGCGAAATCCTCGACAAACAGGCGAACGTGACCTGGAGTGCGGAAGCCACCCAGGCTCGCTTCGGCCAGGTGACGCTTCAAGGCCCCAACCCGCCGCGGCGCCTGGACCTGGCCCGCTGTGCCGTGAAAACGGGAGACAATGAACTGGTTGCCACATTTCAGCCGCCCGAGGCCCAACCGGCGGCCGCGCTGCGCGTCCGCGCCCGCGCCCTGCCGGACCAGAGAACGCTGGAGTTGAGCTACGAAGCGGACCAAGGCCTGGAGGTGGCCGGCATCACCCTGGCTGAGGACGTGCTGGGAGTGACTGATTCGGCCAAGGGGTACGTCGTCGTGCCGGCGCGGGAGGGTCTGCTGGTGCCCGCCGACAGCGGACTGAGCTTCACCCATCGCTTCGATACTTATGCCTACGAAGGCTGCCATATCGAGATGCTGGGGGTCGTGCAGAATGGCGCGGCGGCCATGCTCACCTGGCAGGACCCGTATGTCGCGGTCGACCTCAAGAGCGTTGTGCGCGAGGGCGGCGCCGGGACCAATGGCGCCTCCGCCAGGTCCGCCCGCCAACGGCTCACACCCTCTTTGGCGCTCACCAGGTCCGCCCGTTCCTTCCGCATCTCGTTCCTGGGGCCCGGCGATTATGTGACCATAGCCAAGGCTTATCGCGACGTGGCTCGGGAAAGAGGCTGGCTGGTCACCTGGGATGAAAAGCTCAAGACCAACCCGGAACGCGAGAAACTCTTCGGCGCCGCCAATATCAAGCTCTGGAGCGCCCTGGACCGCCGCATGAACCAGGAAAGCACCCGCGAAGAATCCGCGCGCGTGAATTGGACGTTCGACGAGGCGGCCCAGGTGGCCGAACACCTCAAACAGGACCTCAAGCTCGACCGGGTCTTGTTCACCGTCGGCGGCTGGATTCATCGCGGCTACGACAACCAGCACCCGGATATCCTGCCGGCCGCCCCGGAATGCGGCGGCGACACCGCCCTGGCCGACTGCGCCCAGCGCGTGATGCGCCTGGGCTATCTCTTCTGCCTCCATGACAATTACCAGGACATCTACCGCGATTCGCCTTCCTGGAACGAGAAGTTCATCATGAAGACCCGCGACGGCCAACTCGCGCGCGGCGGTCATTGGGCGGGCGGCATGGCGTACCTGACCTGTTCCCAAATGGCGCTCGACCTGGCCAGGCGCCCGCAAAACCTGGCGGCCGTCAAAAAACTCTGCGGCGCCAATGCCTATTTCATCGATACGACCTACGCTGCCGGTCTCCAGGAGTGCTTTGACCCCGCCCACCCCCTCACCCGCGCCGACGACCTCAAGTGGAAGCAGGCCCTCTCGGATTACGCCCGGGAGGTCTTCGGCATTTTCGGCAGCGAGTGCGGACGCGAATGGGCAATTCCCCACAGCGATTTCTTCGAGGGCTTGACCGGGGTGAGCGGGCATGACTACCACGACTCCGGCCTGACCGGCAAACTGGGCGCGACCGTTGTGCCGCTTTTCGAGTTGGTCTATCGCGACTGCATCGCCATGTACGGCAAATACGGCTATGACCCCAAGCGCGCCGCCCCTTACGTCCTCCACCACATCAGCCTGGGACGCCCGCTCAACTACCACTCCATCCCGCGCCACCTCTACTGGAAAAACCAGCCCCCCTCGCAACGCGAGCCAGCCTCCGCAGCAGACGATGCGGCCCTCTTCACGCGCGCCGAGGGCGGTTGGGCCGAGGGCCTGCACCCGATGGATCGTTTCATCAAGAACACCTGCGAGGTCCTCTGCCCCCTCAATGAAATGACCGCCCGCCTGCCAATGACCGGCCATCAGTTTCTGACACCGGACCGCAAAGTGCAGCGCACCGTCTTTGGCGAGGGCACGGGCGCGATCCAGGTCATTGTGAACTCAGGCGCCGGGGCGTATCCTTGCAGTTCCAGCCTCGGCGGCCAGGTCGAGTTGCCGCCCGGCGGCTTCCTGGTCGAATCGCCGTCCTTTGTCGCCTTTCACGCCTCGAGTTGGGCCGGCACACGATACGAATCGCCGCCCCTCTTTACTTTGCGCAGCCTCGATCAGCAGCCCCTCTCACGGTCACACCGGGTCAGGGTCTATCATGCCTTCGGCAGTAGCCAGATTTCCCTGGGCAAAACCTCGCAGGTCGTCAAGACGGAAATGATTTTGGACCCGAACCCCTCCGCAAAAGCGGGAGGGTAGTGGGCGGACTGAACGGCATGATGCATCTCCTTACAACGCTGGAGCGGTGCAGGCGCACGACGCTGGTGCTGGCGGGCTTGGCCATGCTGGCGGTCATCGGGACCATCGATTACCTGACGGGCCATGAGATGCTCTTTTCGGTGTTCTATCTGCTGGATGTCGGGCTGGCGGCATGGTTTGTGGGCCGAGGCGTTGGTTTGCTGATGTCGGTCCTGAGCGCCATTGTTTGCATTGGCGGCGACGTGGCGGCAGGAGCCCGCTATTCGTGGGTTTCCATCTGGAACGCCCTGATCCTGATGGTGTTCTACTTCATCGTGGTCTGGCTCTTGACGAGTTTGCGGTCGCTTCACCGGAGTTTGGAACTCCGGGTTGCTGAAAGGACGCAGGCCCTGCGGCGGGAAATGGCAGAACGGCAGAGGCTCGAGGAGGAAATCCTCAAGATGAGCGAGCAGGAACAACGGCGGATTGGACACGGTTTGCACGACAATCTCTGCCAGCATCTGACGGCCACGGCCCTGGCGGGCCAGGTCTTGGGCGAACGGTTGGCAGCCAAGGCACTGCCCGAGGCGGCCGACGCGGCCAAGGTGGTCGCCCTGGTCGAGGAAGGCATTGATCTGGCCCGCAACCTGGCTCGGGGACTTTATCCGGTGGAGATGGAGGCCGAGGGGCTTATGGGGGCTTTCCAGGAATTGGCGGCCAATATCACTCGGAGCGGACCGGTTCGCTGCATTTTTCAGTGCCAGAGCCCGGTGCTCATCGAGGACGACGCTACGGCGACCCATCTGTATCGGATCGCGCAGGAGGCGGTGCGCAACGCGATGCAGCACTCGAAGTGCAAACACATCGGCATCACATTGTCCGAAAGCGCCGGCCTGGTGAAGCTGACAGTCGAGGATGACGGTGTCGGGTTGCCGGAAACCCCGTCTCCCGGCGGCGGTTTGGGCATACGGATAATGGCGCATCGGGCCTCCATGATTGGCGGCAATGTCTCCGTGGAACCCGGTCCCACCGGAGGCACGATTGTCACCTGTTCATTAACCAAGGTCTCCAGACAAGAAGACAAGCATGCAGACTCAGCAGACACAATTGCCTGAAGCCGGGGCGCGCAAGAAGACGGTTTTCCTGGTGGACGACCACCCGCTGGTGCGCGAATGGCTGACCAACCTGATTCACCAACAGGGCGACCTGGCGGTGTGCGGAGAAGCCGACAACGCCTCCCAGGCGATGCAGGCCATTCTGACTTTGAAACCCGATGTTGCCATCGTAGATATCGGCTTGAAAAATTCATCGGGCATCGAACTCATCAAAGACCTCAAGCGGTCCAGCCCGGCAGTGGCCGTATTGGTCCTCTCGATGCACGAGGAAGGGCATTACGTGGAACGCGCCCTGCGGGCAGGAGCACGAGGCTACATTATGAAGCGGGAAACGACGCGAAAAGTCATCGCTGCCATCCGCCAAGTGCTCCAAGGCAAGCTTTATATCAGCGAAGAGATCGCCGCGGCGATGGCCGCCCAGTTCGTAGAAGGCAAGACCCTGGACACGCACTCCCCGGCCGAGCAACTGAGCGACCGTGAACTCGAGGTCTTTGAGCTTCTGGGCCAGGGCCGCGGCACGCGGCAGATTGCCGAGACGCTCCGCGTAAGCGTAAAAACTGTCCAGGCTTACTGCGCCCGCATCAAGGAAAAGCTCAACCTGGCCAGCGCAACCGAACTCATCCGCGAGGCCGTCCGCTGGCACGAAAGCAGAGAGAAAGGCTGAAGGTCGAAGGCTGGAGCGAAGAGTGTAGTACATTACCCTACACAAGAACTAGGTCTTGCCTTATGGACAAATAAGGCGCGGATGGCTACTTTATAGGGCCAGTCCAAATATGCTGATGGCCCTGCTGCACGAGATTCGGATGCCGGCTTGGTTTCCGAGTTGGATGCGGAAGCAAGTTGGGGTTTGGGGTGTAGTGTGGTTAGCAGGGCTTGCGCTTGGGCGCGCTCAGCCGGCAGCCAATTTGCCGGCTGGCGCCGCCGTCGAGCGCGACTGCCT